>Ga0255757_10000680_pt1 | contig 33478 bp, 25 predicted proteins | sample 071ome_27_FD_179957 | JGI IMG/M metagenome (GOLD analysis project Ga0255757, IMG submission 179957) | Coastal salt marsh microbial communities from the Groves Creek Marsh, Skidaway Island, Georgia - 071409AT metaG (version 2) | ecosystem: Environmental > Aquatic > Marine > Intertidal zone >...
TCGTCGTCGTTCTCGACGACGCACCGGTCGTACAGACGCACCAACGCCCGCGCGCTTTTCCACACCGCCCGCGCGTCGACGCATCGCCGTCGCGGGACGGAACGACGCCGCGCACACGGACAACGCCCCCATCTATCGATCGTTCGCGCTCGCGGAGACCGAAACGCGCGGATCCGACCCGGGCGCGCCGCGACAAGTGTCGGGTTTCGCGCGCTAGGGCACCCGCTTTAACCTCACAATTTGACTCTGCGAAGACGATGTTCACGCTCTCCCGCACCGCGCCCGCGCCCGCGACGACGACGACGAACCGACGAACGAGCCGTCGGAAAACGTCTTTGTCGACCGTCGTCGCGGCGAAGCGTCCGAACGACGACGACGACGGCGGGTCTAAAAAGCCCGCGAGCGGGTTCCCCAGCGCGTCCTCATCCGCTGGGTCCTCCCGCGGACCGGGCTCGGCACCGCTGCGCATGGAGACGCAGGAACAGCGAAAGTTTGGATACGGCGGGGACGGGTTACCCCCGGATGACGACGACGATGAGGAGGCGTGGGACGACGGGTGGAACCCGGGGGGCGAGGGGGCGCCGAGCGCGTGGGGTTTGGTGATTTTGCTCGTCGTCGGCGCGTGGGCGCTGTGGGAATATAAACGACCGGGGGGAAGTTTGAACCCGGAAACGAAGAGGTTAGCGCAGAGACGGAGGTACGAGCGGGCGTATAAGCTCAAGTACGGACACTTACCGGGCGAGAGACCGATCTCGGGCGCCGGTGGGAGCTCCGGAACCATTTCGGGTTTGTGATTGTTTCTTCTTTTTCAAAGCGAGCGCGACGGGAACGACGTCGCTCGCCGAGTTGTTTTGTTTTGGTTGACGACGCCGGCCGACGGGTGCGATCGACGAGAGACGGGGCGGAGATTTCATCGGTAAAACTAAACCGCATCGACGATGCGCGCGTGCGCGAGCATAAAATTTTAATAACGAGTGAACGAACGACTCAAACGAGAACGCATCCATTCCAAAGCTCCACAAACGCCGACGCGAACGAACGAACGAACGGGCGAACGGACGGACGCCCGACGCGACGCGATACGTCGATACGATCGCATTCGCAACCCGGCCGAGGGATCGCATGACTGCGAAGAAGACGCGCGCGGCGAACGACGCCGAACACACGAAGCAAACCCAAACCCAAACCGAAGAAGCTTTCGCACCGACGACGCGCGCGAACGCGAACGCCGACGTCGACACCGAGGCGGCGAGACTCGAGTACCGCTTACAAGGGAAAGCCGGTTACGATCGCGTGCTCGCGGCGCTGAAGAAGGAGCAGTCGACGCTGCGGGAGACGCGACAGTATCTCTTTGGAAGGCTTTTGAATTTACAACTGGAAGAGGCGGTGCTTCGAGACCACTTGAACTTGAACTTACAACTGGAAGAGGCGGCGCCGGGAGACGACTCGAACAAACGCGTCGACGGCGAGGACGAAACGGCGTGAGAGAACCGCGGAATCATGCGCGGTGGGGTGAAGTGGAAGAAAGGAAAACGGCGGTTGGCGCATAAACATAAAAGACCGGATCAGCTGATTCGGGAGTTGCGCGAGTCGAGAGCGCTCAAGGGAACGTACTCGGACGGACAGGTTTGGATCGGGGTGACGAAGAGACAGGCGTATCTGTTGGAACAGACGTGTTTGGGGAGACGGGCGAAGGAGTTTATGTACGCAGGGATTCCTTTGACGCCGAATGGACCCGGGATTGAGTTGGTGATTCGGATGAATTGCGAAGACGCGTTTTTCGCGACGGCATACTTGGGATGTTTGAGCGTGTACGCGGCTGAGGAAGGGAAGGAGATGGAGGTGAAGCTCGGGTTGGAAGAAGGAATTTTGGACTTGAGTAGTCTGTGGCGAATCTTTCGTAGGGATTGTGGACACGCGTTCGCGATTAAGTGCGCCGCGACGGTGCACTTTAGGTTGACTGGATGGTTGCCGAGGTCGGGTTTGCAGTACGGCGCCGATTTCGTATTGTACCAGAGACATCCAGCGTTGGTGCACAGCGATTCTACCGTCGTCTTGGTTGCCGACGAAGGCGCGCGAAGAAGCTTTATGAGCGAGACCAAGGCGCACCGCGGCGTCGCGCAGAGTATGGGTTGGCCCGACTGGCCCGACGTGCAGGCGACTTCGAGACTGGCAGTGCAAGTGAACAAAAATTTTGTGCAAGCGCACATTTCCGCGCCAAAGGACGTCAACTGGGACGACCCGGCGTGTTTATCGCACGTATGGGTGAACGAAATGTCCATCGCACGCTTTAACACGAAGAAACATCTCGAAAACTTTTCAGCCGCGGATTAACGAGGCGTTGGATTGATTGTAACAGTACACTTGTTTCAATAAAAGTTCGATAGTACGGGCGACGCAAAAATAAACCTCTAATCGCCGGCGAGTCATCGCCAAACTGTTAATAGCCATTCTTAAGCATCCACCGCCACTGTCTTGTCGACGTCGGAAAAGTTTTTGTAAAAGGCGGTGAAATGCTTGAAGCAAATATCAATGTCCTCTGTGCCGCACATCTCTCTGATGGAGTGCATGGAGAGCTGCGGAATGCCAACGTCAACGGTACGAATGCCGACGCCCGCCGCGATAATCGGGCCGATAGTAGAACCGCATCCCATGTCGTTTCTCACGACGAAATCTTGCGTCGGAACGTTTTCGAGCTTGGCGCACTGGCGGAACAAGTACGAAGTAACCGCCGTCGTCGCATATCTCTGGTTGGCGTTGTGTTTGACAACCATGCCCTTGTGCATTTTCGGCTGGTGGTTTTCTTCGTGTTTGTCCATGTAGTTTGGATGCAACGCGTGCGCCATGTCTGCGGAGACTAGGAAAGAACTACGAATGGTGCGCTCGATCAAACCTTCACCGCCTTGGTTTGCAGCGTCCTTACTCAGCGCGGCGGCTGCGCGCTTGATAGACTCAAACATCATCGGAGACGCCCCACCGTAAAAGGACGAGCTTCCAACCTCTTCGTTGTCGAAGAGCGCAACCATCTGCACGCCAGATTGCTTGGCGAGCTCGGCTTCACCCGTCGCCTCGATGAGCGCTCGCACGCCGCAGTAGCTCGAAGCCAAGTTGTCCAAGCGACCAGAAAAGATGAACTCTCGCGCAGCACCGCCGATGACGGAAGGTTGCGTGTCGCACACGTTCAACTCAAAGTCGGCGATATCACCCGGCGCGCACCCGAGTTCTTCGGCCAACACGGCGAGGAGTAACGCGTGATGCGCCTCGCCGTCGGCCGACACTTTTCCCTCCAATTCGCCCTTGATGGCTGTCGCCAAAATGGGCGCAAAGTTGGTCTCCGTGTTCGGCTTGAACCCATTCGTGTTGATTTCTCTATCCAGGTGAATCGCTAGCGTCGGAATACGAATGATCGGACGATCGATGCGCACCAACTCGTGCGCGAGCGTACCTCCGCGCTTGACCAATACGCGTCCGGCGACGCTCAAGTCTCTATCAAACCACGTGTGCCACAACCCACCACCGTACGTCTGAACGCCTACTTGCATGAATCCACCCTTTTTAATCTTCGTGATCGGCTTTAATTTCGGACACGGGCTATCAGTGTGCGCCGCGACGACGTTGAACCCGTTACCTGGTTCGTACGCTCCGCCCACCGCGAAGGCAACAAGTGCGCTTGCGTTGCGCGTCACGTAATACTTGCCACCCTTCTTTAGGTTGCTCCACTCCGCCGTTTCGCTGATTCGCTCGTATCCAGCATCCTCGAGCATTTTCGCGCTCGCCGTCGTCGCGTGATGCGCCGTCCACGAATCGTTCAAAAAGTCCACCAGGTCGCGAGCGATGCTCGGCACGGGCGCGTCCGACCACGCCTTTGTCGCAGCCGCGCGCACCGAACCTCGCGACGCCGCGGTCGTCGTCACCGCCGCAGCTGTTCGCTGATGTGCGATCGCTCGCTCGCGGCCGAGCGCATCGCCGCGTCCCCGCGCGCTCGCGACGACGGCGCGCACTTGGACGAGTCTCTGCGGTTGAGCGCTCGAGAGCGGACGAAAGACGACGGGTCCGACCGTCGGCGTGACGCGCGATGACGCTCGCGACGCTCGCGACGCGACGAAGGCAGATTTTCCAAGCTTGCAGCGCGTGACTGTGGACATGGTTGACCGCGTCGACGAGTGCGGGTTGGGTTCATCTTCGGTTGACGCTGGAGTGAAAAAGAAATTGCGAGAGTCACTGTTACAACAAATCAGACTTGCAGAAAAAAGAAAGCAAATCCGATCCTACGGTAATACTTAGAGTAGGATATAAAGTCTTGAATGGACAGCAACGTATCATTAACGCTGTGTCGGGACGCCTCCGCTCCCCCGCGATGTGACTGGGGCTTCGTTGAGGAAAATCATGTCGCCATCCTTGAGCTTGGTATTCGGCGGTACGAGAGTCATGTTGACGTTGACATGTTTCGTCTCTTCGGAGCCATCTTTCGCGTTAGGTGCGAAAATATCGCGTATTTCGGCAACGGTAGAACCCCTCTTAACGCTGCGGACTTCCGGCGCGTCGTTATTCCAGGTGATGATCATGACGCCCTCTTCGACGTCGATGCTCGGCGTTTTGATGGATGGATTGTTGAGCGCCAGTTCAGCCTCGAACTTCGCCGCCTCCTCCGTTTGGAAAATACCTTGGCGCGGTGCCGCGGTCTTTCCTTGATTTGCCCGGAGAATGTTAAGAGACGGCGTTTCAGTTTCACCCGAACGCCAGCTATCCTCCTTTTCAGCCTCGATCTTTTTCGCGTTTGCGACTCGTTTGCTCTTCTGGATGGACGCCGCCGTCAAGGACCAGTTGCTCAACTCTGACTCCAAATCGGATGAATACATCACGTCATTTTCGTTGAGGAAGACTCCGGCGACGTTTTGAAGTTGTCGAATGCGATAGTCAACGTCATCGAGTTCCACTTGTCGCTCGTCATCGACGCTCTCCATCTCTTCTTGCTGATCAACAATCTCCGCCGTGACGCGAGTCTTGTGCCCGAGATTGTCCACTCGGTGCCAACGCTGATCGACGCAATAGCAAAACTCAGATATGAAGAAATCACGCGTACCCTGACGAGCACTCTTTAATTTCGACTCTAACACCAGTGCCAACAGGGCTTTATGATGACCATCGGCGATCCACGGCGCGACGTCGCTCCATTTGCTTCGCATCGGCTCCGCGACGAGCATGCGAGAGCCGCTCGCTTCTATGACGACACCACAACTTCTTCGACCGCCCGAAACGAGCTGTACCGGGGTTCCTTCTGAGGGCAAGACATCGGTCTGCGCCGCTGCTTGGTAAGACTTCGATGCAAACTTTGGTCTCCCCTTGTACATCCACTGAGCTGCGATACCGAATTCGGCTTCGTCGTGCATCGATCGCGTACGCACTTGGACTTCTAGCGGTGCGCCGTCTTCACCAACGACTGCCGTGTGGAGCGATCTGTAGCCCGTTTGTTTCGGGTTGGTGATGTAATCATCGTATTCCCCTTCGATCGGACGGTAGAGCTTATGAATGAGGTCGATCATCTCGTAGCACGCATCAATGTCTTTTGTCGCGCCGTTCTCCGACGCTGAGGCATCACCTATGACGATACGCATTGCCCGAGCATCGTAAATGTGGAGAAAGTCTAAATCTTTACGCTTCATCTTGAGATGAGTGCTGTATGCGCTCTTCAAACGAGAAGCGATGGAAATCTTGACGTCAGAACTGTACCCTTCAATCAACAAATCTCGCCACACCGTCCTTCGAATGGAGTCCAACGTCTTCAGAGAACTTGAAATATTCTCCGGAAGCAATTCCATCGCATCGGTGTTGAGTGCGTTACCGTCACGGTTCGACAACCAATCGAAGGAAGGAATGCTCTCGATTCGAAGCTTCATATCAAGCTGCCAAGGATCGTACAACTTCTCGTCGAAAGATTTGCTCTCGCTCTTGCTCATCTTCTCAGTCGACTCGAAGAATGGGAGCGTGTCCGAGCCAAAAATGGATCTTCTTATCGCTTTGGATACATCGTGATCGTTATCGCGCGAATTTCGAGGCTTCCACGCCTCTCTCTGAGCGGAGATGATGGCATCGAACTCTTGAGGTTGCAAAATCGCAAAGCACAAGTCTTCCAATTCCGACTTGATGGCCCACATGCCCAACTTTTCGGCGAGCGAGCACCACACCTTGAGCGTCTCATTCGCGATGTCGATCGCCTTCTTCTCGTTTGAGATGGCGTAAATCGTTCTCATGTTGTGCAATCGGTCGGCGATTTTTATCAAAAACACCCGCGGGTCCCTCACGATGAGAAGTAAAAGAGTCTTCAGCTGCGTCAGGTCCTCCTCGTTCAACTTGGCCTTGACATCGTCATCACCAACGTTTCGATGCCTTCGTCGCATCACCTGGTTCATCTGACCCACGCGGCTCACTTGCACGACTAAGTTGTACACGCGCGTTCCGAACTCGCCCTTCAACGACTCGTCCGAGCACAGGGTATCGTCCAACACGTTGTGTAAAAGGCACGCGCACACCGCGTCCCGACTCTTCGACCCTTTACCCGGTAAATTCGCCGCGAGAATCTTCGCGCTCTCCACGCAGTGCTTCATGTACGGGTCCCCGTTTTTCCTCCGTTGACCTCCGTGCCACTTTGCCGCGAACCCCACCGCCCGCAACACCTCAGGTTCGCGGAAAATCGGGTAACGCGTCACATCCACGCCGTGCAACAATATCGCGTCATCTTTACCCTCACCATCGTCGCCGTCACCCTCGGGAAACACCGCCTGCTTCCACACGTTTTCCCACAACGCCGAAATCCCAAAGAGCGTCAACGCCGTAGTCGCCACCACCGCCGCAACCTCACCCGCCGTCCCCACCTCCTCCGCGCGTTCCGCCGCCAACCGAAAAAAGTCCTCCCCCGCGCGCGTCCCACCCGCGTCGTCCCCGCGTCGTCGTCCGCGTCGTCGTCCGCGTCGTCCAACGACCGCGCTCTGTTGTTTTAAACGCCGCAAACCCGCGTGCGCGCGACCGCTTCGTCCGCGTCCACCGACGCGTCTCGACGTCGTCCGCGTCGCCGGCGCGTCCACCGACGCGAACGTCGCCGTCGTCGTCGTCGCCGTCGCCGTCGCCGCGCACCGCATCGTCGCGCCGTTCGCGAGCGTGTTCGCGCGGTCCAGTCTGACGTGTCCGCGCGCATGCATTCAATATCTTTGACGGGGCGATCTCGGTTGACTTTTTTGTATGTGTAAACAGTGTATTTAAGATCAAAAACGTGTCCACGATTTTCGCGCGCTTTTGCATCGACCGCGTCGCCGTTCCGACGCGCGCGCGCGCATCTCAGGCCCGCACCCGAGAGCGCGCGCCGGAGACCCGGATTCGTCCCGTCGTGGTCTCTTTCGCGACCGGTCGACGGGCGACGAGAAGGACGACGATGGCGGACGCGGATTCGGATTCGGAAAAGAAGAAGAGCGTCGGTTGGAGGATTGCGTTTCAGAGACACGTCGACGGGCTCGAACGCGCGAAGGATGGGTCGACGCGAGTGCCGGTGAGACGGCGGGTGAAAGCGATGCGAGGGATCATTCGATCGAACGCGGTGATGTTCGAGGATATCGAGGAGGATCCGGAAAAGTTTTTTGAGGCGCACAGGATGCTGGCGAGGCGAAGCGGGGAGTTGGGACCGGGGACTTGGATTCGGTTTACGGTGCAGTTTAACCTGTGTTGTGGGACGGTTGTCGCGCTCGGGGAGGAGAGACACCGGATGAGACTTCGAATGATGCAAAAACGCGGCGAGTTGGGGTGTTTTTGTCTCACCGAGCGGTTGGCTGGGGTGAACTCGGGTTTGGTGGTCAACACGCGCGCGACGTACGATGAAAAGTCGAAACGGTTCGTCATCGATAGCGGTGGAGACGGTGGAACGAAGAATTGGATTTCGCAAGGGTTAGTGGCGGATGTCGGTGTCGTGGTTGCGGACTTGATTGTCAAGGGAAAGAGTTACGGTCCACACGCTTTTTTGGTGCAGCTGAGAGACGGATTCGCTCGGTCTCTGGCGCCCGGAGTGACGATGGGTGACATGGGCGTGAAGACGACGGGGAACGACTTGGACAACGCGTGGATTAGGTTTGACGGATTCTCTGTTCCGCACGACACGCTGCTGTCCAAGTACGGGGGCGTCGACCCCGATACCGGGGAATACGTGCGGAAGAAGGAGGGCGTTCGGACGATGGACATGATTGGTCAACGTTTATTCACTGGTCGAATCGCCGTTGCGCAGGCGGCGCTCGTCTTCGCGCGAAGGCTTTTCGACGACACGAAACGCTACAGCGATAAGAAAAAGTGTACGATGAGAGGCAAGTCTCCGCTGTTGTCCGACGTCCCGCAGCTCAAGGCGCTCTACAACGAAGGCTACTCGACGCTTGATCGATTGGACGCGTACGTAAAGTCTTGCGAGGAAGATTTGAACGAATGTCTACGCTCAAAGCGAATACCGCAAGCCGTCTTGGTGCAAGCTATCGCCGTGGCAAAAATCAAGTCTGTCGAAGCCTCGATTGACTTGTGTTTCCGACTGAAACAAGAGGTTGGTTCGTACGCGCTCATGGGCGGAACGGGATTTGATAACATGGATTTTCTACAATGCTGCAAATTCGCCGAGGGAGACTCTCGAATTCTCAGCCAAAAACTAGCGCGCGATTGCTTCGGCGCCTTTAAGCGAAACGACGCGAAATCCCCCACCGGAGTTCGATCTGAGATTGAACTCGAGCTGTGTCAACGCATCGACGCTGTCGTGGAAGACGCGCACGGTTCCAACCTTGGTAAGATTGAGTCTTGGGATTGCGCTTGGCGCGAGGTTTACCAACTCGCCGAGGTTATATGTGAGCGCGTCATGCACGAACGAAATTTCGCGAGGGCGCGTTCCAAACTGTAATGTGTAATTGTACCGGTGCTTATGTATAGGGCTCATCTACGGTCTCTTGAGCGCGAACGTTTCCTGTCCTTCTTTCTATCTCGGTCTCGATCTCGATCCCTCGACCGTGACCTGTGTCGCTTGCGTTCACGATCGCGACTGCGGTCGCGACTACGATCTCTGCGACGATCTTTGTCTCTATCTCTATCTCTGTGTCTATCTCTATGTTCTCTGTCTCGGCTTCTATCACGATGGCGAGGTCTATCGTCCCAGCTATGGCTCCGTTGTTGATTCCCCGACGCCTTGTTATCCTCAACCATGGCGTACTTTGCGTTACCGCCGCTGATGTGAGACATTGCGTTCGACTTGATTTCGTACGTAGTGCGGCCAGAACCCTGGAAAGTACGCTTCATGCCGCGACTTCGCGACTTGCCGTCCGCTTCGTTGAAATCCTCCGCCGTGCCGCCATTCTTCCCAAATCTCCGAAAGTTTTTCCACAAACCGTGCATCGATTGCGAAAAGTCGACGTGAATGCGTCGATCGTCGACGAGCACGTTGTCCATCTTGAAGTACGCGGCTTCGGCTTCGTGTTTGTGCTCAAAGTTTACAAAGGCGTACCCGAGGCTCGCGCCCGTCTTGAAGTCGCGAATGACGTCGCAAGACACAACCTTTCCGAAACGACTAAAGATGATTTCCAAATCTTCATCCGTCGTCACCGGGTTTAGTTTACACACAAACAAGCACTCTTCCGGGGGTTTCGCCTCGGCGTCTGGCAAATCTCCAACGAGCTCCAAAACGACGGCTCTGTTGTGCGCCTCACGCTGTCGCTTCTCCTCTTCCAACTGCTCCTCATCCTTGTTCAACGTCGCGTTCACGTCAAAGTCATCCTCCAATCTATCGTCATTCGGATCCACTTTCCGCGGCGGTGAAGTCTCCGGTACTCGCTCCGCGAACCCCGGAGGATCCTCAAAAGGGTCGTCCAACACGATTGTGTGCTTTATGCGAATATTCTGCCACGGGCGTCCATTCTCATCGCAATACGCCTCGTTGATCGCGTTCAAAACATCCAAGCCCTCTGATACCTCTCCAAATATCGTCCTCTTCCCATCCAACGCGTCGCAATCCGCTCTCGTCGTGATTAAAAACTGACTCGCGTTTTTATTCGCCCCCGCCGGCGCCATGCTCACCGTACCAACCTTTTCGTGCTTCCTCGTCGGGTGAATCTCATCCTCGAAAAACTTCCCCCCGACGCCGCCGTTCAAAATCGAAAACAACGACTCCCCGCCTTGTCCAGTGTTCGTCGGATCGCCCGTTTGCGCCATGAAATCCCTCTGCACGTCGAAAAACTTGCAGTCGTTGTAGTACTTCAACTTGCACAACTTTATAAAGTTCAAGCACGTTTTCGGCGCGTCGTCGACGTAGAGATCGACGACGAGGTCGCCCTTGGACGTTTCCAACAGCACCGCCATGGCTCGCGCGTCGTCGACGCCGACCAAGGGTGGTTTCTCTTCCGGCGTTCGTCGATCGGTGCGGTCGGCAATCAGTGACGCTTCGCGAGTGTCACGCATAGGTCAAACGCAACACTGACCGTCGTGGCGTCACACGCACGCGCGTTCGCACGACGAGCGAGTGCGCGTTCGATCCCACGCGCGCGTAGAACGCACGTCTTAGCGCGCGATCCGATCGCGGGCGAACGGAACGACACTCGATTCACGGCGTCGAACGCGCTCGACGCGGCTGAGAGTTTTTGTTTGATTACTTGATTCGATTTCACGCGTCGAATAGAGAGACGACACGACAAGGGCGGAGACGATGGCGGAGACGGGTTTACCGCGCGAAGAAGTCGAGCGAATGCTCTTCTTTGAAGACGCGCGCGCGCGGGCGGAGATGGAACACAAGACGAACCCGAACGACGCGCAGGTGTTGACGCGTTGGGGCGGAGCGTTGCTCGAGCTCGCGCACTTTCGACAAGGACCCGAAGCGGTGGAGATGATCGAGGAGGCGGTGGAGAAGTTTGAGGCGGCGCTGACGATTAACCCTAAGAAGCACGACGCGTTGTGGTGCCTCGGGAACGCGCTCACGAGCCAAGGGTTTTTGTTCCCCGAGGCTCGCGAGGCGATGAAGTATTTCGAAGAGGCAAAGTCGTGCTTTCGAAGAGCGCTCGACGAGGAACCAAACAATGAAATTTACCGTAAAGCGCTCGAAATGACGGATAAAGCGCCGGGTTTACACGCAGAGCTTCAGCGTCAACTCGCTGAGCAAGCCGCGGCGCAACAAGCGTACGCTGGTGGCGGCGCCGGGTTCGGCGGCGCGGGAGCCACCAAGCCAGAGGCGAATGATTTTTGGTGGGACGTCGCCGGCGCCGTCACGTTCGCCGGCATTCTCACCTCTTGGCTCGTCATGGCGCAGATGCAAAACCAGTAGAGAAGAAGACTAAAACGCGACGAGTTCACAGAGAATCTTCCTTTTATTAGATTGCGCCCGATCGATCGATCGATCGATCGAAAGGGTCGCGCTTTCGGCGTTTTAATAGGATAAAATTTTCAAAAATTTGCGACAGTTGAAGAGTCATTTTAACAACGATCCATTCGTCACACCGTCGCATGCGCGTCGGGTTAGCGTCGATCGCCCTCGCACGAACGTTCGCACGAATCCACAGAACCTCGCCGACGACGAACGCGATGACGAACGCGGGTAAAATGACGATGGCTGGGACGACGAAGCCAAAGATGCAATCTGGTTTGGCTGCGTTTTTAAAGCCTGGTGTCAAGATGACTTCGAGTAAATCCCTCGACGCGGAAGTGTTTGCGAACCGGGTGAACAAGGAGAACGCCGGCAAGGATACCGCTGATGCGACGAAGGATGCGGCGAAGGATACGACGAAGAAGACGACGAAGGGTGGGACGAGAAAGACAACGAGGAAGAGCGTCAAGCCAGACGCGTTTGAAGCCGAGCCGGCGAAAAAGGCGAAAAAAGCATCCGGACCCGGACCGGATCGATCGCACGAGAAGAAACACTGGGATGCCGGGAGACACCGCGTGGTGGGCGTGGATGAGGCTGGACGCGGGCCGTTGGCTGGGCCGGTGGTCGCGGCGGCGTGTTTCGTTCCAAAGGATTGCGTGGTGGACTGCGTAAACGATTCCAAGCAGCTCACCGAGGAAGGACGCGAGGAGATTTACGAGGAGCTCATGGCAAACAAAGAGATCGAGTACGGGGTGTGTGTGATCGATCAGGATATGATTGATGAGATTAACATTTTGGAGTGCACGATGCGGGCGATGACGAAGAGCGCCGAGGACATTCCAAACGTTGACTGGGTGCTCATCGACGGGAACAGAGTGCCCAAACCGCTCGATGGTCGCGCCGAGGCCATCGTCAAGGGCGACGCGAAGAATGTGTCCATCGCGGCGGCGTCCATCATCGCCAAGGTGACCCGGGATCGAATGATGCTCGAAATCGACAAGGAGTTTCCGATGTACGGATTCAAGGACCACAAGGGATACGGTACGAAGGCGCACATGGCGGCGATCGACAAGTACGGTCCGTGCAAGTACCACCGCAAAACCTTTGCCCCAATCAAACACATGGACCTCTCCAAGTGGCCGAACGCGTACGGCGGCGATAAGTAAACCTAAAGTTGTAGTAATGTTACACAAACGGTCGCCGCGACGCGCGCCCTCTACCTACTAAATCACATCACCGCCCGGTACAACCCCATCGCGACGAACGCCGTCGCGAACGCCCCCATCGCGTACCGATGACTCGCGCGTCTCCGCGGCTCCTTATATATTTCCCACATCACCGCCGCCGCGCCGACACCGCAGGCTGAAACGCCGAGGACTCGACAACTGAAACAATCCTTTTGCGGCGTCGCTTCGGCATTCGTAGACGCGCCATCACCGCGCGCGCCTCGACCGCGACCGCCGAAGAATGTGAGGTGCGAAAACGGCGCGGGCGACGCCGACGTTGATGTCGACGGACGCGATGTCGCGTCGGCGGCGTCGGCGTCGGCGCGCATTCGTGCGTGGATGGAATGACGTTCCCGCCAAAACCGTTGTTAGTTTTGTCCACAGCAACGAGGGAAAGCAACGAGGCTCGAGACGCGCGCTGTGGCGGTGCATGCGCCAGATCTCGCGCACGTCGAGCGGTGATACGTGCGAGGTACCGGTATGGGTGAGGATGTGCGCGAAAGACGTGTGGATTTGGTGAAGATGCGTCGATTATGTTGGATATCAGTAGCGCTCGCGTGCGCTTTACGTCCCTTCGTCGTAGACGCGGCGAATTCGATTGATGTTTTCCCGGTGAAATCGGGCGAGTCGTACGCGCCGGGGGATAAAGTGTACGTCATGGCGCGGCTGAACATGCGGCAGGGTTGGTTTGGTCGCGTGTCGCTGTTTTGCAAGGTGAATTACGGAGACGAAACCAACGCGCCGATGCGAGCCAACGGCGACGGTACTTGGAGCGGCGAATGCGACACGTCGGGGATGTCGCGGGGCGACATGCTGCGATGGCGGGTGCAGTCGGAGAATCCGTTCGCGCAAGGTCCACCGGGTGGGGGTTATTACGGAACCGTGCTGACGAAGGGATTGGACACTGGTACTAAATTACCCGTCTTATACGTTTTCAGTCCGGACAAAGAGGCAATCAAGACGGATTCAGGCGCCCGCGTCAGCGTCTACTTCGAAGGAAACTTTTACGACGGGGTTTTCATGCGCAGACGAGGTTCTGGACGCTCTGACGCGACTACTGGTGTGGCGCTCGCGAGTAAGGATTGGGAGAAGCGAAAGTTCAAACTCGATTTCGACGCGAGAGTGTTTCGCTTTGACGCCAAACAACGCAAAGTGGAGGAAATCAATTTGCAATCACACTACCAGGAACCCGGAGAAGAGACATACATGCGAGAGCCCCTAGCGTCGTTCATTTTCCAGAAAGCAGGTGTGCCCGTCGCGCTGACAAAGTACGTATCGTTACGGCTCAATAACGCACCATACGGTTTGTACAGCATGGTCGAACAGGTTGATTCAACATTTCTCAAGCGCAACCAACTAGATTCGAAAGGATCAATGTACAAAGCCGTCAATTGGAAGTATTCCAACCTCCGAAAAGGCAATTCAAACATCCCTTGTCCGTACGCGACTCCCGACTATCCGGAGAGATGGATGGTGGATGAATGTCCCGAAATTTGGCGAAAGACATCGAAAGCAGACGCGGACAACTGGGATGATTTATGGGATCTCACGCAGACGCTCGATCGCGTGCAAAACAACCCGCGCGATGGTCATTTACTTTTCGACACGCTCAACGTCCCGGCCGTCGTTAACGAAATGGCGACGCAGGCTCTCGTCCTCAACAATGATCGGTGCACGAAAAACTATTACATGCACTTTGATCGAGGCACGAGAGAGTGGCAGCGCATCCCGTGGGACTTGGAAGATATTTTCCCAGGAGATCGCCGCTACGGCACGGAGATATGTGACCCATCGGAATGCAGCGCGCAGTCCACTTCGTATTGCGTCATGTCTTGTGAAAAGTTCAACTCGCCGTTGTACTGTGACAGGAACCACCCTCAGGATATTTTTGCCCCGTACGAAAACGAAGCACAAAATCCAAAGACGACGTACAACGTACTCGTCGACGTCATTTTGGCCGTTCCATCCACTCGAACCATGTTCTTTACACGCTTGCGTACGTTGATGGATGAAATTCTCGCTACGTCCGTCATCGAGGACTGGGTGTGGAGCACGCGCGAACGCATACGCTCGGACGCGTTGAGGGATAGTGAGAAGTGGAACGTAGGAGCTATTCGAGCGATCGACGCCGGTATCGATCAACTCGTCAATCAAGTGCTGCCCTCTCGTAGAAACCAGCTGTTCACGCAATACAGTTGGATGATTCCATCGTCAACGCCGCACAACGCACGCATTCTGGTTGCGTACGCATCAAAATCACCATCCGACACGTCTCAAGCGTACGTGAAACTCAGTAATCCAAACGGATACGCCGTCGACATGTCTGGATGGATCCTACAGACGCGCGACGGGCAATGGAAATTTTGGCTTAAGCCTGGAACGGTTGTTGACGCCGGATGGTGTCTCTTCCTGGTCCGCGACGCCGCTCGATTCAGAGAACGTTCTCTCTCGTGGGCGAAACGAGAATACCCTGACGGAGTCTTCGTGCAGGGCAATTTCCCGAAAGACTTACCTACGGACGACACGTCAGCTTTTAAAATTTACAAGCCATGACGCTCCGCGCGCGCAGTTGAAATAGAAAACCTCCTAAAGCGCTCACCCCACTTCCCGTCGTCCGCCTCCGCGCGTGCCTCCGCGACGTCCGTAGTGAACGACGAACGATGATTACGATCGCGAACGCCGCCTCGCGCGTCGGCGCGCCCAGCGCACGAACGACGCGACGACGCGAGAGCGTTTCTCAATCGACTCGACTCTGCTCGGTTTCCTCGGCGTTGAAGCGTGAACAAACGACCGTCGCAATGGTTTCTCGCGCCGGTCGTCCCGAACTGACCGTGCACGCGCGTCAAAGCGTCGTCGTGGCGTCAGCGGCGGACTCTGCACCGGGTGCCGGAGGCGAACCGAGCTCTTCCGTCGCGGATAAAGTCAAGTCGTGGTGGAAAAACGCCGCAAAGATTGACAAAAAGACGATCGCGTCTCTGGGTTCTGCCGCGCTCCTCTCGTACGGTTTCGTCAGTAACGTGTTTTACGTCACTTCGCTGATGTTGGCGACGTACACGGCGGTGAAGACGACGGGAGCGAGTCCGCTGGTCAACTCGCTGTCGATGAAGACGTTTGCGTCGTCGTACTTTGGGCTTTGGATGATTCAAAACTTTTTGCGACCGGCTCGTTTCGCGCTCTCAGTGGCCATTTCACCAGGGACCGATAAAATTGTCGAATTCTTCAGACGGTACGCTCCGAACAACGATAAGCGATGGGCGTTCGCGTTGACTGTGTTTTGCATCAACGTCGTGGGTACGTTCGCGTACATGTTTGCGGGCTTTGGATTGATCGTCGCGCTCACCGGCGTCCCGCTCGAGCTCAGCTCGTTCAGTGGATTGCTCGCAGCGGCAAAGACGGCGAAAACCGGAGCGGTGTGAGCGGATTTGTACTATGTAAACCTACCATTTTAATAACAACACAACACGCGTTTGATTGAGAATTACTACGAAAAGTGCAGCGCCCCGTCGTCGTCGTCATCTCCGTTGTATTCATAGTCGCGCTTTATGACTTGTACAATGTCTCTGATGACGCCGCCGTTGTGCCCTCGTCGTTCTAACCACGCCATCAGGCGTCTTATCCTAGCTTGGAAATCTCCCCTCTTGTTCCTCTGAAACTGCGTTCGCGCCGCTTGCAACAATTCCTTCGCTCGCGTGCGCTCTAAATCCTCCTCCTCATCGTCGTCGTCGTCGTCGTCTCCGGAGGCGTCTTCACCCTCGTACAAATCAATCTTTAGAGCCCCTCTCGGCGCGAACACGTTCTCGAATCCGACGTCTATATCTCTATCCTCCACACCCTTTTTCCGCAGCGCCCCGCGTATTCTCCACTCGGCCCAACGAGAGTTTCTCCACTTGTACCGCGCAAACATTTCAGCGTATGCCGCGTCGCTCTGCACCCCAGCTCGCTGTAGCGCATCCAACGCCTCGTTCGCATCCTCTACCTCGTATCCCTTATCAATCGTGAGCTTATCGAAGAGCTCGCGTCTCGTTCGCGGCTTGTACTCCAAAAACCGGATGATTTGCGCCTTGGCTTCGTCCGCGCGAGTCGTCTTGAACGCGCCGGTGCTCGAGTACTTTTTCCCATCCAACGGTGGAAGGTTTCGCAGCGCCTCGGCGCGTCGACGAACCACCGCGTCGCCGTCGTCACCACCGCCGTTCGCGCAGAGCCGCGGTAACGTCCGACGCGCGTGAAACGACGTCGGCGTCGTCGTCAACAGTTGTGAAAATGTTGAGAATCTGTGCGTAACCGTTCGTGACGAAATGAACACGTGTCGACGCGATGTCGCGGCATCGATCGGCGCGCACGCGTTCTGAACGGCGGCGCGAAGTAGCGCGATCATGTTTCCCGACGCGCTCGCGCGGCGCATGCGACGTCGCGTGGACGTGTGCGGGTGGTTACGACGGAAGAGGGAGTTTTTTTTTGTTTTAAAAAATTGTTCGCTCTGATTTACACAGTTGTTTGTTTGATTCGATGTCGTCCTACCGCTCAGTGACGATGACAGACGTTGTATTGCGCCAACGTTTGCAAAAGATTGACGACATCATCGGTGTCGTCGAGGTAGGCGGGCGCTTTGGATGGTTTTTGACCAATGGTGGACGTGTACACGGTGCATCCGGCGTAGAGAGGCTGCTGCGCGTGGGCGCTGACGGCGACAAACATGTCTTCGTCGGAACGGTCGTCACCGATAGCCATAACAAAGTCAGGCGCGGCGTTTGAAGACCCCGTGGCGAGGAGCTCGTTGATGACCAACCCCTTGTGGACGCCTCTGGGTTTCACCTCGACGGTGCCGTTGCCAGAGATGACGTCGACGGCGTCGTTCGACAAGACGCTCTCGAGATGATCGATGAGTTCCTTTGCCTGCCAGGCGCCGAAATCCGGATCGGCGTCCCGGTAGTGCCAGACGAACGAACTCTCTTTCGATTGAATGAAAGAACCGTCGGTGGCCTCCATGTACTGCTCCAAAATTGGGAGCACCGTATCCTTCCACTCGAGCACGCTGGTATCCGTACCAGAAGGCGCGAGCTCCTTCCACCTGACATCCGTACCCCCACGGAACCAATAGCCGTGCTCCGCAACCATACACAACCCTGGAATATTACCGAACCATTTATCTAAAGTCTCACGCTCCCGACCAGACACAATGCACACCTCGTTCGCTTCGTCGTTCACCAGCACGGTGAGAAGGGACAAAAGGTGCGCAGACGGCGGTTGCGCGAAAGAAGCGAGCGGCACCAAGGTGCCATCGTAGTCGATAATCAACTTACGGTGCTTCGACTTGAGGTAGTCACTAACCACTAGGGAGGTATCGAGCTTTCTGAACGTCGAGCTCAGGTGGACGACTCGGAAGTTGAGGCCAAAGCCCAATCCATAACATCTATTACTTGATGCCTTCTCCGTCACGCGCTGGAGCTCAGCGAGACACGACTGCGCCCAGAAACCCACGTGGTGCTCATTCACATAGCGCCAGTGCTTCTCGTGGCGGGCTTCGTGCTCGCGACCACTCATCTGAAGCACCTTGTAAATGGAATCTGCGACGTCCTCTACGTGCCACGGATTGACCCGCACTGCTCCTGAGAGAGACGGTGAGCAACCGGTAAACTCGGAAATGATGAGCGAAGACGTTCTAGGCAACGCAAATCCATCCGCAGTACCAGAGGCTTCGTCTTCGGGACCTTGTCGACAGGTGACGTACTCGTATGGCGCGAGATTCATGCCGTCTCGAGTGGCGGTGACGACGGCGACGTCGGCAACCGAGTAAAGTGCGATGCGCTCGTGAAGAGGCACCGGCTTGGCTTGAAAGTTGATGACCTTAACTCCATTCTTCGAATACTTGTTGTTAATTCTATCCACCATCTCATCCACCGCCTTTCTCAAATCATCAATGTCGCGTCCGCTTCCTCTCGGCGGGTTGCAAATTTGGTAGAGGATGATTTGCTCGGCGATCTCTGGATGTTGCTCAAGCATGTTTTCAAACGCTGCGAGCTTTTGATCGATACCCTTGAACTCGTCGAAATCATCCAAACCAAGAAGCATGCGGCGCCCATCAAGCTCGGCGATGAGCTCTTTTCTTCTAGATTTGCAGATATCCGTCGTCAACACCTCTCGAAGTCTGCTCGTCTTCACCCCCGTCGGACAAATCTTCACTGAAACGGTTCGACCAAAGTTATCGATGACGAGCGCCCCGCGCTCCATCTTGTAGTGCAGTCCGAGCAGTCTCGTGCAGCACGATAAAAAGTGCCGCGCATAATCAAAGGTGTGAAAGCCGACGAAATCAGCGTTGAGAAGACCGCGCAAAATCAAGTCTCGCGTCGGCGTCGTTCTGAAAATTTCGCTCGACGGAAACGGACAGTGCAAGAAAAACCCAAGCTTCACCGCGTTGAAGCGCTTGCGCATAAACGTTGGCAAAAGCATGAGATGATAATCATGCACCCAAACCTGATCGTCGTCGCTGCTCACCACCTCCATGAGTCTATCCGCGAAGCGCTTGTTTGCCGCGATGTACGCTTGCCATTGATACTTTTGAAACCTCGAATCCATCGGACTCATCGGCAGTACGTAGTGCATCAGCGGCCACAAATATTGCTTACAGAAGCCCTTATAAAAATTCTCTTTGCACTCATCCGGCAAAAATACCGGCACCGAGTCGAACCGATTCTCCAAGTCCTGCGCCACGGCGTCTTGCAAATCCCAAGGCACTTGCATTGGCAGTTGCCCGACGTTGATAACGCTCGAAAACTGCCCGTTCGCCGCCGCCCCCTCGCGACACTGATCGTAAATCGAATCACCATTCGCCTCAAACGCGTACTTGTGCCCGTACGGCTTCCCAGCCTCCTCATCCTCGCGCATAATTAGCGGCAAAGAGTTGGACACGATGAAAACCCTCTCCACGTGCGGTTCGCTTCCCAACGAAGTCGCGTTGGACAAATCCGCCGACGATCCCCCGGTCGTCTTCGCCTTTCCATCTTCGTCACCCTTTGGCGATGTCGCATCTCCAAGTAAACCTATCGCGCGAAGCGTCGCATCGTACACCAGTCGCTCGCCATCGTCAGTCTTGAGTTTCCATTCGCGTTCCTTCGCCCGCTCGCCCGCTTAACCGCTCGAAGCGTCCAACCGTCCCGCCCGCATCGCCGCCGCCCCGTTTCGTCCCCTCGCGCGCGTCCCCACGTCTCACCGACGATTCACACGCGTCGTTCACCCGCACGCAACGTCGACGCATTCGCACCACCGGCGTCCAACCGGGGTTGTTTTCCCACCGAACGATAATTCTCATCCACGTCATCCGAGCTCGATCCGCATTCAACTCGCGAACGACGCGCGCCCCGCGGGGGGCGGGTTTCGCGCGAGACGCGACGCACCTTGAAGATCCGTAACGGAGGAGTTGTTGTTCGCCGTTCGACGCATCGCTCGTCCGTCGTCGTCGCCGTCGTCGTCGCCCGCGGTCGCGCGTGGGAACGACTGCGGAGGCGATCCTCTTTCGCGGGTGCTGTGGCTGTCGAATCGTATGGGTAAACACTGCGCGAATGTGCATTTGGATTTCGTTCAGAGATACACATTACATTACATTACATGTGATAAAGTGTTCGATTTACTTATTAGTATAGTATGTACCGTATGTCCGATATTCGTTTATGTATGTATACAATCGCGCGACGCGACTCGACGCGGTGCGACGGCGTCGTCGTCGACGACGGACGCGGCAGACGGTCGGTTGCGCGTTCATTTTCTTTCCCGTGCGTCGCATCGCACCCGCGCGTGTTTATCCGAGTCTCGTTCGTCGTTGACGAGGAGTGCGTGAATGTCTCGGTGAAGAGTGCACTTTTTGGCGGGCGCCGACGGTGCGTCGAGACGTCACACGACGACGCGCGCGTCGGGCGGGCGAGCGAAAGGAGAGAGCGAACGATGCGGGGGATGACGACAACGACGAGCGGTGTCGCGTCCCATCGCGACGCGTCGACGTCGACGTCGGCGGCGATGACGAAGCGGCGGCGGCGGTGTGCGCTCGAACGGTTGAAGGATGGAGGGGTGGCGCGCGCGCGGACGACGACGCGCGCATCGTCGTCGTCGTCGACGACGCGAACGGACGCGGAAAGACGGGCGGAGGAGGCACTCGTGGCGTCGATGCGCGACGACGACGTCCTAGCCGGGTTCACCAAGGCGGAGTGGGCGAAGATTCAAACGCCGGCGAGGTATTTGGGCAACGAGGTCGGCGCCATGTTGAGCGAGACGTCGTGGAACGAGTCGGACGTGCGGTTCGTCATGGCGTACCCGGAGATTTACGAGGTCGGGTCGTCGAATTTGGGACACATTGTGTTGTACACGGTGTTGAATAAAACGCCGAGGACGATGTGCGATCGGTGTTATTTACCGGCGGACGATATGATTAGTTTGTTGAAGAGTAAAAATCGAGCGTTGTTTGCGGTGGAGAGCAAACGGCCTTTGGCGCACTTTGACGCCGTCGGATTGAGCGTGGCGTACGAGCTCGGGGCGATTAATATTTTGGAGATGATGCACTTGGGGAAGATTCCTTTGACGTCGGCAGAGAGAGACGACGCGCCGGGAGAGGCGTGGAACGTCGACGGAGGCTCGTGGCCGATGATTTTCGCAGGCGGGCCGACAGCGACGTCGAATCCAGAACCCTTTGCCGAGTTTTTGGATTTCGTGGCGCTCGGTGACGGTGAAGACGTATTGCCGGAGATTGCAGAGAGCCTGAAGAAATCAAAACTCGCCAAGCTCACGCGGGAGGAGACGTTATACCGATTGGCGTGCGACGTCGAGGGTGTCTACGTGCCTCGATTTTACGACTCGCCCGCGGGTTGGGGTGGCGCCGTGTTTCCGATTCGCGAGGGCGTTCCTGCGCGTCCAAAGCGACGGGTCGCGACGCCGGATCCGATGTTGCAAGTCGGACTCGTGCCGTACGTCGAGACGGTGCACGATAGAATGACGGTGGAAATCAGACGAGGGTGCACTCGAGGATGTCGTTTTTGCCAACCAGGCATGCTCACCCGTCCAGCTCGCGATGTCGATCCAGAGCGCGTGGTGCAAGCTGTGGAGGAGGGCATTCGCAAGACGGGATACAACGAATTTTCATTGCTCTCGTTGTCGTGTTCGGACTACCTCGCGTTACCGTCGGTGGGATTGGAGATTAAGAATAGGCTCAAGGATGAAAACGTGACGCTTTCGCTGCCGTCTCAGCGCATCGATCGATTCGATGACTCCATCGCCGACATTCTCGGCGGCGGTGGCAAGGTAGGCCTCACGTTCGCCCCCGAAGCTGGAACGCAGCGCTTGCGCGACATTATCAACAAGGGTTTGACAAACGAGGAACTATTGAGAGGCGTGCAAAATGCGTACAGAAGAGGCTGGCGCAACGTCAAATTGTACTTCATGATTGGCCTTCCGGGCGAGCTCGATTCGGACGTCTTGGGTATCGCCGAGACAGTTGGTTGGCTCGTTCGCACTGTGTCACCACCGACGGGACGGAAAAAAGACCAACTCACCGTGACGTTGACGATTTCAAACTTTACTCCAAAGCCGCACACGCCTTTTCAATGGCACAGCGTCTCGACGAGCGAATTCGAGCGCAAGAGCGAAATGTTGCGAAACGCGCTCAAAGGCGTCAAGGGCGTCAAGGCCAACTACACCTCCGTTCGCATCTCTGCCATGGAAGACTTTCTCGGTCGCGGCGATCGATCTCTGACGCCCGTGCTCAAGCGCGCGTGGGAACTCGGCGCACATCGCGATACGTGGTGGGACGGTGCGGAGAGCTCCTTCAAATCGTTTGATCGAGCCGTCGAAGAGAGCGGCATGGGATGGAAGTATCGACAAGTCGTCGACGGAGAATGGGATGTCATGGATAAGCTCGGCGATGAGCGATATCGTGGACAGGGCGGTGGCGGCAAAGGTCGAATCGATCGCGGCGTCGAGGCGGATAAACGTTTGGACGCGCCACTTCCTTGGGATCACATCGACACGGGCATATCGAAAACATGGCTCAAGACGGATTTGCAAAAAGCGCTCGAGGGCCAAACCGTTCCGGATTGCTCCCACAGTGGCATCTGTACCGAGTGCGGTGTGTGTGGTGGTGACTTTGGTGAAAACGTCGTCGCCGTACCGCCGCCAATACCGGCGTTCGAGGGGCATCACGACCCGGACGGACGCAAGACGCAGCGCTTGCGATTTACGTTCACAAAGAAGGGCCAAGAGATTTTCATTGGGCACTTGGATATGCTCCGTCTTCTTGAGCGCGCCGCGCGTCGCGCCGCGCTCCCGGTGAGTACATCATTGTCTCCTTACAGCTCGCGTTTGCGAATCAGCACCGCCATGCCGCTGCCGCTCGGCGCGTCGTCGCAAGCGGAACTGCTCGAAATCATCCTCGTCGAGCCAAGGGATCCAAAAGAGGTGGCCAAAGGTCTCGAGCGAGCTCTTCCGGAAGGCATGCGGATCAAAAGCGTGGAAGAGATCCCTGTGACGTACATGAACAAAACGGTGACAGAGTCTATGAACGAGCTCTTGACCGCCGCGACGTTCATCGTGCATGTCGCGTATCCGGGCGCAGTCAAGGCGCCCGAAATCGAGAGTGCAAGCGGAGCGGCACCCGTCTGGGACGTCGACGGTGGACCCGGTGGGCTTGATAAGGCGAACGGGAAAAAGGTTGAAGCCGAAACCGATGCGTTTGAAGATCCGGCAGAAACCGCGCGAGTTTGGCGAGAGCTCAACGAAAAGGCATCCGCCGTGACAATGGACAATTGGCGAAAATGGGTGCGAGACACCGTCGCGATGAATTCTTTCGAAATCGAAAAGACGTCCAAGAGAGGTAGACGGCGCAAGGTTGACTTGCGAACGCAACTCATCAACCTTGAAGTTATCGACGAGGCGCAAACACGCGAGCTTTTGGATGGCGACGACGTACCGATTCCTCGTCGATGGCAACCGGGCACCGTTTGTCTCAAATTCACTGGCGAGTACACCGGCGCCGGGGGCTTAAGCGTCGACGGGATGCTCCAGATGCTCAGTTCGCAAGCGGGCGCGACGATTGAGCACCTTCATTCGCACAGGACGGATATTCACCTTCGCGAGATGGTCAAGCCGCCGCCAGACCGTCTTTGGTTGACCAACATGGTGCGCACCGAAGCCTTCATGGCGCTCGAACGCAGAGACCCCAAAATGAAAGCCATCGGCAGCAATCGCGGGTACATGGGCGGCTCATTCGACGATTCGATGAACGCGATAGATAACCACAAATCTTTCGCCAAGCGCTAGATTATAAAAGAGAAGATTTTAGACGGTATTTTTCGTCGTGATGAGGATTACACCGCTGTACAGTAAATTTGTAAGTCTTTGAGTCGGTTCACTTTAACATTTTGTGTGCGCTCACGAAGCACATGACGAACAAAGGCAGGTCCGCCAAGTGACTGATCGCCCCACCCAGCGATCTCTTTTCCGGATGTCCACTCGAGTATCCGCGAATGTACAACACGCGTCCGACGCTCCAAGCGACCAACGAAGCGGCTGTGGTAATCGGGAACGTCAACCCGTTCACGATCGCCATCGCCGCCACCGGCGCGTAGTTTTCGAGCGTATTTTGATGCGCTCGCTGCACGCAATCAAACTCCTTCTTATTCTTGTGGCTCTCCTTGGCGTACAAATCCGGGTCTGCGCGTCGAAAACGAAAACGAAACGAACGCAACGTCAGTCACGTGAATCAGTCAAAAGTGAACAACGCATTACGCACAGTGCACGCCAAACTTCTTTCTCGCCTGGATAACCTTGACGACGCCGTAGGTGAGCGGGACGAACATCGTCCCGATCGCCGCGACGACGTATCCGAATTCCGGTTTGATCTCCATCGGTTTCAAACGAAGAAAGTGCGCGCGCGTGCTTCTTAATGACGACCAAAGTGTAGTTTTACACACTTGGAAAAGTCGTTGAAACCAGACTCACTCGCGCGCGCACGCGTCGCGCGGCCGAACGACCGTCACCCGACCGATCCAAGACGCAGAGACCCGATCGATGCGATTGCGAACGTACGAGAGCATTCGCGATGCGCTCGCGTCGACGCCGTGCGACGCCTACCCCGACATGGATGCGCTGCGAGAGCGACACCCCGACGTGACGTTGGACGCCTTGGTGAGCATCTACTCGCAGGAATCGAGCCGGAAGATTCGCGCGACGCACGGAAAACACGTGCGATCGATCGAGTCGCACGCGAAGCGGTATTTACTCGGTGAGGATGTGTTCAGCATCGCGGCGAATCTCGATTTCCCGGCGTGTCAGTTGATGCGTTTGCTGTTGGAGCATCTTTTGGGCGTCGGGCACAAGAGCGTCGGGGCGCTGCTTCGCGAACCGTTCGCGAGGATACCCGCTATGCCGCCGGCGGGAACGCCCGCGGAAGAGTACGGGGCGTCGTTGTGTCATCGATTGAGGCTGGATGTCGAGAGAGTGGTGGCGTGGGATCACCAGGCGTCGCCGGCGGTGGACGCGTTACGACACAACGCCGGAAAGGAATACGAAGACTTGTTGGAAGAGTTGCTCGCGGCGGAGGGAATTCCGTTCATCACGGAGAAGGATTTGCGGGCGGAAAGACACGCGAGGACGCCGGACATCAAACTTGAGGTTCCCATCGCGGTCAGAGGGCGAATAGTGAATTGGATCGATTCCAAGGCGTCGTTTTCCGATCCTTTGGTTCACGTCGAGAAGGGCGTCGAACAATTTCAAGGATACGTGAATCGTTTCGGCCCCGGGATGGTGATTTACTGGCACGGTATCATCGATGAGTTAAACACCGATCCGAACGTGCTCCTCGTCGACACGTTTCCTGATGCATCCGATATCGTCAAACTCAAGATGATTTGAATGGATTCTTGACGGTCATTCGGCGGAAGGCGTGCACATTCAGCGCGGGCGTACCAGGTAGACTTTTTAATAGAACGATAGACTGTTAGTAGATGCGTTCATTCGTACGTTTCGCGGCGGTTTGTTCGTCTTCATCACGCATCTTCACTTCGCTATTACAGACAGATTCATATTACAAGCGCCGCTTTGCTCAAGTATCGTATCGTATAAATAATCTCTCGCCCAGTCTTTCTAGCCCGCGAACGTCGCCCCGTCGTATCCCATATTCTCCCGCGGCACATCCGTAAACGTGATGTACACTCGATCGCTCGCGATCCCAAACTCCCCGAGCAATTCACAAATATCCTCGCTCAACTCTTTATTGTTCTCCAGGTTGATCGCCCCGAGGGAATTCACCGCGCACAGCGCGCACGGAGCGTCCGAGCCGCCCCACACCATATCCAACCCGTCCATGGCGCACACCGCGACGTAACTCTCTGGTTTCTTGAGCGTCTCCGCGATCGACCGCGACGCGGCGAGCATGAACGGCCGCTTCTTATCCCCCATCTTGACGTTACAGTGGACGATGAGGGAGGGATCGCCCGGGAGCTCGCACAGGTCCAACCGAAGCGGCGTTTTCCCACTCGCGGTTGCGCGCGGAATCACCCTGTTTGGCATCTTGTCTCTTCTTTCAACGCGTTTGGTCGTCGCCATCGAGACGCGTCTTTGACTGGTGTTCACGGCGGCACACTGAGAGACCATCGTCGTCGTCGTCATCGCGCTTCTGCGGATGGATGGGTGGGTGTCCACGCCGACGCGCGCGCTTCTGCGGGTGGATGAAACCCAACCATCGTGTGCCGCGGATGTCCAAAACCCCAAACCCTACATAGTGTTTACACATATAGATTCATGAAACATACAATCACGTGGAACACCAATACACGTTCACTGTGTCTCTTTTGACGGTTCATGACTCGAGAAAGTACAGGGGTCGGGGTTTAGAAACCGTCCGTTGAGTGATTGATTTGATTCCCTGCCGCGCCCCCGACGACGACACGACGGCAGTGTGACGCGCGGGCGTTGGGGATGTATCCCGGACAACCGCCCCCGATGACGTACGGCGGTGCGCCCGGTGCGCCGCCGACGCGACAACAGCCGCAACAACAACAACCGCAGCCGACGCAACCGGGCGCGGGCGCGGTGCCGGGGCAATCGCATCTTTCGTTTCAACAGCAGCAGCAGCGTGGCGCGCCTACGATGATGACGCCAGCGCCGATGATGGGCGCGCCGCCGATGATGGGTGCGGTCCCGCCGATGGGTGCGGTCCCGCCGATGGGTGCGCCGCCGATGGGGGGCGGTGGGGCGCCGATGATGAGCGCGCCGACGCCGGCGCCGACGAGCGGATCTGCAGTTGGCGGACCGGGAGCGGGAATGGCGCCGAATGTGGGCGCGCCGCCGATGACGATGGGTGCGCCGCCGACGATGATGGGCGCGCCAATGCCGCCTCCGCCGACCATGGGGGCGAGCGGTGCGGTTTCGACGCCGCCTCCGCCGACGATGCCGATGGGACAACCGGGCGCCGGGGCACCGGCGATGGGCGTAGGCGCGCCGCCGACGCCGCCGTCGCAGGCGCCGATGGGGCAACCGGGTGCGATGCCGCCGATGGGTGGTGGGTACGCGCCGCAGGCGGTGGCGCCCGGTTCGGGTTACGGTGCGAGTTTCGTCGAGGATTTTGCGTCGTTGAACCTCGCCCCAGGCGGCGGGCCGGGAGGCGAGCCCGGGATGGATCCGGCGACGTTTCCGCGCCCGGGAGACGATGAACCGAGGCCGAACATGGAGCTCTCGTGCGATCCAAAGTATATGCGTTTGACGTGCGGAGCGCTGCCGTCGAGTCCTAGCTTGAAGACGAGATTCGGCATGCCACTCGGTTGCATCGTGCAGCCTTTGCATCCGGGAGACGAAAAAGAGGTGAAGACGGCGCATTTTGGAAGCTCTGGGATTGTGCGTTGTAGACGTTGCCGGACGTACATCAATCCGTTCGTGCAATTTACTGACGGAGGTAGACGATTTCGGTGCAACGTGTGCGCGTTGCCCAACGAGGTTCCGGTGGATTACTTTTGCACCTTGGACGCGAACGGCGTGAGACGGGACATTGCGGAGCGCCCAGAGTTGAACAGCGGTTCGGTTGAGTTTTTAGCGAGCCAAGAGTACATGGTACGACCACCCATGCCGCCGTCGTACTTTTTCGCCTTGGACGTCTCGCACACGGCGGTGAATAGCGGATTCCTCAAGAAGACGATTGAAGTCATCAAGGAGTCGCTCGACACCATGTCCAAGGCGAGCGAGAGAACGCGCATCGGTTTCTTGACGTACGACTCAACCTTGCACTTTTATAGCCTCAAGCCGAATCAGTCCCAGCCGCAGATGATGGTGGTGGCTGAGCTCGACGATCCGTTTTGTCCGATGCCCGACGACTTACTGGTCAACCTCGCCGAATCGCGAGGTGTGATTGACGCCTTTTTAGACATGGTATTCGACATGTACGCGCAAACGCAAAACATGGAGAGCGCCATGGGTCCGGCAATCCAAGCCGCGTTCATGGCCATGTCCCACGTCGGGGGTAAGTTGATGGTGTTCCAGTCGTGTTTGCCCACCCTCGGAGCGGGTCGCTTGGTGAACAGAGATGACACTCGGGCGAGCACGGATTCGACGCGTGAGCACTTGCTCCGCGGACCGGTGGATGGATTCTTCAAGAAGACGTCTGCGGAGTGTTCTAGGCAACAGATCTGCGTCGATCTGTATTCCATAGCGGCGCCGTATTCAGACTTAGCTTCGCTGGCGGTGTTGCCAAAATACACGGGTGGGGAGCTGCGACACTACCCGGGTTTCACCCTCGAGAAGGATGGGATGAAGTACGGAAAGGAATTGAAAAACAACCTGACCCGCATCACGGCTTGGGAAGCTGTCTGTCGCGTGCGTTGCAGCCGCGGATTTAGAATCTGCGCCTTCAATGGGCACTTTTTCATCCGTTCGATGGATCTCTTGGCGCTTCCCGCGACGGATGGCGACAAGGCGTACGGCGTGCACATCGCGCACGACGAGGTAGTGCCGAGCACGAACATCTCGTACTTGCAGTGCGCGTTATTGTACACATCCGCGGAAGGGGAACGACGCATTCGCGTCCACACGATGGCTGTGCCGGTCGTGACGGATATCGCAGACATGTACAGAGCGGTGGACGGAGGCGCCATGTCGGCGTTCATGGCACGCTTGGGAGCGGAGAGAACGCTCACGGTGAGACTGCAAGACGCACGAGATGCGGTGATGGCCAAGATTATCGCGACGCTCAGAGAATTCAAGTTGCTCAATACCCAGGCTGCAAGAGCGTTCAACAGGCTCATCTATCCGGAGAGTATGAAGTTATTGCCGTTGTTTATCTTCGCTGCGTTGAAGAGCTCCGCCATGCGCGGATCGGCAAGGGACATTCCCGTTGATCAGAGAATCGCGTCCGTGTTCGACTTTATGAGCGCCCCGACGCACGAAGTTCTCAAGCTCCTCTACCCGACAATGCACGCCCTTCACACCATGCCGAAGGAGGCTGGCACGAAGGACGAGTATGACAGAGTGATTCTGCCGCCGCGCACCGTGCTCGCCGGCGAGCGCATCGACGCGAGAGGCGCCTACCTCGTCGACGACGGACGAAGACTTTTGCTCTGGCTCGGGAAAATGCTCGAACCGAGCTTCGTTTCCGCGCTTTTCGGGCCAAAGGGCCCACCGAGCGCGGATGTCGACTGCGTGCTTCCGCCCGAGGATAACGACACTTCTCGGCGCGTTCGCGCCGTCGTCGCCGACATCCGAGCCAACGCGTCTCGCGCGCGTCACTTAGCCCTCACCGTGGTCGTCCAAGGCCATCCGAGCGAGACACAGCTCTTCCCGTACCTCGTTGAAGACAGAGGCGCGGCCAACGTCGCCGGAGCGGCGTCGTACGCCGAGTTTTTGGTGCAACTGCACCGAAGCGTCTCCAACCCGCAGCGGTGATTTCCCTCATCACGGAACGATGACGACGCCGCAGACGCGCCTTGAACGATTTAGAATGTAACCTTCAGATTTCGCACGTAAACCAACCCATCGCGGCGCGTCAACGCGCCGACTCGACGCTTCAACTCGACGCCTCGATCATGCCTCTCGTACTTTAATCTAAAAACATCTATGAAACTCCACATGCTCGTAGAAAAACGCAGTGCAAAAAACACGACAGATAGTTTTAATGAATCCACAATATTCAAACCAGTTTTGGTCTTACATTGGTGGCGCTCGCCTCGGAGGGAAAGGCTTCGCCCGCGAGCCCGCCACTTCGCTCTCTCTGTGACGCGACATCTGAGTAAGATGGACAAGGTACGATCGCCATCGAGCCCGCGCGACGACGCGCGGTCGAGCGAAACGTTTCCAACCCACCCGTCGGCGTCCACGCTGGCGGCATCGCGTGTTCGCACCGACGCGTGACGCGCGGCGGTCGGATCTTCCGCATGTGAAGGAATAGGGTTACGATGCGCATCGAGAACTGGAATGACTGACGACAACGCTCCGACGACGCGCGCGATGCGAACGCAGGTTGTTGTGATTGACGCTAAGGGGCACCTTATCGGTCGTTTGGCCTCTATCGTGTCCAAGCAGCTCCTTCAAGGGCAGCACGTGGTGCGTATTGACTTTTGCGATTGAGACGCGCGGCGGGAGGCGGGCGCGCCACTCGTTGAGAGCGAACGGATTCGCGCGCGGGTGGACGATGGCGCGACGCGCCCGAGAGCGGCGATGCGGATGAAATCGATGTACATCATTTCGATGCGTTTGTCGCGACGCGTCGGAGGCGCGATGGCCGTCGGCGCGGCGGCGGTCGACGCGGGCGTTGTCGCAGCTCGAGCCCTGTGGTGAGAGGGAGCTTTAGGGCTTTGGTTTCGCTCGCGCGAAGCCGCCCGTCTTAGATGTCTCGCGAGGCGACGAGGCGCGTGAGCGTGGAAGAGAGAGGGACGCAACGAACACGTATACTGACCAATCGTCTCGTTTTCGCAATCTACTAGGTTGTCGTGCGCACCGAAGGCATCTGCATGTCTGGCGGCATGGTTCGCCGCCGCATGGCGCACGATCGCTACAAGAACAAGCGCATGAACACCAACCCGAAGAAGGGCCCGTACCACTACACTAGCCCGTCCCGGATCTTCTGGAAGACGGTTCGTGGTATGCTTCCGCACAAGACTGTGCGTGGTGCCGCCGCTTTCGAACGCTTCAAGGCGTACGAAGGCATCCCGGCCCCGTACGACAAGGTGAAGCGCGCCGTCGTCCCGGAAGCGCTCAAGGTGTTGCGCCTCGGTGAGGGTCACCGATTCTGCGTGCTCGGTGATTTCTGCGAACAAATTGGCTGGAAGCACGGTGCCGTCGTGAGAGAGCTCGAAGCGAAGCGCCAAGCCGCCGCTACCGAGTACTGGGGCAAGAAGAAGGAGGCCAACTCCAAGTTCGCCGCGGCGAAGGCTGCGGCCAACGCTCAACTCGGCGACCTTCAACCGTTGATCGAAGCCACTGGCTACTAAGCGACGGTGGCCAACCACAATTAGGATAGTCGGTTTGTGATGGAGAATCCACGTATACGATAAAATTGAATTGCAAACTAAACACTCATCTACTACGAAGCCTGCCTTGCCTGGCAAAGGAAGCCCTGTGTGCAGCCCCAAGGCGTCCAGATTAGTATCTGTATTCCCGAACGGTCTTGAAAAAGTGGCCAACGTTCTCCTCTGGGGTGCCAACCATGACACCGTGACCCAGGTTCATGACGTGTCTGGTGTTACCAGCCTTGCGAATGGTGTCGTGCACCTTTTCAGTGATGAAGTCTTGCGACGCGAAGAGGTGAATCGGATCCATGTTGCCTTGCACCGCCTGGTTCATGCCGAGGCGCGCGCGAGCGTCAGCCATGTCGATGGTGCCGTCTAAGCTGATAACGTCGGCGTTGGTTTGCGCTAATCGCTCCAAAAAACCAGCGCTACCAGAGCTGTAAAGAATCAAAGGCACGTGCGGGTGCGTTTGCTTGCACTCGGCGACGATTCTCTTCAGGTACGGAAGGCAGTACACCTCAAAGTCCGCAGGGGAGAATTCACTCGCCCAAGAATCAAAAATTTGTACAACTTGCGCGCCACAATCCGCTTGGTACCTCGTGTACTCGATCACCGCATCGGTGAGCTTGTTCATGAGCGCCTCGTAAACCTTCGGGGAATCAAACGCCATCTTTTTGATAATTTTGTAGTGCGAGCTCGTGCCGCCCTCGACGATGTACGAGGCGAGCGTAAACGGCGCACCGCAAAAACCGAGAAGGGTCGCATCCGTGCCCTTTAATTCATTTCGCAAAATCTTCAGAGATTCACCGACGAACGGCACGCTCTTTTCCGGTTCCAACGGCGTGATATCCTTGATATCGTCCATCTCTCGCACTGGATTAAAAATGATCGGCCCCGTCCCCTTGACGATATCGAACGGGATGTTCATCCCTTGCAACGGCGTGAGAATGTCACTGAACAGAATGACGCCGTCCGGTTTAAACGCCTCGTACGGCTGCAAAGAAATCTCCACCGCGAGATCGACGGTTTCGCTTCGTTCCCGAAACGTCGTGTGCTTTTTACACAAGTCTTGATAAATCTTCATGTATCTCCCCGCCTGACGCATCATCCAAATCGGCGGGCGCTCCACGGCATCGCCGCGAATCGCGCGAAGCATCAACGGGTCGGTTTCACCGCTCGCGGCGCGGACCGCGACGCGGGTTCCGCGAGGCGTCGAGCCTCGAACGGTCGAGGGTCTCTTCTTATCAAAGGTTGACGCGCGGCGTTCGACGACGACGACGCGCGCGCAAGATGCGAGCGACGACATGAGTGCGTGGAACGGGCGTATACGACACGTAAGGCTGGTGCGGTGGTGGAGTTCGATCGACCGTCGGTGGTCGCGTCGGTGACTGCGGATCGATTGCTCGACTGATGTTCGTTTGGATAACGCTCTCAACAGAAGATTTTTCTTCTCGCGCGTGAACACATTTTTTATAACGTTTTCCCGTCGGATGGCGACGCCGCGGGAGGCGGAAGAGGGCGAGGAACGAAGATTGTCAATCGAATAGTTTACGTCATCGCGTGTATTTCGTTCTACATGGTCTCCGTACGCGTAGGCGGAGGTCGATTGGATATCTAGGAAAAGTCGCCGTTGGCGAAGGCGGTCCACGGCGGAACGTCGTCTTCGTCGGCGTCTGATTTCTTTGAGTGCTTGTGCTTGTGGTGCTTTGATGAACCTGACTCATCGTCGGCGTCAGCTTCCATGCTGTCCGCAAGCGTCGGTAAGCTCTCGTCGCCTCGATCAGCGTGGCTGCGATGATGAGACGACGGCGCGCGCTCGATTGATTCGTCTGAATCACTCTTGCGCTTGTGCTTGCGCCCGTCTTCTTCATCATCGTCGTAAATGTCTGAAATTGTCGCTCCATCATCATTCTCCTCCTCAACCTCCTCCTCGTCATCGCCTCCGTGCGATTTGCTATTCTCAAAGAGATCGTAAGATGGAATTTTATGTTTCATGTGCTTCGCCTCGTGCATCGAATACGTCGAGTGGTGAGAGTTTTGCAGCTGATCGCGCGTGTCATCCGCGTAAGTGGGAAGAGACGTTCCTGTTCGCGACGCAATCACCTCTCGCGGTTCTTCGTAGTACTGCGTGTCGTCAAAGTCCTCGTCATCGTCCATCATGAGGGAATTTTGATGAAACGTCGGCGCTTTTATCGAATCCAGTCCAAACGCGGTGCCCCAAAACGAACCATCGTGTCGATCCCGGGCGTAAACGACGTTTGTCTTGGAAGTTGACGCCTCGACAGCTGGACTATATTGGTTCACTTCAGCTTGTCGCGCTGGAGCGTAGCCCGACGGGAAACTTGACGAGGAGCTCGGCTGCTGTTGTTGATTTTGCTGATCGGTGAAAATAGTATCCGACTGTTGGTACTGCTCGTCCGGTTCGT
>Ga0255757_10000683_pt1 | contig 33339 bp, 25 predicted proteins | sample 071ome_27_FD_179957 | JGI IMG/M metagenome (GOLD analysis project Ga0255757, IMG submission 179957) | Coastal salt marsh microbial communities from the Groves Creek Marsh, Skidaway Island, Georgia - 071409AT metaG (version 2) | ecosystem: Environmental > Aquatic > Marine > Intertidal zone >...
TAAGGAGTCAGTTTGATGGGGCGCAGGACTTTGACCTGTTGCTGCGGCTGACGGAGCGGACAAATCGCGTTGCGCATGTTTCTGAGCCGCTTTATTTCTGGAGGCAGTCGCCCCAGTCGACCAGTCTTGATACTGGGGCTAAGCCGGAGGCGCATCTAAGAGGAAAACAAGCACTGATCGAGGCTCTCGAACGTCGAGCTATAAAAGCGGAGGTGCTGATGGCCAACGCGCCGCACTTTTTTCGGGTCAGGCGACAGGTTATCGGCACCCCTCAAGTAGATATTGTCGTTCCGTTTCGGGACCAACCCCGCTTTCTTCAGCAATGCCTTGCCGCGCTATTGGAGAGAACGCGATACGGCAATTTTCGCGTGATTTGCGTTGATAACGGCAGCCAAGAGGTTTTGACCCGAGAGATCCGTACCCGGTTTGAAAATGAAACGGATCAAGTTCGCTTCATTGATTTCGATGGAGAATTCAATTTTTCACGAATTAACAATTTCGCGGTTCAACACTCTGATGCTGAGCATGTCGTGCTGATGAATAACGACGTTGAGGTTATTAATGCAGACTGGCTTGAGGCGATGCTTGAGCACTCCCAGAGGCCGGAGGTGGGAGCGGTAGGAGCGAAGTTGTTCTACCCGAATGACGCAATTCAACATGCGGGAATCGCCATTGGCATCGGTGGCTATGCAGGGCATCCTCATAAACACGAGCAAGGCGGCTTTCAAGGCTACCTAAACAGACTTAATGTGATTCAAAATGTGTCGGCGGTCACGGCCGCGATGCTCATGTGCAAGCGCGCGACTTATCTCGAGGTGAATGGGCTAGATGACGAGGCATTCGGAATCGCATGCAATGACGTGGATTTTTGTTTGCGACTGGTATCGAGAGGTTATCGCAATATCTTCACGCCCTATGCGTTGGCCTACCACCATGAGTCGGTAAGTCGCGGATATGAAGATACTCCGGAAAAGCAACTTCGATTCGAAGGCGAGCGCCGAAGGTTCCAGGAGCGCCACGCCGAAATTCTTGCTACGGGGGATCCATATTACAATCCACTCTTCCGACGTGACACTGAAGTTGTGATTGCGGGACCCTTAAATACTTCTTCGAACCCCTATGAGAACCCGTAATCTATGGTAGCAGTAGAAATATCGGTGGTCTTGCCGGTTCATAACGAGGCAGAAAATCTACCCGGGCTGTATAGCGATCTCGTTTCCGTCCTTCGGGGTATGGGCAAGAGTTTCGAGATTATCTTCGTCGATGATGGAAGCCGGGACAATTCTCTAGACGTTCTTACCCGGCTCGCAGACAACGATCGTGACGTCGTTGTGATTGAGTTCCGACGTAATTTCGGTCAGACGGCGGCGCTTGCCGCAGGATTGCGACAAGCTCGCGGTGAGGTTGTCGTGACCTTAGATGCGGATCGGCAAAATGACCCGGCCGATATCCCAGAGCTGCTCGCTGAGATTGATCGTGGCATGGATCTCGTTTGTGGCTGGCGGCATAAACGCCAGGACGGCTTGTGGCTCAGACTAATACCTTCAAAAATTGCAAACTGGTTGATCTCCACAACAACAGATGTGAAGCTTCATGATTACGGGTGCACGCTGAAGGCGATGCGGCATGACGTGGCTAAAAATCTTCGGCTCTATGGCGAGATGCATCGGTTTATCCCCGCGATCGCCAGTTGGTATGGGGTTCGAATGAGCGAGTTAAAGGTTCGGCATCATCCGCGGACGGCGGGAGTCTCAAAATATGGAATTTCTAGAACGTTTCGCGTTCTCCTCGACCTTCTGACGGTTAAATTCCTTCTAGGATACTCGGCGAGACCGATCCAATTTTTTGGCGGCATTGGGCTTTTAAGTGGCCTTGCAGGTGCTGGAATTCTCGCCTGGTTGTTTTTTGAGAGAACGGTCCTTGGGATCCCTCTCGCAGACAGACCCGCGGTACTTGGGGGCATTGTCTTGACGCTCGTTGGGCTTCAGTTTGTAACCGTCGGTCTGTTGGCGGAACTTCAATCGCGCACCTATCACGAATCGCAGGATAAGCCCATCTACGAGGTTCGGAATATCTACGGGCACGACGGTTAACCTCCCGAAAAAGGACGCCTTTGTGTGCCGAGTGATAAGCGACGGATGACCGATTCAGAACAAATATCGGTCATCATAGTTAATTTCAATTCTGGGCCGTTCCTTTCTGAACTTGTAAGACACCTTGACCAGTTTGATTGCTCTTTTGATCTTATCGTTGTAGACAACGCGTCTGTTGATAATAGTGCGGATTTTTGTGCTTCTGAGGAGACGGTACGGCTTATCCGCCTTAGGGAAAATATCGGATTTGGCGCGGCCTGCAATCGTGGAGCGGCTGTTGCGGTAGGCGGTCTATTGGTCTTTCTAAACCCGGACTGCTTTCCAGATCTGCGCGCTCTCGCGCTCATTCAGGAGTCTTTTCTCAGAGGGGCGCGCATCGGGGCCTGTGGAGGTTTACTGTTGGGCTTCGACGGGCGTGAGCAATTGGGTAGTCGTCGACATGATCCGACGCTTATCCGGTGTGTGGGAAAGGCGCTCAGAAAGATTACGGGAACCACTTGGGCGCCGACTTTTGATCGGATCGATGAACCAATTCCCGGCGGCCCCTGTGAGATCGACGCAGTCTCCGGGGCCTGTCTCTCGGTCCGCCGAGATATTTTCGAAGAGGTTGGGGGTTTTGACGAATCGTTTTTCCTCCATTTTGAGGATCTCGATCTCTGCCGTGTGATCCGCGGAAAGGGGTACGAAGTGCGATTTGTTCCGAAGGCAATCTTCTACCACTACCAGGGTGCATCCGATGGCGTATCGGATCGTGGTCTGCGAGATCATAAAGTCAGAAGCCTAGTCCGCTATTTAGGCAAACATTCTAGAGTACCTAAGCTTGCGGAGAAGCTACTGATCTTCTTGTTCGCCATGCTCTTGATGTTATCGTCCCCCTTCCTTTCTCGCGGCCTTCGAGGAACGAGACCTTCACGAACGCAAATCCGAGCGACCATCGATGCGTTCTCGGGTCGAACGAAATGTCTTCTTCTGCTTGGCGCGAGGAGCGATGTAGGCGAGGCGCTGCTTGCTCGGTTCGCCGGTGCAGCAAAGACAGCGGTGAGTGTCAGTCGGCGGCCTTTGGAAATGCGCAGCCACAGAGGGGCCATAAACGTGCATCCGGATTTTTTTAAGCGCAATGTTATCCCCAGCAGGCTGCGCTTCGATGCAGTGGTCGCGTTGTGTCCGATCTGGGAGCTGTCAGCCTATTCGGAAGTGTTGATAGACCCCAAGGCAGACCGCGTCAGTCTTATTGCACTAAGCTCGACAAGTATCATTACAAAGGCAGCGTCTGCGAAGGCCAATCAGAATAGTGTTGCCCAAAAATTGCAAGAAGGGGAGGAGTGGATCCTTGAGCGCCTTAAGAATCAAATCGATGGGATTTCTATTGTGAGGCCAACATTGATTTATGGCGGGCGATGGAATCGAAATGTCAATTTAATAAAAGCGATTATTCAGAAAATAAAAATCGGGCTAAATCTTTCGTTCTCGGTAGGCTTGCGAAACCCGGTGCACGCGGACGATCTAGCGGATTGGATCTTTACCGTCTTGAACCGGGAGGTTGACGCCCTAGGGCGGGGAACGGCAGTCGTCGAGATCCAAGGGGGGGAATTGCTGTCGTTCAATGAGTTGATGTTGCGTTGTGCCGGCAGTGTGGGCCACGAATCGCGTCGTATTTCGATTAGTCAGCATTGGTTAGCGAGACTCATTGTTTTTCTTCGAAGGTTACCCAAGTTTGCTGAAATACCCGAAGACTTCGTTGCCCGCCTTGCTCAAGACTTTGATTTTAATAATGAAGCGGCGAGTCGACTGGCAGTAGTGCAAAAGCGTCGTTTCAGGCCCTGAGCATGTATATGGATGGATTCATTACGTGGACGACGTTGTGGATTTATGTCGTTGCGTTCGGAGTGAGTGCGACGAGCTTATGGCTTTTGCTGCAAACGAATTCCCGGCTGCTTGCTATCGACGTCCCTAATGCACGAAGTCTGCACGGGGCGGCCACGCCACGCGGTGGGGGCGTGTCTATTGGTGTCGCTTTTGCGCTTTGTGCGGCCATCGTAGCGGCATCCGACGGAGTGTCTCCCCGGGCTGTTGGGCTTGCGGCTCTGATGGTTAGTGTCGGCGTGCTGGGGTGGCTTGATGATCATCTTAGCTTGACGGTCAGATCGCGACTGGTTGCAGGTGCAGCGGTGAGCGCTGCCGCATCCGCACTGGTAGTATCCAATGAGCGATGGGTCCTATTTGGCGGCGAGTATTTTCTTCCTATCGCATTTACGCTGATTCCAGTAGCTCTTTCATTAATCTGGATCAAGAATCTTGTGAACTTTATGGATGGCGCGGACGGTCTTGTAGGCCTTCATAGCGTGATCATAAATATTGTTCTATCTCACGTCTTCTGGGTCTACCAGGCACCAGAGCTGGCGGTTCTGAGTATGGGGATGGCCGGAGCGGTATCTGGCTTCCTGTTGTTTAACTGGGCTCCCGCGAAGGTGTTTCTTGGGGACAGTGGGAGCTTAATTTTGGGTATGTGGCTCGGGCTGGCCATGACTCTCGGCGCAAGCCAGTACGGCATCCCCGTGGACGTGCTCCTCGTGATTGGGGGGGTTCTGTTTTTTGATGCGACGTTTACTCTTCTCAAGAGAATCCTTAAGGGGGAGAAGTTCCTTCAGGCACATCGTGAACACCTCTATCAGCGACTTGTACTGGGCGGATGGAGTCATGCTCGGGTGGCTGTGGTGACAGGTGGCGTCAGCATTTTGCTTGGGTGCATCGCTGAAATCATGATCCTAAGCCCTGAGCTCAGTCCGTGGCTCTTCTGTGGCGCAACTGCTATCCTCGCTCTATTCACGGCCTATGTGATGGTCCGTGAGAAATTTCAGCGAGCCAGAAGATAACAAGGTATGCCCAAGACCGTTCTGCAATCTATTACGAGCTCGGTGAGGTACTTGCTTAGTCGCTGGCCTGTACTCATCCACGATGCCCTTGCGGTCGTCATGGCATGGCTAGGGGCTTACTGGTTTCGCTTTAACCTTGATCAGATCCCCGCTGTTTTTCTAGATCAGGCGGTCACTATGCTGTGGGTGATCGTCCCTGCGCACCTGTTGTTTTTCGTCGTATTCGGCGTGCATCGAGGTGCCTGGCGGTTCACGTCAACATACGATCTTTCGGTTGTGATCAAGTCAGTCGTCGTCGGCACCTTGGTGTCGGCCGTTGCGATTTTTCTCATCACTAAATTAGTTGCCGTACCGAGATCTGTCTTCCCGTTGCATGCCTTGTTTTTAGTAGGACTGCTTATAGGCGGCCGAATCGTATACCGATTGTTTCGCGACGGCCAAATTCGTAGCACCAAGGGCCGACGCGTACTGATTGTGGGAGCGGGTGCCGCGGGTAATATGCTTCTTCGGGATCTGCAGCGAAACTCCGAGGCGGACTATCACGTCGTGGGCTTTATCGATGACGATCACTCGAAGAAAGGGCGCGAGATACAAGGCGTAAGGATCTTGGACCGAGTCTCAGCAATTCCGACCCTTTCAAGATTGCTTCGGATCGAACTCATTCTAATCGCGATCCCGAGTGCCACGGCGGAGGAGATGCGGGTCGTTGTTGATTACTGTGCAAGGGCCGGTGTGCGGTTTCGCACGCTGCCCAAAGTACAGGACATACTTGACGGCAGCGCCTCCACCGCCGACCTTCGCTCCGTCCAATTGGACGATTTGCTCGGTCGGGACCCTGTGGCGCTTGATTGGGATACGATGTCAGAGATGATTCGAGGACGCCGTATATTGATCACCGGCGGCGCAGGCTCGATCGGCAGCGAGCTGTGTCGTCAGGTCGCTCGACTGGATCCTGAAGAAGTTATTCTTGTGGAGCAGAATGAGTTTAATCTTTACAGTCTCACCCTAGAGCTTGAAGCGAACTTTCCAGACATCCGGTTTAGTCGTCTCCTCGGTGACGTCTGTGACCGCGTATCGATGCGGTATATCCTTAATAAGCATCATCCTCATATCGTCTTTCACGCTGCGGCCTACAAGCATGTCCCAATGCTGCAGGATCAGATTCGGGAGACAATCCGAAACAATACGCTCGGAACGAGATCGGTGGCCGATGCGGCCATCGCGGCTGGCGTTTCTAAGGTGGTTCTGATCTCGACCGATAAAGCGGTGAATCCGAGTAGCTTCATGGGGGTTAGCAAACGTCTGGCTGAAATGGTTGGTCAGTTAAACAACATGACTTCTGATACCCGATTTATCACCGTACGTTTTGGTAACGTGCTTGGATCCGCCGGCAGCGTTGTGCCGCTATTTGATCAACAAATTCGAAATGGCGGGCCCGTGACGGTTACGGATCCTGAGATGACACGATACTTCATGACGATAGCGGAGGCCTGCCAATTGATCCTTCAGGCGTGTTCAATGGGAGCTGGCGGAGAGATATTTGTATTGAACATGGGAGAGCCGGTAAAGATTGATTATCTCGCTCGGCAGATGATTCGATTGGCTGGGAAAGTACCCGACGAGGACATCGAGGTCCGGTATACGGGGTTGAGGCCTGGCGAGAAATTGTCGGAGGAGTTATTTCATCCGGAGGAGCGGCTTGCTCCAACGGCTTACGAAAAGATTCTCCTTGCCGAGGGAAGAGCGCTCGACACGGACTCGTTCTGGAGGCGGTTTGAAGAATTGAGTGACGCTGTGGAGCATTACGATCATCTTCGCGCTAAAGAGATTGCGGTCCAGCTGGTGCCAGAATACCAACCTTGCGGGCCTGAAACGTCACAGGCCGCATCCGACGCGGCGTAAGAAGGCCTTTACGGCGTCAGTTCTTTTCTTGGACTACGACGAATATAGAAAAATTGGGTTCACTAAAAAGGTAGATGGTCCCCGGCGAAAGTGCGCCCTGATCGAACAGTGAGTGTGTCGGGTAACCCAGGATTTGTCCGGTCATCCCGCTAGCGGCTTCGCCCGGAACGTCCCGTTGCAGCGAAGCACTCAAATTCAGAGTGGGCCTAGGTTCTTTTGTCACGTTGAATGCGATCCGCAATTCGTGGTGCGTGGGTTTATTTCGTCCCCCTATCGCATAACGCGCAGTGAGAGGCTTTTTTGAAACGGGCACGACGCCGTGAACAAGTATTTCGTGGCGGCCCGATGCAGCGAGTCGGGCCTTAATAGAGGATAGCGCTCCGGTGCCACGGACTACCTTGTGTTGGCCCATTATCGTTTGTGACGGCGAATTTAGCAGTGCGGAGGTCATCAGATCGGCTCGAGTGAGTTTATCGTCGGATATAGGTCGCACTGTCGGTATCACCGCCAGATACTCGATCTCAGAGGCCGCTTGGGCCGAACCGTAGGGAAGAACAATCGTAGCGCAGACGAAGATCGCGAGATGAAGCCGCTTCAGCACTTTAGGAATTCGATTCAGCTTTTCTGATCCGGTGAGGAAGATAGTAACAAACCTTACTCAAAGATCGCCGAGGAGTGTTTCGAAGCTCACCGCACTATTACCCTCCGGGTCAAGTTCGTGTAATAGCCACTCGCATAGCTGGGCACGCGATGTTGCAGCGTTAAGTTCAAGACCGATACGCATTTTGATCGGTGAGGCCATCTTGAATCGCGAGGGCTGGGAAGATAGCAGGGCAGTGAGTGCGACCGGGTCGATTGCCGCGTTTTCCCGAAAAACAAAATGCCCGCCGGGGCGGCCCAGACGGATCTCTGCAATGTTTAACCTCATGGCCCAAAGCTTCAAGGCGGTTTGTAGGAACAGCATCTCCCCCTCAGGCGGCAAAGGGCCGAACCGGTCCAGCATCTCTAACTTGAGCTCAGCCAGCTCGGTTTCGTCGGCTGCAGCGGCCAGGCGCTGATAAATGACTAAACGGGAGTACACATCGGGCAGATAAGAGTCTGGAAGAAATGCGGATGTGAAAAGGTCGATTTCTGGCCTTGGGGCGTCCAATGCAGGATCGTCGAGGAGGAGGTCGTTTTCGCCAAGGCTTCGAATGGCCCGATTAAGGTACTCCGCGTACAGAGAGAAACCAATCTCCTCGATAGCGCCGCTTTGATCCTCACCGAGAATTTCTCCTGCCCCCCGGATCTCGAGGTCGTGGTTGGCCAGTGCGAAGCCGACCCCAAGCTCTGTCAGCTCAGCAATCGCGCCCAAGCGCCGTGTCGCGGTATCGCTGATCGACTGAGGATCCGGTGTCAGCAAAAAAGCAAAAGCCTGGTGCCTTGATCGCCCGACCCGCCCGCGAAGCTGATGCAATTGCGCGAGACCGAAGCGATCCGCCCGGTTGATGATAATGGTGTTTGCGGAGGGGATGTCGATACCGCTTTCAATGATTGTGCTGCAAACGAGAATGTCAACTCGTTGGTGATAGAAATCACGCATGACGGGCTCGAGCTGGCTCCGATTCATCTGCCCATGGGCTACGCGGATTACTGCGTTTGGAATAATTTCACGAAGGCGTTCGGCCATTCTTTCGATAGAGCTAACGTCATTGTGCAAAAAGTAGACCTGCCCACCGCGATGAAGCTCTCGTCCGCACGCCTCTTTAATGAGGGTCTCTGAGTACGGTAGGACAGAGGTTTTGATCGCGACACGACCGGAAGGGGGGCTCGCAATCAGAGATACTGACTTGATGCCGGACAGCGCGATATTGAGAGTTCGTGGAATAGGCGTTGCAGTCAGCGTCAGGATATCGACCTCCTCACGCATCTGCTTAAGCCGTTCTTTTTGCCGAACGCCAAATCGATGCTCTTCGTCGATAATGACCAGACCTAAACGTTTGAAACGTACATCCTTCTGCAACAGACGATGCGTTCCGATAATAATGTCGACCGTTCCACTCTCGAGAGCAGAAAGAGCGTCTTTTAGCTGGGCCGGCGATTGAAATCGCGACAGGCCTTCAATTCGAATTGGGTATCGCTGGAGTCGATCTCGAAAGGTCTCCAGATGTTGTGCCGCAAGCAGCGTTGTAGGCGCAAGAACGCAAACCTGTCGATTGTTGTGTACGGCGACGAAGGCAGCCCGCAGAGCCACTTCGGTCTTACCAAACCCGACGTCCCCACATACCAGCCGGTCCATCGGCGTAGGCGATTGCAGGTCCTCAAGAACGGACTCGATGGCCGCTTCCTGATCGGGGGTTTCCTCATAGGGAAATTCGGATCGAAACAACTCATATTCCAGCGACGGTATGGTGAAAGGGGTGCCGGCTCGGACAGTGCGCAGGGCCTGTGTCTTGAGGAGCTCCGCCGCGACATCGAACGCCCGTTTCTTTGCGTGCTCGCGCGCTTTGACCCACTGGTCGCCCCCGAGACGGTGAAGGGGTGCAGACTCGCTGTCTCCACCAATATATCGGGACAACACGCCAATGCTTACGACCGGGATGTATAGCTTTCCTCCGCCATCGTATTCGACCACCACATACTCTCCTTGTTGGTCATTGACCTCAAGGAATTCGAGTCCGTGGAATCGACCCACACCATGGTCCGCGTGGACAATCGGATCGCCTGTCGTGAGCTCAGCGATCGATCGAATAATTGCCTCGGGGTCGATACTCCGGCCGCGGCGCCGGCGTTGTGTGGTTCGAGATCCGTAGAGCTGGGATTCAACGATAATCTCGATAGATTGGTCGGCAAGCAGCAAACCCCGGTCGATAGGCGAGACAACCAGGCCAGGACCGGTATCGTTGCCGGAGACGAAGTCCTGCCACGAGCTAAACCGCGATGTGGTGATGCCATAGGATTCGAGCAGATCGCTTAATGTGGAAAGGCGTCCGTCCGATTCAGCGCTAATCAGCACAGATGGTCCGGACAACTGTTTCAGACGGGCTATCAAGGCTGAGAACGGCTCCGTGGAATGGTGGTCCACGTGATAGGTGGGCGGCTCTAAGGCCTCTTGGCATCCTCCCACGACCTTTCTGCTATGGCCAACAGAGACCCGAGGCACAGTATCCAGCGCGGACAAAACCTCTGCGGGCGACAGCGATAGATCAGAGGGCGGAAGAGGCGGCCTGTCCTCGTCAAATTGGAATAATTGAAAACGATCATTCAGTCGGGCCCATTCAACAGAGAGTGTCGCCTCTAAGTCTTCGGGAATGACCCAAGTGGTGTCGACGCTAACGTGATCAAAAAGCGAGCCGGCGTCCTCAAAAAACAAAGGCAGGTAATACTCGATCCCAGCAGGAAATCGGCCCTCGGAAACGTTTGTATAAATAGTGGAATTCTGAGGATCGCCACTCATGATCCGTCGATAGTTTCGCCGGAACATCTCAACGGCTCCTTTGTCCGTAGGGAACTCTCGAGCCGGCAGGATGGAAAGTGAGTGAGCATGACCCTCGGATTTTTGAGTTATCGGATCAAAGAATCGAATCTTGTCGATTTCGGTGCCGAATAAATCCAGCCTGAAGGGTTGCTCAGCGCCTGCAGGAAATACATCAATGATTCCTCCCCGAACGGCGAATTCGCCTGGAGTGCTCACTTTAGATACGGACAGGTAACCGGCATCAATCAAACGCTGCCGAAAATCTGAGATATCGAGGCTTTGACCTGTCGATAAGGCGAAGCAATGATGTGCGATAAACGTTTTCGTCGGGATCCGGAACAGAAGCTGCTCCACGGAAGTCAGCAGGATTCCATCCGTCCCGTTGAGTCCCGCAAGTGCGGCGATTCGCTGCGACACGATATCGGGATGAGGGGAAAATCGGTCGTAGGCTAGGGTCTCCCACCCGGGAAAAGAACGCACACTTTGTGATCGATCGCCGAGGAAAAATCTTAGTTCGTCCTCTAGTACTTGAAACTCCCGGGGGGACTGGGCTACGACGACAAGCGACGGAATAGTCTGGTTTAGCGTCGCTATATTCAGTCCAAGCGAGGCCCCGGGGAGGCGCGGCCATCGCAATGGGGACTTTTGCTGGGAGCGTCGCGACGCGACGTGGGTACTAGGCACTAAAGAATAGATAAGAGAGATAAGCGGATAGTTTAGCGCAAACTAATTACTGTTCTGCGTCATCCCTTGGTTCGACTCTGCCGAGGAACTACAATTCCCGAATGCAGTCTCGAATATGGGCAATCGTACCGGCCGCGGGTCTAGGACGGCGCTATGGTTCCAATATTCCAAAGCAGTACGTTCCGCTTGCCGGGCGGGCCGTTCTTTATCGATCGCTCGATCAGCTCGCTAAGATTAAAGCCCTCTCAGGGATCGCCGTAGGCCTGCATCCTGATGATACGTGGTGGAATCCTGAGGAGGTGGCTTTAGCAGCGCCCATCCGGACCTTTCAGGGCGGGTCGAGTCGAATGGAAACGGTTTGCAATGGTCTTCAGTGTGTGATTCAGGAAGCATCAGAGGATGTCTTTGCGCTTGTCCACGATGGGGCCCGACCGCTCCCTCGGGTTAGCGATATCGAGAGACTTCTCGAGGTTGTGGGATCTGATGTGAACGGCGGGCTGTTGGCCTGTCCCTGTACGGATACGCTAAAAAAAGCCACTACGAAAGGGACCGTCGTTGAAACTGTGGCAAGAGAGACACTGTGGCAGGCGGTGACACCGCAATTGTTTCCGGCAGCGATTCTCCTGCGAGGCTTGATGGAAGCGTTAGAGCAAAATCTACCCTGTACCGACGAAGCGCAGGCGATGGAGCGACTCGGTTTTGCCCCAACGCTCGTGGAATCCGATCGCCGCAATATCAAGATTACGACCCCTGAGGATATCGCTCTCGCAGAGGCGTTGTTTAACCTGTCGAGGAGTCAATGAGCTTTCGAGTCGGGCATGGGTTTGACGTCCATCGGTTAGTGACTGGATCGGTTTTGATCATTGGGGGCGTTTCGATTCCCTTTGACAAAGGACTCGAGGGCCATAGCGATGCTGACGTTCTCCTTCATGCCATATGCGACGCATTATTAGGGGCTTCAGGTCTTGGTGATATCGGAAGGCATTTCCCGGATACGGATTCAACTCACCACAACAGAGACAGTCGCGAGTTTCTCCGGATAGTGCGGGATCTGCTGGACGCTCATAATTTTGAGATCTCTAATATTGACAGTACCGTTGTGGCCCAAGCGCCCAAACTGGCCCCGTTTGTCGCACAAATGGAGAGCAATATCGCGGCGGATCTCGGTATCGGGATAAATCAAGTTAACGTTAAAGCAACAACCACCGAGGGTTTGGGTCCGCTGGGCCAGGGGCAGGGTATCGCAGCCCACGCGGCTGTTTTGATTAATGTGCGGGCTTTCGAATAAGGACGTAAAACGCGCCACTGCCACCGTCTTTCGGTTGTGCCCAGCAGTAAGCCTGGACGTACACCAATGACTGGAGCTCGCTGAGTGCCGCATGCCGTAACGCGGAATATCCCTCATCCGAATGCAGGCCCTTGCCCGTTATGACGAGCACACATCGCTGCTCAATCCCAGAGGAGTTTTTGATGAAGCTTCGTAACAGGCGCTTAGCTTGAGCAACCGTCAAGCCATGGAGGTCGATTGACGCTTGATATCGAATAAGCCCTTTCTTTATTTGGTTGAGGTAACGGGCGCTAATGGTTGTACGTCTGAAGAGTTCGCCGTCCTCCTCGACAATTGCCGGATCAGCTGAAATCGGTTGATTTCGACGAAGGCGCGGTTTACGAACTGGAGCGAGATGGGCCGGCGACGCGCTGCGCATGGGCTGGACCCGCTTTACTGCTTCGCGGAAGAGAGCAGACTCTTCCGCAGTTAGGCCTTTACCCCTTTTCTTTCCGCGTGACACGAACACGCTCTATTGATCATTGTCGAGGAAGCGTTTTGCATCGAGAGCAGCCATACATCCCGTCGCAGCCGATGTAACGGCCTGGCGGTAAACGTGATCCATTACGTCTCCCGCTGCAAACACGCCCGGAATGCTGGTAGAGGTAGCGTCACCATCGATCCCTGAGCGTACCGTGATGTAGCCACCGTTCATCTTAAGCTGATCGCGGAAGAGCTCTGTATTTGGAGTGTGACCTATCGCAATAAACACCCCATGCACGTCTATATCTTTTTGCGTGTGCGTCTTGGTGCTGGCAATTCGCAATCCGGTGACCCCAGCGTCGTCCCCTAGGACTTCCTGCAGGGTGTGGTTCCATTCAAGTCGAACGTTACCCTTGTCTCCAGCGCGCGCCATCAACTGGTCCTGCAAGATTGCCTCTGCCCGCAGGGTGTCACGTCGATGCACAAGGGTGACTTGAGAGCAGATATTAGATAGATACAAGGCCTCTTCTACCGCTGTGTTGCCACCCCCAATCACGGCCACAGGCTTATCTTTGTAGAAAAAGCCGTCACAGGTGGCGCAGGCGGAGACGCCTTTGCCTTTATAGGCCTCTTCTGACGGAAGGCCGAGATACTGTGCCGAAGCGCCTGTGGCAATGATTAAGGCATCGCAGGTGTACGTCCCGGAGTCGCCGTGAAGAGCGAAAGGTCGCTTCCCCAGCTCCGCGGTATGAATATGATCGAAGAGCACTTCTGTCCCGAAGCGCTCGACGTGGGTGAGCATTCGCGCCATAAGATCCGGGCCGGTAAGCCCATGAGGATCTCCGGGCCAGTTATCGACCTCTGTGGTGGTCATTAATTGCCCGCCTTGTTCAATCCCAGTCACAAGAACAGGGGAGAGATTTGCGCGGGAGGCGTAAACCGCCGCCGTATAGCCGGCGGGGCCCGAACCCAGAACGAGTAGTCTGCAGTGGCGAGTCATGGACGTTAATTTTGACGCACTAATGTTAAAACCTTATTGTCGCCGTTCTTCGCTTGATAATCCAGAAAGCAAGGGCGAAACGCCGTCTGGTGAGAGGGTCGATGACCGAGTTTAGATATAATACAGGGATAAATATTTAAGAATTTGCGATCCTCATTTCCTTTTGGCGCCACCCCGAAACAAGAACCTCCGCGAATCGAGCGACCGCGAAATATCCCCGCGATTGATTCGCCTAGGGCGGGAGGTATTGGTCATCGGCCTTGCTGCTCTTACCGGTTACCTCTTGATATGTCTGGTGTCCTACTCCCCGCTTGACACCGGCTGGACCTCTACGGGCGACGGCGCCCCCACTCGAAATCTCGGCGGTCGGTTCGGGGCCTGGTTTGCAGATTTATTTCTGCACGCCTTCGGTTATTCCGCATATCTCTTTCCAGCAATTTTTGGCCTGATTGGAGCGAGAACGTTGCGTCATAGAACGCAACCGAGCAGTGGCCATCAGCGCCTCGTCCATGGCATAGGTCTTACCCTCACTGTCGTATCTGCCTGTGGCATTGGGTACGTACATTTTTCACAGGCCGGCTCAAATACAACATTTTTTGGAGGGGGTTGGCTTGGTCTTGTTGTCGGTGGCTGGCTTCTCGACGTTTTCGGACCTGTCGGAGCAACCGTGATTCTGTTAGTTGCTTTGGTGGGGGGGTTGTCCTGGGCTCTCGACGTCTCTTGGTTCTCGGCCATGGACCGAATAGGAGAGTGGGTGTTTAGGTTAGCCGGATCTCTTCGCGACGTCGTCGTCGAATCGATAGACAAGATCAAAGGGGTACGTTCAAGACGCCAACGGCAGGAGACCGTCGCTGAGATTAGGCGCGTGCGGGAGCATAAAGAACCTCCCCGGATTGAGCCTAAGGTAGCCCCGGTAAAAGAGGGAAAGCGAATTCAAAAGGAGAAGCAGGCGACTATTCCGCTGTTCGTAGATAGCAAGCCTGCCTCTGGAGGGTTGCCCGCATTGAAACTGCTGGATCAGCCTAACGTCCAGATCGGGGGGTACAGTAAAGAAGCACTCGAAATGATGTCACGTCTCGTAGAGAAAAAACTGCGCGACTTCAATGTAGACGTCACCGTGGTCTCGGTTCAGCCTGGGCCGGTGATTACGCGTTTTGAGATTGACCCCGCGGCGGGCGTGAAAGCCAGCACGATCGTGGGTCTCGCGAGGGATCTTGCCCGCGCGCTCTCGGTTGTCAGCGTACGCGTTGTCGAAAACATTCCCGGCAAGACCTATATAGGTCTTGAGATTCCAAACGAGACCCGCGAGACCGTCTTCCTTCTTGAGGGGCTTGCGTCCGAGGTGTATGAGGAAAGCAAAAGTCCGCTTACTTTGATCCTTGGGAAAGATATCGCTGGAGAGCCGGTGGTCTCAGATCTTTGCAAGATGCCTCATGTGTTGATCGCTGGCACGACAGGATCGGGTAAATCGGTTTGCGTGAACGCTGTAATTCTCAGCATTCTTTATAAATCGACACCGGAGGATGTGCGAATGATCTTGGTTGATCCCAAGATGCTGGAGCTTTCCGCTTATGACGGCATCCCTCATCTGTTGACACCCGTGGTCACAGATATGCAAAAAGCCGCAAATGCGCTGCGCTGGTGTATCGTTGAAATGGACCGTCGGTTTCGGCTCATGGCCGCACTCGGCGTGCGAAATATAGTCGGCTATAACCGTAAGGTCGAAGCCGCGATATCCTCGGGTAAGCCTATCGAGGATCCTTTATTTTCGCCCTTACCCGGCGATGAAACCGATCCACCAAAATTAGGAAAAATTCCCTACGTCGTCGTGATCGTGGATGAGTTCGCGGATCTCTTGATGGTCGTTGGAAAAAAAATAGAAGAGCTGATAACGCGAATTGCGCAACGCGCGAGGGCCGCAGGGATTCATCTGGTGTTGGCTACGCAACGCCCTTCGGTGGATGTGGTCACAGGCTTGATCAAGGCGAATATACCGACTCGCATCGCATTTCAGGTTTCATCGCGTGCGGATTCGCGGACCGTCCTGGATCAGATGGGCGCGGAGCAGCTGCTTGGGCACGGCGATATGCTCTTCATGCCACCCGGTACTGGGTTTCCCGTGCGTGTGCACGGCTCGTTCGTCTCCGATCAAGAGGTGCACCGCGTCGCAGAGGAGCTGCGAAAGGGGGGGCAGCCTGAGTATTTGGAGGCCGTCGTCGATAGCTCTGCGTTGGCGGCTGCTGTGCCGGGTGAGGACGGCGAGGACGCCGGTGGGGGCGAGGATGATCCGCTTTACGACAAAGCGCTCGCTTTCGTTATTGAGACTCGGCGGGCTTCGATATCTTCAGTCCAGCGCCATTTGAGGGTTGGGTATAACCGGGCAGCCAGAATGATTGAGTCGATGGAAGCAGCCGGAGCTGTCGGACCATTAGAGAATGGTAAGCGCGAGATATTAGCGCCACCAGGTAGCGAATAAGGAGCAATTCCTTGTTGCGAGTCTTGATGTGGGGGTTTCTCGCCGGGAGGTTCAGCCGGGCAGGGGTATTCCTTGTCGTTCTGTTATTCACAGGCTTTGCGAAGGCTGAGCCGTTCACCGACTTTTTTAGCCAAACGCGGACATATCGCGCGGAATTTATTCAGACGGTGCTCGACGAGGAGATGAATGTCCTTGAACGCAGTTCGGGGATGTTCGTTCTGTCCCGACCCGGTCGGTTCTTATGGGCTTACGGAGAACCCATAGCGCAGAGTATCGTGGCGGACGGTAGGAGGTTATGGATCTATGATCCGGGCTTGGATCAGGCAATTGTTCGTTGGCAGGGGAAAGGGCTCGGAGACACCCCGGCTGGACTGCTTGCCAATACCGAGGACCCATCCGCGAACTATTTTGTTGAAAGGCTTGGTGAGCAGACGGGGGTCGATTGGGTATCCCTTTTTCCTAAGTCAGAGGACAGCCCTTTCTCTCAAATTCAGCTCGGGTTTGAGCAGAATGTTCTTCGCCTTGTCCAGATGCTCGATCATATGAATCAGGTCACTCGAGTACGTTTTGAAAATATTCGGGTTAATGAAGCGGTCGACTTGTCCACATTTGAAGTGCATTTGCCCCCCGAGGTGGATGTTATCCGAGAGGATCTTTAGTCTCGATGATTGAGCTTGCTATCGTCGGTATTGGTGGGGCTATTGGCGCCATGCTGCGCTATGTGTTGAGCCTGCGCATTGCCGGGCTCATGGGAACCGAGTTTCCTTGGGGCACGGTGACGGTCAATGTGTTGGGCTCTTTTTTGATTGGGTTGCTCGCTGTGGCGCTGGAAGTGAAAACGAGTTCACCACACTATGTACGACTCGGGCTCATGGTTGGCGTTTTAGGCGGCTTCACGACCTTTTCAGCGTTTTCCGCCGATACCTTGCACCTGCTCGAGTCACAACAGTGGTTCAAGGCAATGGTTTACATCTCGGCTAGCGTGCTTTTGTGTATAGTCGCCGCGGCTGCAGGCATGACCGCAGCGCGTCAGATCTCTTAGTTTAAGGAAGAAATCAGGTATGTTGGATCCGCAGTTGATTAGAGGCCAGTTGGCAGAGGTCGCAGAGCGACTTAAGGTTAAAGGTTTTCATCTTGACATTGAGATGCTGCAATCTCTGGAGTCCCGAAGGAAACAATTGCAGACCGAGCAGCAGGAGCTTCAGGCTAAACGAAACAGCACGGCAAAAGAGGTCGGCAGGATCAAATCTGCTGGAGGAGATGCATCTGAATTAATAAGCCAAACAGCGGGTATTGGCGAGAGGCTGAGTACTCTGGATGGGGCACTTGAGGCCGTTCGAGGTGAACTCGACGCGATGTTGTCGGGCATTCCCAACACTCCTCATGCCTCGGTGCCGTCAGGAAAAGACGAAAGCGCTAATGAGGAGATCAGAGTCTGGGGAGAGCCGAAGCAGTTTAACTTCTCGGTGCTGGATCATGTCGCGCTGGGATCCGGACTCGGAATGATGGATTTTGAGACCGCGGCGAAGATTACGGGTAGCCGGTTTGTCGTGATGTCGAGCATGCTGGCTCGGATGCATCGCGCGCTTATTCAATTTATGCTGGACGTGCATACCGCGGAGCACGGGTATGAAGAAACCTATGTTCCTTACCTCGTCAACAGTGAAGCCTTGTTTGGTACCGGCCAGCTTCCAAAGTTCGCGGAAGACCAGTTCATGACGGCGACGGAGCCGCCATACTACTTGATCCCCACTGCAGAGGTTCCTGTAACCAATCTGTATGCCCAGTCTGTCGTTGACCTGAACGATCTCCCCATTAAGCGGGTTTGCCACACCCCGTGTTTTCGGAGTGAGGCGGGATCGTACGGAAAGGATACCCGCGGCATGATCCGTCAGCATCAGTTCGAGAAGGTGGAATTGGTGCAGTTGGTCCAGCCGGATCGATCTTGGTCGGCGCTTGAGGAGCTTACCGGGCACGCAGAGTCAATTCTTCAGCGTCTCGAGCTTCCCTACCGGGTAGTCGCTTTGTGCGGGGGCGATCTGGGGTTTTCCTCCGCGAAGACCTATGATCTTGAGGTTTGGTTACCTGGACAGGAAAAATACCGGGAGATCTCCTCATGCAGCAACTTCGAGGCATTTCAGGCGCGTCGCATGCAGGCTCGATTCCGCAGGAGCGCGGGGGACAAGCCCGAACTTCTGCACACCTTGAATGGATCGGGGCTGGCGGTCGGCAGGACCCTTGTAGCGATCATGGAGAACTATCAGGACGATAGTGGCTCTATCGTCGTGCCCGCTGTCTTGAGGTCCTATATGAACGGACAAGACAAAATCTCGCCATAAAAAACCCCGGCCTAAGCCGGGGTTGAAGGTGCGGTGATCAGCCGTTAACTAGTCGTCCCCACTGAATGCGCCTAGCAGTTGGAGCAAGCTCAGGAAGAGATTGTAAATCGATACATACAGCGTGATGGTCGCCATGATGTAGTTCGTTTCACCGCCATGGATGATCGCGCTGGTCTGATAAAGAATCATCGCGCTCATCAGAATGACAAACATCGCAGAGACTGCGAGCGAGAGCGCTGGAATGCTGAACACCGCGGCCCCGATTCCCGCAAGAAAGGCCACAAGAATACCAGCAAACAGCATGCCGCCAAGAAAGCTGAAATCCTTTTGTGATTTAAGCGCATAGGCGGAGAGTCCGAGAAAGATGAGGCCCGTACCTCCCAGAGCCGTCATCACCAGCTGATCGCCGTTGGGAATCGCGTTGACATAAAAGCTGATGATCGGCCCGAGGGTAAGTCCCATGAATCCTGTCAGACCGAAAACGAAAACCAGTCCGAGCGCTGAATTTCGAAATTTGCCGGCCAAGAATAACAAGCCGAAATAGCCTACGAGAGTGACCACTAAACCCGGGTGGGGCCAGCCCATCATCATGGACAATCCCGCGGTGAGAGCACTGAAAAGCAGCGTCGCTGACAGCAGCGCGTACGTGTTTTTAAGGACCTTGTTAAATTCGACCCCCGTTACGGCGGGGCGGGCGGCACTCAACGTCTGACGTGTGATCATGGTGAGAGTCTTCTCCTATTACCGATGTCGGTGAATTACAAATCTAGTCGTTTATAGATGGCGACGATTATGCCAGAATTCAACCGATCGATTTTCTTGGGAAGTTGACTTTTCGGTAACCTGCGTCAGTTTTCCCTGCTTTTAAAACCTGATTTTGAGTCGGGTTAACGGAGAGGTGGCAGAGTGGTCGAATGCGGCGGTCTTGAAAACCGTTGAACTGAAAGGTTCCGGGGGTTCGAATCCCTCCCTCTCCGCCAATTCCTTAAGCTGCATATTGCTCGTGGGTCGGAAACCTGCTTAGTTACCGTAGTGGGTCTCAACCCAATCGGAGTACCGCCACACCTTGCTTTTTGCGATAAGGGCTCCCAATCGCGACATTATGCTGTTGCGTCCGATATACATTAATTGATTCATCCACCTACTGCCGTTGAGGTCGGGATGCATGAACCTTTCCTGTTCGGTATCCACATCATAAGGATGAATGTAGGTGGTGATAGGTTCGGCCGCGCGCACGCGACTGAATGACATTCGGGTAAGAAAAAAAGGCAGGACTCTCAGGTATACCCCTCCGGCGAGAGGAACCTGTGGTAACGGCGATCGATGAAGGGTAATTGGAATCTCGACGATACCCTCAGGTAGCCGCCGAGGGCTCTGCCCGAACTCCGGCCAGCCAAAAAGTGGATTTTTCGCCGACAGGATGGAACTGCTGTAACGCAGCCCCGCGTCTGCGAGCACCTCATGGGCCCAGCGCGTGCTGCGCGTGAGAGAGAACGTTGGGGCTCTAAAGCCTTTGACCCTTGGCGCGCCCGCATCGTATAGGGCCTCAAGGTTCCGGGCTAGATCTTCAGAAAACGACTCAGGATTGAGTCGGGTGAGTTGGGTATGAACATCCCCATGAGCGGCGATTTCGTGGCCTTGCGCAGCGATCTCCCTCAGCAGATCAGGAAGGCGCCGAGCCACGGAGCCCACGGTAAAGAAGGTAGCTAGCGCGTTCTTCGCCCTTAAGAAGCTGAGGATGCGGTCGACATTGACCTGCATTCGGTCTTCATACCGGGTTCCATCCGGAATCTGATCCCGAACGTCCTCGAGGTCGATGCCTAAAAGCAGGTTCTTTTCGCGCACAGAGAACCCGTCAGTCTGTGTCAGTAGAGGCGGGTCGTCTTTCGGCCAACCCGGCTACCCAACTCAGAATAAAGGCAAGGACAATGGGATACATCGTGTTTAACTGCCGGCCAATAGAGGTGTAAGAAGTTACCTGAAGTATGGTTAGGATCAGGGCATACGAGAAAATGCCAGCGATTAACGATAAGCTGATGGCATCGCTCACATGAATTCTGGACCCACGGAAAACTTTATAAACTCTCCAGCCAAGGCCAGCGAGTGCGATTACGAACAGGATTTGGGGCAGGTGCCGATACAGCCAGAGAATTTTCCCAAAGAACTTGTTTCGGGCCTGAATTCGCGCCTTGTGATATTGCGGAACGCTTTCCAGCAACTCAGGTCGATGCGGACGTACCAGTGATTGCGTGACATATTTGTAGTTTGTGAGCAGTTTCTCATCATTCATGCTTCCTGGGCGTGGACCGAACTCCACGAAGCCCTTGAATTTCACGAACCGCTTTAGCGTGTCTAATAGCACCTCCGCGGCCAACCCGTTCCATTCGGTATGCCATTTGGGGGCAAGTTCAGAGTAGCGAGGCCTGCACTTGATTTTCCCTGAATCGCAGGCGCTATCAATTTCAGAACCGATTGCTGTCAGGAACTCATGAGTTGAACTCGCATCCCGAAAATATCCGATGGAATAAATGCCGTCTCGAAATGCCCAGGGAAAAAATGCCGCGATATAGTCGGAGCCTCCCTTCATCCAGGTCTGCGCCCCACGGCCATGTTCGAAATATTCCTCTAAACGCTTAAACGAAGGGCTCACCGCATAGGCAATATTCCTGGCCTCACGGTTAACGGGAATAAATCGCTCCCACTGCACTGTTTCTATTCGAAGAAGACCGCCGTATGCGGCCCGGAAAGCGGGGCTCTTCATTTCGTTGGTGGTGTAGACCCCATAGGTGCGAAAGTTTTGGTAGGCAATAGAAGAGTTCACGATCGTGAAGCCGGTTGCACTGATGAGGATTGCGAGGACGGTCTTCCAGAGGGCGGTTCGCAGCTGGTTCGTGTAACAGGCTCGAGCACGTAAGATCAAGTACATGGCCGAAAACACTGCGAGCGAGGGGATAATCCAAATCGCTTCGCCGCGGATATTCCAAAACCAGCCAAGAACCAGACCAAATCCGAACAGCAAGTACCCATGGCGATCTCCTCTTTGACTTTTGAGAAGAATGAGCTGGGCCAGGCCGAAAATTAAAAGCGAGACGGCAGGATAGATCCCGAAACGAAATGGATAAACGTTCGGGAAGAAGTTATAGGTGAACGGATTGAAAATAAGGGCGGCAAACGCCAGCAGCAGATAGCGATTACGAAGACCCAGATGTTTGAGGCCTATAGTAAAAACCAGACACGCCCCGAGATATAAAAGCTCCTGGGAAAGAATTAAGGGGAGGCCAACCAGATTACTGAACGCGATAAATAGCGAGTATCCTGGCCCTTTCATTAGCGTGAACTGGTTATACGGGCCGAGCCATTCCCCCTCGAGCATGCTCAAGGCCCAGCCAATAAACAAGGTGTCGTCGTGCGGCGAACTCCGAACCAAGATTTCCTGAGGCGCAATTAGCCAAAGCTTTATAAGCGAGAGGAGAATGACACCGAACATGAATCGTCGGCTTGCGATCACGTTATTAGACGTAGAGTTCATCGATCTCTTGGCTTGGTTGTGGCTTAAATTAAAAATCTTGCTTTGAGACCCGGGTATTAAGTTCGCATCTTGAGCGCGAAGCGGGGCCGATCGTGATGGGTGCGAGGATTTTAAACCAGTAGGATTCCATGCTAGCCAGATTTGATGACCGATGCCGCGACGGGCTCATAAGCAGCGTCGACCACTAGTGCGCAGTCGGTAGTAGGCAGCGTGTGCCAAAATAGGGTGCCGACGCGTAAATCGAACTAGGCCCAAAGCCCACAGATAGCGAGCGCAAATGAGCTTATCAGACGAGCGACAGAACCTCACGATCGTTATTCCTGTATTTAACGAGGCGGATGTCCTTCCCGCGTTCCTTCCGGAGCTGCGTGTCTTTGCGAAAACGAATGATTTCCAGATTATTTTTGTTGACGACGCCTCCACTGATCCCTCGGCCTCAATATTGCAGGCCTTTTGTTGCGAGGATGGTTATCGCCTCCTGAGGCATAAGGTGAATAAGGGCTACGGCGGGGCATTAAAGACAGGAATACGTGCCTGCGATACCGAGTTTGTGGTGACAATGGATGCGGATGGACAGCATCGGCCTGAAGATGTCTTGGCGCTGTTTCAGTTTGGCTTAGCCCGTAGGGCCGATATGGTCGTAGGTCGAAGGGTCAACCCTCAGTCGGGATGGTACCGCGCTGTGGGTCGTCGGCTCATTCGGTTTCTTGCAGGGCTTTTGATTAAGTTACCCATCGAAGATCTCAATTCAGGTATGAAGTTGTATCGAACGCGCCTTGCCCAGCGATACCTGATTCTCTGCCCCGACAGCATGGCGTTCAGTGACATCATTACGCTAGTTTTTATTCATCGCAATAATTTAGTGCTTGAGGCGGATATTGATGTCCGCGTGCGCGCCGGGGGGAAGAGCACGATCAGCACAATGACCGCAATTGAAACGATTTTTGAGATCCTCAATGTGGTTGCAATGTTTAACCCCGGGAGAATCTTTCTCCCGCTCGGGGTTTCATTTAGCCTCTTTGGGCTTATCTGGGGGCTGCCCTTTATTTTGCGTGATGAGGGAGTATCGGTTGGGACAATGCTGTTATTGGTTTTCGGCTTAATTTTCTTTCTTGTGGCCGTGATCGCGGAGCAGGTAGCACAGCTTCGTCGCGGGCAAATCAAGGACGAAGACCTCGATTAACACACTTTGAACTATCTCGTATGAGGTAGGCCCAAGCATTTACCCTGCGTTGCGTTCGTTTCGGCCGAGCAAGATAATAGGCTCCTCAATTCACCGCTAGGATCTCTTCTTGAAAGCGACACTAACTTCCGCAGAGGAGCTCAGCGCTCAACTTCTCGGCGATGGGCTGATTATTTGTGATTGCCGGTTTTCTTTGACGGATCCAGACGCAGGCCGTGCGGCGTTTGAAGGGCGCTCTATTCCCGGTGCGCGTTATGTCGATTTGGAGGCGGACATGTCGGGGCCAATAACGCCGGAAACGGGCCGCCATCCTTTGCCAGACGTTTCCATCTGGATCGAAACCATTCAAAAGCTCGGATTAAATGATGGCCGCCACATCGTGGCCTATGACCATGGGCCGGGTGTGTTTGCGGCTCGACTGTGGTGGATGCTCGGGTGGATCGGAGTGCATAACGTTTCGATTCTTGACGGCGGGTTTACGCGTTGGGAGAAACTGGGGCTTTCGGTGAGCGCTGGAGAGCATATGGCGCCCAACGAGCACCAAGATAATTCCGAGCTATCGGATCTAAAAGAGGTTCCTGGGCTTCGAGTTAGCGCCAATGATTTAGAAAGAGCGCTGGGTTCTAAGCAGTACATGATACTGGATGCCCGAGAACCAAAGCGATTTTCGGGCCAAGAAGAACCGCTTGATAAGAAAGCGGGACACATCCCCGGCGCTATCAATCGTTTTCTGGGGCTTAACCTTGCAGATGGGTGCTTTAAATCGAAGGATCTTCTTCGTGCGGAGTTTGGCTCAATCCTTCATGAGCGCGATGTCGCGGACGTGGTGCATAGTTGCGGCTCCGGGGTAACCGCTTGTCATAACCTGTTTGCCATGGAGTACGCCGGGTTGAGCGGTTCCCGCCTTTATCCGGGATCTTGGAGTGAATGGATCGCCGATCCTTCCCGCCCGATCGAGACGTCGAGCTGAACCAGGGTTAGGCTCCCGTGAAAAAATTAAACGTTCAGGTGACCTATTAATGAAAGTGCATGAGTATCAGGCGAAGGAAATCCTTCGCTCCCGAGGTGTTCCCGTCCCGCAGGGTAGGGCCTGCTTTTCGGTTGATGATGCCGTGGGAGCAGCTGAGGCCCTGGGTGGTGAACGCTGGGTGGTCAAGGCGCAGATCCATGCGGGCGGTCGAGGCAAAGGCGGCGGCGTGAAAGTGGTGAGTTCTATTGATGAGGTGCGGGCAGCCGCGAACGATCTCTTAGGCATGATGCTAATAACGCATCAGACAGGTCCAGAAGGGCAGGAGGTCAAACGCCTTCTGGTGGAACAGGGGGTTGGTATTGCTCGCGAGTTATATGTTGGAATGGTCATTGATAGAGCGACTCAAAAAGTTGCGGTGATGGCAAGTTCCGAGGGCGGGACCGAAATCGAAGAAGTGGCCGCCAAAACGCCGGATAAGATTCACAAGGTGTTTGTGAACCCGGTTCAGGGCCTGACATCCGTCGAGGCCGAAAACCTGATGGCGAAATTGGATCTGGTAGGCGCGCAACTCGCCGAAGCGGGAAGGTTCCTGCAGGCGCTGTACCAAGCCTTCTGGGATACCGACGCTTCGCTTGCAGAAATTAACCCCTTAGTCATCACCTCAGAAGGCGGCGTTATCGCGCTGGACGCGAAGTTTAATTTTGATGACAACGCTTTATTTCGCCATCCGGATGTCGTCGCTTTGAGAGATACCGATGAGGAGGACCCGGCGGAGCTTGAAGCGTCTGCCGTGGGCCTAAATTACATTTCGCTGGATGGAAATATCGGCTGCTTGGTAAACGGCGCTGGGCTCGCGATGGCGACTATGGACATCATCAAGCTTTATGGTGGTGAGCCCGCGAACTTTCTTGACGTGGGTGGTGGCGCAACGACAGAGCAAGTGACGGAAGCGTTCAAGATTATGTTGCGAAACCCGGATCTGAAGGCAATTTTGGTGAACATTTTTGGCGGCATCATGCGCTGCGACGTGGTTGCCGAGGGGTTAGTGGAAGCCGCCAAAGTGGTTAAGTTGAACATACCTCTGGTAGTCAGACTTGAGGGCACAAATGTGGAGCGCGGACGAGAAATCCTTGAGAGCGCTAACCTGGACATGCTGACCGCAACCACAATGGCCGAAGCCGCCGAGAAAGTTGTCGGTGCCGCGAGAGGATAACGTTATGGCAATACTTATTGATCGAAACAGCCGGGTGCTGACCCAGGGTATCACCGGGAAAACGGGCCAATTCCACACCCGTAACTGTGTTGCATACGAAAACGGCAAGGCCGCCTTCGTTGCCGGCGTGACGCCGGGTAAGGGCGGGCAGGACTTTGAGGGAATCCCTATCTTTGACTCGGTTGCCCAAGCAAAAGCGGAGACGGGTGCAAATGTGTCTGTGATCTACGTGCCTCCGCCGTTCGCTGCCGCGGCTATTGATGAGGCGGTAGAAGCGGGTATCGAGACCATCATCTGCATTACCGAAGGCGTTCCCGTGAAGGACATGATCCTGACGCGCGACCGCATGAAGAACTCAGGCGCGACCCTTGTCGGTCCCAACTGCCCTGGAGTGATTACGCCGGGACAAATTAAGATCGGAATCATGCCCGGCTATATTCACAATCCAGGACGGATTGGCGTGGTTTCGCGTTCTGGCACGTTGACCTACGAGGTCGTGGATCAGCTTACCAAGCTTGGAATGGGTCAATCGACTTGCGTGGGGATTGGCGGCGACCCCGTAAACGGCCTGAAGCATAAGGACGTGATGCAGCTTTTCAATGATGACCCGGAGACCGATGCGGTTGTTATGTGCGGCGAGATCGGGGGCTCTGACGAAGAAGAGTGTGCTGAGTGGATCAGTCAGAACATGACCAAACCGGTGGCGGCGTTTATTGCCGGTGTCACCGCGCCTCCTGGGAAGCGGATGGGTCATGCCGGCGCAATTATCGCCGGCGGCCGCGGCACCGCGGAAGATAAAATCAAAGCGCTGGAAGCGGCCGGCGTCTCCGTGACGTCCAATCCTGCCGAAATAGGAATCACACTTCGCAGCGCGATGGGTCTCACCTGAGGCGTCATCAGGGAACCCGCGGGGCGCTCGTTAGAGCCCTGCCAATACCTCCGTAATGCTGCTCTTAGCGTCACCAAAGAGCATGCGGGTGTTCTCCTTGTAGAAGAGTGGGTTATCGACACCTGCGTAGCCTGTCGCCATGCTGCGTTTGAGTACGACGGTGGTCTTTGCCTTCCAAACCTCTAAGACAGGCATACCTGCGATCGGACTCTCTGGGACCTCTTGTGCCGCGGGGTTGACGATATCGTTAGCGCCGATGACAAGTACCACATCAGTCTCCGGAAAATCCTCGTTGATTTCATCCATTTCCAGAACGATATCGTAGGGCACGCGGGCCTCGGCTAACAGCACGTTCATGTGCCCGGGCATCCGTCCAGCGACCGGATGAATGGCAAAACGCGCGTCTACGCCAAGACTTTTAAGTTTCTTAATCAGTTCCGAAACCGGATGCTGAGCATGGGCGACCGCCATGCCGTAGCCCGGTACGATAACAACTTTTCGGGCGTCCGCTAACAATTGCGCAGTTTCATCGGCGGAGACGGCAACCGCCTCGCCTTCAATCTCTGGCATCGACGACGAGCCACCGGCGGATCCGAAGCCGCCAAGAATAACGGAGAGAAATTTTCGGTTCATCGCGCGGCACATAATGTAGCTGAGGATCGCTCCACTGGAGCCCACCAACGCCCCCGTCACAATCAGAAGGTCATTAGCGAGCATGAAGCCCGTTGCCGCCGCGGCCCAGCCGGAATAGCTGTTTAACATGGATATGACCACCGGCATATCGGCACCGCCGATCGCCAGAACCATATGCAGGCCAAAAATCAGGGCAAGCGCGGTCATGATCAGAAGCGGCGTCATGCCATCCTGGACGGTGGGCGCGGTGATGAACTCTGCACCGAGCCACACACAAACAAGACCGATCGCAAGATTGATTAGATGGCGACCCGGCAGGGTCAGTGGCTTGCTGCTGAGCAGTTCCTGAAGCTTGCCGAAAGCAGCAACCGATCCCGTGAATGTCACTGCCCCGATCAGCACGCCCAGATATATTTCGATTTCATGAACGACCTTCTCGGCGCCCGATAAATCCGTACTGGTCTCCAGATAGGATCCGAAACCTACGAGCACCGCCGCAAGGCCGACAAAGCTGTGAAGTATTGCCACGAGCTGCGGCATGGCCGTCATTTGCACACGGCTGGCTAACGCACTCCCGGCAGCGCCCCCAATCGCCATGACGCCCAAAACCAGACCAAGGCTCACAGGGGTGTAGGCCATTAACGTCGCGCCGATTGCTAAAACCATGCCGGCGATGCCGAAGAGGTTGCCTCTTCTCGCACTTTCCTGGTGACTCAGGCCACCCAGGCTCAGAATGAACAAAATCGACGCAGCGATATAGGCGGCTGAAACCATTTGGTAGCTCATCACAAATCCTTTCTGAACATTCGGAGCATCCTCTGAGTGACCCAAAATCCCCCAAAGATATTAATGCTCGCGACGAATAGGGCGATTGCGGCCAGGACCGTAACGGCCGTCGAGGTGGAGCTCATCTGCAAAAGGGCGCCAACGACGATAATCCCGCTTATTGCATTCGTTACGCTCATCAAAGGGGTATGAAGTGCAGGGGTCACGTTCCAAATCACCTGCCAGCCCACAAATATTGCAAGTACAAACACCGTAAAGTGGCCCATGAACGAATCCGGGGCAACAGCACCAACCCCCAAGATGGCTGCCACCACAATTCCAAGCCCAATGAAAGTCCCTGTCGTCGACTTCTCGACCTCCTCAGAAGCGGGTACCGATACAGGCGCCGAAGCCGCGGCCGAGGCTGGAGGCGCAGCCGTTAATGTGGGGGCGGGCGGCGGCCAGGTGATCTCCTTTTCATGAACCACGGTCAGACCGCGGATCACCTCGTCCTCCATGTCGACGATGATCTCACCGTTCTTTTCCGGCGAGAGATCCGACAACAGATGCACCACGTTGTTCCCGAATAGGGTGCTTGATTGTGCCGCCATGCGGCTCGCGAGATCCGTAAATCCAATGACCGTAACGCCGTTGTCGACGATCACCTCGCCCGGCTTGGTCAGTTCGCAATTTCCACCTTGCTCAGCCGCGAGGTCAACGATGACGCTCCCCGCTTTCATGAGTCGAGCGGTCTCTGCGGTAATTAGTTTTGGAGCAGGGCGGCCCGGAATCAACGCGGTGGTGATAATAATATCGACGTCTCGGGCTTGTTCGGCGAAAAGGGCCATTTCAGCCGCGATGAACTCTTCACTCATGACCTTCGCATAGCCGCCTTCACCAGAGCCTTCTTCCTCGAACTCAAGCATAAGGAATTCGGCACCCATGCTCTCAACCTGCTCTTTGACCTCCGGACGGGTATCGAACGATCGAACGACCGCACCCATGGCCGCCGCGGCTCCAATGGCTGCAAGCCCGGCAACGCCTGCACCAATAACAAGCACTTTTGCAGGCGGCACCTTGCCGGCGGCAGTGACCTGGCCGGTAAAGAAGCGACCAAAATGGTTGGCGGCCTCGACCACGGCGCGATACCCCGCGACGTTCGCCATCGAGCTTAGGGTGTCAAGTTTTTGGGCTCGCGAAATTCTTGGCACAGCATCCATAGCCATGGCCGTTAACCCGTGATTGGAAAAGGCCTGAAGCATTTCCGGGTTTTGTCCTGGAGCGATTAGACAGATAAGGGTCTGGCCTGCGCGCAATAGAGCAGCTTCGCTTTCCGGATTTTCGGCTTCAAAAATAGGAGCGCGAATTTTGATGACAATATCGCTGGATGCCCAAAGCGTCTCGCGGGAATCCACAATTTGTGCGCCGCTATTAATATAATCAGCGTCTGAAAATCCCGCCGCGGCACCGGCACCGGTTTCGACCTGAAGACTGAAGCCTAATTTCTGCGCAGCGGCAATTGCGTTAGGCGCCAGCGCAACCCGTTTTTCACCGGGTGTTCGCTCTCGAGGGATGCCAATAATCATAGGAATTTGAAGGGGTTATACGAGGGACAGAAGGGTAGAACCGAATTGTCCATTAATGGCCAAAACGGGGCAAGGGTTACGCCCCTGGTTGTCTCTCTCAAGAGGGATATCACCCCCTATCCTTCAGGGTAAAAAGAGGCCTTAAGGAGAAGGCGCGTGCCGATCTGTTTAAAAAATGATTGAGACTAACGAACTTTCTAACATGATTGACGATCTCTCGCAGCGGGTGCAATCGCTAAGGGGGTATCTTTGACTACGCGAGTCAAAAGGAGCGTTTGGATGAGGTTTTGATGCGGCTTGAAGACCCCGGCATCTGGAGCGATCCAAAAGAGGCGCAGGCCTTGGGCCGCGAGCGCGCGGGTCTTGAGGCAACTGTGATCTCCATCGACTCTCTTAGCAGTCAAATTTCGGATGCCGCCGATCTTCTCGAAATCGCGCGGGCAGAATCGGACGAGGCATCGATACAGGAGTTAAGTGTTGATGTCGATAATATTCGGCTCGAGGTGGAGAAGCTTGAGTTCCTGCGCATGTTCTCAGGCGAGATGGATGGCGCAAACGCGTTTATCGATATCCAGGCCGGCTCGGGCGGAACCGAAGCTCAAGACTGGGCGGAGATGCTCCTCCGCATGTACATGCGCTGGTGTGAAGATGAAGGCCTTTCCACCGAATTGATCGACCGTTCTGAGGGAGAGGTTGCCGGTATTAAGAGTGCGACGATCGCCGTAAAGGGCGACTATGCTTACGGTAAGTTGCGAACAGAATCAGGTGTTCATCGATTGGTTCGAAAATCGCCGTTCGATTCCGGCAATCGTCGGCACACCTCATTTGCATCCGTTTTTGCTTACCCTGAGATCGATGAAAGTATCGAGGTGGAAATCAACCCGGCCGATCTGCGAATCGATACCTACCGAGCGAGCGGTGCGGGAGGCCAGCACGTCAACCGAACGGACTCCGCCGTTCGTATTACGCATATGCCCTCAGGTATTGTGGTGCAATGTCAGAATGATCGATCGCAGCACCGTAATCGGGCGGAGGCGATGAATATGCTGAGAGCCCGCTTATATGATGCCGAAATGAGGGCCCAGCGGGAGAAGCAGCAAGCGCTTGAAGATTCCAAGGCAGATATTGGCTGGGGGAGCCAGATTCGCTCGTACGTGCTTGATCAGTCGCGCATCAAAGATCTTCGCACGGGCGTCGAAACAGGTAACACACAAGCTGTGCTGGATGGCGGCCTAAATCTTTTTATCGAGGCGAGCCTTAAAGCTGGTCTTTAAACGAAGCAGGGACATCTATGAACCGCAACGACGACAACGAACAGGTCGCCCAACGTCGAGAAAAGCTCGATCAGCTTAGGGCGTCGGGTGAGGCATTCCCTAATGACTTTCGCCGCGATGCCCACGCGGCTGACCTACTCGCTGCATATGATGATGTAGACGCCGAGTCTCTGGGCGAACAGTCGATTCGCGTGAAGTTAGCAGGCCGCTTGATGACGAAACGCGTTATGGGTAAAGCCGCGTTCGCCCATTTGCGGGATGAATCTGGCGATATACAGATTTACGCACAACGCGATGCCCTACCTGAGGGTGTATACAACGAGGTGTTTAAAAAGCTCGACATAGGAGACATCATCGGCGTCGAGGGGTCAATGTTCCGTACCCGAACCGGCGAGCTTACCGTGTCGGTGGAGCAGTTTCGCTTGCTGGTGAAGTCCCTTCGGCCACTTCCGGAAAAGTATCATGGTCTAACGGATGTAGAGGCCCGGTACCGGCAGCGCTACGTCGATTTACTTGCAAACCAGGATTCGCGAGAGGTATTCAGAAAGCGCGCCCGGATTGTCTCTGGCCTGCGTCATTTCCTGGATTCTCGTGGGTATCTCGAAATTGAGTCTCCCATCATGCAGATGATCCCGGGAGGGGCAAATGCCCGACCGTTTGTGACGCACCATCACGCCTTAGGCGTGGATCTTTACTTGCGGGTTGCCCAAGAGTTGGCGATTAAGCGTTGTCTGGTCGGGGGGTTTGAGCGCGTTTATGAGCTCAATCGAAACTTTCGAAATGAAGGGCTGAGTACCCGACACAACCCTGAGTTCACCATGCTTGAGTACAACGAGGCATACAAGGACTTTAACGATTACATGGACCTTACTGAGGAAATGCTCAGACAGGTAGCCATCGATGTCACAGGCAGTGCTGTCGTTTCATATCAGGGGCATGAAATTGATTTTGCCTCTCCCTTTAGACGGATCTCTATGGAGGATGCAGTGTGTGCCAACAATCCCGAACTGTCCCGCGAGGCCTGCGCCAAGAAAGAACCCCTCATGGCGTGTGCGGCCAGCAAGCACTTAGAGATGAACCCTGAGAGTTCCCCCGGGGAAATGCTTTTGACGCTCTTTGAAGAGACTGTGGAGAGTAATCTCATCCAGCCTACATTCATAACAGGCTACCCTGCGGAAGTGTCGCCGCTGTCTCGTCGGCAGAATAACAATCCGGAGCTGACCGATCGCTTCGAATTATTCGTGGCCGGGCGGGAGCTCGCCAACGGCTTCTCGGAGCTCAATGATCCAGAGGATCAATCCGATCGCTTCAAGGAGCAGGCACAGGCCAAAGCAAAGGGCGATGAAGAGGCCATGTTCTATGATGCGGACTACATCCAGGCGCTGGAATACGGTTTACCACCGAACGCAGGGGGCGGCCTCGGCGTGGACCGGTTTGTAATGATCCTTACCGACAGCCCCTCGATCCGCGATGTGCTTCTGTTTCCCCACATGCGCCCAGAGATATCGGAGTAGGGACTAGGCCCGCCAGAATGAGATGAATCTCCCCGTCCCATTCTTTGTTGGATTGCGCTATACGCGAGCCCGACGACGTAACCATTTTGTCTCGTTTATTTCCGCTATCTCAATATTAGGAATAACCGTTGGCGTTTGGGCGCTGATCACAGTGCTTTCTGTGATGAACGGATTTGAGCGGGAATTGCGAGGTCGAATCCTGAGTGTCGCGTCGCATGTCACCGTCAGCGCCCAACAGGACTGGTTGCTGGATTGGAAAGTGCTCGATAGGGCAGTTCGCCTGGAACCTGGAGTGCTTGACGCTGCGCCATACGTCCTGGGGCAGGGACTTGTGACCCGCGGCAATGCCGTGTCCGGCGTACTTTTTCGCGGGATTGAACCGGAGTTGGAATCGGGTGTATCGGAAGTCCTCTCGAGGCTTATAGCCGGAAACGCGGCTGGATTGAGAAGTGGAGGTTGGAATATTGTTCTTGGCTCCCAGCTTGCAAGGAGTCTTGGTGCGCGAGTCGGGGATCGAGTAACCCTCGTCGCACCGAAGGGAAAGATTACCCCCGCGGGACTGCTGCCTCGCATGAAACGCTTCACCGTCAGCGGTATTTTTGAGATGGATATGTATGAGTACGACTCCAGTCTCGCCCTCATTCATTTAGACGATGCAGCGAGAGTTTTAGAAACCCAGGGCGGAGTAAGCGGACTGCGGCTTGTGGTGGACGATGTTTACGCCGCGCCGCGTATTAGCGCCGGGCTTCGACAACGCCTCGGCAAAAGCGTGCGTGTCAGCAACTGGACGATCGAGCACGCGAATTTCTTCTCCGCGTTGAAAATTGAGCGTCGAGTTATGTTTGTTATCCTGCTTTTGATCATCACCGTGGCCGCATTTAATATCGTCTCAACGTTGGTCATGGTCGTGACGGACAAGCGTGCTGATGTGGCCATTCTGCGAACGCTCGGTCTCGCGCCCTTAGGGGTGATGGGTATTTTTATTGTGCAAGGCGTGGTCATTGGTTTTGGCGGGACCATTGTGGGTGGCGTGGCTGGCGTTCTTACGGCAATCAATATTGAGACGCTGGTACCGTGGATTGAGAATCTTTTGGGAATAGAATTTTTCCCCGCCAGTGTGTATGTGATTAGTGATTTTCCGGCCGAGCTACGGTGGCCTGATGTAATGACTATTTCGGTTGTATCGTTTGTCATTTGTCTTTTGGCAAC
>Ga0255757_10000684_pt1 | contig 33334 bp, 29 predicted proteins | sample 071ome_27_FD_179957 | JGI IMG/M metagenome (GOLD analysis project Ga0255757, IMG submission 179957) | Coastal salt marsh microbial communities from the Groves Creek Marsh, Skidaway Island, Georgia - 071409AT metaG (version 2) | ecosystem: Environmental > Aquatic > Marine > Intertidal zone >...
TGGCACGGCAAGCCCTACCGGCCGGTCTTCGACGCCGTGCTGGATTCCATCGGTTCACCGGATCGTGATGGGGTGCTGATGATCGGCGACGGGCTGGGCACGGATATCGCCGGTGCGGCGGGCGCCGGGCTGGCGTCGGCCTTTGTGGTGAGCGGGATTGCGAGCGAGCGCCTGGGTGTCGCCTATGGCGACTTGCCGGGTGCGGAAGCCCTGTCGGAACTGCTCGCGGACGCGCCTGCGATGCCGAACTATGCGATCCCCGGCCTGATCTGGTAGGCGTCCCTCGGCGTATTCTGTGTGCTAGCGTGGAGCGCGCCGCAGGAGAGTTCCGCATGGCTGTTCACAGCCACCAATGGATCTGGACATTCGATCACCCGCCCGAGGCGTTGTGGCCGCATTTTGCGGACACGGCACGCTTCAACGAGGCGGCGGGACTGCCCAAGCACGGCATCGTCGAAACGCCCATGCCGGACGGCTCGGTGCTGTTCGAGGGCCGCGGCAAGCAGGGCCGCATGACCCTGGAGTGGCGTGAGGAGCCGGTGAACTGGATTGCCAACCGGTGGTTCGAACACCGCCGGCATTTCACCAGGGGCCCGCTGAAGGAGCTGTGCGCGCATCTGCGGCTCGAGCCGGATGGCGCGGGCAGCAGGTGCACCTATACGCTTGAAGCGGAAGCGAGCGGGCTGCTGGGTGAAATCGCGCTGCGCACGGTTTTCTTCAAGGCGGCCGGAAAGACCTTCGGCGAAATGGTCCGCAAGGTGGAGATGTTCGTCTCCGGTGAGCGAGAGACACCCTTCGATGTGCCGCCGCCGGTTCTGGACGAGGGTGCGCGGCAACGCCTTGCTCGCGCGGTCGATCACATCGAGGCGTCGCCCCATGGGCATGGCCTGACACAGCGTCTCGCAAAGCTGGCGACGACGGGGCAGGAAGTCGATGTGGTCAAGCTCCGCCCGCTGGAACTGGCGCGGCGCTGGGGCGCGCCGGAGCGTGACGTGGTCGAGCTGTGTCTGGAGGCGACACGTGCGGGCCTGCTCGATTTGCGCTGGGACATATTGTGCCCGCGCTGCCGTGTGGCGAAGTCGATCTCCAACGGGCTGGACGAATTGCCGACCGGTGCGCATTGCGGGACCTGCAACATCGACTACGAACGCGATTTCTCGCGCAACGTGGAACTCAGTTTTCAGCCAGCACCGGGCATCCGCCCTATCGCCTTCGGGGAGTACTGCCTGTTCGGTCCCATGAGCACGCCCCATGTGCTGGCCCAGATTGCGGTGCGTGCGGGGGAAAGCCGGGAGCTGGATGCGGCCTTCGCGCCCGGTCCGTATCGCCTGCGCACACTGGAGGCGGGGCCGGAGACAAGCTTTGAATATGACGGAGGCGGCTTCCCTGAAGTCATGGTGTCCACTGACGCGGTGGCTGCTGGAGGCCCTGCCGCGCCGGGCAAGCTGGTCCTGACGAACCATGCGCCGCACGACCGGGTGTTCGTGATCGAGGAACTGACCTGGGAGCGCGATGCGCTGACGGCGGACCGTGTGACCATGATGCAGGCCTTCCGCGACCTGTTCTCGGACCAGGTTTTGCGCCCGGGCGATGAGGTGGCGATCCGCCGCGTGGCGCTGATGTTTACCGATCTGCGCGGCTCCACGGCGCTCTACGAGGCAATCGGGGACGCGCGGGCCTACGGCCTCGTGCGCGATCACTTCGCTGTGCTGACCCAGATCGTGCGCAACCATGACGGCGCTGTCGTGAAGACCATCGGCGATGCGGTGATGGCCGCCTTCGCCGACCCCGGACAGGCGCTGGCCGCGGCCATCGACATCCAGGCGGCGGTCGAGCGGTTCAATGTCGAGCACGCCGCCCAGGCCGGCCGTGAAAAGGCCGTGACCATCAAGATCGGCCTTCATAAGGGCGCCAGCATCGCGGTGACGCTGAATGACCGGCTCGATTATTTCGGCAGCACGGTGAACATGGCCGCGCGCCTGCAGGGCCAGAGCCGGGGCGGCGATATCGTCCTTTCGCAGAATTTTGCAGACGACCCTGCGGTCACGGAGATGCTGGCCGGGCTCGCGGCATCGCGCGAAAGCGCGGAATTGCGCGGATTCGAGGATCCGGTGCCATTCCTGCGCGTCACGTCTGGTTAACGGGCGTTCGATAGACCCGTCCTTCCCCACCGACTATACTTTCCGCCAATCGCTCACCAGTGCATGAGCCGGTAAATGGCTGAATTTCCGAAGAATACCCTCGAGGAATGGCGCGCGCGCGCCGACAAGGAACTGCGCGACCGCTCGCCGGACGATCTCGTCTGGCGCACGCCGGAAGGGATCGACATCCGTCCCGTCTATACGGCGGCGGATCTGGAGGACATTTCCTGGCGTGACAGCCTGCCGGGGTTCGCGCCGTTCATCGGCGGCCCGAAGGCCACCATGTATGCGGGCCGGCCCTGGACGATCCGTCAGTATGCGGGCTTCTCCACGGCCGAGGAATCCAACGCCTTCTACCGCAAGGCACTGGAAGGCGGGCAGCGCGGCCTTTCGGTCGCCTTCGATCTGGCGACCCATCGCGGCTATGACAGCGACCATCCACGCGTCGTCGGCGATGTGGGCAAGGCCGGTGTCGCCATCGACAGCGTTGAGGACGCGAAGATCCTGTTCGACGGTATCCCGCTCGACGAGATGAGCGTGTCGATGACCATGAACGGCGCCGTCCTGCCGGTGATGGCGAACTATATCGTCGCGGCCGAGGAGCAGGGTGTGTCGCAGGACAAACTGTCCGGGACCATCCAGAACGACATCCTCAAGGAGTTCATGGTCCGCAACACCTATATCTATCCGCCCGAACCTTCGATGCGGATTGTCGCGGACATCATCGGTTACACCGCCGAGCACATGCCCCGGTTCAACTCGATCTCGATTTCCGGCTACCACATGCAGGAAGCAGGCGCGACGGCGGTGCAGGAGCTCGCCTTCACGCTGGCCGACGGCGTGGAATATGTGCGCGCGGCCCGCTCGACCGGGCTGGACGTGGACAAGTTCGCGCCGCGCCTGTCCTTCTTCTTCGGCATCGGCATGAACTTCTTCATGGAGATCGCCAAGCTGCGCGCCGCGCGCTTCCTGTGGGCGCACCTGCTGCGCGACGAGTTCGATGCACAGGATGAGCGTTCCCTGATGCTGCGCACCCACTGCCAGACATCCGGCGTGTCGCTGACCGAGCAGGATCCGTATAACAACGTGGTGCGCACCACGATCGAGGCTCTGGCCGCGACGCTGGGCGGCACCCAGTCGCTGCACACCAACTCCTTCGATGAAGCGGTGGCGCTGCCGACGCCGTTCTCGGCCCGGATCGCGCGGAACACCCAGCTCATCCTCCAGCACGAGACCGGGATCACCAACGTCGTCGATCCGATGGCCGGGTCCTATTACCTGGAAAGCCTGACCAACAGCCTTGTCGTCGAGGCCCGCAAGCTGATCGCGGAGGTCGAGGAGCTGGGCGGCATGACCAAAGCTGTTGAATCCGGCATGCCGAAGCTGCGCATCGAGGAGGCCGCCGCGCGCCGACAGGCCCGGATCGACAGGGGCGAGGACGTGATCGTTGGCGTGAACCGCTTTCAGCCCAGCGAGGTCGAGGAAATCGACGTGCTGGATATCGACAACACCAAGGTGCGCGAGGCCCAGATTGCGCGGCTGGAACGTATCCGCGCCGAACGCGACGGTGTCGCCTGCACCGCCGCGCTGGACGCGCTCACGAAGATCGCGGAGACCAGCGAAGGCAACCTGCTGGCGGCCTGTGTCGATGCTGCACGCGCGCGGGCCACGGTCGGGGAGATGTCGGACGCCATGGAAAAAGTCTTCGGGCGCCATCAGGCGACGGTCAAATCCATCTCGGGCGTCTATGCGTCGGCCTATGAGGACGACGAGGGCTTCGCCAAGGTCGTCTCCGATATCGAGGCTTTCGCAGAGGAAGAGGGCCGACGCCCGCGCATGCTTGTGGTCAAGCTTGGCCAGGACGGGCATGACCGGGGTGCGAAAGTGATCGCGACGGCGTTCGCAGATCTGGGCTTCGACGTGGATATCGGCCCGCTCTTCGCGACGCCGGAGGAAGCCGCGCGCCAGGCGGTCGAGAACGACGTGCATGTAATCGGTGTGTCCACCCAGGCGGCCGGTCACAAGACGCTTGTTCCGCAGCTCATCGAGGCGCTGAAGGCGGAGCGGGCCGACGACATCATCGTTATCTGCGGCGGCGTGATCCCGGCCAAGGACTATGATTTCCTGAAAACCGCTGGTGTGTCTGCGATTTACGGTCCGGGCACGAACATTCCGGCGGCGGCGGGCGAGGTGGTCGAGATGATCCGCCGGAACCGACGCGCGGCTGCCTGATCCCATGTCCGACAATCAGGGGGCGTGGCCGGACGAGGGCGATGACGGGTACCGTGGGGCTGGCCAGCCGGCCCTGAATTCCTACGATCAGGCCGGCGGGCGCAGCATCCTGCCGACAATCCTGGCCTGGACGCTGGCCGCTCTGGCGATCATCTGGGTGATGCTCAGCGTCTGGTATGTGGGCGCGACGGTCGGATTCTCTCTCGTCCCTCAACTCCTGCCGCACGAGATCGGCGCGCTGATCGCTGGTGCGCTGGTGCCGCCCGTCCTGTTTTTTGCGCTGGCCGCTTGGGCGGTGCGCGACAACCAGATGTCTTACGACATTTCCGTTCTCGAGCAGCAGATCTGGCGGATGGAGAATCCGCACCGGCGTGCGGCGGCCGGGCTGACGGAAATTGGCGACGGACTGCTCGCCTACGCCCAGGCACTCGAAAGCGCGGTTGCGAACGCGCGAACCCAGCTCGATGATCTGCGCGGCGGGTTCGACCGGGAAATCGCCGACTTCGAGCAGGTGGCGGATTCGGTTCGCGCGCGCGCCGTCGATTCCGGGGAGACCCTGCGTGCCCAGGCGGAGGAACTGTCCGCGACGGCGGCGCGTATCGCCGACAACATGGAAAAGATCCGCGGCACCGGTCGGGACGAGGCGCTGGCCATCGATCAGGCCTCCGAACGGGCGACGGGGTCGCTGCGGGAACTAATCGAATCCATGCGCGGCCAGATCGACGCGATCGAGTCGAGCTTCCGGCAGGCCGTCGAGAACACGGTCGGCCGGGTCAGCGGCGCGGGCAATTCCGCGTCTGAGGACATCCGCGCGGCGGCCGATATTGTCGTGGCACAGACCCGCGACGTGGTGGAGGCGGTGCGGGTCCAGACCGATGCAGCGAGTACGGCAATCGGTGAGGCCGGCGCCCAGATCGCGGGTGAAATTTCCCGCTCGCCCGACAGCATGCTGGCAAATGCACGTGCGGTCGGCGATGAACTGGAGCGCCGCGCCGCCGAAGTTGCCGAAGGATTCGAGGCGGCGGTGGCGCGGGCCGGTGAGCGGCTGGAGGAACTCTCGAGCGACGCGGGCGCGCGTTCGGAAGAGGTCTCGCGCGAACTGTCGACGCGCATGGAAGAGACCGGCACCAACTTCGAGCGGCTGGCGCAGGCCGTCTCGGCGCATGTCGCAGAGGTCTCGGCCCAGGCCGCACTGCGCGCGCGAGAAACCGCTGAAGCCACGTCCGCCAGTGTCGCGCAGACGGCGCAGGCGCTGGAAGGTGCGCTCGCGGGGGCGCGAGAGGAAGCTGACGCGATGATCGACCGGTTGCGGGCTGAGGCCGATCTGCTGGCCGAACAGGCGGCCGCCAACCTGGCCCAGGTGGGCGAGATGGGCGAGCGGCTGCGCGCCTATGCAGGTGAGGTGTCCGACGCGACCGGTCTGGCCGAGGGGAAGGGCAAGGCGCTGGGCGAGGCGTTCCGGCAGGAAGCGCAGACGCTGGAGATCGTGGCCCGCGACGCCTCGGAGCGGGCAGAGCATATCTCCTCGGAACTGCGTGAGGCCGCGGGCGCCCTGACGCGCGTGACCGAACTGGCGACCGCCGCGGGCAGTGATGTGCGCGAGGCCTTCGCCGAGAACGCGGAGACCATGCGCGCGGAAATCGACAAGGCCGTGGCCCGTGCCCAGCGCAGCCGCGAGGACATTCTCGGCCACCAGTCCGCGCTTGAGGCTGCCGCCGACGCCGCCGAGGCGCGGATCAACGCCGTACGCGAGACCCTGGGCCAGGGTTCACAGGACATGAACCAGGCGGCAGAGCGCGCCAGCGCGCTCGTGCGGCGGGTGCGCGAGGAGCTGGGCAGCGAGCGCCAGCATTTCACCGATGTGGCGTCGGACATCGAGGAACGTCTGGCCGCCTTCCGGTCCACGATCAACCAGGCCTCCGAAGCGGTCACAGAAGCCTCCGGCAGTGCAGACGAGGCCGCCCGCACGGTGCACGACGCGCTGCGCCGCCAGTCCCAGGAGCTGACCAATGCCAGCGTGACGGCGGGGGCGCGCGCCGAGGCGCTGGGCGAATCCCTGACCCAGCACACCGAAGCCCTGCAGCAGGCCGCCGGGGAATCGCTGGCCCGCCTGAGCGAGGTCCGCGACATGATTCAGCGCGAGAGCGAGGTGCTGGAAGGCAGTGCCCGCACGGCGCGTGAAGGCATGTCCGACGTGGCCAGTCTGTTGCGTCAGCGCCGTGAGGAATTGACCACCGGCACCGAGGAGATGCGCCGCGCCACGGCGGAGACCGAGGAGATGCTGTCGAACCGGGGCCGCGAGGTACGGACGACGGTCGAAGGCATCCTCGAACGCTGGCGGGCGCTGGGCGATGTGCTGGCAGAGCGGGGCGAGAGCCTGCGCGAGACCGGGGAGGGCGCGGTCGAACGCGCCGAGAAGGTCATCCAGACCCTTGAGCAGCACACAGGTGAATTCGCCCATTCGACCGACCGCCTGGAAAACAAGGTCGAGTCCCTGCGCGACCAGTTGCGAGAGCAGGCGCGTGACATGCAATCAGCCATCGACCAGGTGTCGGAACGGGCCGAAACGCTGGCGTCCACCTTCCGCATGCAGGAACACGCACTGATCGAGGCGGCGGAGGAGGCCGTGCGCAACACCGAAGAGGTGCGCGCGGCATCCATCGACGCCAACCGCGGCGTGCTGCTGCACACGGTCAACCGGGTGCTCGACACGCTGGGCTCGGTCGGGGTCGAGCTTGACCGGATCATGGATGGCGACGGTGCGCAGGAGGCGGCGCGCCGGTTCAGCCGGGGCGACCGGACGGTGGCCCTGCGCAAGATCGCCGCGCGGGTGCGTGAGCCTGTGGCCATTGCACGGGTGCGCGAACTCTATGAGGAAGATCAGGAGTTCCGGGCGCTGGCGATCCGCTACCTGCGGGAGTTCGAGCGCCTGCTGACCCAGGCGGGCGACGCGGACCCGGACGAACTCCTCAGCGCCAGCCTGCTGACAGCCGATGTCGGCAAGGCCTACCTGCTGCTTTCGCGCGCGGTGGACCGCCACAAATAGCCGATTTTCCGGCCTGTTTCGATGTTTCTGACGTTTGTAAGGCGTGTCTTCCGGAGGGCCTGCCGGTTGTCATGTGAAAGGGGAATTATTTTTAATAAATGTAATAATTATTGTGTTTATTATATCTGTATGGCAGATGTATAAGGGTTTGTGGATGCGTTTGACCTTCTGTGAGGGGCATGGCCTTACAAATGGAAGTTTCGCTCGATCCGGCAGACCGAAATCTGCTCGATGTCGTTCAGGAGGACGCGCGGCTGTCCTTCCGTGAGATCGCGCGGCGTGTCGGCATGTCCACGCCGGCCGTGGCCGAGCGCATCCGCAAGCTGGAGGCGGCAGGCGTCATCACCGGCTATGCGGCGCGGGTGGCGCGTCCCGCTGTGGGGCGGGGCATCGAGGCCTTTCTTCGGCTGACGGTGGCGGATCAGGACTTCCGGCGCGTGACCGGCCTGTCGGAAAGCCTCGACGCGGTCGTCGAGTGTCATCACGTGATCGGCGAGGACAGTTTTCTGATCCGGGTCGCGGTCGGGTCGGTGGCTGATCTGGAGGATGTCGTCTCGCGGTTCCGCAAGATCGGGCCGGTGCGCAGTTCGCTGGTGCTGTCGTCGCCGGTGGACGGCAAGCCGGTGCGCGCACCGTCCCTGACAAAACGCACGGACACGCGCTAGGTTGCGCGCGGAAAACCGGGACGGGGCGATGGCGTCAGGCAACAGCGATATCGGGGAACTGGCCGGAAAGGTGCGTAGCGGCGACCGGCGTGCGCTGGCGCGCGCGATCACCCTGATCGAGTCCACCCGGGACGACCACCGCACGGATGCAGAGCGGTTGCTGGAAACCCTGCTGCCGGATACGGGCAACAGCATCCGTGTCGGCATCTCCGGGGTGCCGGGTGTCGGCAAGTCCACCTTCATCGAGACTTTCGGCCAGCACGTCATTGCGGCGGGCCACAAGGTCGCCGTGCTGGCCGTCGATCCGTCCTCGCGGCGCACCGGCGGATCGATCCTCGGTGACAAGACCCGCATGGAACAGCTTTCGCGCAATCCGGATGCTTTCATCCGCCCGTCGCCCACAGCGGGCACACTGGGCGGTGTCGCACGGCGCACGCGCGAGGTGTTGCTGGCCTGCGAGGCTGCCGGCTTCGACGTGGTGCTGGTCGAGACCGTCGGCGTCGGCCAGTCGGAAACGGCGGTGTCAGATCTGGTCGATATGTTCCTGCTGCTGTTGCTGCCGGGCGGCGGCGACGAGCTGCAGGGCATCAAGAAGGGCATCATGGAACTGGCCGACATGGTGGTGGTGAACAAGGCCGATGGCGACCTGGCCGATGTGGCCGGGCGGTCGGCCTCCGAATACGCCAACGCGCTGCGCCTCCTGCATCCGACGACGGCGGACTGGATTCCGCCCGTCCTGACCTGTTCATCGCTGAAAGGCACGGGAATCGGCGAGGTCTGGGACCGGATCGGCGAGTTCGCGACCCTGATGCGCTCGTCCGGGGCGTTCGAGGCGCGCCGCGCCGAACAGGCCCGGCGCTGGATGTGGGGGGAGGTGGATGAGAACCTGTTATCCGCCTTCCGGCGGCATCCCGATGTGCGCAAATTGCTCGCCGAACTGGAAAATCGGGTGTCCGAGACGGAAATGACCCCGTCGGCGGCCGCGCAGATGCTTCTGGAGGCGTTTCGCGACGGCTGAAACCGCGTAAAAAGGTCGTGACGTTTGGCTTGACCCCACCGGGCGCTTCGCCTAAAAACTGCCGCCAACGCGCCTTCCGGGGCGCGCAACTCATTCATGGAGCGAGATAATGTCGCGCCGCTGTGCCATTACGGGCAAGGGTGTGATGACAGGCAACAACGTCAGTCACGCACACAACAAGACCCGCCGCCGGTTCCTGCCGAACCTGCAATCGACCATGCTTTACAGCGAGACCCTGTCGCGCGGTGTGCGCGTGAGCCTGACTGCGAGGGCCATCCGCACCATCGAGCACAAGGGTGGCGTCGATGCCTTCCTTCGCGATACCGCATCCAGCAAGCTTCCGCGCGAACTGCGCCGCCTGAAGCGCGATCTGGAAAGCGCGGCTGCCGCGAACTGAACCGGCATTTCCGCCGTTTAGAGAAAGCCCGCGTTTCGCGGGCTTTTTTGCTGTGCGCCTGCGTATATGCTGAGACCCGGGGACCATGAGCGACTATCCAGGCTTTTCGTTTGAGGTGACGAAGAACGTCACCGCCGACGCCGGTTGGCCGAACGCGGCACGGCGGGGCGTGCTGACGACCCCGCATGGCGTGATCCAGTCACCGGCCTTCATCTTCTGTGCGACGCGCGGTGCGATCCGCGGCGTCTGGCCGTCCCAGGCGAAGGCGGAGGGCACGCAGATCGTGCTGGGGAACACCTACCACCTGATGCTCCAGCCGGGAGCCGAGCGCATCGCCGAGATGGGCGGGCTGCACAAGATGATGGGCTGGGACGGGCCGATGCTGACCGATTCCGGCGGCTTCCAGATCTTCTCGCTGGGCCAGGGCAGCGGCGCGAAGGAGATCAAGGGCAACCGCAACAGCACGCGCGATCCCTCGCTGCTGGGGATCGAGGAGCACGGCGCGACCTTCCGGTCCTATATCGACGGTGCGAAGATCACCCTGACACCGGAAGATTCCATCCGCATCCAGCGGGGCATCGGCGCGGACATTATCCTCGTGCTGGACGAGTGTACGCCCTACCACGTGGACCGCGACTACACCGCCAACTCCATGGCGCTGACACACCGCTGGGCCGAACGCTCCATCGCGGAGTTCGGACGTGCATCGGAAGGTTCGGCGGGCCCGCAGGCGCTCTACGGCATCACCCAGGGCGGGGTCTATGAGGACCTGCGGCGCGAGAGCGCGGAGTTCACGGCGGCGCAGCCTTATTTCGGCTACGCGGTCGGCGGCTGCCTCGGCGGAGACGCGGCGGAGATGGACGAGGTCGTCGCCATGGCGATGGCGCCGCTGAATGCGGCGACGCCCGTGTCGCGGCCGATTCACCTGCTGGGCGTTGGCAGCGTGCGCGATGTGTGGAACGGCGCGGCGAAAGGCATCGACACCTTCGACTGTGTGAACCCGACGCGGCTGGCGCGCCACGGCAGCGCCTATATCCGCCCGGGCCTCGGGGAGACGGAGAACGGACGCGACTTCATCAACCTGAAGAACGCGCGGTTCCGCACCGATGACGGGCCGGTCGATCCCGAATGCGATTGCGCCACCTGCACCACGGTCTCGCGCGCCTATGTGCATCACCTGGTGAAGGCGAGTGAGCCCAATGCCGGGCAATTGCTGGCGGTCCACAACATCCGCTTCATGAACCGGCTGATGACCGCCGTGCGCGGGGCGATCGAGGCGGACGACTACGCCGCCGTGTGGAAGCACTGGGTCGAGGGCTGAGCTAGAACAGGAGTTCGAAGGCCAGCAGCACAGTGGGGCGCGAGGTCGAGAACTCGTTGTCGCTGGCGACAAAGATCAGCGTCTGGCCCTGCAGGCCCGAGATCGTGGCGAGCGCCTCGAAGTTTTCGGTCACATAGGGGGGCTCCAGCCGCGCGATTTCGTTCGTCTGGATGGGCGCGCCGGGGCGCAGCAGACGCTTGTTGATCCGCGCGAAGCGGGTGCCGCCCGGGTTCTGCGGCGTGCCCCGCCGCTCGATCACCATGATGTCGCCGTTGGGCATCATCGACGCGCCGACCGGCTTGTAGGGCGGATACAACGCATAGGTCATGGGGGTCCAGCTTGCCCCGTCGCCCAGCCAGGCAAACGTGTATCCCGGGCTTGTCGGCAGATCCTCGCCGATCAGCAGGATCTTGCGGTCCTCGGTGGCCGATGCCGCCTCGATACCGCGTGTGGAGCGGGCCCGCTCCAGGCCGATGGGCGTGGTCAGCAATTGCGGGACCGACTGCAGGGGCTCGACCGAGCGGGGGAATTTCATCAGCCGGTGATTGCGTTCGAATGCGACCAGCCAGCCGCCGTCGGGCATGCGCGCGATGGCCTCGATCGCGGAATCGCTGCCGCGTCCGCCCGCGCCGATCACGCCGCGAATCTCCACCAGACGCGCATCGGACAAATTGCCGGCGGCGTTGTAGTCCAGCGCGACCTCGGCCAGGTCACCCCTGTCCGTGATGAGGTAGGCGGTGCGTCCGCCCGCTTCCATCTGCATGGCCGAGACACCGCCGAAGCGGGGGTTCTGGAAATCGAGCTCGACACCGCCGCGCCACAGCAGGCGGCCCACCCGGTTCTGGGTGCTGATGCCGCTGTGCAGGTCGATGGCGCGCACCTGCGCCGAGGCGCCGCCAACCGGGGCGGTAAGGGCCAGAACGAGTGCGAGGACCGCGAGAGCGAGCGAATTGCGCATACGCCCTTATATCGCGTTTCGGACGGCTAGGCGACGCGGCGGGGTTGTGCGCGGCCGCGGCTTGCGCCGTCTTCCTCATCGAACAGCTCGGCGAGCTGGTCCATGACCGTGCCGCCCAGCTGTTCCGCATCGACGATCGTCACGGCGCGCCGGTAGTAGCGGGTCACGTCGTGGCCGATGCCGATGGCCAGAAGCTCGACCGGCGAGACCGTCTCGATCCACTCGATGATCTGGCGCAGATGGCGTTCCAGATAATTGCCCGCGTTCACGGACAGGGTGGAATCGTCCACCGGTGCGCCGTCGGACACGATCATCAGGATGCGGCGCTGTTCCGGGCGCGCAAGCAGCCGGTTGTGGGCCCAGAGCAGGGCCTCGCCGTCGATGTTTTCCTTCAGCAGGCCCTCGCGCAGCATCAGGCCGAGGTTCTTGCGGGCCCGGCGCCACGGTGCATCGGCGGACTTGTAGATGATGTGTCGCAGGTCGTTCAGGCGGCCCGGATTGGCGGGCTTGCCGGCTGACAGCCACTTCTCACGGGCCTGGCCGCCCTTCCACGCGCGTGTGGTGAAGCCGAGGATCTCGACCTTCACGCCGCAGCGTTCAAGCGTGCGCGCCAGGATGTCCGCGCTCATCGCCGCGACCGAGATGGGGCGGCCGCGCATCGAACCGGAATTGTCGATCAGGAGCGTGACCACCGTGTCGCGGAAGTTCATGTCCTTTTCGATCTTGTAGCTCAGCGGATGCGAGGGGCTGGTCACCACGCGTGTCAGCCGGGCCGTGTCGAGCAGGCCTTCCTCCAGGTCGAACTCCCAGGTCCGGGTCTGCTTGGCCATCAGGCGGCGCTGCAGGCGGTTGGCGAGGCGCGAAATGACGCTCTGCAGGTGGCCGAGCTGCTGGTCGAGCTGCTGGCGCAGGCGCGTCAGTTCGTCCGGATCGCATAGCTCCTCGGCATCGACGATCTCGTCGTATTCGGTCGTGAAGGCGCCATAGACGAACTGTTCGCCCTGGTTATGGCCGTACTCCGGCGGCCGCCAAGGCTTGCCCGGCGCGTCGGGATCTTCGTCGCCTTCGCCCGGCTCCATGTCGCCGTCGCCGTCTTCATACGGCATCTCGACTTCCTCGGCCTCGGCCCCGGCGTCGTCCTCCTCGCCGGCCCCGTCCATCGAACGCGCTTCGCCCTCGGCCTCGCCCTCGCCGGTGGATTCGCCTTCGGCCTCTTCCTGGTCGTCGCCGGATTCCTCGTCGGTGTCCGGTTCGGCGGCCAGTTCCTCATCGGCCAGGCCCAGGTCGGAAATCATCTGGCGGACGACGTCCTGGAAGGCTTCCTGGTTGTCGAGCTCGTCGTCGAGGCCTTCGAGGGACTCGCCGATCTTGGATTCGATGAACGGACGCCACAGATCGACCATCATGCGCGCCGACGGCGGCGGCTCGACACCGGTCAGTGCCTCGCGGACCATCAGGGCGACCGCGTCGGCCATCGGAGCCTGGTCGCGCTCGGTGACCCGGGCGAAGCCCTTGTCGCGGCAGCGCGCTTCCAGCGCTGCGCCCAGATTGTCGGCCATGCCGGACATCCGACGTGCGCCGATGGCCTCCACGCGGGCCTGTTCCACGGCGTCATAGAGTGCGCGCGCGGAGGGTGCGGTGGGTACCTTGGCCGTGTGCAGTGCGTCGTCGTGATAGCGCTTGCGCAGCGCCATGGAGTCGGCCTCGCCGCGCACGATGCTGACATCGCCCGCCGGCAGGTCGCGCGCCGGCAGCGGCAGGCGGGCCTCGCCTCCCTGCATGCTGGGCTGGTCAGGTGTGAAGGACGCCGTCAGTTCCGGCTCACGCGAGACGGCACGCATCGCCGCCGCGGTGACGCGGAGGAATTCCTCCATCGGTCCGTCGTTGCTGTTTCTGCCTCCGGCCATCGGGCTTTCCCGCCTCGCCGTTACTGGGCCGCGGTTGCCTGGATGACCGAGTCTTCCAGATCGGTGCCGAAGCAGCGCTGGTAGTATTCGGCGACGGTCGGCCGTTCGACCTCATCGCACTTGTTCAGGAACGTGACCCGGAACGCCTGCGGGATCGAATCGAAAATCCGCGAGTTCTCGGCCCAGGTGATGACCGTGCGCGGCGACATGACGGTGGAGATGTCGCCCGCCATGAACCCGGCGCGGGTCAGGTCGGCCGTCGCGACCATGGCGGAAATCTTCTCGCGGCCTTCGGGGTTGTCGTATTCCGGGCACTTCGCGACGACGATATCCACTTCCTGCTCGTGCGGCAGGTAGTTCAGCGTGGTCACGATGTTCCAGCGGTCCATCTGCGCCTGGTTGATCTGCTGGGTGCCGTGATACAGGCCGGTGGTATCGCCCAGGCCGACCGTGTTTGCCGTCGCGAACAGGCGGAAGCTCGGATGCGGGCGGATCACCTTGTTCTGGTCGAGCAGGGTCAGCTTGCTGTCGGCTTCCAGCACGCGCTGGATCACGAACATCACGTCCGGGCGGCCCGCGTCGTATTCGTCGAACACAAGCGCGCAAGGATGCTGCAGCGTCCAGGGCAGCAAGCCTTCGCGGAACTCGGTCACCTGCGCGCCGTCGCGCAGTACGATCGCATCCTTGCCGATCAGGTCGATACGGCTGATGTGGCTGTCCAGATTGATGCGGATGCAGGGCCAGTTCAGCCGGGCGGCAACCTGTTCCACATGGGTCGATTTGCCGGTGCCGTGATAGCCCTGGATCATCACACGCCGGTTGTGGGTGAAGCCGGCCAGGATCGCCAGCGTCGTCGCCTCGTCGAACCGGTAGGTCTCGTCCAGGGTCGGGACATGCACGGTGTTTTCCGAGAATGCCGGTACCTGCATGTCGGTATCGATGCCGAAGACCTCACGCGCCGAGACGGTGGTGTCCGGTACGGGGCTTGACGGCATGTCAGATGAGGCGAGCGATTCAGTCGATTCCATAACGCGTTCCGTATCGGTCAAAAGTTCTTCCAGCGTCCGGACCCGTATTCTAGGGACCGGCCGATTCCATCAATGTGGCGTAGGCTTGATTGATTGTCTTGAGACGTTCTTCAGCCTGCTTGTCGCCCCCATTCGCGTCGGGGTGGTGTTGCTTGACGAGTTCCTTGTAACGCCGCTTGAGGGCGTCCGTCGTGATCGGCGGCGACATCCCCATTATAGCAAGAGCTTGCGTATATGGAGAGTCCGGAAGTTCCGATTTTCTGCGCTCTTTTTCCTCGGCGTCAGTCTCGAAAAATCCGAAATGGTCGCGCATGCCCGAAAAAGGGCGGCCGCCGTTGATCGGCCAGGTCGGACGATTCCAGTATGCCGTGCCGCGCCGGTCGGCCTCGATCGCGTCCTCGTCCTTGTCGGCGTAGTAGTTCCACTGGCTGTTGTAGGCGCGCACATGGTCCAGGCAGAACCACAGATAGTCGCGCAGCGCATTTGGCGAGCGCGGCGCGCGAAACTCGCCGAGCTGTTCGCAGTCAGGATGTTCGCACATCTGCTCGCCCGCGCGCATGCCGGGCCCTTCGGCCAGCAGGTCGTCGAGGTCGATTTTCTTGCGCCTACGTGTCATGCCGGGAATATGTCCGCCGGGCCGCTGTGACGCAAGGAATGCGGCCATACAGAATGGAGAGTCCGTTATGAATCGAGCCGAGCGTATTCGCGCCGCCATCGAGGCCGCCCTGCAGCCGAACACCCTGGATATCGAGGATGAATCGCACCTGCACGCGGGCCATGCCGGCGCGCGGGAAGGTGGTGAAACACATTACAAGGTGACTGTTGTAAGTCCGGCATTCGCCGGTCAGTCACGCGTGGCCCGCCAGCGCACCGTGTATGGCCTGCTGGATAAGGAGTTCGAGGGCGGGCTGCACGCGCTATCGCTTCGCGCGCTGACGCCGGAGGAAGCGGCTTCCAGCTAATTTTTGAAACAATATCATTGTATGTGTTGCAATATGCGGCAGGTGGGCCTAATCTCGTCTTCTCAAAGACTTGAGGCACTCTTGGGGAAGAGGAAAACACACCATGCTCGTGAATCGGAACATCACCGTGGGCAGCTTGCGTACCAGTGTACGCCTCGAACCGGAATTCTGGACCGCGCTGACCGAAATCTCCGCACGTGAGAAGCTCGACATCGATCAGCTTTGCACGATGATCGACGGCCATCTCGGCGAACTGGGGCGCACCGCGGGTATCCGCGTGTTCATCGCCAGTTATTACGCTGCGGACAAGGATGCGCGCCGCGAGGCACGTATCGAGCGCGAGATCGGCGCCCGGAAATCCTTCACGAAATCCCCGCGGCCTTATGCCGCCGCGACCGGGCGCGCCTTCGCCTAGCTTCGCGCGCCTAGTTGCCCGAACCTGATGCCGGACCGCCCTTCGGGGCGGGGCCGTCATAGTGTTCCGGCCATAACTCCAGAACCTTGGCGCCGTCACTGCGGAATGCATGGCAGGTGTTGAGCAGGCGCGGCGGACGGCCTGTCGCCACGGGCCCTTCCGGGTTCTCGCGCGCCTTCAGCGGGAAAATTGTCTGGAACGCCGTCGTGGCGACCGGGCCCAGCAATTCCACGATATGGGTGCAGCCTTCCACACCGCCGACACGCTCGCGCACGGCACGGCGCCAGCCGGCACCGATGGACAAGCCGATCAGCCGCTTGAAGTTGCCGGTGATGTCCTTGCAGGTCATGAAGGGGCTGTAGTCCGTCACCGTTTCCACGTCGTGTACGGTCAGCTCGTCATCGACGGTCAGCCGGAGCCACATTTCATGGACGGGCTCGCCCGGTGGCACGTCGCCGCGCTCGCGGTTCGAGAACGTGTAGGTCTTCACATCCGTCAGGTGGCCTTCGATATCCCATAGCCCGTCGGCGCGCCGGTAGCCGGTGCATTCGACTGTGCGGGTATGGATGTGCTCGCGCTCGGCCGGTGGCGGCAATGGCATGACGGAAATCCTCTGGCTTGCGTTCGCGCGCACCCGGGCGCGCGGATCAATCGGTCTCGGCAGCTGGCAGGGCGCGGGGTGTGATGCGCAGCTGGCGCAACTGGTTGCCCGCCCGGCGCAGCACGTCGATCTTCAGATCGGCGACGGCGAAGCTCTGACCCTCATCGGGGATGAACCGGGCCTCATGGAGCACGAGGCCCGCGATGGTGGAGGCTTCCTCGTCGGAGAGGTTCCAGTTGAATTCGCGGTTGAGGTCGCGGATCGTGACGCGCCCGTCGATGATGAACGATCCGTCCGCCTGGCGGCGCACGCCCGGCACGGGGATGTCGTGCTCGTCGTCGATCTCGCCGACGATTTCCTCGATGATGTCTTCCAGGGTCACAACGCCCTGCAGGTCGCCGTATTCGTCCACGACCAGCGCGAAGTGCTCGCGCCGCGCGCGGAACTCGTGAAGCTGGCTCAGGCAGTCGGTGGATTCGGGAATGAACCACGGCTCGGCGGCGACGGCGGCGATGTCCATCTCGTCGATATGCCCGTCATGGTTCTGCACTTCGCGCAGCAGCGCCTTTGCGTGCAGGACGCCGATGATGTTGTCGGGATCGCCGCTGAAGAGCGGCATGCGCGTGTGCGGGCAGTCGAGGACCTTGCTCACGATCTCGCCCGGCGGCAGCTCCGCATCGACCATGTTCACATCCATGCGGTGGGTCATGATCTCGCCGACCTCCACATCGTCCAGGTCCATGACGCCGCCGAGCATCAGTCCCTCATGGGCCGCGACGACATTGGTGTCGGAGTGCAGGCGGATCGCGCCGCGCAGCTCTTCCTCGCGCGCCTGGTCCTCGGCCGAGGGCATCTTCTCGCCCAGCAGGCGCAGCAGCATCGAGACGATGATCTCGATGGTCTTGGACAGCGGGGTCAGCAGGAGGATGATCAGGCGGACCACCGGGCCGACGGTCAGCGCCACATCGTCGGCGTGGCGGATGGCGTAGGTCTTGGGCAGCACCTCGGAGAAGATAACCACCAGCACTGTCATGGCGACGGTGGCATAGACCACCCCCGCATCGCCGAAGAGCTGGATCATCACGCTGGTCGCCAGCGCGGAGGCCAGGATGTTGACGATGTTGTTGCCGATCAGGATGCCGCCGATCAGGCGTTCCTGCTGGGCATGCAGCAGGCTGACGGTGCGCGCGCGCTTGTTACCGTCGCTGGCGAGCTGGTGCATGCGTGGCCGTGAAGCAGCGGTCAGCGCCGTCTCGGAGCCGGAAAAGAAGCCTGAGCACGCGAGCAGGAAGATGATCGCGACGATGGTGAAGGTGATGGGGTCCATGGGTCCGGTGTGAGTTGCGGCCGCCTAGGCTGCGGCGGCCATGTCGTCGAGCAGGTCCGCGACGTCGGCGGGCTTGATCTCGTTGGTCAGGAAGGCGTCGCCGATCCCGCGCACGAGGACGAAGGTCGTTTTGCCGGCCTGCACCTTCTTGTCGCGCCGCATATGGGCGAGCAGGGTCTCGGCGCTCCAGCCGCCGCCCGGATGGTCCGGGAAGCCGGTGGGCAGGCCGACGGCCTCGAAATGTGCGCGCACGCGCGCGGTGTCATCCGCCGGGCACAGGCCAAGGCGGGTGGACAGTTCGAACGCCGCGATCATGCCGATGGACACGGCCTCGCCGTGCAGCAGGCGGTCGCCGAAGCCGGTCTCCGCCTCCAGCGCATGGGCGAAGGTGTGACCGAGATTGAGCAGCGCGCGCCGTCCGGTCTCGCGTTCGTCCTGATTGACGATTTCGGCTTTCATTTCGCACGCGCGCACGATGGCGCGGGTCTGCGCCGCCGGATCGCCCGCCATCACGGCCGCGCCGTTGGTCTCCAGCCAGTCGAAGAAAGCCGGGTCGCCCAGCAGACCGTATTTGACGGTCTCGGCGTAACCCGCGCCCAATTCGCGCGGCGGCAGGGTTTGCAGCGTGGACGTGTCCGCGATCACGAGGCGCGGCTGGTAGAAGGTGCCGATCAGGTTCTTGCCGTGGGGCGAGTTGATCGCCGTCTTACCGCCGACGGAGCTGTCCACCTGGGCCAGCAGGGTCGTGGGAATCTGCACGAACTCGACCCCGCGCAGCGCGATGCTGGCCGTGAAGCCGGTCAGATCGCCGATCACGCCGCCGCCCAGCGCGATCAGCACGGTACCGCGCTCCAGGCCTTCGGACAGCAGGTCATCCAGCAGGCTTTCCAGATAGGTGAAGGATTTCGACTGTTCACCCGCGTCGATCTGGATGGTGCGCCCGCCATGGCCGGCCGCGCCCAGGCTTTCCTGCAGGCGCTCGGCGTAGAGCGGGCCGACATTGGAATCGGTGATGATGACCACCTGCTTTTCACCCAGCCGCGCGGCCAGCAATTCGCCGGCCCGGTCGAGCAAATCCGGGCCGATCTCGATGTCATAGGACCGCGCGTCCAGATCCACCCGGACCGTCTGGTTGGGGTTCGTCATCTCGTTCATGGCTTTGCGCCCTTTGCGCCGTGTTCGCCGTAGGCCGTCAGGGCGGCGCACACGCGATCGACCGTGTCTTCGGGAGGTCCGTCGTCGCTGTCCACGACGATATCCGCAAGCTCATAGATCGGGTGGCGCACCTTCATCAAGTCCTCGAGGATTTTCGCCGGATTGTCCTTCTTCAGCAGCGGGCGGTTGCTGCGCTTGGACGTGCGCCGCACCAGCGTATCCAGATCGGCCCGCAGCCAGACCGAGATGCCCGTCTCGGCGATCAGGTCGCGGGTGGTCTCGTCCATGAACGCGCCGCCGCCCGTTGCCAGCACGACCGGCGGGCCGGACAGGATGCGCGCGATCACGCGGCGTTCTCCGTCGCGGAAATAGGCTTCCCCGTGGGTTTCGAAGATTTCCTCGATGGTGCAGCCTGCGGCGGCCTCGATCTCGGTGTCGGCATCGAGGAACGGCATGTCCAGCTTCGTGGCCAGACGCCGGCCGATGGCGGATTTGCCGGCACCCATCAGGCCCACCATGACGATGGACTGCCCCCCGGACGCCGTGGCGGGGTTCTTGCCCGCACCCGTGTCATCCGCCTGGGGGCGGGGTTCGGCTTGCTCGGAATCGACCATCTGCTGCTATCTTACTCAAGTATCGGCGCTAAGGCCGATGTGTCGTGAAATCGCCATTGTTGGCGCGCCATTCTAGGGCCTTGGCATGCGCCCCGCGAGGGTTGAGACCGCCCTTTTGAAAGGCCGGTCCGGACTGTGCGCGCGGTGCAGGATGTAGCGCGGAGGTTGAATTGTTCAAGTTCGTGGCAATCGTGTTCGTGATCGCCGTGGTCGCGGGAGGTGCGTTCCTCGCGACATGGGAAATCCCGGCCCCGAGCGAGCAGGTGGAGAAGACGATCCCGAACGATCGTTTTCCGCGCTGACAGCAATGGCGCGCGCCTGGCCGTATATCGCGGTTCTGGCCGCCGTTGCGGTCACTCCGGCCTTGGCCCAGCAGGGTGGCGGGCCGATCCGGCTTTCGCCGCTTGCACCTGTCACCGGGACACCGGAACAGCCGGCTCCGCAATCTGAAGGCCAGACACGCGGGAACATCCCGCCCGGTGGTATCCGGGTTCAGGGGCTCGACGCTGTGCGGGAAGATTCCCTCGGCATCATCAGCGATGAAGCGGGCGGCCTGGGCGCCGACATGTGGTCGGGCACACGCCGTGCCGATGCGGTGCGTCTGTTGCGCAGCCTGCCCGATGCCTATCCCTATCGCGCCGCCCATGACCTCGCCCGGCGGCTTCTGTCCACCGCAGCGCGCGCACCCGCCGCGACATCCGAAGGCGCGGGTGGCGCGGAGGAGGGCCTGCTCGGCCCGCGCATCGACAGGCTGGCGGCGATGGGGGACGGTGCGGACGCGGTGCAACTCGCGCGCGCGACCGGCGGGACCGCGGTGCCTGACCGGATTGCCGCGCCGGCGGTGCGCGGGTATTTCGCGCAGGGCGACATTGTCTCAGGCTGCGGCGTCGCCGACGGATATCGTGGCGGCTATGGTGACGCGTTCTGGCAGCAGGTGCTCATTGTCTGCCAGGTGGCGGCGGGGAACAGCGACCAGGCCGCGCTGGGGCTCGACCTGATGCGCGAGCAGGGTATTTCCGCGGACCCGTTGTTCGCCCGTCTGGCGCTGACGCTGTCGGGCGGCGGCAAGATCAAGCTCGAACCCGACGAGGAGCACACCCCGGACGCGCTGACCCTCGCATTGCTGATGGCGTCGGGGACGAAGCTTCCCGACTGGCTGGTGGCCGATGCACCGCCGGGACAGCTGCCGGCCATCCTGTCCGTGAAGGATCTCGATCCCGATGTTCGCCTGCAGGCCGCACACCGGGCCTTGCGCCACGGCGTGCTTGATGCCGCACAGGTGCAGGACATCTACGCCGGTCTCGGGGCCGGCGAAGGCGACATTGCCGCCGCGCTGGTCGATCCGGCAAAGACCGGGCCCGACCGGCTGCTGGCTTATCTATACCTCGCCGCTGAAGCGCAGGCCGAGCCCATCCCGCGATCCGAAGCGCTGACGGAAGCCTGGTCGCGCGCGCGCGAAATCGGCCTGTTCGACGTGGCCGCGCTGGTCACGGCGGATTTGCTCGAGACCATACCCGTCACACCGGACTACGGCTGGCTGTCCGCCACGGCGGCGGAAGTCGCGCTGGTTGCTGGGCGCAAGGACAACGCACTGGAATGGTACCGGCTGGTGACCCGCCAGGCCCCCATTGTCCCGGGGCTGGCGGAAGCGACCGTCACGCTGTGGCCGGCCATGCGCACGGTCGGGCGCGCCGAGCCCGGGGCCATTGCGCTCACGGCGGGCACCGGCGTCGCGGCGGCCGTGTCGGGCCGGCCGACGGTGGCGGCCCCGCCGCGCGGACCCGTGCCGTGGAGCGCCGCGCGGCTGGAGCGCTGGATCGAGCAGACACGTGTTGATCAGACCGGGGGAGAAGCACTGGATGCGCCGGATCAGGCGAAAGTTCTGGCCATGCTGACCGGCCTGGACGATCCGGTGGATGACAACCAGTGGCGTCTGCTGCCGGAAGGTACGCCGCAGACGGTCGTGATGCCGCCGCCGGGAATCCTGGAAGGCCTTGCCCGTGCAGGCGCGGCGGGCCTGCGGGGCGAAGCGGCGCTCTACGCGCTTCATGCGTTGGGCGCTTCGACAGAACCGCCTCATGGAAGCGTGGCGGGCGCTGTTGTTGCGGCGCTCGATGCGGCAGGGCTCCATGCGGATGCGGAAGCCATCGCGCGCGAGGTCGTGGCCGGGGAAATTCCGGCCCGCACCGCGCCGTGAAGCGCCGCCGCGCGCCGGTTCCGGCCGAGCGGGTCAGTCGCTATCTCGAAGCCTATCTGGAACTGTTGATCGCCGAGCGCGGGGTCTCGCCCAACACGCTGGCGGCCTATCGCCGCGACCTGGAAGACACGGCGGACTTTCTGGCGGGCCGAAACGCGTCGGCCCGCGCTGTTCTCGATACGGCGACCACCGAGGATTTGCGCGGTTACCTCCGCCATCTCGACAAGCAGGGGATGACCGCGCGCACGGCGTCGCGGCGGCTGTCGGCGTTGCGCCAGTTCTACCGGTTCCTGTACTCGGACGGTCTGCGCGCCGACGATCCGACGTCGATCCTCGAAAGCCCGCGCCAGGGACGTTCGCTGCCGAAAATCCTGTCCGAGGACGATGTGGGCCGCCTGCTGGATACGGTGGAGGGTTATGACGGCGCCGAAGGCGCGCGGCTGCGCGCGCTGGTCGAGCTCTGCTACGCCACCGGGATGCGCGTGTCGGAGCTGGTCGGCCTGCCGGTCGCGGCGGTCCAGCGCGATCCGGAGGTGCTGATCGTACGCGGCAAGGGCAACAAGGAGCGCATGGTACCGCTGAGCATGCCCGCGCGCGCGGCGGTGCGGGCCTATCTGGAGGTGCGCGATGCCTTCCTGCCCGAAGGCATCAGCAGCCCGCACCTGTTTCCGGGGCGTGGCGGGGGCCACCTGACGCGCCAGCGCTTCTTTCAGTTGCTCAAGCAGCTTGCGCGCGACGCCGGCCTCGACCCGCGCAAGGTCAGTCCCCATGTCCTGCGCCATGCCTTCGCGACGCACCTGCTGCACCATGACGCCGATCTGCGCAGCGTCCAGCAGATGCTGGGTCATGCCGACATCTCGACGACCCAGATCTACACCCACGTCCTCGATGAGCGGATGCGCCGCCTCGTGGCCGAGCACCATCCGCTGGCGCGCCGCGCGGCGGGTTGAGCTTCATCGCGCCCCCGAAACCCTGTAGAAATCGGCCATGCCACATTTTCTGGATTTCGAAAAACCGATCGCGGACCTCGAAGGCAAGATCGAGGAGTTGCGCCACCTGTCGGATGGCGAGATCAACATCGCCGATGAGGTCGGCAAGCTGGAGGAGAAGGTGGAGCGTCAGCTTCGCCAGACCTATGGCCGTCTTAGCGCCTGGCAGAAGGTGCAGGTGGCACGGCATCCGGGCCGGCCGAAATGCGGTGACTACGTCTCCGGGCTGATCGAGGATTTCGTGCCGCTGGCCGGTGACCGCCTCTATGCCGAGGACGCGGCGCTGGTGGCCGGGCTCGGGCGCTTCCGGGGCCGTTCGGTGGCCGTGCTGGGCCATGAGAAGGGCAAGGACACGGACAGCCGGATCGCCCACAACTTCGGCATGGCCCGGCCCGAGGGATATCGCAAGGCGCAGCGGGTGATGGGCCTGGCCGACCGGTTCAACCTGCCGGTGCTGTCCTTCGTCGATACCTCGGGGGCGTATCCCGGCGTCGGCGCGGAGGAACGCGGCCAGTCGGAAGCCATCGCGCGCTCGATCCAGACCTGCCTCGGCCTGTCGGTGCCGTTTGTCTCCGTCATCATCGGTGAGGGCGGCTCGGGCGGCGCGATTGCGATCGCCACGGCCAACACGGTCCTTATGCTGGAACACGCGGTCTATTCGGTGATCTCACCGGAAGGCTGCGCCTCGATCCTGTGGCGCGACGGCGCGCGGGCGAAGGATGCCGCCGAGGCCCTGCGGATCACCGCCCAGGACCTGATGCGCCTGAACCTGATTGATGGCGTGATCGACGAGCCGCTGGGCGGGGCCCAGCGAGAGCCGGATGTCGCGGTTGCGGCAGTCGGGAACTCCGTCGCCGAGGCCCTGGCGGAACTCGACGGCATGGACGGCCCGGCGCTGAAGGCGCACCGGCGCGATAAGTTCGCGAAGCTGGGAACGGTCGGGCTGGCTTAGGCCGCGGCTTCCCCGTGACTCCCGAACAGCGAACCATTTCCCGAATTGTGAAGGTCAATCACGCGGGGGAGTTTGGCGCGATCCGCATATATCGCAGTCAGCTCTGGATCGCGCAGCGGCTTTACCCGGATGTGGTGCCTTTTCTGAGGGACACGCTCGGTCATGAGAACCGTCACTGCCGTGCGTTCCGGGCCGCCATGCCGTCACGGCAATCGCGACCATGCCGAATCATGGCCCTGTGGGGCAACGGAGGGTACGTCCTCGGACTGGTCACCGGACTAATGGGGCGACAGGGTATCTGGATTTGCACGGAGGCCGTCGAGCAGACAGTCCACCGCCATCTCGAGGACCAGCTTCCATACCTGTCCAACCGTGACGAAACGCTGAAGGCGCTCATAGTCGATATTCAGCGCGACGAACTGCAACATCTTTCACATGCGCAGCAGCAACTGAACCGGAAGGGGTGGTTTGCCGGCCTTCTCAACGGTTTCATAACCGCTGCGACAGAAGCCGTGATCTGGCTTTCGACCTGGGGGGATTCGTCCCGAATGGCTCGGGACATCCGCAAATAGGCTTGATGTGTTTCTAGGCGACCCGGCCGTGGCAGTGCTTGTATTTCTTGCCTGAACCGCACGGGCAGGCAGCGTTGCGCGGGACCTTGCCCCATGTGGCCGGGTCGTTCGGATCGATCTCCGCCACCGCCTGACCGCGCGCCTGCGCCGGTGAGGGGGCTTCGTCCCCGAACTGTCCGGCCTCGGCGTGGCGGGTTTCCATCCGGCGGGGCGATTCCGGTTCCGGGACCGGATTGGGCACGTCCACCTGGATTTCAAGGTGGCTCAGCATCATCGTCACGCCTTCGCGCAGCCGCGAGAGCATGTCCTGGAACATGTCGAAGGCTTCGCGCTTGTATTCGTTCAGCGGGTTCTTCTGGCCGAAGGCGCGCAGGCCGATGCCCTGGCGCAGATGGTCCAGCCGCAGCAGGTGGTCTTTCCAGTACTGGTCGAGGATCTGCAGCAGCAGGTTCTTCTCGGCCATGCGCATCAGTTCGGCGCCGTAATTGGCGACCTTGGCCGCCATCTTCGCCTCGATCATTTTCTGCATGCGGTCGCGGATTTCCTCATCCGCGATGCCTTCCTCGCGCGCCCATTCCTCGGCGGGAATGTCGAGGCCGAAGACGCGCAGCGCCTCCTCATGCAGCAGGCTCGTGTCCCACTGCTCCGCGAACGCCTTTTCCGGGATGGTCCGGGCGATCACGTCGTCGAGGACCTCCTCACGCATCGCCTGCACCGTCTCCGACACGTCGTCGGTGCGCATCAAATCCTTGCGCTGCTCGTAGATGACCTTGCGCTGGTCGTTCATCACGTCGTCGTACTGGAGCAGCTGCTTGCGGATTTCGAAGTTCCGCGCCTCGACCTTCTGCTGCGCCTTTTCCAGCGCCTTGTTGATCCACGGATGGACGATGGCCTCACCTTCCTCGATGCCGAGCTTCTGGAGCATGCCGTCCATGCGCTCGGAGCCGAAGATGCGCATCAGGTCGTCTTCCAGCGACAGGAAGAAGCGCGATGTGCCCGGATCGCCCTGGCGGCCGGAGCGGCCGCGCAGCTGGTTGTCGATGCGCCGGCTTTCGTGGCGTTCGGTGCCGATGACCATCAGTCCGCCCGCAGCGATCACCTCGTCATGCAGCCTGGCGATCTCTGCGTGAATCTCGGCCTCCCTGGCCGCGCGCGCCGCCTCGTCCTCAATGCCGTCGAGTTCGTTCGCGAGGCGCATCTCGATATTGCCGCCCAGCTGGATGTCCGTGCCACGGCCGGCCATGTTGGTGGCGATGGTCACAGCGCCCGGCACGCCCGCCTGGGAGATGATGTAGGCCTCGCGCTCATGGTGCCGCGCGTTCAGGACTTCATGCGCGATCTTGCGGCGCTTGAGCTCCTCGGAGACCTGCTCGGACTTCTCGATGGAGACGGTGCCGACGAGGACCGGCTGGCCGCGCTTCACCGTATCCTCGATCAGCTCGATGATTGCGTTGTATTTCTCGCCGAGCGTCCGATAGACCTCGTCGTTCTGGTCGTCGCGAACCATCGGGTTGTTGGTCGGGATGTCCACGACCTCGAGCGAATAGATTTCCGCGAACTCGGCCGATTCCGTCATCGCCGTGCCCGTCATGCCCGAGAGTTTCGGGTAGAGGCGGAAGTAGTTCTGGAAGGTGATCGAGGCGAGGGTCTGGTTCTCGTTCTGGATGAACGCGCCTTCCTTGGCCTCCAGCGCCTGATGCAGGCCGTCGGAATAGCGCCGGCCTTCCATCATGCGGCCCGTGAACTCGTCGATGATGACGACCCGGTTGTCCTTCACGATGTAGTCGCGGTCGCGCTGGAACAGCTTGTGGGCGCGCAGCGCCTGGTTGATGTGGTGCAGGATGGAGACGCTGGTGATGTCGTAGAGGCTGCCGCCTTCTTCGAGCAGACCGGCGGCGATCAGGAGCTGTTCGGCATGCTCCACGCCTTCCTCGGTCAGGGTGACGGCGCGCGCCTTCTCGTCCAGCTCGAAATCCCCTTCGGTGAGCTGCGGGATGATCGCGTTGGCGGCGACATAGTTCTCGGACGAATCCTCGACAGGACCCGAGATGATCAGCGGCGTGCGCGCCTCGTCGATCAGGATCGAATCCACCTCATCGACGATGGCGAAGTTGAACTCGCGCTGCACCATCTCGTCGAGATGGAACTTCATGTTGTCGCGCAGGTAGTCGAAGCCGAATTCGTTGTTGGTGCCGTAGGTCACGTCGGCGGCATAGGCCGCGCGGCGTTCCTCGTCCGACAGCCCGTTCACGATGCAGCCGGTGGTCAGGCCCAGGAATTCATAGACCTGGCCCATCCAGCCGGAGTCGCGCTGGGCCAGGTAGTCGTTGACCGTGACGACATGCACGCCCTTGCCCTCGAGCGCGTTCAGATAGACCGGCAGGGTGGCGACGAGGGTTTTACCTTCGCCCGTCTTCATCTCGGAGATCATGCCGTTGTGCAGGATCATGCCGCCGAGGAGCTGCACATCGAAGTGGCGCTGTCCGAGGGTGCGCTTGGCTGCCTCGCGGACGGTGGCGAATGCCTCGACCAGCAGGTCGTCCAGCGTTTCGCCGTCCGCCAGGCGTTTGCGGAAGGCATCAGTGCGTGCGCGCAGGGCGTCGTCGTCGAGGGCCTCGAGCTCGGGCTCGAGCGCGTTGATCTCATCGACCTTCTTGCCGAGGCGCTTCAGGTACCGGTCATTGGCGGTGCCGAAGGCCTTGGTGACCAGACTGAGGACCATGGAGTCTCCTCGAAGCGGGCAGTGCCACGCGGGGCGCCGGGGTCCGGCGCGAACCCCCCTCAAGTGGGGCGTTTTCGCGCTTTGTCTAGGGGGCGTGCCGGAATGTGTCAACGCCGGGCCGCGTCGGGGGGGGGAATTGCCCGCTTCCTGCCGCAATTGCCCTTCAAAACCGCTTGTAGCCCATGCCCATGCGCGGCCGCCCGGGTTGTGTGCCCGTTGCGAACGCGGCAGTGTGCACCCGCCCGGCGAATATCGGGTTCCCGGCGCATTCTCCGCCGCGCGATTTCACAGGAGTCCTCCATGATCCGCACCTTCCTTGCCGCCGGCGCGCTGGCGCTTATCGCGGCCGCACCGACCGGTGCCTATGCCCAGAAATCCGAAGACAAGCCGAAAGCCGCGGCGGCGGAGGAGCAGGATCCCGTGGTTGCGCGGGTGGGTGGTCGGGGCTTGCGCCAGTCGGATGTGGTGCGCGCCTATTCGCGCCTGCCGGCCCAGTTCCAGCAGGTGCCGATCAGCGTGCTCTATACCCAGATCGTCCAGCAGCTGGTCGATGGCGAGTTGCTGGCCGAGGCGGGCCGGGCCGACAAGCTGCAGGAGAGTGAAGATGTGAAGCAGCAGGTCGCCGAGTTCGAGAAGGTCGCCTTGCAGCGCGCCTATATGGACCAGATCGTGGACGCGGAACTGAGTGAAGAGAAAATCCGCGAGACCTATGACAACACCATCGCCAAGACCGAAGGTCCGCTGCAGGTACGCGCAAGCCATATCCTTGTCGAGAGCGAGCAGGAGGCGAAGGAAATCCTCAAGGCGCTGGAGAAAGACGGGGACTTCGCGAAACTGGCGCGTGAGCGATCCACGGGCCCCAGCGGGCCGCGCGGCGGCGATCTGGGCTATTTTGCACGCAGCCAGATGGTTGAGCCGTTTTCCGACGCCGCCTTCGCGCTGGAACCGGGGACTGTCGGCCCCGATCCGGTGAAGACGGAGTTCGGCTGGCACGTCATCAAGGTGGTGGACAAGCGCCGCCAGCCGCCGCCGTCCTTCGAGGAATCGCGTGCGGGCATCGAAGAGCAGTTGACGCGCGATATCATCGCCGCGCATATGACGAAATTGCGGGCCGACGCGAAAATCGAGATGTTCAACATTGACGGCTCGCCGATCGAGGACGCACCGAAGAAGTAACACGGGCGCATCGCCCGTCCGGCGCGCACGGTCGTTCGGCTTCTTTGGGGGGCATCATGGCCGGTACGTCCACATCCAGAAAATCCGCGAGCAGCAACGCCGGCGCACCGCCGAAAAAGAAGCTCGCCCGCTCGCCGCTGGCGCCGAAGCGTTTCGTCACGCTCGAACCTGTTGCAGGCGTGCGTCTGGCCGGGCGCGCGGTGGGTTTGAAGAAGCACAAGGGCGTCAAGGACCTGATGGTGGCCGAGCTGGCGCCGGGCACAACCGTGGCCGGGGTGCTGACCCGCTCGAAATGCCCGTCGGCGCCGGTCGATTGGTGCCGGGCGATCCTGCCGCGCGGAAGCGCCCGGGTCCTCGTCGTCAATTCGGGCAACGCCAACGCGTTCACCGGCAATGCCGGTGACCTGCAGGTGGCGCAGACGGCAGGCGAGGCGGCCAATCTGTTCGGCTGCCGCGCCCAGGATGTCTATATCGCCTCGACCGGCGTGATCGGTGAGCCGCGCGCGCCGGACTACATCGCCAGCAAGCTGGCGAAGATGAAGAAGGTGCTGTCGGAGAAAGGCTGGCGCACGGCAGCCGAAGCCATCATGACCACCGACACCTTCCCGAAAATGGCCAGCCGCAAGGTGATGATCGGCAAGGCCGAGGTTACGCTGTCGGGCTTTGCCAAGGGATCGGGCATGATCGCCCCGGACATGGCGACGATGCTTGGTTTTGTGTTCACGGACGCGAAGATCCCGGCCAAGGTTCTCCAGAGCCTGATCCGGTCGGCGAACGAGGATTCCTTCAACGCCATCACGGTGGACAGCGACACCTCGACGTCCGATACGGCGCTCCTGTTCGCGACGGGGCAGGCCAAGGGCCAGCCGCGCATCACGGGCGCGGGTGACAAGGTATTGGCAGAGTTCAAGGCGGCGCTGAAGGACATCTTCGTCGATCTCGCCCAGCAGATCGTGCGTGACGGCGAAGGCGCGCAGAAGTTCGTGACCATCAATGTGCGCGGTGCCGAATCCAGGCGCGCGGCGCGCACGGTGGGCCTCGCCATCGCCAATTCCCCGCTGGTCAAGACGGCCATCGCGGGCGAGGACGCCAACTGGGGCCGCATCGTCATGGCGGTCGGCAAGTCTGGCGAGAAGGCCGACCGCGACCGGCTGTCGGTCGGCGTCGGCGGAGTGGAAATCACCCGCAACGGCCAGCTGGTCTCCGGCTACGACGAGGCGCCGGTCGCCGCGCATATGAAAGGGCAGGAGATCGTCATCGATGTCGATCTCGGCATCGGGCGCGGGCGCGGCACCGTTTGGACCTGCGACCTGACCCACGGCTACATCTCGATCAACGCCGACTACCGGAGCTAGGCCCGTTGGCCGAAGCCGTCTCCGGGAAGCCCATCGTGCTGGTCAGCGCCGTCGCGCTGATCGACGCCGACAGCCGGGTGCTTCTGGCGCGCCGCCCCGAAGGCAAGGCGATGGCCGGGCTGTGGGAGTTTCCCGGCGGCAAGGTCGATGAAGGTGAGACGCCGGAGGCCGCGCTGATCCGCGAATTGCACGAGGAACTGGGCATCGACACCCACGAAAGCTGCCTCGCGCCGATCGGCTTCGCCAGCCACGGCTATGACGACTTCCACCTGCTGATGCCGCTGTTCGTGTGCCGCAAATGGCTCGGCGATCCGGAGCCGCGCGAGGGCCAGGAACTGGCCTGGGTGCGCCCCAACCGGATGCGCGAGTACGAAATGCCGCCCGCCGACGTGCCGCTGGTCGCCCAGCTTCAGGATCTGCTCTAGGCGGACGCTGACTCGTTTGATGGCACATTGTCCCGCAGGCGGCGATACATGATCGACAGCATCGACACGCCGATGGCGACACCGAGGAAATAGACCGCGTTGCTGATCAGGTTCAGGACGAGGCCGAACGAGAACGAGTCATGCACGGTGTCGGCGGCGTTCGGGTCCATCGCCATGATCCCGCCCCCGAGCGCGAGGAGCAGCAGAAACTGGACGATGAAGACCGGGATGAAGACACCGAACAGATAGATACCCACCATGCGCCAGCGATTGTCCGAGGCAATCCGCCAGCCGGAACCGATGGTAAATTCCTCATCCTCGATAGCCGTGGCCGGAAACACCAGCATCGGCCCGACCATGAGGGCGAAGATCAGCAGCATCATGGCGAACCAGGATATGCCGCCAAGGAATATGCCGGCGCTGGTGTTGCCGCCCGCGTGCAGAATGCCACCGACGATCCCAAGCAGAATGGAAACCACGAACCCGATGGCGAAACCGATCGCTATCGCCATAAGTGTGATCAGAACCCCGCGCCACACAAACGCCCAGTGACGGCGTTGCCAGGTGAAGAGTTCGCGCGGCGAGGTGCGGTCCGGTCCCAGCAGGAAGCGCCGGTGCCAGGCGACGGCGAATGACACGTAGATCACCACCATCAGAAGCCAGATCAGGAACATCGCCCCGAGAATGGCGCCGCCTGAATTCTGCATGTCCGGCAGGCCGCTGGGCCCGAGCGGAAGCTGGAAGGTGCCGAGCAGGGCCCACATCAGCAGCAGGGGGATGACGCTGATCGCTACCACGGGGATCAGCACATAATCGAACCACGCGCGCCGCTCGGCCCAGACGAACCGGTAGCAGGTGCCGATCGTCTCCCAGACGGGAAGTTTGTACATCGGCGGTCCCCCTTCGTCCGTACGTGTACGATTCGTACGATAGCATGCGCGACGGTTGTATCGAACCTGTGCCTGTGGGCGCTTTCAGCGCGCGGTTAGGGCTTTTTATGCGGGTCAGACTGCTCGGGAAGCGAATGCTCATCCGCGTCCAGTGCATCGGCGAGGCGGGCGGATGCGCTGCCGGGGCGCAGCGGCTTCGGCTGGGTGTCGGCGGGGGCCCAGCCGGTCAGGAAGAAAATCTGGAAGGTTGCCGGGATACGTCCGTCCGGTCCTGCAAACTGCTCGGTGTAGATTTCTGCCGCCCGGAGCAGTGTCGCGCGCCGGGTCGGGGTGCGGCGGCGGTCGCGCCGGATGTTCGCCTCGCCCATGCCGCGCAGTTCGGCCATCAGGGCGAAGGCGTTCTCGTAGGTCACGTTGATGGTGTCCATGTCCGCGACGGGCAGGGCGAACCCGGCGCGCTGGAGCAGGCCCGCCGCGTCGGCCAGTTCGGCGAAGGGTGCGACCCGGGGGCTGGCGCCGCCCTCGATCTCGGCTTCGGCGGCGATCAGGGCGTGGCGCAGCTCGTGCAGCGTGTCGCCACCCAGCAGTGCGCCCAGGAACAGCCCGTCCGGTTTGAGCGCGCGGCGCAGCTGGACCAGCGCGCCAGGCACGTCGTTCACCGCGTGAAGCACGCCGCAACTCACGGCCAGGTCGAAGCTCGCCTCGGCGAAGGGCAGGACTTCGTCATCGGCGGCCAGCGTCGGCGCGCCGGTGGCGGACCGGGCCCGTGCGGCGAAATCCGGCGACAGGTCGCACTGGATGAGGCGCGCGATCTTGCCCGGGATCATCACGGCGGCTTCCTGGGCGAACAGCCCCGTCCGGCATCCGGCATCGAGCGCCAGGTCGAAATCGCGCCGCACGTCGCCGGCGCGCTCCGCCAGGCGGTTGGCGATCTCCCGGAACAGGAAATCATGCGCGCCGAAGCGGTCCGCGATGCGCGAGCGGCGGCGGCGCAGCAGGGTCCGGTCGAAGATGGGCTCGGGGCCGTTCATGGGCGGTTTATGGCATGGGGCGCGGGGGACGAACAGGCATCCGCCCGATTGACTCCGCGGCTTCGCGGCGGGCCAGATGCGCTTATGAGCGCTATCGAGACGGTCTCCACATCCCTGACCCACGCCGCGCGCGGCGTGCTCGATATCGTGCTGCCCCCGCAATGCCTGGCCTGCGACGCGCTGGTCTCCGAACCGGGTGCGCTGTGTGCGTCGTGCTGGGACGGCGCGTCCTTCATCGCCGCACCGTTCTGCAAGGCCTGCGGTTTGCCGTTCGAGTTCGATCAGGGGCCGGAGGCGCTGTGCGGGGCCTGTATCCGCGCGCGGCCGGCCTTCGAGCGGGCTCGCGCGGTCTTCACCTACAACGATGTCAGCCGCGATCTGGTGACCGGGCTGAAGCACCGTGACCGCCTGCATGGCGCGCCTGCCTTCGGGCGCTGGTTGGCGCGTGCCGGACGGGACTTGATCGCCGATGCGGATATCATTGCGCCGGTGCCGCTGCACCGCCTGCGCCTGTGGCGGCGGCGGTTCAATCAGTCGGCGCTGCTGGCCACGGCACTGGCACGGGAAGCGGGGAAGCCCGGCATTGTGATCCCGGACCTGCTGCTTCGGACCCGCGCCACGCCCACCCAGGGCGGGCTGAACGCCTCCCAGCGACGGCGCAACGTGCGTGGCGCGTTCGCCGTCAACCCGCGTCACGCCGACAGGATCGCGGGTGCGCGGGTGTTGCTGGTCGATGATGTCTATACGATCGGCGCGACCCTGGAAGCCTGCGCCCGGGCGCTTCTGCGGGCGCGCGCGAGTGCCGCCGACGCGCTGGTGCTGGCGCGGGTGGACCGCCCGGCTTCCGCAAGCAACTGACGCGGTTTTGATGTTGCCTGTGCGTGGACCACTGGCGAAATGCGTCGGGCGAGACTAGATAGTGCGGAAACCAGCAAGGGGATCGTCCAACATGGCGAAGGTCGAAATCTATACCGGCATGCTCTGCGGCTTCTGTTCCGCGGCCAAGCGCCTGCTCACCCAGAAGGGCGTCGATTTCGAGGAAACCGACGTCACCATGGATCCCGGCAAGCGCAAGGAAATGATGCAGCGCGCGAACGGCGGTCACACGGTCCCGCAGATCTTCATCGACGGCGAACACATCGGCGGGTGTGACGATCTTTATGCGCTAGATGCCGCCGGGCAGCTCGACGCCAAGCTGGGCATCAGCGCCTAGGTCAGCGTAACCGGAGCGTCGCTCC
>Ga0255757_10000687_pt1 | contig 33315 bp, 37 predicted proteins | sample 071ome_27_FD_179957 | JGI IMG/M metagenome (GOLD analysis project Ga0255757, IMG submission 179957) | Coastal salt marsh microbial communities from the Groves Creek Marsh, Skidaway Island, Georgia - 071409AT metaG (version 2) | ecosystem: Environmental > Aquatic > Marine > Intertidal zone >...
GCTGGTCGACGATCGTCTCCAACCGTGCCCGACTCAGCCACGATAAGACCCCTCAGGGGTTAGGTCACTTCTTGGCGCGCTCGCCGTAACGGCGATTGAAGCGCTCGACGCGTCCACCAGAGTCAACAAGCTTCTGCTTACCAGTGAAGAACGGGTGGCATTCGTTACAAAGTTCAAGAATTTGCTCACCGGAACGGGTTGAGCGGGTCTCAAATGCGTTGCCACAGGAGCAACGAACAGTAACAACTTCGTAATTGGGGTGAATATCGGACTTCATGGGAAATTCTCCTGACTCAGGACTTCAGAATGTTAGCGGGCAACTGCAGCGGAACCACATGGGCGCCAGTGCCTACATTCCTGGTTGTTTCGCAATTTCTGTAAGGAACTCGTCATTTGTCCGGAATGTTCTCAAACGGTCGACAAGCAACTCGAGGCCTGGAGCAGCGCTCCCATCCGCCGCAAGCCCTGACAACACACGGCGCAACTTCCACACCATCTGCAGTTGTTTCCGATCGAATAACAATTCCTCATGACGAGTACTAGACGCATCGACATCAATCGCCGGGTACACACGTCGTTCAGACAGCTTTCGGTCGAGACGCAACTCCATGTTGCCGGTTCCCTTGAACTCCTCAAACACTGCTTCGTCCATCCGGCTGTTTGTCTCAACAAGCGCGGTTGCGAGGATGGTCAATGACCCACCCTCTTCGATATTGCGAGCAGCACCAAAGAATCGCTTTGGTGGGTACAACGCTCCTGCATCGATACCACCAGAGAGAATTCGGCCACTTGCCGGTGCGGCGAGGTTGTAGGCACGGCTCAGACGCGTGATCCCATCGAGGATGATGACGACGTCCTCACCGTACTCAACCATTCGCTTTGCCTTCTCAAGCGCCATTTCGGCAACCTGAGTGTGTTGATCACTGGGACGGTCAAAGGTAGAGGAGATGACCTCTCCTCGGACATGACGCTGCATGTCGGTGACTTCTTCTGGTCGTTCATCAATCAGAAGCACGATGAGTCGAACCTCGGGATTGTTTCGCTCAATTGACGTGGCGATCGACTTCATCACGGTCGTCTTACCCGCCTTCGGCGGCGACACGATGATCCCACGCTGACCCTTACCAATCGGGCAGATCAGATCGATGATCCGCGAAGTCATGTCAGTTGGGTCATCTTCATTCTCGAGACGGAGTTTCTCGTCGGGGAACAGCGCCGTCATATCTTCAAACTTGCGACGCTTTTTCGCCTCTTCAGGTGGGCGCCCATTCACCGTCTGAATCTCAAGAATTGCCGGATTCTTCTCGTTACGTCCAGCAGGCCGCATCATTCCAACGAGATGGTCGCCCTTGCGCAAGCCGTACTGACGCGACATTCGCACTGGCACATAGGCGTCTTTCTTCGATGCCAGGTAGTTATTCACCCGAACAAAACCGTATCCCTCATCGCGCATGTCGAGGTATCCGTCGACGGGGACCGGTTCGTTGCTAACCGGTGTGTCGTCATCATCGTCAAAAAATTCGCGATCCTCGCCCTGTGGGCCATCTTCAGGGCGACCACCCTTGCGCCGACGGCGACGACGACGGTTCCGGCTTTCGCCATCCGCGTCGCGCGGCCCCTCTTGACGCTGACCGTCGCGCTGGCCTTCTTGACGCTGGCCACTTCGTTGCCCGTCGCGCTGTTGACGTTGCCCTCCCTCGCGCTGCTGCCCCTCACGAGCGTTTGCGCCGCGGGCAGAGGAATTGCCCTTTGTGACGTCCTCGGCGGGCTCAGCTGAGAACTCGAGTTCCCATTCTGCCGGCGGCTCGTCATCGATTGCCGGGGCAGGAGCAGCCTTGTCTGTTGCCTGATCCGATGTGGTTTTATCGGCGGGACCAGCAGTGGTAGGCGCCGGCTTTTCTGAGAGAGCCGACTTCGCTGGAGCACCACTGCTCGAATCACTTGCGGGAGCACCGCCAGTGGTTGCGAGAATCGCGTCAATAATGTCAGCCTTCTTGGAGCGAGCTGTCACCTTGACACCTAATGCTTTAGAAATCGCAAGAAGCTGTTCCTTGTCTTTCGTTTCGAGGACTGATTGTTCGAGAGCTTGAGCAGCCACGTTCACCTTCTCTTCGCCAAATTGGCGGGATATCGCTTCACGTATGACCGGAGGAAACGGCATGTGTTTCGCCAAGCAGAAGTGAAATCTGCTGTGACGGGGACAGCCCTGCGAACCGCCGGCTACGTGGGACGAATCAGTATTTCTGAATTCGTGAAATCAGAACGATCGCTCTGACCCCACAAACTGTAGCAGTATCAACGACTGACGGCAATCACCTATCAACGCGGGACATCTGTCGCACAAATGCCGAAACTGCAGCGAGGTCAGCATCAAGATTGGTGATTTGTTCAGGGCGCTCCATTAAGTCGCCAAGCGCAGTTGGCAACTCTGGTCGAATCCCAGTGGCCCGCTCGACCGCATCAGGAAACTTTGCTGCATGGGCAGTCGCCAGACACACGGTGGCTCCCGAACGATCATTCCTGCGGGCGGCCGCCGTGCCGGTGGCTGTGTGCGGATCAATCAGCAACCCAGTTTCGCTATAGACCCGAGCGATTTCTGCGAGCGTTTGCTCGTCGTCAACACGTTCGGCAGAGAAGGTTGAAGAGACCCAATCGCGAAACTCCCCTTCTTCGACCTCGAGTTTCCCAGTTGACCGAAAGCGCTGAAGTTGTTCGGCTGTCATTCCCCCGTTGCGATCATTCATCTCAAAAAGAAGTCGCTCGAAATTTGACGACACCTGAATATCCATACTTGGGCTCAGCGTCGGCACAACGTCTGCGGCTGACATATCGCGATCATTCACGAATCGAGCGAGAATGTCATTTGCATTTGATGCAATCAACAGATGATCAATTGAGGCACCTGTTGATTTTGCGATCCAACCGGCGAGAACATTGCCAAAATTACCTGTCGGCACACAAAACGTCGGTGAACCCGACAGCGACTCAGATGCGGTTACGTAATATACGATCTGGGCCATTACTCGAGCCCAGTTGATGGAGTTCACCGCCGAAAGATTGCAGTCGTTTCGCAGTTGTTCGTCAGCAAACATTGCTTTCACGAGATCCTGACAATCGTCGAAGGTGCCATCGATTGCCACAGCGTGCACATTTGGTGAGTTAACGGTGGTCATCTGACGTCGCTGCACCTCGCTGGTTCGGCCACGTGGGTACAAAATAACGATGTCAACGTTGTCACATGCTTTGACTGCATCGATTGCGGCAGATCCCGTGTCACCACTTGTTGCCCCAACAATCGTTACCCGCTCGCCTCGCTCGGCAAGCACGTAGTCAAATAGTCGACCGACGACTTGAAGCGCAAGATCTTTGAACGCAAGCGTTGGGCCGTGAAAAAGTTCCTGGATCCAGAGTTCATCATCGATTTGAACGAGCGGCGCAACCGCTGGGTGGCGGAACGTTGCGTACGAATCGCCAACCAGTTCGATGAGCACATCGGTTGGAATATCGTCACCGATATACGCCGACATAATTGCCACGGCCGCCGAGGAATAATCGCTACCGATTGACGGCAGCGAAGGCCACTCAGTTGGCACGTATAACCCGCCGTCAGATGCAAGCCCACTCAATAAGACATCGGAGAAGCCCAATTCAGGTGCACTGCCTCGGGTCGATATGTATTTCACCTACGCCCCGATCACTCGGATCAACCCACCGATGCGACGCACGACGTCAAGTTCACGAAGTTGTCGAACGGTCGCCTGCAGGGATGACTCAACTGCTTCGTGAGTAATAAAGACGAGTCGTGCTTCTTCTCCGGCGCCTTCCTGTTCGGCTGCGCGAATACTGACGCCGTGTTCAGCAAACACACCGGTGACGCTGTGCAACACTCCGGGCTGATCCAGCACATCAAGAGCGAGCAGATATTCAGCGCTCGTCGCATCGATTGGCCGAACTCGAGCCCGTTGGAATGCTCCGAGCGAACCGTGTGTGCCTTGACTGAGATTCACCGCAGCATCGATGAGATCGCCCAGAACCGCACTTGCAGTTGGACTTCCACCGGCGCCGCGACCGTAGAACATCAATGATCCGACAGCATCGCCTTCAACAAACACTGCGTTGTATGAATCTCGAACCGATGCAAGCGGGTGCTCGTTCGGAACCATTGCAGGGTGAACTCGCACGGCAACTTCGCCCGTCTCGCGATCTTGTTCGGCGATTCCTAGGAGTTTGACGACGTACCCCAAACGCCCGGCAATCGCAATATCGCTCGCAGTGATGTTGCTGATGCCTTCGTGGTACACGTCGCCGGCCACAACCTTCACCCCGAATGCGATGCTCGCAATAATTGCTGCTTTCGCACCGGCGTCAAAGCCCTCAACATCAGCCGTTGGGTCACGCTCTGCGTAGCCAAGGCGCTGAGCATCAGCAAGTGCGTCACCGTAGTCAGCACCCTCATTCGTCATTTTCGACAGGATGTAATTCGTTGTGCCGTTGAGAATTCCCATCACTCTCGAAACCGGCTCCCCACGAAGACTTTCGCGAAGTGGACGAATCAGCGGAATCCCACCGGCAACGGCAGCTTCAAACAGCAGGTCAACACCGTTGGAGTCCGCAAGTTCGAAGAGTTCAGCCCCGTGATTTGCAAGCAGTTCTTTGTTGCCTGTGATGACCGGCTTGCCCGCTGATAGTGCTGCAACGATCAGTTCACGAGCGGGCTCAATGCCGCCAATCACCTCAACAATGACATCCACGTGAGGATCTGACACCACCGACATTGCGTCGTTTGTCAACGCAACGTCACCAAGGTCAACGCCACGATCACGCGACATATTGCGAACCGCAACAGATGTCACAACAAGTTCCAAGCCAGTTCGAGCTGCGATTGACTCGCGCTGAGACCGCAATAGCGGAACCAATGCGCCACCGACATTGCCGCAGCCGAGCAATCCGACGCGAACCTGCCGGGCGGCTGATGAAACTGCTTGTTCTGTCACCCTTGAGAGGCTATCCGCGACCGCCCGCACCAGCCCCGACACGGTTGAATGCCATACCCCATGCTTCGATAGGTGCATGGCAGATAGTGAATGTCCTGTGCTCGACCACCTACGTTGGGAACACACCGCCGGCGAGGCAGTCGGCACCATCGTGTTGAATCGTCCCGAGCGTCTCAACGCCCTTTCGGTGGCAATGATGTCCGAAATCATCGAACTCTCCAAATGGATTTCTGACCAACATGACATCAAGGTCGTGGTATTCCGGGGCGAAGGTCGTGCATTTACTGCAGGGTTTGACCTCAACGACTTCACGAACGTGTACGGAGGGGCCAACCCGCGTGCTGGTGCTGAACTCGGCCGTGTCATGGCAGACACGGTCACGAATATGCGACAACTCACTATCGCAGCAGTTCACGGTCATTGCGTAGGTGGTGGGGTTGTACTCACCTCAGCGTGCGACCTTCGCATTGCTGCAGCCGGCACTCGTTTTTCTATTCCAGAAGTTGACCTCGGTATACCCCTCGCATGGGGAGGAGTTCCTCGACTGGTCCGCGAAGTTGGGCCGGCGGTCGCGAAGGAACTCATCTTGTCGTGTCGACCCTTTGACGCCGAAGAGGCACGCCAACTTCGGTTCGTGAACCGAGTTGTCGCCGACGCTGACCTCATCTCAGAAGCGGCAACGTTTGCCGAGTCGCTCGCGAGCAAGCCAACATTTTCGTTGCTCGCAACAAAAACCCAGGTCAATGCCGTCATGGAAGAAATTGCGGGCACCGCTCGAAACGCAAATGATGCAGACACCTTGGTTGTTGCTCTTCATGACGAGGAATCAAGAGCTGCCTCTCAGCGGTACCTCGAGAACCGCTCTCGCAACTCAGGTTGAAAGCTCAGCTACCGGCGTCAAAGACGTCGGTTGCCAGCAGATCGTCGTAGGTCTCACGGCGAACGACGAGCCGGGCAGTTCCGTCACGAACGAATACAACAGCAGGCCGTAAGACCTTGTTGTAGTTCGACCCCATTGAGTGTCCGTAGGCGCCGGTCACAGGGGTGAACAACAGATCGCCCACAGAGAGGTCTTCTGGTAGTCGCGCATCTGACACCAGCACGTCACCGCTCTCACAGTGCTTTCCAACAATTCGAGCCGCGAGGGTTCGATCACCAAATGGGTCTCGAACGAGACCCGCCTCGTAACCCGACCCGTACAACACCGGACGAGGGTTGTCACTCATGCCGCCATCAACCGAGACATACCGGCGAACACCTGGGATGTCTTTCACGGTGCCGACGGTGTACACGGTGATTGCAGCCGCAGCGGCAATCGCCCGGCCAGGCTCGACTGATACCCGAGATCGAACCCCTAGCGCTTCGCATGCATCGAGTAGCACAGAACCCCACGTTGAGATCGTTGGAGCCTCCTCCCCTGCTACGTAAGGGACACCAAGACCGCCACCAAGCACAAGTTCGGGTAAGTCAAGCGGAATCGCAAACTCCGCCATGACCTGGGCAGCCTTTGCAAAGCTCGCTGCGTCGAACACGTTCGAACCGATGTGGCAATGAACACCGATGAGGCTCAATGTGGACGATGATCGAACTCGGTCAACCGCTCGAGCAGCATCACCGTTTTCAAGGTTGAAACCAAACTTCGAATCGTTCTGGCCGGTGGAGATGAACTCATGTGTGTGCGCTGAAACTCCAGGGGTGACGCGTAGCAAGACGGAAGGAACTGTCGCACCTTTCTGAGCCCCTAGTTGCTCGAGGCGATCAATCTCATCGAATGAATCCACGACGATTGCGTGCACGCCCGCATCGATTGCCATCTGTAATTCGACAATGCTTTTGTTGTTCCCGTGAAGTACGCAGGCCGACCCTGGCACACCTGCCGACAGAGCAACGTGCAGTTCCCCGCCTGTGGCGACGTCAAGCATCATTCCCTCGGAGTATGCAAGATCGGCCATCGCCCGACAGAGAAACGCTTTTGTTGCATACACCGCTGATTGGTGTCCGAATGCGGCAACCGCCTGTCGGCATCGATCCCGTAGGTGCTCTTCGTCGTACACAAATAGTGGAGTGCCAAACTCTGCTGCGAGATCGGCAACCTTTACGCCACCGATCGTGAGCGAGCCATCAGATGCGACTCCGGCGTTGTCAGGCAAAAGTTGACGAGGTAGCGAATTCACATCTGCTCCGGAGCGTCGATACCAAGGAGGCCAAGGCCTGCCGACAGGGTGCGGGCGGTGAGGTCGCAGAGCGCCAGCCGGGATTCACGAACTTCTCCCTCAGCCTTCATGACTGGGCAGTGCTCATAGAACGTCGTGAAGACTTGTGCGAGTTCGAATAAGTAGGTGCAGAGTCGATGCGGAGAATTCGACTCAAGGGCATCAGCAACCGCTGCTGGATAGCCAAGAAGTTTGAGACCCAGCGCGCGTTCGGCTGGTTCGTGCACCGCAATCGCCCCCGCAGAAACTTGGTCGGCGGCGGCCCGACGGAAGATCGACCGAATACGTGCATGTGCGTACTGCAGATATGGGGAGGTGTTGCCATCAAAGGCAAGCATGCGATCCCAATCGAAGACATAATCGCGCACTCGGTCAGTTGAGAGGTCTGCATACTTGACCGCTCCAATGCCGATCATCTGCGAAACATCTGCCCGCTCAGAGTCCGAAAGGCCCGGATTCTTCTCTTCAACTGCTGATGCGGCTCGCTCGACCGCCTCCGACAGCAAATCAACCAACTTGACGGACTCACCACTTCGACTGCGCAACATTTTTTTGTCGTCACCCAGAACATTTCCGAATGCGACGTGAATTGCCGTCACACCATCAGGCATCCAGCCAGCCATCTTCGCAACGGCAAACACCATTTCAAGGTGCTGCTGTTGAGGAGCTCCGATGACATACAGCATGAGATCCGCATGCAGTCGTTCAACACGGTCGATGACGCATGCAAGGTCACTCGTTGCATAGTTGAAGCCCCCAGTGCGTGCCTGCACGATGAGCGGTAACGGGTCGCCATCACGGTTGGTAAACCCGGGTGGGAAAACAACCTTTGCTCCTTCGCTTTCAGACATCAATCCGGATGCTTCAAGACGGGCAAGGGTCTCCGGCATCAACGGCTGATACTTGCTCTCACCCATCAGGTCATCGTCAACCAACAGCACGCCGAGTTGTTCGTACACGGTGTTGAAGTATTCGGTTGACATTGCCACGAGTCGGTTCCACAGCACATGTGTTTCTTCGTCGCCGCCCTGCAACAGCACAACACGTTGACGTGAACGTTCCTGGAACTCCTCAGACTCACTGAACTTTGCATTCGCCGCCTTATAAAAGCTGTCAAGATCGCCTTGTCCAAGCCCCGATGCTGCGACTTCCTCGCCAAGATCAAGCAGATGCTCAATGAGCATTCCGAATGGCCGTCCCCAATCACCAATATGGTTTTCTCGGATGACACGATGGCCAGCTGCGGTGTACATACGAACCAGCGCGTCACCAATCACCGTCGAGCGAAGGTGCCCAACGTGCATTTCCTTCGCCACGTTCGGCGCCGAATAGTCGACCACAACCGTCCGAGCGTTGGACGCCTGCCGAAGCCCAAGATGCTCATCGTTTGCGACTTCTGTAAGCAAAGAGTTGATGACTGAGTTCGAGAATGTGACATTGATAAACCCTGGCCCCGCAACCTCAGTTTCAGAACACAGATCAGCTAACTGGCCGGAGTCGACAATCTCTGTTGCAAGATCGCGCGGGTTACAGCCCAGTTGTTTTGCCAATGGAAGCGCGCCATTGATCTGCGCGTCCGCGTGGTCGCTCGGCCGAACAACTGCATCGATATCCCCTCCACCGGCGCGCTGTGACAGCCATGGGCCTAGCCGCGCTGAAACCAACGCAATCGGATCCGTCAATGAGGTCTCTACAAGGGGGCGCTTATTCGACATTGCTCCACCATTGTGGCGGGAATCCTCCCGCGAACGGTGTCTCTCCGGCAATGGTTCAAATCGTCGTCGAGCAAAACGTGTCGCCAAATGCGAGGGACGATTCAGTCACAACCTCACCGACATTGTCGCCATACAGCTCAGCCAGCATTCCTCGAACCATTCCTCGATCGACTGCGCAGATCACCGGATGTTCGGTTGCAACGTCGCCGAACGGACAATGGTCATTAATAATTCGAAGTTGGTTCGATCGGTTATCTGCATGTGCGGCAAACCCGTGGGCGGTCAGCGCGGCAGCGACAGAGCGCATGGCGGCACGAAGGGATTTCTGGCCTCGCTCAATCGTTTCGCCAGTGAGGCCCGCTGCCATCGCACGGCCATACTCCGCCCCAACTTCTTCTGCGAGAATTTCCGCCTCGTTGCGAGGCAACTTTGTCAACGCGCGACCAAGCAGCGAGAGCACAAGATCATCGCTACGAACCGGAAACTCGGTAACAACATCATCAACTGCGACGTAGCGCTTCGACGGCCGACCGGCGACACCTGACCCACTGCGACCGCTGTGAACTTCTAGGTACCCGCCAGCCGCAAGTTTTTCGAGGTGGTGACGGGCGACGTTGGGGTGAACCCCGACTTCAGCTGCAACTTGCGATGTTGTGACCCCATCTCCATCTGTGTCGCGAGCGAAGAGATACACCTTTCGGCGAGTGGGGTCGCCAAACGCGTCAGTAATTGCCGACACCGTCGCACTAAACGACGTAGTTGAAGAGCCTTTTGACGCCACGAGGTAAATCTTAGATGGAATTTCCACTACCGCCGTCGTGCAAACCCCTTTTGCGTTCGCCAGAATGGAACTTATGACCACGTCGAACGACCAACTCGTCGAAGCTCTTCGTCCGATCGAAGACCCTGAGCTGCATCGCTCAATCGTTGACCTCGGGATGCTGAAGCGGGCAGAACTTCGAGCCGATGGCACGGCCGACATTCTTGTCGCCCTCACAATTGCGGGTTGCCCGTTACGCAATGAGATCCAAAATCGGGTCACCGGAGCAGTCGAAACCCTTCCGGGAGTCACCGGAGTCGCACTCGAATTCACCGTCATGACCGACGAAGAGAGAGCCGCCGTTCGCGAGTTACTCCACGGCAGCCCCGCAGCAACCGCCGGACAACAGCAGGCTCATGGTCATGCGGAGGGGCGAGCAATCCCATTTTCGCAGCCAGGCTCAAAGACTCGGCCACTTCTCATTTCCTCGGGTAAAGGTGGAGTTGGTAAGTCGAGCGTGACCACCAACCTTGCGGTCGCTCTCGCCCGCCTCGGCCACACCGTTGGTGTCGTCGACGCCGATATCTACGGATTCTCAATTCCTCGAATGCTCGGTACCGACCGGAAACCAACAGTCGTCGACGAGATGATTCTCCCGCCGGAGCGGTGGGGCGTCCGTTGCATCTCGATGGGCTACTTCGTTCCTGAGGGCGAGGCCGTGATCTGGCGTGGACCGATGCTGCACAAAGCACTCGAACAGTTCCTCACCGATGTGTTCTGGGACCAGCCAGATTTTCTCCTCATCGACATGCCTCCGGGTACGGGCGACATCGCTCTCAGTTTGAGCCAATACTTGCCACGAGGCGAGGTCTACGTCGTCACGACTCCTCAGCCAGCCGCCCAGAAAGTTGCTCGCCTCTCTGCTGCGATGGCTGAAAAGGTCAACCTGCCGGTCCGTGGTGTCATTGAGAACATGTCATGGTTTACCGGTGATGATGGCAAGCGCTATGAACTCTTTGGTGCGGGCGGTGGCCATGAACTCTCCGAAGAACTTGAAGTGCCTCTGCTCGGGCAACTTCCTCTCGTACCTGCGCTTCGAGAGGGCGGAGACGATGGTCGGCCAATTACTGCGATTGATCCTGAGTCTGAATCTGCCCAAGCATTCATGAAGATTGCTGAACAAATCGCTGTCGACCTTCGCCCTCGCAAGGTCTTTAGCCCCGAACTCCGCATCGTCGAGTAACAACCTCGGTGGAGCCGATTCCGCTATACCGATTCGAACGCATTGTGAAAGATGCGATCGACATCATCCCTGATGATCTGGCTCCAGTTCTCAACAACGTCGCCATTGTCATCGAAGACCGTTCACTAGATGAACCTGATCTGCTCGGCCTCTTTGAGGGAACTCAAATCACCGACAGCGGCGAGGCCGGCAGTCCCTCGGTGATCACTATCTTTCGACACGCCCTTTGCGCGTCAGTTGACACGGATGCAGATCTCATCAATGAAGTTGCCGTGACCGTGATCCACGAATTGGCTCACGCCGCAGGCATCGACGACGACCGGCTTGACGAGCTCGGGTGGGGCTAATCAGCGACCTGCGATAGTTTGCGGATATGGACGAAGCGACCGAAGGGTCAACCCCCCTTCCTCCACCACCGCCGGCCGGACTTGTCGGACAGAACTACAACACCAAGCCCCTCAACGGCTTACTCACCTCGATCACGGCGCTCGTGCCAATCACTGCAGGCTTAGGTTTGCTATTTGCCTTGCTCAACGAACTTGCGTTGGATGACGCACAAATGTTTCTCAGCGGGGCGATGTCAGAAACCGATTTTGTTGCCTCCTACGGCCCCGGCTTGACGCTGCAACTCGCCCAAACACTCACCCAACTCGGCGCCGGGATCACCGCCATCATGTGGATGAGACGGCTTGCTTCACATCACGAACAACTTGGTCGGGTTGCGACATGGCGACCGGCTTGGGCAATCGGAGGATGGTTTGTTCCTCCACTCATTTTGTACATCATCCCGTTCTTGATGTTTCGAGAGCTTTGGAAGGCAACTGACCTTGAGCAAGATTCTTGGAACAAGGCTCCTGCCAGCCCACTGATCACCGGCTGGTTTATCGCCTTTGGTGTTGTACCCACCGGACTCGCCATCCGTCAATGGCTCGATCGTTCTCCATTGGTTGGTTCTGGTGCGACAGCTATGGCAGAGACGGCAATAAACCAGCGGTTCATCATCTGGGGATCCGCTCTCGCAAGCGTCGCTGCAGCAGCGTTGTTTGTCACCTTCGCCCGCCAACTCACTCGACGCCACCAAGAACTCCTGCAATCAACAGGAATCGGTTGAGATGTCGATTTATTTTGTTCGACATGCCAAGGCCGGCGAACGTCGCGTCTGGACGGGTGACGACATTGATCGGCCCCTGTCAAAAGCGGGGTGGGACCAATCACATCTGCTCGCCAAGCGACTCGCAAAACACGAACCAAGTGTGTTGCTCTCCAGCCCATATGTGCGATGCGTGCAAACACTTGAACCGCTAGCAGACCTCGTTGGTCTTGATGTGGCCATTGAACCCCGAATCTGCGAATACGAACCGTTCGAGCCCGTGCTCGAACTTCTTGCTGAGGTCCCGGATCATGCAGTTCTCTGCAGTCACGGCGACATCATCCCTGCGACAATTGCAGCACTCGAACGCCGCGGTATGGAGATCACCTCTTCGGCTGACTGGCGAAAAGCATCGGTTTGGGTCATTAAGCGGTCAAAGCGTGGGAATCTCTCGAAGGCCAAGGCCTGGCCGCCACCAAAACGCGGGGCGAAGAAGGATTAATCCCCGACGCCTAACTCGTCGGCAAGATTCTGAACAAGATCTTTCACCACCGCCGGAGGGTTCGCCGCTAAACACGCAGCAACAAATGGCCGAGCAGCATCAGCGTCACCAACAAATCGGTACTGGATAATTCCTAAAAAACAGAGCGGGTCGGCATACGAGGGGTCAACCGTGACCGCCTCAACAAGAAGATCAACCGCCTCGGTGAATTGCTTCGCACCAGCCTCTTCGTCGGGATTTTGACGGGCAGCCAACGCCAGAGTCCACCCTCGATACGTCAGTGCCTCAACGTTCATCGGATCTTCAACGAGCACGAGCGCATACAAATCTGCAGCTCCGGCTGGGTCGGAGAAATTTGCTGCGCGCGCCTCAGCAAGCAGTGCTGTTGCGGTATCACGCGAATCAAATCCTGTCATGGATTGACCCGACAATCGCTCACCTAACGCGTTTGCCAGCACGACAGTGAGTGCAACACCAATCACGATGACAACCCCGAGAACCCCTAGAGATCTCTTCCACCCCAGCCGAAGGCGCTGCAAAGGTTCAACACGCTCCTGTTCAATCAACCGCAATACCTCTGCGGCCCGAGCGACATACCCATCTCGCAACTCAGCGTGATCTTCAGGCGAAATATCTCCAGCTGCAAGTTCGCTATCAAGGTCATCAAGCGAAGACAGCAGAAAATCGCGCTCGACGATCAGCGCCTCACGATCCTCATTCATCAACGTGCTCACTGCGTGCTTGACGTGCCTGTTCAACACGGCTGTAATCCTCGGCTGATGGCAACCCAAGGGCAGCGGCCTCTTCACGCCATCTTCGGAAGGCAAACCACAATCCGACGAGTCCAACCATCAGCCCGGCTGCTGGAAGCGCCCAGATCAGAGCATCGAAACCAGACGAACTAGGAACGAGCAGCACCTTGCCACCGTAAGAATTTGCTATCGACGCAAGAATTTCATCGTCAGTAGCCGTTCCGTCATACACAGATGCTCGGATTTCAGCGCGGATCGCCTCTGACGCGGGATTGCGAGACTCGAACACACTTTCGCCGTCACACACCGGACAAGCCACTCGCCGTGATATCGAATCGATTCGATCTCCTGGGTTTAACGGACCTGAATCACGAGTTGACCCAACCGCCAAAAGGGCAACCAACACCACGAACATCGCTGCCCACGATGGCCATGTCTTCCAACGGTTTCTGGAGCTCACAGCCGTTCTCGCAACGTTTGAATGCTCGTTGACAAAAACTCGGCCGAGACTTCTGAGATCACTCTGCCGCGCACCACTCCATTCGGGTCGATGATCCACGTTTCAGGAACTTGAGCGACACCAAACCCGTTCTGAAATGAGTAGTCAACATCAAAGACGACCGGCCAGTCACCCCCAAATTCTTCGAAGAATGCTGCAACATCGTCAGGGTCATCGTTCTGGACGACGGTGTAGAACTCGGCACCATCAATTCCGAGTCCCCGCTGCTGCTCAACAAATTTGATGAGCTCAGGATGCTCGTTTCTGCACGGAATACACGTCGACGTGAAGAAGTTAAGGACGACCCATGACCCGCGTCGGCGCGAAAGTTCAAACGGCGTGCCGTCTTCATATTCACCAATTGCTGCAGGTGCGGCCCGATCAAGAAGCACCGTCTCAGCTGAATCAGTTGACGGTTCAACGAGGAGCAACACCGCGAAGAGCACCGCAATAACCAACGCAACCGCTCCGGCAATGAACGGAGCGACCCTGCGGGGCGGACGCGTGGTTGCCTCAACCATGTTGACCACCAGGAACCAGTGCCGAGGTTGGATCAGTTGGGCGTCGAGAACGACGTGAAGGTAGTGCAGATAGCACCGTGCCGATCGCCATCACCGCGCCACCGATCCAGAGCCATAACACCATCGGCTTCACAAAAACTCGGAGCACGACCTCATTTGCATCGGTTGCAGGAGGGTCGTTGCCGTCGATGGTGAGATACACGTCGCTCGTCAGGCCTGTGCGAACGCTAGGTGTTGGCACCGTCATACCCTGCTGCAGGTATGTCGTCACCGCAGGGGCATACACCTTCGTGTCATCGAGCAACACATCTGCCATAACGACATCGGCTCGAGCTGTCACTTCGGTTGACACTCCAACAAACTCGAACGAATGACCGGCCCACTCCACGCGCTCCCCACGCTCAATGGTTAGCGTCGCTGAATGGGTGTATGAGTTTGAAGCGGCAAGCGCCACCGCAATGAGAATGACCCCAATATGCACCAACATGCCGCCATTTGCCCGACCAACCAAACCACGAAGTCCTTGACGACGGGTAGCGAGGAGCAACTGTCGACCTGCGGCACCACCCGCGAATCCGCCCAACAGGAACGCGAGTAACGGTGCAAGTCGATCGGCACCGACGGCCACGGCGATCGCAAGCGCTCCCACCCCACACCACGCTGGCCAGAACAGCCGATCTCGCAATGTTTCGGTAGATGCTCTCCGCCAAGGCAGAACCGGAGCAACTGCCATCAGAAATAACAGCACCAACCCAATCGGCATTGATAACCGGTCGAAATATGGGGCGCCAACCACCGTCTGACGATCTTGAAAGACCTCGACAAGGAGCGGAAACACCGTTCCGAGCAGCACGATGAAGGCGAACAGAGCGAACACGACATTGTTTGCAAGAAACGCACCCTCGCGCGACATCGGTGAATCAATTCGACCGGGGGCTCGTAACGCATCACCACGCCAGCCGATGAGTCCCAACGAAACCAACACAACAATTCCAAAAAATCCGAGAAGATAACCATCAATTTCACCCGCTGCGAATGCGTGGACGCTATTAATGACTCCCGATCGGGTGAGGAAGGTTCCGAGGATGGTCAGTGCAAAGGTCGCGACCAGCAGACTGAGATTCCACACACGAAGCATCCCCCGCCGCTGCTGAACCAACACCGAGTGGATGTAGGCCGTGCCGGTGAGCCAAGGGAGGAAACTCGCATTCTCTACTGGGTCCCAGGCCCACACACCGCTCCATCCCAGCACCTCGTAACTCCACCAGCCACCCAGCAAAATGCCGATCGTCAAAAACCCCCAGGAGAGCAGCGCCCAGCGGCGAGTTTCAAGCAACCAGCCCTCTCCAACACGACCAGTGATGAGTGCAGCAATTGCAAACGCAAATGGAACGGTGAACCCGACGTAGCCGAGATACAGCAGCGGTGGGTGAAAGAGCACGAGAATATGGTTCTGCAACAACGGATTTGGACCAGGACCATCAAAACCGATCGGCACAGTTGCTCCGGGGGCAAACGGTGATGCTGGACCGAAACTCACCAACGCAAAGAACGTCATCACGACGTACATGACGACAAGCGCCCAAGCCACAAGCTCGTCATCGCGGCGGCGAACGAACCTCAACGCGACCCCTCCGGTAAACAGAGCAAGCACGATCACCCACAGAAGGATCGACCCCTCGAGAGCGCTCCACATTGCGGCAATGTTGTACAGGGTCGGCGTGGTTGACGACCCGACTCGCTGTACAAAGTCGATTGAGTAATCCCGCGAAAACAATGCCCACTGCATCGATATAACGGCCAGCACCGCTCCCCCGACGATGATCGCCGCATACATCGGAGCCTGACGTAACGCACGACGGTTGTCCCCGATAATCGCAACCGCGGTTGCGAGCGCCCCGACCGACGAGGCAACTAACGCAATAAGGAGGCCCGCATTACCGAGCGCTGCGCTCATGCCGAAGTTTCGCAAGCCGCTGAATCTGCCTCAGCCTCTTGCAATCGGTCGTCATTAACTGCGACGTAGTCCTCTGAGTGCTTCACCTCAACTCGGTCGCCAAGGAACATGCCAGAAGGCTCGTTGAACACCCCGTGGACGACGACAGGGAGGCATTCCTTGAAGATGCCTCCGGGCTCACCTGCGTACTCGACTTGGACCGTCGAACCGTTGAATTCAATGTCAAACAATGTCGCACCGGTAGTCACAACAACAGAGCCCTCACCGACAGTGCCCTGAATACGGAGCCGTCGACCCGTATCACACCCCGAGCGCACTCCGACCTCGTCGACATTGCAGTAGTAGTCCACGGCCGTTGACAGGGCCTGCGTGATGACTACCCCACCGGCGACCACCGCAAGAGCGAGCACCACCATTGGCAGAACTCGGCGCCGAGAACGACGTGGCGATTCGGCTGGCCTCGGAGTGAGGTCTGGTGAACTCATAGCCAGGGTTTGTCCTCATCGGAGAGGTCGGCAGAGAGTCGCTTGCCAACCTTCACGGTTCGCCAGGCGAAGATCACAATCGAACCAAACGTGAGCGCATACGAACCAAGAATGAACCCCGCATTGGTCATAACGACACACCGCCCTCCGCTCGACGTTGAGCAAGCGCAGCATTGAGGCCAGATTCTGCCGACAAATCAATCATCGTCAGCATCCGCGACCGATGAAGAAGTAGCCAGATGAACAGGAGCGTAAAGGCAACAACACCGACGAACAGAGAGAACAACATCAATCCATCGAGCGATACATCAAGGTCGGTTCCGAGCACCGTCGCTTCCTGGTGGAGGCTTCGCCACAACTTGACGCTCCAATGCACAAGTGGCACCTCAAGCACTGCAAGAAGGCCGACGATTGCACTTCGGCGAGCCCGCTGTTCGCGAGTCCCTTCAAGACCTCGAACCGCGAGATAACCGATGTAGCTAATAAACAACAGCGCGGTGGTGGTGAGTCGAGCATCCCATTGCCAATACACACCCCACGTGATTCGACCCCACAACATGCCAGTAACCAGCGTGACCGCCATAAAGACGACGCCAATTTCAGCGGACGCTCCAGCAACACGATCTGCCTGCAGAGAATGCCGTCGGCCAAACAGATGCACTCCAGAAGCAAGAGCAGTGACAATAAAGGCGAGATATGCCAGCCATACCGATGGAACGTGCACATACATAATGCGAACCGCGTCACCCTGATCACGATCAGCAGGGGATAACACCAAACCGAATACCCCGAGCCAGATCGTCATCGCAATTGTCAGAACCCCAATGACGCGAGTCGCAGGGGTCGAGGTTCCGCGACGTTGAGTCGCTGCCGAAATTGGGGGGGTATCGATCGTCATAAGGTGATGTAGTACTCAGTCATCAATTAACGGGCCAAACGCTAACGAGCCCCCGAAACTGAATACAACGGCGAATACAGAGAGAACACCTACCCAAGGCCAACCCTCTGAAACCACCGTGCCACCAGTTCCAAACGCCGCTTCCGCCGCCCTTGTTGCTCCGATGAGCACAGGCGATGCAACCGGCAATACGAGGAGTGGCAGTAACGACTCCCTTCCCCGCACACCAGATGCAAGACCTGCGTAAATGGTACTCACTGCAGAAAGACCGCACGTTGCCGAGATCGATGAAGTGACGAGCAACACAACACCTGAGGCCCGTAATTCAATGCCGAACATCACAATCGCGCCAGCGAGAAGAACCAATTCGAGAACCAAAAGTTGAATGACGAGCGCAAGCCACTTGCCCCAAAACACCGCCGACATATCGGCTCCAGCAACTCGGAGGGCATCGAGAGCACCATCGGAGGTTTCGACAGCGAAACTTCTCTGGACGATAATCATTGATGAAAACAACATTGCAAGCCAGACCAATCCGGGAGCGGTCCGTTGAAGAATCGCATCACCATCAAGGGCAAATGCAAATAACACGAGCGTGACCACAGCGAACGGAATGATTTGGGAGGTCAGAACCTTCGACCGGCGCTCAATTTGGAGGTCTTTTGAGAGCACAGCACGTGCAACTTGAATACGACCAGATGAACTCATCGCCCATCACCTACAACAACACCACCTGCGAGATGCACCCTACGTGTTGCCAGTTGCTCCACCCGGTCAAGTTCATGACTCGACAACATCACCGTTGCACCGGCCGCTGATGCTTGCCGGAGTATGTCGTCAACCTCATCTCGAGCACCGGAGTCGAGTCCGGCGTGAGGTTCATCGAGTAACCACAAGCCGGCACGCCTTACCACGAGAATCGCGAAGGCCGTGCGGCGACGCTGTCCCGCCGAGAGTCCCCGCACTGGCACGGTTGCAAGTCGGCCATCAAGACCCATGATCGACATCGCCTGATGTAACTCATCATCACCCGCACCGATGAGTGCCCCCCAGAATTCAAGGTTTTCTCGCACCGTCAGCTCGTCATACAAGCCGTTGCTGTGAGCGACCATTCCTACCCGCTGACGCACCGCATCTCGCTCGCTCACGACGTCTGCTCCCATGACATGTCCATATCCACGCGTAATCGGTGTCAACCCGGCGCACACCCTGAGCAAGGTCGTCTTTCCTGCCCCGTTTGCACCCGTCAACATGACGATCTCACCACGCTCAACGGTGAGGTCAAGGCCAGCGAGCGCGGGAAAGTCACTCATCAACGCAACGGCATCGCGAAGCTCTACCGCAGGCGACCCACTGGTGTGAAAGTGAGGTTCCACACCTCCACGCTATGCGGAGAGCCCACCTCTCCACCTCCTCTAACGATTTCGTTGCAACAGATATCGTGTTCCCGTGCCATCTCGCCCGCGACACAACTCACCCTCGGAGGGATACAGCGTCCGAGAGGTACTCGGTAGGGCCCACCGGCAAGGTCCCACCAGACGTTGGGCCCGGTTCTATCGACATCACTGGCAACGTCTGCGCGAGTTGAGCGCACGAAGGTGGGATCGACCACCCGAACCGCACGACTGGCGTTGGCTCATCGGCCTACTCGGTCGCGTGCTGGTGACCGCTGGTCTTCTCATGCTCGGTTTTGTCGGTTACCAACTCTGGGGAACCGGCTTGAGTACCGCAGCCGCTCAGGCAAGTCTCGAAGAACAATTTGCTGCGTCGCTCCAACCCGCAACACCACAAGTCATCACAACGACCACAAATGCGATAGCCAGCGACATCTCAACGACGACGACCAACGAGCAACCAATTCCAACAACGGTGGCACCAGCAGTAGCCACTCCAACGTTTGTTCCCGGCGAAGTTGTTGCCCAACTTCAGATTCCTTCAATCGATGTCGACTTCTTTGTTGTCTCCGGTGTCGGCGTAGAAGACTTGCGACTTGGGCCAGGACACTTCACCGACACCCCGCTTCCTGGTCAGGTCGGCAACAGTGCCATTGCAGGCCACCGAACGACCTACGGCCAACCATTCCATGATCTTGACCAACTCAGCGCCGGCGATGACATCATCATCACCACCGCTTACGGCACCTTCACCTATGAGGTGAACACTCTCCGTGTGGTTGAACCAACGGAGTACTCCGTGGTCTCAACAACCGACCCGACGACAGCAACACTGACGCTCACCACATGCCATCCCAAATGGTCAGCTGCCCAACGACTCATCGTCACCGCAACTCTTGACGACCTTCGTTCAGACCCGCTACTACCCGATGTAGCGACTGGCACCACCTCAGCAACTGATGCGAGTACTACAACTCAGCCTTCAACGTCGTCGCCTACTTCCACGCTGCCATCAGAAACATCCCTCGGCACCTCAACCACCGTTGAAACAACCATCGCAGCCACTCTGGCTGACCCCGCTGACCTTGACAGTTCCGCAGCCAACAATTCTCAGGGAGAGGAAGTCTTTTCAGCCGGTTGGTTCCATGATTCGACCGCCCTTGTTCAGGCGATCATCTGGATGGTCATTCTTCTTGGTATCCGAACCATCGTGATCCGAGTTAGCCAGCGACGGAAAAGTTGGTGGCCAATGCTTCCGGTCGGTCTTCTCCCCGCAGCAATTGGGTTGTATTTCTTCTACCTCAACATCAACAATCTCGTACCACCCAACCTCTGAGTGTGATCACGAAACCTACTCAGCTCTGAAAATTGCCGTCCGCTTCTCGAGAAACGCAACCCGACCTTCTTCGGCATCACGAGATGCCCACGCCTGTTGCCGTAGTTCTTCGCTACGCCCACCAGGATCTGGCAACCGCGCTGACTCATCGAGTGCGGCTTTATGAGCCACAACAGTAAGAGGAGCTTGCCCTGCAAGAACGGTTGCCCATTCGATCGCATCATCGAGCTCGCCGATCCGATGAATGCATCCCGCAGACATCAACCGGTCAGCACTAAACACCTCTGCTCCCACCAGCATCGCTCGCGCGATACCCCAACCAAACTCGCGGGTCATGCGGTCGATCGTCCATTGGTCAACGGCTAATCCAAGTTTTGCTGCAGGGATTCCGAACACGCTTCGTTCAGTCGCAATTCGGAGGTCACAGCACATCACCAACTGCGTTCCCGCCCCGAGCGCAGGCCCGTCTATCGCCGCAATGACTGGCACCTCGCAACCGGCAAGAGCGCGCAGCGCTTCTCCCAACGCAGCATGAAACACCTCTGATTCAGCTCCCGAGAGGTCTGCACCCGCACAAAATGCTGGGGGTGCACCAGTCAGTATCACCACTCTGGTTTCTGGTAATGACACCTCGGTCAGGGCAGCAGCGAGTTGCTCCAATGTCTCGGTGTTTACTGCGTTTCTGCGCTCCGGACGATCAAGAGTCAAGAGGAGGATCTCGGGATGAGGCCGTTCTGCTCGTACCATGTGAGCACCCTATGGCAGATGAACCAAGTCCTCTTAATCACACCGACCACGTTCGTCAACGACGCGCAGTGGTAGCGAAATGGACATTGCTCGCAAACCGCGTCGGATATCTCGTTCTCGCCCTCGCTGTTGCCATCTTCATCATTGCGTTTGCTGTCGGGTTCTCGTCAATGCTCGCAACGACGGTTGTTGTTTGTCTTGTCATCTCATTCGTGCTCCTCGCCCCGTCAATCGTGCTTGGGTACGCAGTGAAGGCTGCTGAACGCGAAGACCTCGAGAACAACTTTTAATCCATCAGCCCCGAGTCATTCACGCATTCCACATGAGCCAGATGCGCCTCGCCGCCCCACTTCGCCGCCAGCACATTCTCGACGGTGCCCTACCGGTGTTCAGCGAGCACGGCTTTCATGACACCTCCATGAACGAGATTGCCGAGGCTGTAGGAGTGACAAAACCGGTGATCTACCAACATTTTGGGTCAAAGCGCGAGTTGTTCTCCTCCCTCATCGACACCGTTGGCAACGACATGGTCGAAACAGTGAAGACCGCAACGCGAGCTGCGTCGGACGGAAAAGCACAAACCCAACGCGGGTTCCAGGCGTACTTTCACTGGGTCGACACTCACCACGACGGATTTCGACTGCTATTTGGTGGCGCAGCGAGACACGATGACGAATTCTCCTCGCAAATTCGACAGATCACATCCTCTATTGCCTCCGCTGTCGCGTCAATGATCATGGCTGATGTCGACAACGAGAACCAGGCACTGATTGCACACGCAGTGGTCGGATTTGCCGAAGGGGCGAGTCGCAGACTCATCGACAACAACCTCGAATTCGACCCGGAGGCAATCGCAACAGTGCTGAGCACGCTTGCCTGGGCAGGTCTGCGTGCGCTCACACCAACATCCACTTGAATCACCCATGATTTCGTCGTGCTGATTTCCGCACTCGCCGACAAACCAACGTAGGATCAAACCCATGGCGATCGCCGGCGAACACCACCCTGCGTTCGAGGAGTATTGCAACTGCATCTTCGAACTGCGTGAAGATGGGGTTGACGTCATTCAGGCGCGCATCGCAGAGCGCCTCGACGTGAGCCGACCCGCTGTGAGCGAGATGATGCGGCGACTTGAGTCAGAAGGCCTTGTTCAGACTTCGCCCTCGATTGAACTCACTTCTGACGGCGAGGCGCTTGCACAACGCGTGGTGCGGCGACACCGACTCGCCGAGCGCTTTCTCACCGACATCCTTCATCTCTCTTGGGCTGAGTCGCATCACGAAGCCGGACGCTGGGAACATGTGATGAGTGAATCAGTGGAAGCGGCGATGAACCGGCTCCTTGATTCTCCGACGACATGCCCGCACGGAAATCCGATTCCAGGGTCGGGATACGAGGCGCCCGATGCAACAACGTTGATTGACCATTCCGTTGGCGAAGAGTTTGTCATCGTGCGCATTCCAGAAGAACTTGAATTCGAAGATGGAACACTTGAATTTCTTGAGCAGAACGGATTTACCCCCGGTCGTCAGGGATCGGTGAAGTCGGCTTCCGATGACGGGGGGCTCGTCGTTGACCTTGACGGAACAACTGTCGAAATTAGTGCTTTCATTAGCGAGCGAATTCTCGTCACTAAGTAAGACCCCAACATGCTCAACCGTCTCACGCTTCTTGTAATTGCCTCAAGCCCCCTGCTCATATCATGCGGCGCCACCTACATCGAGGACTCATTCGTCGAGACTTTGTCACCGGTGTCAACAGCCTCCGCGGTTACACAGACCGTAGATCTGACCTTCGCTGAACACATAGCGATCATTGATACATCGTTAAACCAGCTCAGTGATGCAATTGTCGAAAACGACGGATCGGGTGACCAAATTCTTGCGTCGCTTCTCGAATCTTGGGAAGCCATCGAAGACGACATCAAAACAGATTTTCCTGAGAGCCACTTCGGCTTCTATGAAGTAATCACGCTCGCAGAGATCTCCGTTGAACGCCGGCGTCCCGCCGATGCATCAAAGGCGTGGAAACTCTTTATCGATGTTGCTGCGAGCATCCAGTAACCCTCGCTCGCCTGCCAGAGACACGATCAATTGCTACTTGGAGTCGCATCCACCATCGACTGTGGTAGCGGGCGCGAATGCACAACACTGAGTCGCTTGGTTGAACGAGTCAACGCCACGAAGAGAGAACGCAAGCCTCGATCGCTCGACTCGACAATGTCCGCTGGCTCAACTACGACGACCCCATCAAGTTCAAGACCTTTTACCACGCTCACCGGAACCACGGTGATGCCTTTTCCGAGCCCCGCAGCTGCGCGGCCGTGCTCGACACCTGCTTCATCGAGAGCCAATGAAATCTCATCGCAACGATCATCGGTGGCTACAACCGCCACCGAGCCACCAGCCAAATCCTGGTTGAGGCGGCGTGTCTCGTCAACAACAGCAGCACCGAGGTTGTCTGTGTGCACAATCTGAGGATCTGCGTCACCTTCACGAACTGAGTCGGGCGCACGAAGCCCCGGCGCGGCCTCAGCCATCACCCGGTTCGCGAGATTCATAATCTGCTGCGGAATTCGGTAACCAACGGACAGGCCGATGACGCGTGGCTCACGTCGGGTGGGGAGGTGTTCGAGAACGTCCTCCCAATCAGCCGGTGCTGACGGACCAGTCGCTTGAGCAATATCGCCAACCACTGTCATCGAGCCATTGAGGGAACGCCGGCTCACCATTTTCAACTCCATTGGAGAAAGATCCTGAACCTCGTCAACAACAATGTGGCCGTAGGTTCGAATCTCATCTGCATCGTCGATCTTGCCTGACCGATTAGGGCGTGGCCCAAGGGCTTCTCGGGCGTCATCGAGCAGGGCCACGTCTGCCGCACTCCACGAAACCTCATCAACCGATGCTGCACGCTGTCTAAATAACAGGGATTGTTCGTGTTCACTCAGCAGATTGCCGCTCGCAGCACGAATAAGTGCGGCCGAACCAAATAAGTCGTGAAGAAGCTCAGCGGGTGTCAACACTGGCCACATCCGTTCGAACATCTCACGAATTTCGTAACGTCCGCGAAGCTCTGAGCGAACATCCTCAGGCGACACATCCGCCTCCCGCCAGTTGGCTGCAAGCGCTGACCACACTTCATTCTCAACGTGGCGACGAGCCGCATTATGTCGCCGTTGTCCACGTCGGGCTCCTCGAACAATCGCCTCGGTTTCCGCTGCACGAAGACGCACATATCCCGACCTAAATGGGAATGTCATGTCTTCACGCAGGGGGCGTTCCCGATCGCGGATGGCTCGGTCAATCACGCGAGACATAGCGGGCAATCCTTTGACGCGTGCAGTTGCCTCACAGTCATGCCCCCGAACACGCACCCCAGGAATGAGATCAGCAAGCACAACCTGCTCGATTCCTGCCTCGCCGAGCGAGGGTAAAACCTGCTCGATGTAACGAAGAAATACTCGGTTCGGCCCAACGACGAGCACACCCTGATCTTCGAGTGGAAACCGGTGGGTGTACAAGAGGTAGGCCGCACGATGGAGGGCAACAACCGTCTTACCCGTGCCCGGACCACCTTGGACGACGAGCACACCCGATTGCGGAGACCGGATAATTTCGTCTTGCTCCGCCTGAATCGTTGCGACGATGTCACCAAGCGTGCCGGTTCGGCCGCGCTCAATCGACGCCACCAAAGTGCTGTAACCGCGCAGTTCAGTCTGGGAGGACGCCAATCCATCGTCACCAATGCCGATATGACCTTCCCCGAAGAGTTCATCTTCGAGACCGAGGACTGAGCGCCCCTCAACCACGAAGTGCCGACGGCGCACCAAACCCATTGGGTCACGGCCGGTCGCGCGGTAAAACGGTTCAGCAACCGGTGCCCGCCAATCAATGACGACTGGCTCCCGGTCCTCATCAGAAACCGCTAGACGACCAATGTGGAATGCTTCGGTGCCACCAACCTCAGGATCATTGCGGTCAATTCGGCCGAACACCAGCGCAGCATCACCCAAATCGAGTTCGACAAGCCGCTTCACCAACGCTTCATCAACCGCATTGCGTTCAAACCGGGCCTGGAACGTGCCGCCGAGATCAGCTTCATGCATTTCGCGCATCCGCCACGCAGCCGTACGACTGCTTTCTAAGCAATCGTAAGCGTGGTTAACGAAGTCTTGTTCGTCAGCGATCTCTGGGTGTAACTGGGTCATCGTTGTCAGTTGTCAACACGGTGCTCGGGGGGTGAACTCCGTTTTGAAGTCCAACAAGTGTACCTGTCCAGATATCTTCAAACTGTTCCTTCGGGTGCATCTTTTATGACCGAATCTTCCTTTCTCTCCGCAAGTGCAGGACATCAGCCACACCACACCCCGGTGTGGTTCATGCGACAGGCTGGACGCAGCCTTCCTGAGTACCGAGAAATCAGGGGAAGCGGGTCAATTCTTGATGCGATTGCGCAACCAGAGCTTGCAGCCGAAATCACGTTGCAGCCGGTACGACGACACAACGTTGATGCAGCGGTGCTGTTCAGCGACATTGTCGTGCCGGTTCATGCCACAGGTTTTGGTATCGATGTAACTCCCGGAAGAGGCCCAGTCGCCGAGCAACCATTTCGGACGAGTGAAGACCTTCGTCGACTGCCGCCACTCACTGAGCAGAACATCGAACATGTCACTGCAACCGTTGACATTCTTGTGAACGAACTTCCGTCATCAGTTCCGCTGCTCGCCTTTGCCGGTGCTCCATTCACTGTGGCGAGCTATCTCATTGAGGGTGCGCCGAGTCGTACCTACGAGAATACGAAGGCAATGATGCATGGTGCTACTGGCCTTTGGCACGAATTGATGGAGCGGCTCACCGACTACGCGATCGAATTCATCTCCGCACAACTCGCACATGGCGCTCGAGCATTCCAGTTGTTTGATTCTTGGGCAGGGGCGCTCTCGGTACGTGATTACGAAACTTTCGTCGCACCACACTCGACTCGCGTGTTCTCATCTCTCAGCGAACGCCATGTTGGCGTACCAGGGATTCACTTCGGAATTGGCTGCGATCATCTACTCGAGTCGATGCATGCCGTAGGACCTCAGATACTCGGTCTCGATTGGCGAACTCCAATTTCATCCGCTCGCTCAAGAATGGGGTCCGATCTCATCGTGCAGGGCAATCTTGATCCCGCGTTAGTTCTTGCTGGAGCAAATATTGCGCTCGATGGTGCATCGAACGTCCTCAGCGACAATGGTGGCCATCCAGGCCACATCTTCAACCTTGGGCACGGTGTCCAACCCAATACTGACCCCGGCGTACTCACTGAAATCGTGGCATTTGTTCATGAACAGACCGCCAGGAAGACTCCCCCACAATGACCACTACCAACTCACAGCCTCACACCGCTGTCATGCTGATGGCCTACGGCACTCCGCGACATCGCGACGAAATCGAGCCGTACTACACCGACATCAGGCGTGGACGTCCACCCACCCCTGAAGCGCTCGCCGATCTCGTTGCTCGCTACGAAGCAATTGGGGGGCTCTCACCTCTGGCGGCGCTGACGGAACGTCAACAACGTCAATTACAACATGAACTTGACGCGCTTGATCCGGGCGGCTTCCGTGTCGAACTTGGACTAAAGCACGCAGACCCCAAAATCGAGGCATCAGTCGATCGACTCGCTGCGGAGGGCGTCACCAAGATCACTGGGCTAGTGCTCGCGCCTCACTACTCGTCATATTCGATCGGCCAGTATCTCGACCGAACGCGATCTGCCGCCGAGCCACACGGTATCGAGGTAGCCGGTGTCGAAAGTTGGGCAACCGAGCCCGCATTCGTTGAGTTCATTGCGAGCGATCTCGCTCGACGACTCGAAGCGATGCCAAGTGGGGCTCATGTCGTCTTCACTGCCCATTCACTTCCAGAACGAATCATCTCTGCCGGGGATCCATATCCAGACGAGCTTCGGTCAACAGCGGAAGCGGTCGCCCGCATCGTCGGGCTTGAAGAAGGCCCCGGCTGGTCCATTGGTTGGCAAAGTGCCGGCCGAACACCAGAACCCTGGATCGGTCCAGACATTCTTGATGTCATTGATGACCTCGGTTCCCGCCAAGAACACTCAGGTGTCATCGTGAGCGCGGTCGGATTTGTTGCCGACCACCTTGAGGTGCTGTACGACCTCGACATTGAGGCACGAGCACGTGCGGAAGTGGTTGGACTTGCGTTTGATCGCACAGCATGCGTGAACGATGACAGCAACGTGCTCAAGGCGCTTGCCCATCGAGTGATCGCCGCGGGATAAGCACCGTGTCGCCTCCGTCGCGCATCGTTGTCATCGGAGGGGGCATCACAGGTGTTGCAGCGGCGCATCGCTTGACAGAACTCACCAATCAATCATCTACCGAGGTTGTTCTTCTCGAGGCCGAAGAACGCCTTGGGGGCAAGATCAAAACCTCTGAGTTCGGCAACACTCAAATTGATGAGGGAGCTGATGCCTTTCTGCTCAGGACCCCGCATGCCGTTCAGCTTGCGTCTGACGTCGGGCTGGGCAACGAGCTTGTTTCTCCGACCGCAGCCTCGGCGGCAATTTGGGCCGGAAAGTTGCATCCAATCCCTTCAGATCTCGCCCTGGGGGTGCCGACATCGCTGATGTCGATCGCCAAATCAGGCCTCATTCCCCCAATTGGGCTACTCCGTGCAGCAGTCGACCTTGTCCGACCAGCCAGCAGACTCGACCACGACTCGATTGGTGAATGGACTCGAAGCAGGTTCGGGTATCACGTGCACGACCGCCTTGTTGATGCTCTTGTCGGTTCGATCTACGGAGCAGACACCGATCGATTCAGCCTTGCTGCAGTTCCGCAGTTAGAAGCCCTCTCTCAGGCTGGTCGAAGCGCCATTCTCTCTGGTCGACGGCTGCGATCGTCAACCCCTACACAACGAGGTCCTATTTTTGGCGCGCCTCCTCTCGGAATGGAACAGCTCATCACGTCGACGGTCGCCGATATGCAACGACGCGGCAACGGAAGAGTTCGGGTTCTCAGCGGAACCCCGTGCGAGTCACTGCAACAAGCCGGAGATGGTTGGATCGTTAATGATCTCGAAGCGGACGGTGTCATTCTTGCAACCCCTGCTCACCGAACGGCTTCGCTCGTCACCGGAGGCCTGTCAACCGCTCTCGGATCGTTTGAGACCGCTGACGTCGCGATCGTGACCGTCCGAGTGACGGCACAAAACTGGCCTGATCATCTCCATGACCGTTCTGGCTACCTGGTGCCAAAATCTCAGCAACGGCTGGTAACAGCAGTCTCGTTCGCATCTCAGAAATGGGCTCATCTCGCTCAGACAGATGGATCGCAACTCCTGAGAATCTCACTCGGTCGTGACGGTCTTCCGATACAGCATCTTGATGACGCCGATCTTGTCAGTCACGCAGTTGAAGAAACCGGCGATCAACTCGGAATATCCATCGACCGCTCGACCGCAAGAGTTTCACGATGGACGAACGCATTTACGCAGTACAGACCACATCATTTCCAGCGCATCTCTAACATCGAGCGACAGCTTCCTGCAACCATGCAACTCGCCGGCGCTTCCTACCGAGGTATCGGCATTCCTGCATGCATCGCTGACGGTCGCCGTGCAGCGAACGACTTGCTAACGGCTCTGGCAAACTGAATGTAATGACTCGTCGGTTCGCTCTCTCTGTTGGCGTCATCACAGTTGTGATTGCCATCATCACTGGAACGTCTTGGAGCGATGGCGAGAACGCCGCGCCAACTAGTTCGACCACAACAACTGTTGAGACAACAACAACTTCTTCCACAACGACGACCACAACGACGACAAGCACGACCTCAACGACGACAACTACCTCAACAACGCTTCCGACACCCATCGCTCCCCCTGCTGATGCAAATGCAACTGAACCAGTGATCGAGCTCGGCAAGATTTCAATTCCCGCAATCGATGTCGAGATGGGTCTCTACGAAGGCATCCGACTCACCACACTTGACCTCGGCCCGGGCCACTGGCCTGGTACTGCGTTACCGGGGTCAGCCGGAAACGTCGTCGTCGCTGGTCATCGAGTCAGCAAACACCAAGTCTTTCTTCGGATTAATGAACTGGTAATCGGCGACGAGATCATCTTCGAAACCGAAGATGGTGTCTTCACATATCTCGTGACCGCCACCCAAGTCGTCGAGCCAACCGACCTTTGGATCATCGACCAAACTCCAGCGTTCACCGCAACCCTGTTTGCTTGCCACCCTCCAGGATCAACTGCGCAGCGGTACGCGGTATTCGCTGAACTTGCCCGATGACAGTCCGCCGATCTCGCCTCTTGGCGCTCGTGGCTGGACTGCTTATCGCACTGTCGATGCCGCCGTGGGGGTTATGGCCAGGGGCGCTCTTGGGGTCAGCACTCTTCATCTCGTTGTCGGCTCAACGTCGACGTGAGCACTTCGTGCTCGGGCTCATCTTTGGGATTGCGTGGTTCGGCCCAACTACCGCATGGATGTACTTCCTTACTGCCCCGGGTTATGCCATCGCTGTTGTGTTTTTTGCTGCGTTGCATGCATGTGCAGCAGCGATTGCACGCCATTCCAAAATCGTAAAAATTGGAGCGCACTCTCTTGTTGAGATGATTCGACTCGTTGCGCCATTTGGAGGGATCCCTCTCGCAACACTGGGCATTAGCCAAGCCAATGGGCCGCTCCTTCCGATTGCCCGACTCGGAGGTGTGCCACTACTCACTCTTGTTGTCTTCACGATTGGCGCACTTGTTGCTGAGCTTGGCGCAGCCTGGGACAAGGCGACACGTCCATCTCGGTCTTGGATGGCAGGTGCTACCACTGTCGTCGCTCTGCTGGTGATCGCAATTGCTTCTCCATCTGGGTCAGATCTCGAGCCGATCAAGGTCGCTGCAATTCAGGGTGGAGGAAGACAGGGAACGAGCGCACTTGAGGTTCCATCAATTGATGTCACTTACGCACATCTTGCAGCCAGCCAACTCGTTCGCAACAGCGATCAGGTTGACATGGTGCTGTGGCCAGAAAATGCAATCGACGTCAATCGTCAGACCTTCGGGGACAGTTCGGTGGCCGACCTCGTGCGTGCCGAAGCATCGCGCTTAGAAGTCCCCTTTGTCGTCGGAGTGACCGAGGATGCCGAGTTTGTCTACGACGTCGAACCCGGAAATTTTGTCAATGCCCAATACGTCGTCATGCCTGACGGTGCTCTCGGTGACCGCTACGTAAAGGTCATCAAAGTCCCATTTGGCGAATACATCCCATTTCGTTCCCTCCTTGAATCGTTGGGGGCACCCGTTGGCCTGATTCCGAAGGATGCGATTTCTGGGCGGGGTCCAGCGGTAGTTGACGTTCCCAATGTCAGCACTCTCGGCGTCGTCATCTCTTGGGAGGTCTTCTTTGGTTCACGAGCTCGAAACGCAGTGAGATCGGGCGGGGAAATCATCGTGAACCCTACGAATGGTGCGAGTTACACGTGGACGATTGTGCAAAGCCAACAAGTTGCCTCAAGCAAACTTCGAGCTGTCGAAACTGGACGATGGGTTTTGCAGGTCGCACCGACCGGTTACTCAGCAACAGTTGACCCATCAGGAAATGTCCTTGAGCGCAGCGAGATCAGCGAACAGCGCGTGCTGTTCGCAACACCAACCCGACGAACAGGTTCAACGATCTACACCCGGCTTGGCGATCTGCCGTTCGCTGTCATTGCAATGATGATTACGTGTCTGCCACTGGCATGGTCTCGACGGTCACCGTCACCGGGCCATCGTTCACAAGAGACACCTTCATCTCTGTCCTGAATCGGCCTGTTTCAACCCTGAACCCGCGAGTTCGCAACACGCTGACAAGATGCTCAATAAGTGGTTCCGCAACCTCTGGCCGGGCAGCAGCAATCCAGCTCGGCCGGCGACCTTTCGCCGTGTTCCCGTAGAGCGTGAACTGTGAAATCACGAGCAGGTCGGCATTGACATCCTCTGACGACAGATTCATCACACCATCGGCATCATCAAAAATTCGAAGGTTCGCTATGCGATCAGCAATTCGATGTGCATCTTGTTCTGTGTCATCATGCGTGACTCCAACAAGCACGCAGAGGCCCGCACCGATGGTTCCAACACGTTCACGCACGCCATCAGTCACCACATCCACAGAAGCTTCTTCGACCCGTTGAATCAGTGCACGCACATGATCATCCTGCCACTCAGACAGAAAATCGCACCAGCAGCAGAATCTTTTCGGCAAGAATGTGGGGAGTTTCTGAAAGATTTTGTGTTCTTCATGCTCTTGACAGGTGACTATGAAGGACGACAGCGAGAGACCTATCTATGGACGAGCCAATGATCGCAAGCGACGGAGGTGTCGACGCCCAATTAGTGGCGTCGTACCTTGCCGGCGACAGATCAGCACTCGGTTCGATCTACGACCGCTATGGGCAGTCGCTGTTCGATACCGCCACGGCCATGACAAACAGCCGAGACGATGCATCAGACATGGTGCAAGACGTATTTGTGCTGGCGGCCGAGCGACTCGGACAGTTGCGCGACCCATCACGACTCAAGCCGTGGTTATTCGCAATTCTTCGCAACGAGGTGTACCGACGATCTCGACGTCGATCGCGACAGTCTCTGACCGACTTCTCAGCACCGGAGCATGACGCCATGCTCCCCTCAACCCCCTCATCATCTGAGGCTGTCGATGACGCAATCGATGGCGCTGAATTAGCAGAGTTGGTTCGTTCTGCTGCCTCTGGTCTCGACGCCCGAGATCAATTAGTGCTTGAACTCAGCGTTCGGCAAGGACTCTCTGGAGATGACCTTGCAGACGCCCTTGGAGTTTCGGCACAGCAAAGTTACGGGCTGGTCCACCGCATGCGTGAGAGAACTGAACGAAGCCTCGGCGCATATTGCGTCGCCAGGCGCGGCCGCAAAGAATGCGAGGAACTTGACCGCATTTTGCAGGGCTGGTCAGGTGATTTCACAGTGCTCCTGCGCAAGCGAGTGTCTCGACATATCGATGCGTGCAACACCTGCGAACGTTCACGTCGCCGATTCGCTCCGCTCGCGCTCGTGGGTGCAGCACCAGCGTTTGCTGCTCCGATTGGCTTGCGCTCGTCGATTCTCGAACAGGTGGCCTTGCTACACCCAGATGCGTCAGGCGGTTTCGGTGGAGAATCATCAACATCGACCAACTCATCAGCACAAGCCCAAACATCCACCACAGCTGGTAGCAATTCATCTTCCCGACCCTCATTCGGAACTGCGGACCCATCGACTGGATTCCCGTTACTACAGGCAACTGGTCGACTTGGACGCCGCGTCGCGCTGTGGATGATGTCATCTGCTGCAGCAAGCGTTGTTGTGATCGGTGGTCTTGTTGTGCTCAACAATTCGGATTCAGAAGTGAGTGCACCAACACCAACGGTCGTTGCCGAGGCAATCGCCTCCGAAACCGATGGCGACAGCGGCGTGCCACCGACAACGGTCGAGGTCGCAGATGACGACGAGCCAGACGAGCCAGTCGTCATTGCGACCACCTCGACAACGCTGCAATCGACGACAACCATTCCATCGACAACCATTCCGCCGACGACGGTGCCTACCGTTGTGTCACCTATTGCCTCGGGTCCTGAAACCACCACAACGACAGTTGCTGCAACCACAACAACATCGTCAACAACCACAACAACTTCGTCGACAACCACGACAACGACGGTCGCTGCAACCACAACAACAACTGCACCACCCACAACGACCACCACAACGTCGACTACGACCACAACATCACCACCACCAAATCAAGCGCCAACTGGGACAGTGACCTCGCCAATGTGTATCCGTCAGGTGTTTGGGAATACCACTGTTTACAACGTCCAATTCGATGTAACTGCGAGCGACCCAGATGGTGACACCATCGTCATCTCGCCGAGTGCGTCCTCAACACCGTCATCAACTATCTCATCGATGAGTTCAGAAACTGTCAATTCTGGGAACTCAGCGACATTTAGTTTTACTGCGCAAAGCTCTCAGAGCCTTGCAGAGATTTCGATCAGCGGAACCGTCTCAGATGGAGTAGCCAGTTCGCAGATTGCGCAACTCGACTTCAAACCAGCCTCAAGTTGCTTCTGAGACTCCTACCCGCTGGTAACTCCTGCCGATAGCCTCACATGAATGCCGAAGGGTCTTGATCCACA
>Ga0255757_10000706_pt1 | contig 32748 bp, 26 predicted proteins | sample 071ome_27_FD_179957 | JGI IMG/M metagenome (GOLD analysis project Ga0255757, IMG submission 179957) | Coastal salt marsh microbial communities from the Groves Creek Marsh, Skidaway Island, Georgia - 071409AT metaG (version 2) | ecosystem: Environmental > Aquatic > Marine > Intertidal zone >...
AGAAGAACTTCTCGTGAGCAAGGTTGCTCCATTTGACCACGATAACGATGGCCTTCGTGACGACATTGATGTTGATGATGACCAAGACGGCATGCATGACAAAGACGAAGTCATCTTGTGGCCAACAAGGTTCTCAAGAAATTCAACCAACCCATGGGACCATGATGACTTTGGAGACGGAGAAGCATTAGCTGACCCTTCAGGTAACTCAACTGGCCCAGATGCAGTTGATAATGACGACGACAACGATACACTTTGGGACGGCGATTATGACCATCTTGAGGAAGGAGAGACATCATCCTCATGTTATCAAGGCCAAGAGTCATCCGATTGGGATTCAGACAACGATTGTGTCCTTGATGAAGATGACAAATCTCCCACATACATTACCCTCAATCCTCCTAGCACATTGTGGCTTGATGCTCAGCAACCAACGATTTTCTCTGGGCATGTTGATTGGATCAATCCAGTATCTTTGCAACAAGAACCAGCACAAGAATTGCCTGTACAAGTCATTATTGAATGGGCAAACAACGGTACAATTGCGAAGGAAACAGTAGACGTGTTGACCAATAACCAAGGAAATTTCTCCGTGGGGCAGTTCCTGTATCCCGAGGATTTGACAGTCGGTGATAACTCGACATATCGCGTCTACGCAGTGGTGACAGAGATGTTTACCTTCAACGGTAACGAATCCATATCGTATTATGTTGGTGCGGAAGCAAACCTCACGGTTGATTATTCAGCATGGACCTACTTTAGAAGCGATGAACAACCGTTTTGGCTCGATTTCAAGGCTCATTATGAAGCCGACTGGGAACGAGGAATTTACGACAACCGTATCAAAAATGCTCCGATTACCTTCTCCATCTTTGGTGGATTGTTTGGAAACATCACACATCCAACCAACTTCACAGGACTTGGAAACAACGGATATCGAACAGACGCCACTGGTTGGGCATCGTTGACCTTCGTTCAAGACATCGGTATCAATGGTGTTTGGAAGCAAGTTCGCTGGAATTCAACATACGACAATGGTCCAGGCGAACTTCCGGGCGCCTACGAGGAAATTGCTTGGGATAACACAACGAAAGCGCACAATGTTGTAACGGACTCAGGTGGAAACACGCTCGTGTACGATTACACCAACACAAGTTTACCACCAGGTGACATTGAGGTTGTAGCACGTGTTTCACCAGAATTGGGGTATGAATACCCATTCCCGTGGATGCACGGTGATGAATCTGAGCCATTCTCCATCCGAGTGATGCATAGAATGAATATCTTAGGGCAAATGATTGTCGATGGTAAGAGTCCAATTTACTATTATGACCAGACCATCAACAACGGTGATGGAACATTTGGAGACTGGGCAACCCTCTTCCATGGACCAGGTCTACAAGCCCACGGCATTGATTATGCTACTGTTTCTGCGTACAAACCATATCCCAAAGAATGGGATGGGGATGTAGCAACCCTAACAGGTGAATCAGTGAAGCTTGCACCATTCTTGTCTTCAACAAACGCCACACATTGGTTCATCAACCTCGTGAACGGCGGTGATAGTGCTCTCCCACCATGTGGTCCTGTGGATAGAACAGATCCAAACAGCCTTATTCGATGTGAAATCGTCCCTGAGATGAACACGGGCGAATCTTTGCAGGTGATTGGTTCAGTCACCAACCGAACAAATCAGCCATGGGTCCAAGACCCGATTGCTCTGCAGGTTGACACCGACAAGAACGGACAATTCCTTGGGGCAGGAGAAACTGCCTACACCCAAACACCAAAGATGGTCAATGGTGAAGCACGATACGACTACAACTGGTCATGGTACAGTCAATACTCAGCAGGAACATATGGCATGCGTGTTGACTTTACCAACTCTGCATATTACTTCACAGGTAATTCTTCGACCCTTTCTCCAACTGGGGCTTATATCAACGTCACAGTTGTTGGTACAACTGACTTCTTGACGACATCTTTGCCACGATTGTACAGAAACACAAACACAAGCATTCAGGCCAAACTCGTTGATAACTCACTCCAACCAGTTCGCAGTGCTCCAATCAATTGGACATGGTCATTCGATGGACGTAGTGGTGTGAATTACACAGACGATAACGGATTCTTTGAAATCCCATTTGAAGTTAAAGCAAACGACCAACTCGGTAATTTCACTCTACAATTTGAATATGCTGGTACGAGTTTGTTAAAAGGAAATTCCGCCACACAGTCTGTTTGGGTTGTTTCAAGAACATTCATGCAGGTCATTTCATCCGATCCGAACTTACGCCGTTCAGGTGATAAATGGGATTTCACAGCACAGGTGACAGACGATAACAAAACAATCGAACGTGATTCTGGAGGTTCAGCACTTTCCGGTTCAAATCCACCGAACGGTGGGCTTGTCGATGTCATCTTCGAAGGCAAAGACTTCGATGGTGTATCACACAGACAAGTTGTAGCCACACTCGCTCCGGCTGCAGGACTCATCTCTTTACCTGAACCACAACCAGACAACTCTCACCTGTGTTACTACGACGGAAACGGTGATGGTGTACCTGACCGAGATGTTGATGGAAACGGACTTGACGATGAGGAAACAATCGGATGTATGAAGTCAAACATCAGTCCGCTCAATCCACAACTTCTCCGAGACGACCCTGAGTCATTCTTGCCCGATGGTTTCGGTCCAGTTAACGTAATTTTGAGGTTCCGAGAAACATTGCCAAATGAAGGATGCCGCCAACTTGATGTTTCATACCTTGGAATACAGGGTGCATGGGACCCATGTACCAGCGTTCCTGGGAACGACCACTTCAGACTAACGATGACACACAACGCAAACGGGTTCTCCTTGATTGGAAGAACACTCATGACAGTCGACGACCAAATTGTCTACACAAGCGAAGTTGACCCGATGACCGGAGAGGTCGTACCAAAGCCAATGATTGTCACTGGACAACTTCGAGATGAACTTGGTACCAATTTGACCAACAGAATGATTCGTGTCAATTACGAAATGATCAACGGACAAACTGGCCCAGTTGCATGTCAATCCGGTATGACAGATAATGGTGGATACTTCTCCATCCTGTGCCCGCTTTCTGACGTGATGGCAGGAAAAGCAAAGGTCACCGTCGTGTATTCAGCATATGACAACAACGATGCATACAGGTATGAGAACAAAACCGTTCAAACGGAATTTGATGTATTCTCAAACTCAACCCTGCAAATCACAGAGGTTGGTCCGTTCAAGTCAAGTGTAGATGAATATGTAGCTGACAACGGCTCAAGATACCCAGTTCTTTACTTGAAGGAATCATTCCACGTCGAAGCATATCTTGCTCAAACAAACGGGCAAGCCGTTGGAGGAAAGTGTTTGAACATCTACCTCGACCCACTAGAAAATGTTCGACCAATTGCTACCATTCGAACAAGCGATATCGATGGAACGATCACATGGTTCAGCGGTGACCCTGCACAGAACCCTACATTGCGAGGTGTAGAGACGACTGGTGGAAAGACCGAAGGATTCAGAATCTTAAGGGTCGCATTTGAACCAGATGTCAATGTACCTGGTGGCTGTGATAAAGACAGTTCAAACTCGTTGAATGGTTCAGCAATGGAACTCACCGTGTTGGTTCGTTCGAGAGTTGACCTCCAAGTGAAACAAACATGGAGCAATTCTGGTGTGAATGGAATTGATACAGGCGAAATGGTCCAAGGTGAAGTCGCTTTGCTCCGTGATAGAATTGACATGGCAATCGAAAATGAAGAGATTATCTTCGCATACGAATACTTTGACGATTCCACCAATCAATGGATTCTCTCGAACACCAACAATAAGTCAAGAACAGATGAACAAGGTACTGCGGGCTTTGCATGGGAATTCACTGGTAAATCCTGCGATGGAAACGAGTGTATCGGTTTGTGGAGAATTACCGCATATTATCCAGGCTCAACGTACTTTGCACCTTCTCAAGACAACATTACTCACGAAATCCACTGGAGGCAATCGGATGATGTATCCTCACAGAGTTCATTCTTTAGCCCTCAGAACATCGTCTTGCTGTCCATCATCTTGATGGCCCTTCTCATTGCAGGTTTGATGTATTATCAGCGAGTACAAGAACGACGACAAGTTCAAGCATTGCACGGTATTCTTACCGATGCCATCATTGAATTGAGAGCGAGCAATGAATACATTGCCATCATCTTCGATTGTTACAAGAATCTTGTCAAGCACTTCAAGAAGTACGGTTTCATGAAGAAGGTCTACGAAACAGCTCGTGAATTTGAAGCAGCCGTTCGAACAGCGTTTGGCATGGTTCCTGAAGACCAAATGGACGCATTCCTCTCAATCTTTGAAGAAGCCAGATACTCCGAACATACCATCGATGCGACACATCGAGACAAGGCGGTTGGAACGCTCTCAATGATCACAACATCGTTGACAAGGGCTCTTGGCGAAGAAGGACAGGTCAAGAGATTCGATGCGGTTGGATTGTATGAAAAGCAAACCAAGGCAGGAGAATTTGTTGCAGCAGATGGCACAACACGATTCGCCGGCGAACAAGACGGCGAAGGCTCAGATTTCTCAATCTAAGGCCTACCGTAAGCCAATGAGATTCCTTTGTGAATCTCTCTGCCGAACATTCAAAGAGTTGGACCCATGTCCATTGGTCATGGATGACTGGAAATCTATGGTCGGCGCAGCAATGGAACTTGAGACTCAAGATGTTGTACAAGCATACAACAAGTACCAAGAGGCCAGTCGTCATGCTCTCGCAGAGGCCCAGTCGTTGCTTGGTGACCTCGAAGCAGCTCAAATCATCGAGGCGATTTATGGAGCCGTGTTCTCCTATTCGAATTCGATATTATTGCAGATGAAGGTCGAAGACATGAACCCTGGGGAAGTGGACCACACGTTTAGAGTAGGGCATGCCTACGGCGTAAGTTGCGTCCTCAACCATCTCATTGACGAACTCAAAGAATTCGGTGGAATCACATCACTAGAAGCACTTGATGACTTTTCAGACCAAGTACATGATGAGATACTCAAAGAAGCGAACAAGTCAGACTTGGCAGTTGAAATTCTCGATGCAAAAGGGGAACCATATTACCCTGAGTAATTGATTTCCATCAAAACAAGACGCTAACTCGCGTCGGTGACTTCTTAATGGGTAGGGGGGTCGGCAGCATGCTTCTAGCATCGAGGGAGTCAAATGAGCAACCCAGAACGAAAGACAAATGCACAATTGATTGAGGTTATCGATCAGTTAAAGGCCCAGTCTCGTGAAACCGGTTCTGCTGTTTGGCGAGATGTGGCAATTCGTCTCCAAAAGAGTCGAAAGAATTGGGCACAACCAAACCTAAGTAGAGTGAGCAGACATGCATCCGACGGCTCAGTCGTCGTTGTTCCAGGCAAACTCCTTGGGTCCGGTGAGGTTACCAAGAGCCATACCATCGCCGCCTACAGTGTCAGTTCAGGTGCACGTGAAAAGATTGAGGCCGCTGGTGGTCGATGTTTAACCTATAGTGAACTAATGAACGAAAACCCAACTGGTTCGGGGGTGGTTATCCTTGGCTGAAACAACCTATGTATTCAATGCCGAAGGTGTCATCATGGGTCGATTAGCTTCGACCGTGGCTGAAATCCTCCTGAAAGCAGCAAGGGAAGACAGAGACGACAAAGTCGTCGTCATCAACGCAGAAAAAGCGATGATTTCTGGTCGCTCCACTGCTGTATTTACCCGTTACCAAGAAAAGTACGAACTTAACCATGCTCGTAAAGGACCATTCTTTCCCCGAATGCCTGATATGATTTTCAAGCGTGCAGTCCGAGGAATGTTGCCTTACCAAAAAAAGAGCAGTGGACGAAGAGCACTCCGTAACCTACGAGTTGAAATCGGATGCCCAAGTCACTTGGCTGGCGACCTTCCAGAAGGTCACACCAGCGGTGATGATTCTGCGATTCGAGGAAAAACTCCAGACCGATTCGTCTTACTCGGTGAAGTGAGCCAACACCTTGGTGCCCCTTCACATCGATGGAACGGAGGTGAAGCATGATGGCTAAGAAAAAGAAATCCGTTGAAATGTCCGGCAAGCGAAAGACAGCAGTCGCTCGTGCAACTGTCAAACCCGGACAGGGCAGAGTTCGAATCAACTCTGAGCCAGTTGAAATTATGCAACCAGACCTTGCACGACGCAAGACAATGGAACCACTCATCATCGCAGATGCAATGAACCGACTTTCAAAAGTTGACATCAATGTCGTTACCTCTGGTGGTGGAATCATGGGTCAAACCGATGCAATCCGAACAGCGATTGCACGAGGTCTTGTGCATTACAATGGTGGTGCTGAAGGCGTTGATGAAGACCTTCGAGATGAATATCTCCGATATGACCGTAGTCTTTTGGTCAACGATCCACGAAGAAAAGAACCGAAGCACCAACTTGGACGTGGTGCTCGACGAAAGAAACAAAAGTCCTACCGATGAGGTGTTTTGATGATTATACCAGTACGATGCTTCAGTTGTGGCGGTGTTATTGCACACAAATGGGAAGAATTCAACGAGCTTGTTGCAGCAGGAAAAGAGGTTGCAGAAGCACTTGACGGAATCGGTCTCAAGCGATATTGCTGTCGACGAATGTACGTTGGCCACATCGACTTGATTACCGAGGTCGCACCATTTAGTGCAGCCCGTCTTTGAACTGATTACACTCGGGCCCGTGGGTTAGCTTGGCCTATACTTGGCGGCTGGGGGCCGTCAGACCCCGGTTCAAATCCGGGCGGGCCCACTTCACCTATCGTGTCTTGAACAGAATCACACCCATTGATGACACCAACCCCTCAATTTGATAAGGTCAACACCCTACATCATGTTATGAGAAGACATGCGATTTTTCTTACCACCCTGATGTTGTCTGCATTGTTCATGATGACGATTCAAGGTGCAGACACCACCATTTCAACCTCGACAACGTGGTCGTCCGATGATTATATTTTGCAGGGAAACGTGACGATTTCGTCTGGAACGACATTAACCATAGATGACATATCAACGGTTGATGCGAAAACATATTCCATTCTTGTTGAAGGCGTGTTGCGAGCCTCCAATACGACATTTTTTTCTTCTGAACCCCCGCTAACAGGTGGGTCGCAAGGCCAAGGCATGTGGCCAGGTATCCATGTTGCACCGGGAGGTTCTGTGTATCTTGATGATGTTCAAATCTCAAACGCAGAATCTGCTTTGTACATTGAAGGCAGTGCCCAACTCAACAACCTCTACCTTAACCATTCCTACATCGGCATTCGTATTGATGGAGGTACGGTGTCAGCAACTTCGATAAATATCGAGTCAATGGATTTTGACGGCGTTCGCCTCGAATCATCAGGTATGCTTTCCCTTGACCAAGGTTCATTTTCAAATGTGAGTATTGGCATTCAATCAGATGGATTTGTCGATGTTTCAAATCTCGCCATTCACAAAGCAGGTATTGGGTTCAAAGGCATATCTGGACAATTTTTCATCGACCAATCCGGGGTATACAACTCCACCATTGGCTATGTCAGCCAACAAGGCGTTGAAATGCGAGTGAACAACTCCTTGAGTTTTGATACAATCTTATCACTCGATGTCGGTGACGGTGATGATTTTGAGGCTCATCACGGTGTGTTTGAAGGTCATCGCTTTTTGTTTTCATCTGGTGCGGAATCGTTGATGTTGAACGATGTGACCTTCTCAGGTTCAGCCGATGAACAAAGGTATGCTGTTGATGTAAAATGTAGCATGACCTGTTCGTTTACTGATGTCACAATCACCAACGCTTCAAAGGCAATTCAACTGACTGGTGCTGGACCATACGACTTCGATAGATTGGAAATCACAAATTCTGGCCGAGGCATTGATGTGGTCGGAAATTCAATCCTCTCATTGACCGATTCCGATATTGAGGCTGAAGAATCAACATTGGATTCACAAGGTGCATCAACATTGATTGAGAACAGTCAATTCGAACTGCTGTCAAACAGCAGAGCCGTTTCACTCGTACAAGGCACACATCAATGGGATGGGGCTACGATCCAGAAACAATATTCTTCACAAGACCACACCTCCACAGGCCTTTACATTTGGTACAGTATCATGGAATCGTCAATGTTGACGCTCAGTGGTTGGAGCAGCGGTATTTCGGCCCAATCAACAGATATGGACCTCTCCGACGTTTCGATAACTCAAGGCATTGATGTGGGTCTCGATGCGGAAAATTCTAAGATTACCATTCAAGATTTAGCGACTCAATCTGCTGATACAGGTATTGAATTTGATGGATACGGGCCGTTACAAATTGTGAATTGGACAGCCGAGGTTCACCAAACTCCTCTTCTTTTGGAGAATAATGCTTTAGCAAATATTCGTTCATTCCGTCCAATCAACACAGCCCCAAATGCTGCTGACGCTTTGGGTGATGGAACGTTGTACTATGGCTCGAATCTAAATCCAACAATTGCAACAACCGCTTCACACGAATTGATTGAAACACCTGTAACATTCACAGATTTGATAGGCAATCCCATTGAAGCAACGATTGTTGTTCATGGTTTTGAAATGATGAGCAATGCGAACGGCGCCGCAAATATCCCTCTAGTGAGTTCAGGCTCGGTTGCTGAAGTGACATACTTAGGTGCAGGGGTTCAAACGACGCTGTATGGAGGTCAAAATGGGCAGAGTGTCCAAGTCCCAGTGATACCAACTGGCGATTGGACAATATCGAATGGCCAATCTGTCGTTCTTGGGCCTCGACCAGATGGACAAGCACATCTCCTCGGCGGTGATTTAACAATTCAAACGAATGCACAACTTACACTTGTCGATACCGCAGTTATTGTTCCATCAGGGTCAAGTGTTCAACTTGAGGGTAGCGGGTCTTTGTATGGAAGAGATGCCCATCTAACGACTGAAATGCTCAGCCTTGGTGCTTCTTCGTTTATCTCAGGTTTCGATGGAATCTTTGAGATAACAGGCGATGTTTCATGGTCATGTCTGACCAAGAAGGAGACCGAATTATTATCCGTCAAGGGTGAGGTCACATTGCAACCGAACTGTGAAGTTGATTTGTACAATGGTTATGTTGACGGCGATATCACAGCCTGGAATGGTGCAAAAATGACGTTGAAATCCTCCCTTACAGTAACGGTCCTCGATAAAGGTGAAGCGATTACTGGCGCGGTTATTTCAATTGACGGTGCGATATCACAAACCGATACATCGGGCCAAATAACTGCATACTCAAATGCACGAGTGGTTGACGAATTAGGTGAAGTTTGGGGCGGTAGAAAAGTCATAACACTCCAATATGGCTCGTTTAATGATTTCATATCATGGGAAACCAACGCATCGTTGGACCACACATTCATGGTATCAACCGTTCCTATTGGCACACTCAATGATTGGTTTGTTCTCGAAAAGCGGTGGAGTCCATATGTCCTCACCGATGACCTAACAGTCGGATTGACCGGTGTTCTGACCATCAACGATGGTGTTGAGTTGAGGATTGCAGCCAACACAAAAATCACTGTGAACGGACAACTCGATGCAGGAAATGCCATTCTTTCATCCACTGGTGGAGGCTCACCATGGGCAGGATTGGAGACAGGTACTGCTGCGGGCTCTCTCATTGAACTGAGTGGGACATCCGTTGTCGAGACATCACCTGCTGTCCATGTAGCTCAAGGTTCAGGTACCATGATAGCGAATGATGCCACCTTTGCGCGCTCTGGTGCAGATTCCTTGGTCGTCGTCGAATCCGGAAGTTCTGCAATTGTTGAGATCACCAACTCAACATTTTCCAATGCAGGATTATCGTGTTTCATGGCGTATCCATCGAATGCAAAAATTACGCTGAACGATGTATCGATGAGCAATTGTGGGGATGTAGGTGTATCGATTCAACAAAATGAGATTTCGATTTCGGGCCTAACCCTCGATGGCTCAATGTCCTCTGGTATCAATCTCCTCGCTACTCATGGCACACTCATGGATGTATCATCTGATGATTTCATAGGTTCATCACCGTTTCTGAGCATGTACGGTGTCGATGAACACATGCAAATTTCCAATGTCAATGTGAACACTTCTGGAGGTGTAGCGATGAAGATTGAAGAGAGTGTATTGTTCGATGTTTCAGAAGTCCACGTTGTCGGAACTGCGGGCATCGAAATCATCGAGTCCTCAGGAAATCTGCATTCGGTTACAGCCGAAGGTTTTGGTGTAGGAACAGGTATCGATGTTGAGCATGGTAAATTCTCTTCTTCGCTTTCGTTCGTTGATATTGATTTGACCAATTATGCGATTGGATTTTCGTTTCACGAGGATGAACAAGGTCATTCTGCACCTGCAATATTACGAGATGTGAGCATTAATTCATCAACAGCAATCGCAGCTGACCGATACAATTTGAGAATAGAGGATTCAAATTTCGATGGGGATATTCAAGCCTTTGGTTCATCTCTGTCCATTCTTGATAGCGAGATTGATGCAGCCTCACTTTCTGAGGGCTCAAAAATTGATATGTATAGGCGTTTTATGGTAGAAGCCCAACTCGATGGAACACCAATTCCTTCAGTGTTTACATGGACTGTTGATGGTTCGGATGACGAGGTAAATCGAGCAGAAGGCGTAGGATTATCCGTCGAATTGCTCATGAAGAAGTACACAGATGCTGGTAGTCAAGATGTACAATCCATCGTGATGACGGCAAATGCACCAGGATATCCTGTCGAATCGATTGAGTTCAATCCAGATGAAGTTGTGGACGAGGTCATTATTCTTTCACTCACTCCGAATCAAGCACCGACACTCAGCATTAATTCACCTTATCCCGGTCAACGAATCATGGAAACAGAATACATCACCTCGGAAATAACAGTTTCAGATGACCTCGACTCAATTGATGATGTGGTGATTCATTGGATGATTCAAGATTCGCAGGGGAATGAAGTATACAGCCACACAGGCGATACATCATACAACATTACCGACCTATCCGCAGGGTTTTACCTGCTTCTTGTCGAAGCCACCGATACGTTGGGAAGTTCTTCATCAAAGAGCGTAGATTTCGAAGTTACGCTCCTTGACACCGACGGAGATTGGTTGTCGACCTGTGATACAGAGACATGGTTTGATGCATCCAATGGTCGTTCATGTGGCCCAGATGTCTACGATGGCGATGATGACGATGATGGGGTTTCCGATGAGAAAGACGCGTTCCCGCTCGACGCTTGTGCAGCCTTTGACACTGATAATGACGGTCAACCAGACACGATCAATTGCCCTGACGGTGTAACGACATGGCTTAATGAAGACGATGATGATGATGGGGATGGCGTACCTGATGTGCTTGAAGGAGAAGATGCTACATCAAATGATGATGACTTGAATTTGACACTCCTCGCCGTCGTCTTGATGGTCGTTCTTGTTGTGTTCTTGCTTGTTCGGTCACGCCGAGGCGGAGGCTCTTCGGTCGAAAATCTCGACCTTTCATCTCTTGCAAAACGCGATGTATTTGACGACAATCTATAGGGGCGAAAACGTGAGTCCAATATCGATATTGACGTCGGAGATTGTTGCCTTCGTCTGTGTCTTCATTTTAGCACTCATCGTCATTTGGGATGCATTCTGGTTAACAAAACAGAGAAATGATGTACCTACATTGGGTGAATTACCGAATTTGAGTTTTGCTTGGGCGAGTGAAGGCGTCCATGAAGTTGCCAGACAGTGGGGCAATTTATTCTCCATGGCAGCGATGATGGCTTTGCCTTGGGCACTGTTGAGTGCTTCAAATACACCTGTGCTATATGCGATACTGTGGGATGTGTTCCTCGGGCTCCATTTGGTCTCTTTACTCGTGCCCAAAAGATATGCCGTAACACCAACACACCTTTTTGCCGACGGTCAACGTTATGAATGGAGTCGGTTAAAAATGCCGAAGAAGCAACCAAAGTCACGCATTATGCTCTTGAGGATGGGATGGGGCCCTTTTGCCCCGTTGCCTCTTGGAGGGCAATATCATGATTTGGAAATTGCTAAGCAACGAATTCGTATCTTCAAGGATGTACAAATTGATGTTGAAAACGAATGAATCAGCCTCAATTATCTTCAACTACCGCTGGTAAGAGCATGTTAGGAAGGATGACAATGAATGCCAGTGATGCACGTAATCGATTACAAGCAGGTAATCTTCGTTTTACTTCAAACGCAGCAACTTCTGAACCAACAGTTCATCATGCAACCGATGAACAAACAATTTCTGGACAATCACCCTATGCAACCATTCTCACATGCGCGGATTCAAGAGTGACGCCAGAGATTATTTTCGATGAAGGCATTGGCTCATTGTTTGTTGTCCGGACTGCAGGTGCAATAGCACGTTCATCCCAGATGTCAAGCCTTGAATTTGCAGTAGGACAATTGAATTGTCCGCTCATTGTCGTCATGGGACATTCAGGATGTGGGGCAATAGCAGCAACCTTGGGGTATCTTCAGGGCCAAGATGTCGCATCTCCGCATCTTCAAACACTTGTTGAGCACATCTCATCTTGCTTGGACAATCAACATCTCGAGGCCGATGAAGCAGCAAAGAAAACGGCCATAGAAACATGCCAACAAATCATCTCAACCTCATCAATGATTCAGCAGGCTATCGCTGAAGATAAACTTCAAGTCGTTGCCGCAATGTACAACTTTTTGACTGGCGGTGTCGAGTTTCTTTAACCCCCAACACATAGTTCAATAACTCTTGTTGAGGTGGAAAACTATGGCCCAAGATGACGCTCAGCCTCCTGTTCATGAGCGAATTTCTTGGCTTGCTCATCAGATAGCCTACCACTCGGACTTGTATTACAATCAAGCAAAAACTGAGATTTCAGATGCAGAATTTGACCAACTTTGGGACGAGTTGAAACAATTGTCCCCCACCCATCCACAACTCAACCGAGTTGGTGCAGATGTCGACCCTGGTACTCAGAAAGTAGACCACTTGTTTCCCATGCAGAGTTTGGACAAAGCAACGTCAAGCGAAGAGATAGCTCATTTTGTTCAAACGACGACCGGTGGTGCATTACAATTTCTTGCTCAACCAAAACTCGATGGTTCCGCTCTTTCTATTGAGTACCGAAAAGGACGACTTGTTCGTGCAGCCACTCGAGGAAGTGGTGAACGTGGTGAAGATGTCACACGTAATGCTATGAAAATCCCCAATATTCCAACCCGTTTGAGTGCCAATGTTGATGTTCATGTACGGGGAGAAGTCGTGATGCCTCTCGAAATTTTCGAATCAAAATACAAAGACATCTCGCCCAATCCTCGCAATTTAGCAGCGGGGGCACTTCGACAAAAATTGGAAGTTGGGAAAGCAGATGCTGCCGACCTTCGTTTTCATGCCTACGATGCGAAATTCCCATCCGGTGCGGAGAGGCATCCAGCAAGCGACGAGCCACCAGCAGCACAATTTGATTCAGAAGTACTTGATTGGCTCGTCAAACATTCCACAATCGAGCCAGCAGAGTGGAGCATTCATCGCGCTGAAGATGTGGGGGATGTTGTTGGTTTACTGGAAACATCCACCATCGCATGGACTGAACGAAGGGCTTCATATGCGTATGAAATCGATGGAGTTGTATTGAAAGTTGATTCAATATCTCGTAGAGACCAATTGGGGAAAACAGCACATCATCCAAGATGGGCTCTCGCATGGAAATTTCCACCCGAGGAAGCAACATCTGTTCTCCTTGATGTCATTTGGCAGACTGGTCGGACTGGAAACATCACACCCGTCGCAAAAATTGCTCCCCAGCGTGTAGGAGGTGTAACAGTTGAAAACACTACTTTGCACAACGTCGGTGAGATTGAAAGACTTGGCTTGGCGATTGGAGATAAAGTAAAAATTGTACGACGAGGGGATGTGATTCCAAAAATAGAATCAAGTCTTGGTCCTGCGGTATCCCACGATCTTCACAACCGATTTCATGCTGATGGCACATTATTTTCCTCGGTTTTGCCGGCACACTCACCGATTCAAGTTCCCACTTCTTGCCCCGCATGTTCGGGTGATGTAGAGTTGGAAGGTGCATTTCTCAAATGCATGAACTTGGCTTGTTCAGCACGAACAGGCCGTGCAATTTTGTACTGGTGTCGTGCTTTGGAAATGGATGGCGTTGGAGAGAAATTAGTCGAACAATTGCTCGAGGAGGGCAAAATCAACTCGATTGCTGATCTCTACACACTTACACGTGATGATTTGCAAAGTCTTGAACGAATGGGCGAAAAGTCCTCACTCAATGTCCTTTCCGAACTTGAAAAATCGAAGAGAATGACCCTTTCAAAATTCCTTCATGCTCTTGGCCTTCCTGGAATCGGACCTGAACTTGCCATGGCCGTTGCAAAGCACCTCACATCGCTCAAGGCTTTACTAGAATGGGTCGAACTGGCTTTTGCTGAAGTCGATGACGAACATTTTGGCCCACAAGTCGATGAGCACGGAAAGCCACACACAGAAAATCAAGCCCTCCGAGAAATGCAGTCGATTGAAGGCATAGGTGATGTTGTTGCCCTTCACATTCGTGACGGTCTTCATGTCCGCATGGAGATGATTCTCGCATTGATTGAGCATATTGTTGTCGAGGATGAAGTCGTCACATCAACAACAGGTGCAGTATTTGACGGAATGACATTTTGCATTACAGGGACCCTCAGCCAAGGTCGAAAGGAATTTGAAGAATTGATTCGAAAATATGGTGGCAAAGTTGTGGGAAGCGTATCAGGCAAACTTTCTGTCTTACTCGCAGGGGAAAATGCAGGCTCGAAGCGTGCAAAAGCCGAATCCTTAGGTGTTGAAATTTGGAATGAAGAGAAATTCAACGTGTCAATTTTTTCCAATGAGAGCAAACCTCCTGTTGAGCCCGAAAAGAAACCCGATGGAAATACAAATGCTACAACATTGTTTGATTTTACCTCTCATTCAAACGAAGAATAAAAAACTAAACTATCGTAATATAACGCATGAAGGTTAGAGTACTCACATTAACGAGTTTGTTGGTTCTCTCACTGCTCTTCAGCCCACTTACGCAAAGTAGAGACGATGGGATTTTCAATAGTGCCAATGGTTGTTCTTGTCATAATCCAGCTGGCTCGTTAACGCCAACGCTCGATGGCTACCCATCTGAATACACACCAGGCTCGACCTACACCATCAACATTAGTTCATTGAATCCTGTGTACTCAACAGGCGGTTTTTCGCTTCAAGTCAACAAAGGTGAATTGACCAATCCAGGCACGATGGTCGACATTTTTTCCAACAAACTCTCGGCAACACACAATGACATTCAACGCAATTCATGGCAAGTTGATTGGACTGCACCGGCTGCAGGAAGTGGTTCTGTCACGCTCAGTGTGGCGGTTGTCAATGCGGATGGACTTGGCTCGAACAAAAACGATGTCAAGGGTACGTTATCGGTGCAAATCACCGAATTTGTGGATTCAAATTCACCGCCTTCAGTAACCGATGTTCATATCTTACCTTCAAACCCTTCAACAACTGATGACCTTTCAGTCAGTTATACATTCAACGATGATGATGGCGACATAGAGTCTGGAACCGTGATTCAATGGTTCAAAAATGGCGTTCTTCAATCAAGTCTATCATCCTCCGTCGTTCCATCCTCTGCAACAAGTCGAGGAGAAGAATGGAGTGTTGCAGTTACACCATCAGACGGAACAGCGAGCGGTCAACAGGTGACATCAAATTTGACAACAATCGCAAATTCACTGCCATACTCGACAGACATCACGATTTTGCCCCTACAACCTTCATCAGATGATGACCTCACCCTCACCTATTCGATGCTCGATGAAGATGAGGATGTCGTGACATCTTCGATTGTTTGGAAGGTCAATAACCAAAGGGTTAGCAGCCTCGACAATCTCTCTAACGTTCCGAGTATCGCTACTAGAATTGGTGATACATGGGAAGCCCACGTACTTCTCGACGATGGTTTCGATTCAAACCTCGTTGTTAGTTCAAGTATGTTCATTTCCTCCGACAATTCTGCCCCAACAATCACTTCATTGGCTATTATCCCAGCAACGCCCACTTCTTCCCAAGACATTGAAGTCGTATGGTCCATTGATGATGAAGAGGGTGACGAAGAAGAAGATGTTGAGATAGCGTGGCTCAAAACCGGCGAAATCATCGATGACCAAACAGGCTCAATCTTGCCATCATCCTTAACATCTAAAGATGAAACTTGGGAAGTCATGGTTCGAGTTTTCGATGGTTTTGGCTGGTCGAACTGGTCGACATCCGAGATGTTTACGATTCAAAATTCGTTACCAACAATATCAACAATTGATTTTGATTCAATTGAAGTATCATCTGACAGCAATGTTTCATTCACCTACACAGCGACAGACGCTGATGGCGACCCCGTTGAGATTTCTTCTATACGGTGGATAAATGGTGAGGAGGTTGTTGATTCAGGCACACAACAAACGCTCTCGTATGAATTCACTTCGAAGGGAGAATCATGGTATGCAATGGTTCAACTCACCGATGGCGTAGATGTGGCGCCTTCAATTTCCTCAGCACCAGTTACCATTGTCAACAGTGAACCATCAGTCAACATTCAATTCGACGAGGAACATATTGCAAAACAAGCATTAACTCCAGCCATCGATATATTTGATGAAGATGGTGATGGGATTGATGTGACGATTGCATGGTACAAGAATGGGTTTCGAGATGGGTCACTCGACAATCAAACAAGCGTACCTGCTTTGAAAATTGGTCCTTCGCAGGAATGGAAAGTTATAGTTCAAGCAACGGACATCGATGGAGCATCCATCACTGCTGAAGCATCGGTCGTCATTCAAAATGCGCCTCCGCAAGCAAAGATTCTTCCTGAATCCAACACAATTTGGCTCGGTGAATTCGTTACATTTGACGGCTCTACATCGATGGATAACGATGGAACAATTGTTGGTTATCGGTGGTATCTTGATTCAGGTGAAGGTGATCAGATTCTTATCGGTACGGAGACGTCGGTAACATTTCTGGCCCCTGATTCTTTTGCCTTGATGCTGGTTGTTACAGATAGTTCTGGTGCGACATCGGAGGTTGTTGAATCATTCACCTCAAGTCAAGGACCGAGTATTTCACAAGTCAATCTTGTGCAGCAACAAGAAAAATTCACACTCACATGGCAATGGGATGGCCCTGAAACGGTGTTTAGAATTTATGAGGATGGTCGTGCGATTGGTGAAACAACTGCATTAACATTCCAAGGTCGTAGTAGTCTAGCCGTCGAACAATCGTTTTCGATTGTACCTATCGTGGACGGTCAAGAATTACAAGCAGGTCAAGCACAATCTGAATTGGTCGACTTCAGCAACGTCGAATTAGACCAAGAACCTTCATCCTTCTTTGCTTTAGGGATTTCAGTACTGATGTTGAGTTTGGGCACGCTACTCATGATGATGGTTATCCGCAAGGAGGTGATGCAATGAATTCGTCGCTCAAAACACTCGTTCTCTTCGTGAGTTTGTTGTGTATTTCTTCATTTTCTCAAGCAAACCCTGGTGGTGTAGGGCCTTCGACACAAGACATGCAGTGTGGGGGTGCATGCCATGGCGATGCTGATTTGAATGCCACCTCTCCCTTTACCATCCAACTTCAACAAACCTCAACTGCTTACGCAGGATTACCAATGTCGATGAATGTCGAAGTATCCAATCTCGACCAGATGCAAATCGATGTCTTAGGCGTCTTCCTTCTCACCGATACGACAGGGTTTGAAGACACACCAGAAGACGATGGTTGGGCGATAGTAAGCAATTCGGAAGGAGGCGATGAAAACTATGTTGAAGCACAACCGAAGAGCACGTCGTTTGGTATTGGATGGGTGTTAAAACCACCATCTGAGCCAGGTACATTCACTTTCTTCGCATCGATTCATCATGGTTCTACAGATCAAAGTGGTACGCCATACTTTGGAATTTCAAATGAACCATTAACGATTGAAGTTTTACCAGTACCAGAAAATCTACCCCGTATAGACCCCCAAAGCGTTCTCCCAAGTCAACGAAATAACGGCGAACAAACCACCTTTACTTTGTCAACGCTTGAGGCAGAGTCGGTGTTGATTGAATGGCGTCTACAAGATGGAGATACGCAGGTCTTCAACGCCACCAAGACAGGTGAACAACAATGGGATGTGACAATCCCTGCTACATTGACACCCGGAATTGTTGAATGGAGGGTGACGCTCGAAGGCAATGATATTGTTCAAACCTCCCCCTGGCTCCAAATTTCAAGTCTATCCGACAGTGTTGACATTGACAATTCGATGTTGTACTTGCAATCGTTTGCTTTGTTGGTCTTTTCATGTGGGTTTTATCTTGGCCTCACCCTCCTTCTTCCCTCAACACCGATGAAGGAAGACAAGATATTCGTTCCTCTCAACCAATCAGAAGAAGACAATGGAGGTGAAGATGAGTGATCCCTTCACCTCCAACATTGCACGTTGTGGGTACCGAAATGGTGGTCGGCTCATTTGCATTGTCGGGTGCATGTTTCTTGCTCGCTTTGCTTGCCTCATTTGGAATTTGGAAATTTCATATGGTTCATAAGAAGGTTGACACAATTGCACATGGGGCGTTAGTGTTTGGACTTTTAGCAACACCGCTTGCCATTCTATCTGGCATTCAATCAAGTCCTGGCGAAGACATACAATCAACGATTTTAGCAACCAAAATGCTTCTTGCCATGAGCGGCGTTGGTCTTGCTCTTGGGGTTCTGGTTGTTCGGATGAAACAAGGCATTGAACTTTGGAATCAAACATTTGCATCTGTAGCTCATGCAATGTTTGGAATGACGGCCGTTGGGATGATGTTGCTTACCGCATCATTAGGTGGACGATTTTCGAGAGGAGAATCGTTGCTGGATTTTGCACATCTGCCATATGACACTCTTTTCCTTGCACCAGGATGGTTTTCAGCAGCCCTCTTGCTGATAGGGATAGCAAATACAATTTTCTATATTCGTCGAAGTTCAACCATAGAGCATTGAATTAGGTCCACCGGTGTGTTCAAGATTCATGTCCATGCCCTCCATCATCGCTTTGATGCTCTGTTCGATTTCTTCGGCTTCTTCGATAAGTGGAGCATGATCCAGGTCAATGGTTGGCAGGAGATGGTTGAGTTGTTCGATGAGTGCAGCCGCAGCACGAGCATCTGGGAACGTTGGATTTGCTTCAACCATTAGGGACATGGTGTCGATACCTCGTCGCATGGCTTCAGCGAGCAAGCCACCATTCATACCTCGAACAACGCCCCCTTCGGCGAGTTGAATACCCATGCTTGTAAGCAGTTCTCTCGTTGCCTCATTCGCCCCAATGCCAATGACATCAATCGCATCTGTATCGTCATAATTGATGACAGGTTCAGTACCGTCGAGCGATGCTGACATTCCATTTTTTGCAAACGCATCGATGAGAACGCCAGCTTGAATGTTGTTTTCTTTGGACCACTCGAACAATGTCCACACAATTTTGTGAACTAGTGGGTCTGGAACCACAAGTTCACTCATCAGCAGGATGACTTCACTGCATCCTCGAATGGAGCATTTTTGCTTGCCGCTGTATGCTCGAATAGGTGGGAGCGGCTCACCCTTCTGAAGAATGGCAATCGGAGGGAGCCGGTCATCGACAATACCGCCGATAAATTCGAGTTCAAGATTATCGATGAGGTAATGTGCAACAATACTCGACACCATACCAATGCTTGGGAAACACGTGATGACCAGTGTTTTTTCTTCGACAGACTTGCTTAATCGAATTGTAGGGCCTTCCATATCTCTTCCTTGTTCGCCTTAGGTATCAAATCTTTCCTTGAATTGGAATCAAAGCCTTCATGATTCTTGAGGGAAACCATAGACCATGACCGAGCAGAAAAAAGAGCGACAGCACCAACTCTCACCATCTGCTTGGAATAGATACGAGACATGCCCAAGAATGTACTGGCTGAGCCGCCAAGGATTTCCACGTAAAGCTGGTATGGCTGCATCTTTAGGAACCGCGGTGCATGCTTCAATTGAAGACTTACTCAATATGGATATATCCGGAAAAGAAGATATGGAGATGGGGTGGTTTCCAGATACGGCAATGCAGATGCTTCAAAATCGATGGGACGAGGAGAAAGAAATCTTTCTTGCAACACCTCGCCGACCAATGTGGAAAGAGGAGAAATTTTCTGAAGCGAAACGACAACAACGCGGAGGAGTCATCATGTTGCTTGACCATATCGGCGTCAAAGGTTTAGCCCCTGAGCGAATTTCATATGGATTATGGAAAAAATTACAGCAACATGTCATTGCTGTTGAAGGAGAATTGAAAACACGTGACGGTCGCCTGATGGGTCGTTTGGATTTACTTCTTGCAGATGTTGATGAGAGCGGGAAAATGACCGGATGGCTTGTAGCCGATTTGAAAACTGGCAACGCCCCAGAAACGAAACTGAAGGAAGAAGTCAACCGACAATTACGTATGTATCGCGATATTCTTCTTGCAAACAATCCAAACGCACCTCAAGTCCGAACAGAAGGGTGGTACACGAAGACCTCCTCAAAGTGGCCAGCATCAGGGCCAAGCGTGCTAGAGGATGCTTATGCGGCTTGGGAGGCGACACAAATTACTGATGAACCTCTACCTGCAATCGCCGGTCCAGATACATGTGGTGGATTTTGTGATTTCAAAGCATGGTGTCCACATTGGTGGAATTGGCGTCAAGATTCAGGCACGCTGCACACTGGTGATTTTAGCGACATGGTTGTTCTTGTACACACATACGACAACGAGAGTGGTGCAGCATCTGTTGAACTTTGTCACCCGTCAAGCACCGAGGGCCAACCGTTGCCAACAGGTGACAGAATGAGTGCAAAATTCGATGGTCGTGGGAAGGAGGCTTTTGAGGAAATGTGGGACGAACACAAAGGTGCAGTGTTCATAGCGTCAGCCATGATTCGAAACAACGTCATCAAAGTTGGTCATTGGTGCGATGTGTTACCTTGGAAACCGATTTCAGATGCTGGTCATTCGCTGATGTAGTCGCGTAAAATCTCTCGCACCTCATCCTCGTCGATGCATTTTGGTGACATCATCCAGTGAAAATAGGACGGGTCTTCTGTAGCAACGACACGAACATCGACACCTCGGTGTCGACCAAATGCAAGAATGAACTGATCTCCATCTTTCCGAATCTTCCCACCAGTATCAACAAGCGGCAAATCATCAAGGCTTCTTCCTAATTCTGACGCATCTTGATTCGAGGCATCACCATGGGCAAACCAGCGTTCAAGTTCTTCGATGGATTTTCGAAACATTGGTGCGTAATCAAGCGATAGTTGCCAAAAAAGAAGAAGAGTTGCAGCAGCATCTGCTCCTGCAGTATGAGCGTTGGATAGGTCAATCTGGTGCCGCCTGCATAAACTTCCAAGATTGTGTGGCCTTGGAAGTTTGAGCCTTCGCACGATTTCAAGTGTGTCGAAGACTGCTTTGGGTTTTGGAGGAAGTTGCCCAATGCGAAGAAATTCTTGCTCAAGCATTGCTAAGTCGAATCGACGGACATTATGTCCAATGATAATCGCTCCATTCATCATGTAAGCCAACTGGCTAGCGTGTCCGATAAATGAATCAGCACCTTTGATGTCGTTGTCATAAATGCCATGAATTCGGCTGGCGTCAGGTGGAATGTTCCTCTGTGGGTCAACGAGATGGTCGAGATGAATTGCTGCACCATCTGTTTCGGAACCAATCAATGCGTACTGAACAATTCGGTCTCTCGAGGTGGAGATTCCTGTCGTCTCTAAATCAAAGGCAAGAACTCGCTCACCCTCAAAGAAATCGACACCCATGAATCCTTGATTGGTTGCAAGCATTTGAACATCTCGCATTTTGGATTTGAGGGATGGACAAAAATCTCATACAGAACTTGAGTGTGGGGGGACCATGTCCTTGAGAGACAGGTTGCGTCAATTCTTTTCTGGTCAACCAACCATCGAAAAAGACCAATCCGAAGAAGAACAAGACAATGAACTGGTCGAACAGTTCCACGAGCGAATTGAAATGTTTGAACAATCCGCTGAAGAATTGTTTGAAATTGATGATGAACCTTCGAATGAGGAAGAAATTGAGGTGGCTACTCCGGAATACGATGTTGGTGAAGTCAGGATTGAGGAGGCTTTACTTTCCGAGGAGATGGAAGATTTTTCCCAAACAAATGAAATTGAAATCCATGATGTCTCTGAATTAGACGACCCATACGAACATGCAACAATCGATGGTGACCTTCCTCAACCGATTGACTTTGATGAAATGAACACGACGGCGACTTGAAAGAGACGAACAATTAGAAAGGAGAAGCCATACGGAAATTCATGCAACGCATATTCCCTCGATTGAAGACATATGCTCTTCTTTTCAGTGCGTTGATGTTAACCCAGTTGACAGCAGGTTGCACAGGAATATTAGATACAACAGTGAATCCTAGAGCAGAACTGGTTGCGTACCCTCAACTCATTCAAGTCGGCGAGATGGTTACCCTCGACGCCAGAGAATCAAGTGCAGTCGAAGGGGTATTGGTTTCTTATGAGTGGGATTTTGGCGATGGACAAACCGCAGAAACTGTTTCAGCATTTACGTCACATAGTTATGTGAATTATGGCCAATACACCGTCACTGTCAAAGTAACAAATGACCAAGGCGGAACGGATGAATCGACACAGTTGGTCACAGTGAATGGTGCCCCAATTCTTAATTTGACCTATCCTGATGATGTTCGCTCTGGAGACACCATCCTCCTCGACGCATCTGCAACCTATGACCCTGAAGGGGCCCAACTGATGTTTGCATGGGACCTTGATTGGTCGGTTGATGCCGATGGAGATGCAGACCCTAGAAACGATGTTGATGCTGCGGAGGAGAAAATCATGGTACCAACAACGACGTCAGGTGTTCTCAAGGGAAGCGTAGTTGTGAGTGACGGTCAAGGTGCAAGTTCTCAAGCCACATTTGAAATTACAATTCAACCCCGTATGTATGAAGTTGTTTGGATTTACGAAACCATCGAATATTCTTGGCAAGATTATCTTGAACAAGGAGAATCTTGGGAATCCAACATCACTCCGTCTGATGAAGGGAGAATCATGGAGGTTCATGCGCTTCTCGAATTGGATCAAGATGTTGCTCCACCGTATGACAACTTTACCTTAGTTCTACGAATTCTTGATGATGGTATGCGTGTATCAGAGCAAACCGAAGATGGTAATTATACAAATCAAGAGTCAGCAAAAGCAGAAATAGAAATTTTGGATTTGAACATTCAGCCAGAAAATGCATTGTACTCTGCGGATTCGGAGGACCAACTCCTCAATCACCTTCTATCGGGAAATACAACACTACGCGGTCTTGGTGAATGGATTTGGGTTGTATCTGCAGACCAATCGGACCCTGACTCATTCATCCCAGGGGTGCCAGACCCCGACCCCGGAAATGATTGGGAATTGATTGTCAAAGTCCTCATTGGACGCCCATCGCTAACCGAAGTGGCCTTCAACGACTCATCGATGTGAAGAGAAAGGTGTATCAATCAAAGACATTTGGCAAAAGGTGAGCGGTATGGTTGAGACAGTCGAAATCAGTCGAGTTAACATTCGAGATTCACTTTCGCTCGATTTATCCGTGTGGATGCTCCATCCTGACGATTGGGATTTTCGACCAAAAATGGTGTATAAAGACCAAAATCTCAAAATTCTTTGCTCTACAAAAGAGACTCTTCTTGCAGAAGTGGAATTAGAAGCGGAACATGTTGAAGTATTGATGAGGGACAGGGTTGCTGAATTACGTGTGAAATTCCAAGTCCAAGGAATGCACGGGCGTCTGAATGACATCCACCCCATCATTGCAGACGGCAAAGCAAAGAAACTCGCAACAGCCAACTGGAAAACAACTCAACCAGTCAGTTTCGAGTAGGGAATCCCCCGAATCTTTGATAATGGTTCATTGAGTTTTCCACCTTATGCAAAAACCAAGCGGCATAGGCGGGCAAAAACGTGCTAGATTCCAACGATTAAAAGACGAAATTATTCGATTTGTTTCTGCAAATCCTGGATGCACAGCACAAGCAATTGTAGCGAATCTAAACCACGAACAACAAATGAGAAATCACGGTTTGACACCGAGAAAAGTAGGTTTTTTCATCACTCGAAACCTTGGTGAATGGTTGACATGGTGGCAAGATCATCGAGCAGGCCGCAGGGTCTATGGCGTTGCTCAAGAATCAGACGCCCCTTCAAACAAGCGATGACATCTTGATTGACCCACTTCACTCATGTACTTGTGTTGAGTGAGGCAAATTGATGGGCGAGGTCATCACTGCATACTTTGACCTCGACGGGACCCTCCTCGACGCATCAAGTGAAAAAACGCTCACTGCTCAGTTAGCAAAAAAGCGACCTTGGCGAATTCCTCTCGGTGCAGTGATGTGGACGTTGGGGTGTGTTGGAAATGTGTTACGTGGGCGTTCGTTGTATGATGCAACAAGAAACAGAGGTCATTTTAGCCTTGCTTCTTGGGATGTTCTTGAGACGATGTCAGACGAAATTGCCAAGAATATACTTTCAAAATACATTCCAATACAATCACACGAACGAATTGATTGGCACAAATCCCAAGGTCATCGAGTCGTTCTTCTTACAGCCACCATAGCCCCAATGGCAGAAGCCATGGGTCGAGTGCTTGGCATCGATGTCGTCTATGGATGCGGACCTAAAGTTCGCAAAGGGAAATTATCAGGCTCTGAAAGAGGTTGGTCCGTACCTCGCCGAAAAGGAAAAGTTCCGATTATGAAAGACGACGCCTTGCAATCCAATTCAAACCTCAAGATGTGTTATGGATACGGAAACACAATGGCCGATTCGTGGTTCATGCGCGAATGTGGTCATCCTATCGCAGTCAATCCCGAATCACCATTACGAAAGTATGCAACCGATCAAGGCTGGGAAATCTTGCATTGGAAAATAGAGAATTAAATACTCTAGAGACCGGATTTAAACATGTCTGAGGTTCTCAACGCGTTGTTTGGCTACCAATCAAGCCAGAGAAAAAAGAAATCTGCAAAAGACAATGTGTTTGACGAATTTGAAATGGTGGTGACAAGCTATCAAAGGTCATTTGAGTTGTTCACCGATATCGTTGAACGAAATCAAGAGCGAATATTTTTCGAAGAAGATATGAAAATGGTCGTCAAGGGTAAAATGGCAATCTACCGAATCAATGTCCAGTCGTGGATTAATGCATTGCGTAACCCATTCGCTCATACATCGTTCGAGCCGGTAGAGGTCCACCCGCTCCATCGATTTGTGAATGACCCCTGCAAAGCCTGTGTCCAAGTCAGTATCTCATCTGAACAACCAGGTATTGATTCCATTTGTTCCTACATCATGGGGCTGCTCAACGATGAGTCGTATTTTGGTTTGGAAGAGTTAAGGCCGCTTCGAAGTGCTTTAATCCGAACATATGGTTATGCAAAAAGTCCAATTTCTGATGCTCTTGAGGAATATTTTGCCGAATACTGCGATGCAAGTATTCAATTTACTCAAAGTAAAATTTTGATTCAAGGCACAAACAATTGGAAATGGAGAATTGATTTTCAAAACCCATGTGTTCAAGGATTCAAAATTGAGTACCAAAAACCTCGACAATCGTGGTGGAACAATCTTTCTCTAAACGCTCAGGATGACTTTGACCATTCCGATGAATTCTGTGAAATCTTCTATGCGGTCGAACTTCTCTCGAATTGTCCGAGGGTTCTCAAGGCACAACCAACGTGGTATCATCGCCTCTTTACATTCCGAATCGCTGTGGACTATCCACCACTCGCCAAAAGAATCTGTCGAGAATTTACGAATAATCCGTACTATGAAGCAGACTATACTGACAGATGGGGAGAGGAACCGTCACCTGTCGTTTATGAGGAACTTGAAGAACTCAAAGAACAAATCAAAATCATAGGTGGTTTTGAAGAAAGTTACTGAGCGGCCCGTCCGCGATTCGAACACGGGTCTCATCCTCCGCAGGGATGAAGGATATCCAGACTACCCTAACAGGCCTCGCTTCGCCGAATTGACTGACCAATATAAGCACACAGGTTGAGGAGATTTTCCAAAGAACCCTAGCATTGATACACTATTGCTTGAACCGTAGAATATGGCAGTAACTTGTGTCCGTAGAGTCGATTTTCCGATGATTGATTTGGCAGGTATTGCTTATTACCCTCGAATCTACGATTTTTGTCATAGAGCGTTTGAGGATTGTTGGGAGAAATTCACTCACCACCACTATAACCACATCCTCACAGAAGTAGGTGTGGGCTTTCCTTTGAAACATATCGAATCAGAATTTCACGCTCCAATTCGCTATGGAGATACCATCACAGTTGAAATTTCGATCACTAAAATTGGAACGACATCATGCATTTGGTCGTACAGAATGACCAATCAAGAAGGGGTCAAAGTTTGGTCTTCTTTACAAACAACGGTTTGTGTCGATATGCAGAATCTTGAACCGGTGCCAATCCCACAAGAAATTCGCACGGCGATGATGAAACATTTGCTTGTGGAGGTTGAGCATGTTTGAGGTGAGGCCAGATACAAAAGGGCCAAAGAACATTGGCACATTTATGATGATTGGTGGTCTTGTTCTTCTCGCATATGCCTTTGCAAATTTCACATATCATTCGTCAGATTTGAGCGACAATGATGTGGAGATATTGCTCAAGAATTCGAATCGCCAATCTGATGAAAACACAACAGTTGAGGATTATCGAGATTTTGAACAATCAAGTCAAGACGAGTCTTCCTTTCTCTTCAAAGCCATTGGTCTTGGATTAGCGGGATTATCGAGCATCATTGGTGGGTCAATGTTAAGGTCACTCAATCCGATGGGTTCCAAAATTGCAGGTGTTGGTGTAGGTTTAGGTGCTTGTATTGTGTTCATCACAAGTTACGATATCTACAATCAATCGAAAGATGGTTTGAATCAATCACTTCAGTTGACATATCTTACAACTGTCTATCTATGGTCGACTTTCCTGGGATTATGTTTCGCCATGTCAGTTTTACCTATACTCAATGTCCGAGCTCGCTTAGCGATGAATCCAGAAGTTCGTCTTGTAGGTCACGATGAAGAATCTTGAGGCTTAGGCCATTTTTTTGCAAGTGATTTTTTCAAATCATCATCAAGTGTTGCGTTCCACCAATCGCTCCCTTGCCAAATAGCATATTTGCCACGTATGCCTCGTAAATCCGCACCTTTGAGTTGACAATTTCTGAAATTAGATAGATTCAATCTCGCCTTTTTCAAATCTGCACCCCGGAAGTCGGAACCATCGAATGCAGATTTCATTAAATCTGCACCGATCATTGAAGCCTTGCGGAAGTCACACGATGTGAAATCAGCCCCAGTGAGGTCAGCTCCATCCAGTATTGCTCGTTTGAAATTTGAGCCGGCGTGCCGTCCTCCTCGAAAAATCCCGTTGGTGTGGTTTTGAAAAGAAGCATCGAGCACAACGGCTTCATCACGGGTGTCCGGGTCATCGCGTGGGTCGCCTTGACCTCCACCCGACATGACCAAACCTACACCTCATTCAAGCGAACGCTTGTCGAGATGGGCGCGGCCTTCGGGTGTAAGGATTGCGTATCTGTTTTTGTCTTCTTCACCTTGTGGGATTTGAAGAAATTCTTTTTCTCGAAGCCGGTTGAGATAGAGAGAAAGGTTACCGGGCTTTTCTAAGCCGGCGTCCTCAAACAATTCTTCAATGACTCTGGGAGGGCAATCGTTCTTTCCCTCAACATCTCTCAAGTAATGGATTGCCCCGAGAACTTGGTCGGGTTTACGTTGCAGAGCCGATTTATTGACGAGTGCCAAAAACGCTGAACCACGTTCGGGTAGACCGACATCTTTGACGGCTTTCACGGCTGCATGAATCGCTAGTTCTCTTGCGTCCCTAAGTTTGTCGATCATGTTTGACCATGAATCGTCGCCTTTGAGGAGGTCAAATTCATCATCAACTTGCATTGTGGCACCTTCCAAGTCGATTACAACATCTCCAACGGAAATGTGAATTCGATTGCGATGATGGATGGCCATTAGTGTAAACTACACCATCTCATTCATAATATTGTGTAAAATTTTTCTAAACAAATTCGCCCAAATTTTGAAATTTTTGAGGATACCGTAAGCATATTGAACAGAAATATCCTCAGCGATACAGGGCAAGCCTATGTCATCCCAAAGAAAAGTTTCAATTTTGATATTCTTGATGCTTTCAGCATTCCTTCTTCCTTTCCAAATTGTTCATGCTGATGGTGGGGGGAGTATCGAAGTTTTTGGGGATGGCTCAGGAACGTTGGAAATGAATTTTGATGGGGTCACGTCCACCAATACCACGGTTGATCTCCTTCGCAACACAACGATAACAAATGCAACCTTCACTATAGCAACGCTTCCATCATCCCAATCACCTGGACAAGTTTGGCTGGATATCGATAACGATGGACAACACGAATGGAACTTTACCAATCCTTCGTACGGTGATTTCGGCGACCAAAATGTGTTCGAAGGAGGTAGTTCATCTGACATCGTCCAAACCTCAAGTGGTACGACTGAAAATTCGACCAATGTCCTTGTACCACAAGGTCTTTCCATCAGTTCAGTCAACCTAGAGACGTCGTACCAAGCAGCGATAGGCGGTGGATTTTTTGCGATTGGAAATGTGATTGACATTCAGTCAAACGATGTGGATGGCGATGCTTTGAACGATGCAGTGGTCTTATCTCAAAATGGGACAGCAAGCGAAATTCATGTGTATTCGATGACGACTGGAGGCGTTGCCTCAAACCTCAGTTCAACCACATGTGCGACAAACAGGTTACTCGTCGATGATTTTGATGGAGATGGATACGCTGATGTTGCTTCAGTGAACCTCTCCTCGTTCAAGATGTGTATCCATATGTACAACTCAACGACAGGCCAATTCAATCAGCAGGTCAACAATACACTTTCGAACAGTATCTTGGATGTTGGCGTTGGCGATATGACAGGTGATGGGGCAGCAGACTTGATCACAATCCGAACAAATGGCGAAGTTGCATTGCAAGAATTCGATGACAGAAACACTGTGTATGCTCAGGTTGCTCAAGGACATAGCGTCACAATTAGTGAAAACAATTCAGCAATTCAAGCCACACTCATTGAGTTGTATGTCGAAAAATTCGATGGACCAAATTCTGATGTTACCGCAGTTGTAACAGACAATTCAATGAGTCTTCATAGCACAGAAATTATCTTTCAAAGTTCAACCTCGTCGCTCGCAAGCACTTCTGTTGTTTTTGATACGTTGCCTTCGGGTGCATCAATGAGTGATATTGATGATGACGGCGACATTGACTTCGTCATGTCTGGTCAACAAGGCATTGTATTTGCAAACAATACGGGTTCAGGTTGGGACACAAGTACGATTCAATCAACAATGAATCTGGATAATGCCGTCATCTTTGACCATAATGGAGATGGGCAGAAGTCAATTTTTGTTCCTGAAACGGGAGTTTCAGACAACAATCCACAAACGATCGAGGGCAAATTAGTTGGTCAGCATGTCGACATTGGTTCAATTAACACAACCTCCTTTGACCTTGAACCGTGGACGAATCCCGATAAAATCCACACCTTGGACTTTGATGGCGATGGTATCACAGACCAGGTCGTCGGTGCAGGTGAGTCGACTCAACTCGGCGTCTATATTGGCTCTTGGCATCAAGCAATGTATGACATTGACAAGAATGGAGATTTCGATGTTTCTGCTGAAGGTTATGCGGGAAGTGGTATGTATGGTACGTCAACGCTTGATGTCCCAGATGTAACCAATGAAATTCTCAATCTCTTGCCGATTGCTTCTGCGGGATGGCCTTCAACAACGGATGGATATGGCGTGAAGATGTCATCCTTCAATATGAGCTACACCTCATCAGGAAATGGCTCGTTTGTTTTGAGTGGTCTTTCCATCCGATACACGGCCACATTTATTGTAGATTACAATCCTCACATCAAAGGAAATTTGACAAATATATTCAACCAAAAAATGGAACCAGGGACCGGCTCATTGACGATCCATCTTCCCTTCAATAGTTCAAAACAAGGCTCATTACAAGTTCGTGATTTGAGTGTGTTGTATGTTGATGGGGCACCAAATTTAGTCATCCCTCCAACACCGGTTTTGAAAGTTGATACGCTCACCTCATCAATGGTTCAGATATCATGGCAAAATCAATCCTTGTTCGGCAATGATTTGTTCAATTTTGCAGTGTATAGGACGACCCAAGGGGATTCTGTTGATGTATCACAGCAACCTTATGATACACCTAATTCCAATTTATCGATTGATATGAACGTGCAAGCAAACTTAACTTACACTTACTATGTTCGTTCAATCCATGACAATGGCATTGTAAGTAATTTATCGGAACCGCTCAATGTGACAATTCCATTCCCTCCAGCGCCGGGCCAAATTCTTAATGTGAGTGCTTCAGATAAATCAAATGACGAAGGGTCAACCCTCATGGTCAATTGGGATGCTGGAAATTCTAGTATTGAACAATACCACATCTTCGTCGATACCTCAACGTTTACCGATGTTTCACCTATGAATAGTTCAAAAACCGTGACAAGTCAATCCACATCAACTGAAATTACCGTCGATAGTTTTGGCAACGCTCTTGTTGATGGTGTGGGCTATTTCGTGGCTGTGGTTGGTGCTGATGAGCATGGAAATTACACAACCTCAGTTCTAGCCGATGGGCCAGTTTATCCTCGAAATGATACGATTCTTGACCCTTCATTGAGTCTCATAGTCGCAAACACATCACATCAAGAAACCTTTCACACAGTCGTTCTTGATGAAACATTCGAGATTCAAGTTCTCCTTGAATCTCAACATGGTCCGGAACAATCAAAATCTGTGACCATAGAATTGTCAAGCGGAACAGACTCGCACAGTACTCAACTCATGACAGACGACCAGGGTGTTGTTGTTGCAACATTGGACGATTTCACCACGCTTCTTGATGTTTCAGGGATATTTGATGAGTTGACAATCACAGCATCGTTTTCAGGTGAGGATAATCCAATGTCACAGCCCTTGAACAGTACACAAACAAACCTTACGGTGCTCGCTGGCGCTCTGGTTGAAGTTAGGGCTCCAGAAAGTGCCCAATTAACCGATGGGCAGTATTCGATTCAGGTTGAACTTACAACGATACCATCCGTCACCGATTCAGTCTTTTCAACCACAACGCTTGAATGGAAACGAAAGTCCTCAGACGGTTCCCTTCATGATGAAGGAACATCCCAAGCGAGCTCACTCATGACGTTATCAGGTGCGGCTGTTGATGGACAACACCTTGAGATTGTTTTCAGTCAGGTTCCAAAATTCCTGTTCTTCTCTCAAACGACAGCAGAAATTTCCTTGGTATCCGAATCAACCACGATAGACAACAACACAACAACGGATTTGACGCCAACACAAATTAGCGATACAAGCATCGCCTGTTCAAACATTGAATTATCATTTGTTGTTGAGACTTCGCCGGTGTCGTATGATTGTACCCTTGTCAATCCAAATCCATTTTCAGTGAACGTTTCAATGGACATCGAGAGTGTTGATGTTGTCGGTGTTTCATTCACCATCGAAAACGTGGTGATGGATGAAAATGAGACGAAGGTCGTTTCAATCCTAGTACAGCGGGATTCGAATGTTGTGCTGACATCAGGCGGGACGTACTCCTCAACGGTATCCATCTATACTTCTTGGTCTGAGTCATCAGATCTCATGACTTCAACCGCATCCCTCATCTCTTGGTCAATAGGAAATCCAGTAGAAATCACTGACGAACCAACTGAACAACCAGAATCAACCTCTGGCCTCCAAGGCTTGCTGGTACCGGTTGGGGGAGGGCTTCTCTCGTTGGTGGTTGTTATTTTTGTTGTTTCAAAAATCGTAACCTCCCGTTCGACAAAAGAAGAGGATGATGATGAAGACGATTGGTACGAAGAAGCAATGGAAATGGTCGAACCTGAAGAATCGAAGCAATCCAATGAAGTCGAACCAATTGAAACAAAATCACTCGTTGACCTCAAATCTGAAGGAAAAACAATCGGAGAAGATGCACCCGAAGAACGTGGAATCGACTTCAGTTTGGGTGGTGCAACGAAGAATGAAATTGATGTACATTCGGTTGATGACGAACCAACTCTCGAAACCCATGAAGTAGATGTAGAAGGGGAGTCAGATGCCGATGATGGCATCTCAGTCGATGAGGATGGTACAGAATGGTATGAAGACGAACTTGGCGTTTGGTGGTACAGAGAACAAGGCTGGGATGACTGGGCTGAATGGCAAGAGTAAACGGTCAAATTTTTGAATAAGCCGCTTTGAGGATAGAATGGGTGGAACAATGGATACGCTGATGCCGGGATATTCATTGATGTTGCAGAAAGATGCAGACCCAACGACGACAGGCGGGGTCGCAATTTGCGGATTTACCACAGATGGGAAAGTGGGTGCAATTGCAACTGCCCAC
>Ga0255757_10000710_pt1 | contig 32595 bp, 27 predicted proteins | sample 071ome_27_FD_179957 | JGI IMG/M metagenome (GOLD analysis project Ga0255757, IMG submission 179957) | Coastal salt marsh microbial communities from the Groves Creek Marsh, Skidaway Island, Georgia - 071409AT metaG (version 2) | ecosystem: Environmental > Aquatic > Marine > Intertidal zone >...
AGTCGTAGTACTGGGTTTCCGCTTGGCGGTCCATTTGGCGTTGCAGGCCGTTCATGCCCATGTTGTAAGAGGCTGCGGCCAAGGTCCAGGACCCAAAGCGCGCTTTGGCCGCCTTTAAGTAGGCAGCCGCGGCACGGGTGCTCTTCTCTACGTGGTAGCGTTCGTCAATTTCATTGTTCACGGTCAGACCTAAGTCTTTGGCGGTCCCGGGCATCAACTGCCAGAAGCCGGCGGCTCCTGCGGGGGAGACGACAGGGGTCAAACCACTTTCAATCACGGCGAGGTAGAGAAAGTCCTGTGGTACGCCTTCTTCCTTCAAGATGCGCTGCATCACTGGGAAGTAGCGGCTGCTGCGCTTCAGGAGTTGCAGGGTATTGCTGTGCCAGTAGGTGTTGGTGAGGAGCTCCTTCGTCAGGCGTTCTTGGGCGTCTTCACGGTCCAAGGGAACGGCTTCACCGGCCAAATCCAACTCTTCCGGTAGGGGGACCAGGCGGGTGTGGTTGTGTTCGGACAGAAAGTGCAAACGCTCGCTCAGGGTGTTGGGGTCGGGAATGCCCCAAAGGCCAACCAGGAGGAGTCCAGCGAGGAAGAGGGTAAGGGTGCTGCGTTTCATGCGGTTTGAAATTGGGGGCCCGTAAAGGGCGTTTCAAACGACGCAAAGGCCATGCCTTTTTCGTCCTTGGCGGACAGCTGCAGCTCCGACGCGCTCAGACCGGTAGCACCCAGCCAATCAATGCCCAAATCCGCATCGTTGTAGGCGATGCATCCTTCCGCCTCCGGTGCATACACCTCGCTGCAACGGTACTGGAAAATGGTCCCGTCCTCCAAGGTGGCAAAACCATGGCCAAAACCGGCAGGAATCAGCAAACGGCGTTTGTTAGAGGCGCTCAAAAGGGCGCCGTAGGTTTTCCCGTAGGTCGGCGAACCGGCGCGAAGGTCCACGACCACGTCGTAGACGGAACCCTGTACCACACTGACCAACTTGGCTTGTGCGTGAGGAGGGCGCTGGAAATGGAGCCCGCGCAGGACGCCGCGGTGGCTCATGCTTTCGTTGTCTTGCTTCCACAGGAGCTCGGACGAGTCTGATTTGAACGTCTCCATGAAATAGCCACGCGCGTCGCCGTGTACGGTAGGTTCAAGGAGGAGGAGTCCGGATAGAGGTTGCTCCACGAGGTTCAATCCAAAGTGCTTCATGCCTGAAAATATGTTTGGGTCCATTCCACCAGGGTGGCGTGGGCTTGAGGGTGGCCCGCCACCAATTGGCGTGCCTCTATGAGTTCGCGGTCCACGGGAGTGGCGCCGCTAAAGGTGCTGGCACAGCCCCCGGCTTCGCGCACGAGCAAAATGCCCGCGGCTACGTCCCAAGGCGCCAAACCATGTTCAAAAAAGGCCTGGAAGCGATCGTCGGCCACCCAGGCCAAATCCGTCGCCGCAGAACCAAAGCGGCGGACGCCGCGCGATCCCTTGAAACAGGCTTGGAGTACCTCCAGGTAGGGGCCCATTTCCGAAAAATCGTAGTAGGGAAAGCCCGTAGCCACGAGACTCTCCGACATGGCGCGGTCGCTGGCGTGCAACCGACAGCCTTCGCAAAAAGCCCCCTCTCCGCGGCCTGCGGTGTAGAGGAGGTTCTGCCCAAGCTCAAATACCGCCGCCCAGCGCAAATCATCGCCTTCCAAAAGCGCCACAGAAATGGCGTAGGGGGGAAGGCCATGAATAAAATTGGTCGTGCCGTCCAAGGGGTCGATGATCCAGTTGAATCCGCCTTCGGACCAGGGGTAATCCCCTTCCTCGCCCAGGAAACCGCAGCCGGGCAAAAGCGCCGCAAGTCCAGCGACGAGGCGCTCTTCGGCTTTGCGGTCCACGTAGCTCACTAGGGCGTTAAGGGATTTGGTTTCCACGGAACTCGCCTGAAAGCTTTGGCGTTGCAGCTGAATCCAAGCACCCACCTCGCGGATCAGCGCTTCGGCAGATTGGGCCATTTCGGTGGACCAGTTCATGAGGCAACGGCGTTTACGACGGCGGCTACGGTGAGGCAGTCGTGGGCACCCCATTCGCCGAGTTCAATGTGTTCGACCGTTCCCGCACGGGCCGCCTCATAGGGCGTGCTCACGCGGATGTAGTTTTCGGTATAGCCTTGCATCCAGCCGTCGCGGTCGGCTTCTTCCCAGAGGACGCGTCGAATGCTGCCGATGTGGCGAAGCGCAAATTCACGCTGTTTTTTGGCACTCAACAGCCGCAAGCGGTGGTTGCGGGCTTTGCGCTCCACGGGCGGTACGGTGCCCTCAAAGTCGATGGCTTCGGTGCCGGGGCGCTCGGAATAGGTAAAGACGTGCAGGTAGCCGATGGGCAGGCTTTCCAAAAAGCGGTAGGTGTCCAGGAAGTGCTCCTCGGTTTCGCCGGGGAAGCCTACGATGACGTCAACGCCAATGCAGGCATCGGGCATGCGGTGCAGGATGCGTTCGACGCGCTCTTGGTAGAGTTCGCGGCGGTAGCGGCGCTTCATCTTGCCCAAAATTTCATTGTTCCCGCTCTGCAGGGGAATGTGGAAATGCGGCACAAAGCGCTGGCTGTCGGAAGTGAAGTCGATGACTTCGTCGCGCAGCAGGTTGGGTTCAATGCTGGAGATGCGAATTCGGTCCAATCCCTCCACCGTATCGAGTTGGTGCAAGAGGTCGATAAACCGGTGCTCGTGGCGCTTGTTGCCAAATTCGCCCTTGCCGTAATCGCCAATGTTGACGCCGGTCAGCACCACTTCTTGCACGCCTTGCTTCACCAAATGCTGGGCCTGCGTGACGACCTGTTCCAATCGAGCCGAACGACTGACGCCCCGCGCCATCGGAATCGTGCAGTAGGTGCAGGCGTAGTCGCAGCCGTCCTGAACTTTCAAGAACGCCCGCGTGCGGTCCCCCAAGCTGTAGGCGGCCTCGTAGCTGTCTACATCCTGAATCTCACAGGCATGGACCACGGCCTCTGAATTCTTCTGCAAATCCGTCAAGAACTGGCGAAGGTGCAGCTTTTCGCCCGCGCCCACGACCAAATCCACGCCTTCCATGGCGGCAATTTCAGAGGGGCGAAGCTGGGCATAGCAGCCGGTCACAACCACAAAGCTCTCTGGATTTGCGCGAAGGGCCTTCCGGACGACACTGCGGCATTCCGTATCCGCTTGCTGCGTCACCGAACAGGTGTTGATAATGACCACATCCGCGCCTGTTTTGAGGTCGACGACGGACATGCCTGCAGCTTGAAGGTCTCGGGAAATCGTGCTCGATTCCGCAAAGTTGAGCTTGCAGCCAAGCGTGTGAAAAGAAACCGTTTTTCCAGAGAGGCTCATCGCGCGAATTTACGGCTTTTCCTTGGTGCTATCTTTGGAGGATGAAGGCAAAGTTCTCGGGCCAAAGGCTGTTTCGCTGGGGCCTCCTCGGAAGCATCTTCCTGGGGGCGTTCCTAGGCTGTTCGGACCCGTCCGAATCGTCCACCGGGCTGGTCTTCCGCTACAACGAGCCTACCTCCCTGAGTTCGCTCGATCCGGCCTTTGCCCGCGACCAAGGTCATACTTGGGTAGCCAAGCAGCTCTTTTCGACCTTAGTGGACACGGATTCCGCCCTGGAGATTCAACCGAATTTAGCGCTGTCCTGGTCCAGCGACGCGAGTGGCATGCACTGGGAGTTTAAACTGCGCCGCGGTGTCTACTTCCACGACGACGCCTGCTTCCCGGGGGGAAAGGGACGCCAGTTATGGGCGCAAGACGTGGTCTACAGCCTCCAGCGTTTGTTGGATCCCCAAACGGCTTCACCGGGCGCGTGGGTCTTGGAAAATGTCGCCAAGGTCTCGGTCCTGGATTCTTTCACTCTAGCCATCGACCTAAGGGCTTTTGATCCGGCCTTGCTGGGCCGCCTGGCCATGCCCTACTGTGGCATCGTGCCGGTTGAGGCTTTGGTAGCCTATGGGACGGGATTTTCCGAACACCCCGTGGGCTCCGGACCTTTCCGCTTCCAGGCGTGGGCGCGCCAAGAAAAATTGGTGCTGCGCCGCCACCCGAGCTACTACGAATTCGACGCTCAAGGCCAGCGCTTGCCCTATCTGGAAGCGGTGGCTATTCGCTTCATTCCCGATCGCCAAGCGGCCTTCTTGGAGTTTTTGAAGGGCGAACTCGACCTCGTGAGTGGGGTGGATCCCTCCTACAAGGACCAGCTCTTCGATGCCCAAGGCGGACTGAAGGCGCGGTGGGCGGGCGAGCTCACCTTGCAAAAGAGCCCCTTCCTGAACACGGAGTTTATAGGCATTCGGGCCCAGCAGCCGGACCCGGACTACCTAGGGGATGTGCGCATTCGGCAGGCCTTGAACTGGGCCCTGGACCGTGCGTCTATGATGCGCTACCTGAAGAACAACATCGGCATTCCTGCCTACGGCGCACTATTGCCCGCGGGCTTGGCGGGGCACCGAAACCCGGAGGACTGGCGGCAGGAGGGCTTTGAGCCCTGGTCCTACGACCTGGAACGGGCTAAGGCTTTGGTGCGCGAAACGGGCGTACTTGAACGTGCAGATCTTGCCCCCATCGTGCTTTCCACCACGGCGAGTTACCGCGATATCTGCGAGTATGTGCAAAGTGCCTGGACCAAATTAGGCTTCCCCGTCCAGGTGAACGTCATGCCCTCGGCGGCCTTCCGCGAAGACAAATCCGCCGGCCGCTTATCGGTTTACCGCGCCAGTTGGATTGCCGACTACCCGGATGCTTCCAACTACCTCATGCTCTTTGAATCCGCCTATGCAGCCCCCAACGGGCCCAATGCAGCGCAGGTGCGTGACGCGGACTACGATGCGCTGGCCTTGACCGCCCGACAGGCGGTAGCGGCAGACGAGCGCGCGGCGGCCGCCCGCGCGGCAGATGCGTGGCTGAAGCGGGAGGTTCCTCTGGTACCCCTGTTTTACGATGAAAGCGTTCGGGTCTTCCGGCAGGAATGGCAAGGACTCCCCAGCCATCCGATGAATGTGCTGGACCTGCGGCGCGTTACTCGGCGTTCGGTGCGATAAAGGCGAGATTGACCCAAACGGGGTGGTGGTCGCTATCCGCTTGTTCGACCCGTTGGAGGCCCGTCGCTTGGAAGGCGGCATCGTGCAGAATCCAGTCGATGCGCAAGGGCAGTCCCCAAAGCCCGCGGTAGGTTGACCCAAAGCCCTTGCCCATTTCTTCGAATGCATCTTTCCAGCTGCGGAGGCGGTAGGCGGTATTGCTCGTGGGTGAATCGTTGAAATCGCCCAGCCAAATCAGAGGGGGCTGTTCGCCCGTCGAAGCCCAGGCGAGGAGCTGGTCTACTTGCTGGGCCCGAATCTTGGCCGTGCGCGTCAATTTGTAGGCGGAGCTAAAAACGGAGGTAGAAATGCCTGCCGAATCGGTTTCCGCTTCCGCTTCACGCGTAACAAAGGTGGTCGTCACCAAATGGATGTTGACCACGCGCACCAGGCCTTTCGGGGTTTGGATGTCCGCCCAGACAAAGCCGCGGTGGCCGGGGTAGCTGGCCTCAAAGGCCTCAAAGTTCCACTGCTGGATGGGGTACTTGGAGAAGATTTGCAAGCCTTGGTCTTCATGCGGCGTCGAATAAGGGTACCACGCTTCGAGGCTGCGCTGGGGGCCCGAATTCAATCGGTTTTCCTGAATGGCTAAAATATCTGCGTGCAGGTCCAAGGCGGCCTGCTGCATACGCTCCTCGGTGACGGCTTGGTCTGTCCAGGCGAGGTTGCGCCATTGGTGTACGTTCCAAGTGGCCACGCGGAAATCGCCGTCTTCAGCGGGGCCCGTGTGGACGTGGACCCAGCCGCGGGTTTGAGGCCAGGTGAGGGCCAGCAACAGGAGGCCAACGAGGGCGCTGGATTTGAATTGACTGGCCGCCCATAGGGTCCAGGCCCCATGCCAGAGGAGGAGGGCCGGCCAGGCGAGCGCCAGGGGCGCGAGCCAGGGAATGGGATTGGGCGAAAAGTAAAAGCCTAGTGCCGCGCCTGCCGTGAAGGGCAGGGCGATGAGGTGGGGCCACAGGGAGACCCAAAAGCGGAGGTGCTTACTTCTTGCCATAGCGGGCTAAAAACGCTTTTTCCTTGGCGGTCAGGCCGTCGTAGCCCACGCGTCCAATTTTGTCGAGAATGCCGTCGAGGTCCAGGCCATCCGAAGAGACCACGCGGAGGTGGGCCCCTTTCGTCTTTTTGCGGCGCTTGGAGATCCAGCGCGTCTCGGGGAAGAGCCATGTGGGGGATTTGGCGAGGGCCCAGCCGGCGAGTGCGCCTCCGAGGTGGGCCATGTTGCCGCCTGCATTCGGGCCTTGAAGGCCGGAAATACTGACCGCCAAGAGCAAAAGGCTGACGCCCCAGAGCGGAAGGCGAAGGATGCCAAAGACGTAGACTGGCATGGTAGGAGAAAGGCGTGTTGCTGCGAGCAATAGCGCTAAAACTCCGCCCGATGCCCCCACAAGCGGAGGCCAGCCCGGGTACCAAAGACTGGCGAGCACGTAGGCGATTCCCCCCGCGGCCATGCCTAGCACGAAGAGCCGACTGACCTGCGCGTCCAGCCAAAAAGTCTTGAGCATGTGGCCCGCGAAGTAGAGCATCAAGGCGTTGAGCAGCAGGTGCATAAAGCCGTAGTGCATAAAGCCGTAGGTGACGAGGGTCCAGACTTCGCCCAATTGCCAGGCGTGGAGCGGGTGGAGGGCGAAGAGGCGGAGGAGGCTGTTTTCAACGTCCAACGCGAAGGCCCAACCGAGGGCTTCGGCGAGCGTTTGGACCGCAAAGCAGACGGCTAAGACGAAGATCCAAAGGTGTACCTGAGACTCACGCATCCAAGCGCGAAGGCTCGTGTATCCACGGGTAAAGTCATTTGGAGGCATGGCCCGGCCCATGGGTTAGAAACGGCGGAATTGGTTTTTTTTCCAATACCGCAGGAGCAAATAGCCGAAGACCATCCCGCCGATGTGCGCAAAGTGGGCGATGTTGCTGCCTTGGTTGGCAAAGCCCGCAAAGAGCTCAAAGAGGCCGTAGATGGCGACGAAGTACTTGGCCTTGATGGGCATCAAGAAGTAGAGGTAGATGCGCTGTTCGGGGAAGGTCATGCCAAAGCCCAGGAGGAGGCCAAAGACCGCTCCGGAGGCGCCCACCGTGGGAATTTGCAGCATGTACTGCGCAAGCTGTCCGGCAAGCGGATGGCCCGTCACGTTGTACTCGTTCACATAGGAGTAGTACTCAAAGACGTTGACACCCAAATGGCAGAGGGCGGCTCCAATGCCGGTCACGAAGTAGAAAATGAAGAAGCGCTGGCTACCCCAAAGGTTCTCCAAGGACATGCCAAACATCCACAGGGCGAACATGTTGCCGAAGATGTGGCTGAAGTTGCTCAAGTCGTGGAAGAAGAGATGCGTCACCAGCTGATAGGGCTGAAAATGCTCGGATTGGGGCAGGTACAGGCCGAACATCCCCAGTAGGTCGGTCCCCATTTGGGCAAACGTGATGCTGGCGAAATAGGCCAAGCCATTGATGATCAGCAAGTTTTTGATCACCGGGGGCAAATAGGAAAAGGAGCGACGTGGGTACATAGGCTAGGCAAATTGAGCCGCAAGGGTGGCTCCATCTAAAATACGGGCAATGGGTTTTCCTTGAGCGTTTGTCCAAGGGTTTTCACAGGCAAAGAGGCGGTCCACCAGGGTCTGCAAATCTCCCCCGCTAGGGATGGGGGCGGTGCTGCTCCAATGGTCCAGCCAGGCCAAGACATAGGTTTGGAGGGCGGCTTCGTCTTCGTCGGGCGCGGCGCGCAGCAAGTCCTGCAGCCACTCCATCGCTTGTGCAGCGCTCAAGAAATGCGGGCCAGCCGTCATGCGCAGGGCCGATCCGTCCTGCTCCCACCGAAATCCCAGGCGGGGCAAAATATCCACCCAGTCGGCCCAATGGCTGGAGGGAGCGGCGTCTAGGTCTTCTGGGAAGAGCCAGGTTTGGGAGGCGAGGCTTTCCCCTGCTTGAAGCGCTTCGTGGAGTTCCTGGTGCAGGATGTGTTTTTGAGCACGCGGAATGTGCACGGTCACGAGTCCGGATTTCAGCGAGCTTACGGCAAAATGCGGAGCGAGAAAGGCACAAAACCCTTGGCTACCGCTTTGGGGGCGGTCAGAGGGCCCTCCGCCTTCAAAATCCCAGGCACCCTGGGTTTCCTGCGGGCTACTGGGCGGGGCAAAGAAGTCAAAGCTCTCGCGCCCCGTGGCGCTGGGGCTGGGGCTGCGGTAGCCGCCCGTGCGAGGCCCAGTAGATTCCTTGAAGGGATTGTAGCTGGGGTCTACTTGAATGCTTGGGGCCGCGGGTATGGGCCGTGCATCCAAATCCACGTGCTGCTGCAAATTGGTCTCAAAGTCCAAGGTGGGAGCCACCTGGTGGATGCCCAAGGCCCGCTTCACGGCGCTGCGCAAAATGGCGTAGATGGCGCGTTCATCCTCAAACTTCACCTCAGTTTTGGCGGGGTGTACGTTGACGTCGACGCGGTCGGAGGGGACCGTGAGAAAGAGGACGTAGGCGGGGTGGTGCTCCGCCGGAATGAGGCCCTCAAAAGCTTCTACAATAGCTCGGTGCAAGTAGCCACTGCGAATGGGACGCTTGTTGACGTAGAGGTATTGGTCGCCGCGGGTTTTCCGGGCATGTTCGGGACGCAGTACAAAGCCTTCCGTCTTGACGACATCCGTTTCTTCTTCGACCGGAACGAGGCGCTCATTGGCCTTTTTGCCTAGGATTTGCGCTACGCGTTGGCGGGCATTCCCGGCGTCCAAAATCCAAACGTCCTTGCCGTTGTGCTTCAACTGCATTTTAAGCGCGGGATGGGCCAGTGCAATCGCCGTAAACGTTTCCGAAATATGCTTGAATTCAATGGCGTCGTTCTTCAAAAACTGACGTCGCGCAGGGACATTGAAGAAAAGGTTCTTCGCTGTGATGCTGGTTCCAATGGGGCCCGCGGCTTTTTTAGCTTGGCCCAGTTGGCCGCCGTCGCAGCTGAGTTCGGTGGCTACTTCGTGCTGGACCGTTCGGCTCTTGATGGCTGCGTGAGAAACGGCCGAAATGGAGGCCAAAGCCTCGCCCCGAAAGCCCATCGTCTGCAGGGCAAAGAGGTCGTCCGCGGACTGAAGTTTGGACGTGGCATGCCGCGCAAAGGCCGCAGCGAGGTCCTCGGGGTCCATGCCGCATCCGTTGTCGATGACTTGGATGGACGTTCGGCCCGCGTCCTGAATGAGCACCGTCACCTCGCTAGCCCCAGCGTCCAAGGCATTTTCCATCAATTCCTTCACAATCGATGCCGGGCGCTGAACGACCTCGCCGGCGGCAATTTGATTGGCGACCTCCTCGGGGAGGTAGTGAATGATGGGCATGGACTTAAAGGATGTGAGGGATGGCCAGGTAACGCAGCACAAAGTAGGCCAAAGCCCCCAGGATCAAAATCAACATCAAGGGCCCGCGCGCGGAACTGCCCTTGACATTCGTCGTGCGCTTAGAGGCCCAGGCCTCGCGGAGCTGTTCGCGGCGGTTTTCCGACGCGCTCAAGGGTTGGCCCTGGCGCTCTGCGCGCAAGGATTCCATCTTGGCTTTTTTCTCGTCGTAGTAGCGGTGCTGGAGGTTAAATCCTCGCGGCTGGCGTTGTTTAGAAAATGCGGAAAAGAGTCCCATAGACCTTCAAAGGTAAAGCCTTTTTTGGGGTACATTTCGGGTATGGTAAAACGGATGTGGCCCTTGACGTTGGCCTTGCTTTCTTTTGGCTGGGGACCAGCAGAATACACCGAATCTAACCCCTTCAAATCCCGGAATTACGGCGAATGGATCGCCTCGGCGACGGTCGAAGATTTGGCCGGCCAGATGATCATGGTAGCGGGCTACAGCCGCCAGGGCGAGAGCCACCTGCAGCAGCTGGCCACCTGGGCAGAAGCGGGACAAATTGGCGGCATCATCTGGATGCAAGGCGGGCCTGGCCGTCAGCGCAACGCCATTGCGCGTACGCAGGCAGCCGCCATGCGCGGGACGGGGCTGCCCTTGCTCAACGCCCAAGATGCCGAATGGGGCGCCTCCATGCGCCTCGATTCCTTGGAACGCTTGCCTTGGCCTCTGACGCTCGGTGCCACCCGAGATCCGGAATTGGCACGGGCCTATGGCAAATCCCTGGGTCAGGAATCGCGCGCCCTGGGTATTCACGTGAACTTCAGTCCGGTGGTAGATGTGAACACCAACCCGGCAAATCCCATCATTGGCCAGCGCTCCCTGGGGTCGGACGTCGACCAGGTCAACCAAATGGCCCGCAACGAGCTTTGGGGTCTCCAGAGTCAAGGGGTCATGGCCTGCGCCAAGCACTTCCCCGGTCATGGCGATACCGATAGTGACAGCCACAAAACGCTCCCCACGCTGAACCATTCTTTGGAGACGTTGCGCAACCGTGAAATGCGGCCTTTTGAAAGCGCAATTCATGCAGGTGTAGGCGCCATTATGGTGGCTCATTTGAACATTCCCGCCTTGGATCCAAGCGGCACACCCGCCTCCATTTCAAAGCCCATCGTCACGCATTGGCTGCGGGATTCCTTGGGCTTCAACGGTTTGATTTTCACGGATGCCCTCAATATGAAGGGCCTAGCGCAAGATTTAACACCGGGAGAGATTGAGATTCAGGCCATCGAGGCGGGCAACGATGTGTTGCTCTTCGTGGCGGATCCCAAGGCGGCGGTGAAGGCCATTGCGCGGGCCGTCGAAAGCGGCCGTCTGACCCGTGCGGAGTTGGAGGCGCATGTGCAACGCATTTTGGAGGCGAAAGCCAAATACGTCCCCGAGGACGGCGCCCTACCTTCCGTAAGCGAGGCAGCACTTCCCGACCGCAAAGTGCTCAACACCTTCATCTATTCCGCGGCTGCCACCTTGGTCTACGATCCAGATTCCATGGTTTCTAGAACGTCGGGCAGCTCTGTCGTCGAAGACGTGGTCTTCATGGTGCCCATTGGGGAGGGGCAGGCCGATGCGGCGCGCCTTCCAGGTATGGACAAACTTGCGGAAGTCGATGCTTTCCTTGCTTCGTATCGTCCCGGACAAGACGGCTTTACGAGACCCCGCGTTTGGATTTTTCACACCGCCTCATCGGCCAATCCTTGGAAATCGGCCAAAATCCCGAACGCCGTACTCTCCCGAGCCAAGGCCTGGAAAGCCAAAGGCGCAGAGGTAGGTTTGGTGCACCTCGGCAATCCTTACGGGTTGCGAAGCCTCGCGGAGGGGGGTGCATTATCGAGCGCTGAGGTTCTAAACACCTTTAGCGCACTCATCCTTGGCTACGAACATGTTCCCGATGCCATTCGCGCCATTCAAGGAGCCCTGGAGTCCTTTAATCCGGACATGCTCCGGGGACGCATTCCAGTTTCGGGGCTGAATTTCAATCCCGCCATACCGGTTGTCACGATGGGGGAGGCGGGCTTTCAAACCGACCTGATCAAAAACATCGATGCCATCGTGGAAGAGGGCCTGCGCAAAGGGGCCTATCCGGGCTGCCAGGTCTTTTTGATGCGCCATGGCAAGGTGGTGCTCAATGGGGTTTGGGGTACGCTTGACGGGAGCCACGGCGTGGAGCCCAGTGACCGCTACGACCTGGCCAGTGTGACCAAAATCCTGGCCTCTGTCCCATTGATCATGGACTACACGGAGGGAAGTGGCGGCACGGCGGCTTTTTTAGGGACCCCCATGCGTGAATTCTTGCCTGAACTCGCCAAGTCCCCGGTGGGCGACCTGGAAATGGGCGACATTCTGTCCCACCAGTCTGGTTTGCCTGCGTGGATTCCCTTTTACCAATCGTATTTGTGGAAGGATGGAAATTTGGACAACCGCTACTTCCGAACGTCCAAAAGCGAGACCTTCCCCAACCAAGTGGCTCACAATGTCTTCAGTCGTGGGGATTTGCGGGATTCGGTCCTAGCGCGGATCGCCACAGCCGAACTCGGGCCCAAGAAATACAAATACAGCGACTTGGGGTACTACCTGCACCAACGCTGGCTGGAGCGTCACTACGGGGCAGCCCTGGATGAGGTCTTGGAATCGCAGTGGTACGGCCCCATGGGCTTGACGCTGGCCTACAATCCTCTGCAAAAGGCTTCATCCGACGCAGATATCCTTCACATCGCCCCGACCGAAAACGACCAAATCTTCCGCCGCCAACAGCTCCGGGGGACCGTTCACGACCAAGGCGCTGCTCTCCTGGGTGGCGTAGCGGGCCATGCGGGCCTCTTTGGGACTGCGCAGGACGTAGCCTCCATGATGCAGCTCTTTCTGCAAGGCGGTCGCTGGAACGGCTACCAGTTCGTGGAGCCAGAGACAATTAAGGCCTTTTCGGCCTGTTACGCCTGCGACGAAGGCAACCGTCGCGGTCTGGGATTTGACCGGCCTCAGACGTCCGGACCAGGCCCCACCTGCGGCTGTGTGAGTCCGCTGAGCTTTGGGCACACCGGTTTTACCGGTACTTTTGCCTGGGCAGACCCGGAAACGGGCATTGTTCTTGTATTCTTGTCGAACAGAGTTTATCCCCATGCGAACAACCCCCTCCTTGGCCAATTGGACATTCGGACCCGAATTCAAGAAGCGGTTCAAGTCGCTTTGGTGGATTAGTCTGCTGACCGCCCTGCCCGCCATGGGTCAGGTGCAGAAGGCTGCCGATGGATTTCTGAATGACAGCACCTACGTGCAGTATTTCGGCAGCGGAAAGCCCCGCACCATCTCTCATTTCAAGGACGGATTGCTACAAGGCCCCATGTGGGAATTCCATGCGTCCGGCCAAGTGCTCATTTTCAACGAATGGTTGGAAGGGCAAAAGCACGGGGAGGAGAAAGAATACGATCAAATCGGCCGACTTACCCATGTGACCACTTGGCGCTACGGCCGCCTTCATGGGGAGGAGCGCACGTACTATGCCACGAGCGTCCTTCAGAGCCGCATCCCCTGGGTAAACAACCAAAAGCACGGAACAGCCATCTGGTACCACGACAACGGTAAGCCGGCGGTGGAATTTCCCTACGTTCGGGGCGAAATCCACGGCACCGCTACGTACTACAACGACAAGGGCGAGATGGAAAAGCAGCTCCAGTACCAACACAACCAAATCGTCGAGCCCTGATGCGCATTGGCATTGTATGTCACCCAACGTTTGGGGGTTCGGGCGTGATGGCCACCGAGTTGGCCAACCACTTTGGTCGGCAGGGGCATTCGGTCCATGTGATCAGCTATGCCTTGCCCGTTCGGCTCGATCCCTTCAATCCCTCGGTGCACTACCACGAGGTGCAAATGCAGGATTACCCGCTCTTTCTCTATCAGCCCTATGAGCTGGCGCTTTCCAGTGCCATGGTCGACGCAGTGGTCAAGGAGCGCTTGGACATCTTGCACGTGCACTACGCCATACCGCATGCCTACGCGGCCTTCATGGCGCGCCAAATTTTACACGACCAGGGCGTCGACATTCCGGTAGTCACCACCCTCCACGGCACGGACATTACCCTGGTGGGTCAGCTGCCCGCCTACAAGCCTGCCGTCTGCTTTTCCATCAACCACTCTTCTGCGGTGACGGCGGTCTCCGAGGCCTTGCGCCAGGAGACGATTACCCAGTTCAGTATTACACGGGACATAGAAGTCATTCCCAACTTTGTGGACACTACGCGTTATAGCCGTGGGGATGCAGCTGCCCGTGCGCGCGTGGCCTCTCCTGAAACATCTATTGTTTCGCATGTCTCTAACTTCCGTAAGGTGAAGCGCATTCCGGATGTCTTGCAGATTTTTGCCCGAATAGTCGCCGCTCGGCCAGCCGTCCTGCTCATGGTAGGTGATGGCCCCGAACGCCCAGCCGCCGAAGCCTTGGCGCGCCAATTGGGCATAGAGCAGGACGTGAACTTCTTGGGGAAAACGACAGAAGTGGAGCGCATCTTAGGAATTTCGGACGTGTTTCTGCTGCCTTCGGAAACCGAGAGCTTTGGACTTGCAGCCCTAGAGGCCATGGCCTCAGGAGCCCCGGTCATCGCCTCCAATGCAGGGGGATTGCCCGAAGTTATCACTCATGGTTCAAATGGCTACTTAGAGCCCGTTGGAGCCATTGATGCTATGGCAGATCATGCCATTGCCCTTCTAAACCAACCGATGCTGTTGGCGGAATTTGCGGAGTCTGCCCAGGAGGCCGCAACCACCTTCTCGATGGATCAGATTGGCGACAGCTACTTAAACGTTTACACCCGTTTGCTCCATGGCTAAGAAACGCACCGACCGCAGCTCCTCTGGTCCAGGACCATCGAGCAATCCCTTTGCGGATGCCCTCGCCAATGCCTTAGGGGTAGAGGCGCCTTTGTCGTCGGAACGCATGGCCTGGAACGAGGACGACGAAGCTATGGACGGTATGGGTTCCAAGTGGGTGCACATCGGTTTTGAAAAGAAGGGGCGAGGTGGAAAGACCGTCACGTTGGTGACCTTCCAAAATCCCGCTACCGATGCGGCCGAATGGGCCAAGAAGCTAAAGACTCGACTGGGTGTCGGCGGGAGTGTAGACCCGGATGGCATCGTTCTCCAGGGGGACGTTCGGACCAAAGCCGAAGCATTTTTGCAGGCGGAAGGGTATAAAACCAAACGAATCGGCGGCTGATGCACATCGAAAGCACCCAAAATCCCAAGTTCAAAACCATGCTGCGCTGGCGCGAGAAGTCCTCAGCGCGTCGCAAAGACGGTCTTTGCCTGGTGGAAGGCTTGCGCGAAGTAGAGCGAGCTCTGGCCTCTGGATGGACGCCCATTCTGGCGCTGCATCGGGACGGGGTGGAAACACCAGCGCGTTTGCGTTCCTTCGCCTGCACACCGGCTGTCTTTGACCGTTTAGTGGTCCGGAAAGGCAGCGCCGAAGTACTGGTGGCCTTTGAGCCCAAGCGGTGGACCCTCAAAACGCTAGCCTTGCCGCAAGACGCCTTGGTCCTAGTGGCTGACGGCACGGAGAAACCCGGCAATTTGGGTGCGATGTTGCGTACGGCGAATGCCACAGGTGTTGACGCGGTCATTGCGGCTTCCACGCTTTCAGACCTTTACGCGCCGGAGGTGGTGCGCAATAGTTTGGGAGGGCTCTTTGGAAGCCCTACCGTCGAAGCTCCCCGCGAGGAGGTGCAAGAATGGCTCCAATCCCAGGGCTTCACGAGCTACCAGATGCATTTAGAAGGGGCCCAATCCCCCTATGAAACGGATTTGACGGGACGCGTGGCTCTGGTCCTCGGCGCAGAGGATCAAGGTTTGGATCGCTCTTGGGATGTGGCAGCCCCGCATCGTCTCAAGTTGCCCATGCAAGGGGTCGTGGATTCGCTAAACGTTAGTGTGGCTGCGGGCGTGATTCTCTACGAGGCCCTTCGCCAGCGGTCGGAATTTCAAGACTAAACAAGGATAGCTCCATCTAGCTAAAGCACTCAGATGAGTATAAAATGGAAAGGCCTAGGTTTTCACCCAGGCCTCACACCAAACCAATAACCTAAGCGTAACACTTAGATTATCGTCAAAGGTATAGTACCTTATCTATTTCAAAGAGTTTGTTAAAGATTTTTTGGGGTATTTCTACAAATTCTTAGTCAAGAATGGGGCTGTGACTGAATTTGACTCTAAAAAAATCCCATTTGATACGCCTTGGTAGAGCACTTGACCCCCTTCAGTACCACCTCCAGGCCCCAATTCAATGAGCCAATCGGCGTGAGAAAGTACATCCGTTTGGTGTTCGATGACCAAAACGCTGTGGCCCAAATCCATTAACGCATCAAAAGCGGTTAGGAGCTTTTGGACGTCATCAAAGTGCAGGCCGGTGGTGGGTTCGTCAAACACAAAGAACACGGGATCAGCTCCTTGGCCTTTGGCAAGGAAGGAAGCCAACTTGACGCGTTGCCCTTCGCCGCCGGACAATGTGCTGCTAGATTGGCCCATTTGGAGGTAGCCCAAACCCACGTCCAACAGAGGTTGAAGTTTGTTGGCAATCTTAGTTTCTTGAATCTCGAGGAAAAAGGCGTGCGCGTCGGAGATGGTCATTTGGAGCAAATCAGAAATGTTCTTGCCCTGTACTTCGACGTCCAGTACATCTTCTTGAAAGCGCTTGCCTTGGCATTGTTCGCATAGGAGGTGGACATCCGCCATGAATTGCATCTCTACCGTAACGTAGCCATCCCCTTTGCACACATCGCAGCGTCCGCCGTCCGTATTGAAGGAGAAGTGTTTGGCCTGGAATCCGCGCAGCTGCGCATTTTTTTGACTCGCAAATAAGCTGCGGATGTCGTCGTAGGCTTTGAGGTAGGTAACGGGGTTGGAGCGGGAGGATTTTCCAATGGGGTTCTGATCCACGACTTCAACGGCCCGAATGTGGCGCAAATCGCCCGTTAGGGATTCGTAGTATCCGCCACGTCCGCTGTATTCGCCCAAGTACTTCTGCAGGGCGGGCACCAAAATGTGCCGAATCAACGAGGTCTTTCCACTGCCGCTCACACCACAGACGGCCGTGAGGCGCTGTAGGGGGACGTCAATGCCGATGGACTGTAGGTTGTTCATTCGGGCGCCTTGGAGTGAAATCCAACGGGCACCGTCTATGGGTCGGGGGAGGCGGGAGATGTGCTTTCGGCCTGTTAAGTACGCAGCGGTAAGCGTCGCGGCAGATTGTACCTCCTTGCCGGGCCCCACATAGACCACTTCGCCCCCCAAGCTGCCCGCGCCGGGACCTATGTCAATGAGCGTATCGGCGGCATGCATGAAGAGGGCATCGTGCTCTACCACGACGACCGTATTGCCTTGGTCCCGAAGGTTTAAAAGCACACCCAACAAGTCGTCCGCGTCGCGCGCATGAAGGCCGATGCTGGGTTCGTCCAAGATGTACAAGGAGCCCACGAGGGAAGAGCCCAAGGAGGTTGCCAGGTGAATGCGCTGCGATTCCCCGCCGCTCAACGTAGCGGCTGGACGGTCCAGGCTCAAATAGTGCAAACCAACCTGTTCCAAAACGGCGAGGCGGCGGCGAATCTCCAAAAGCAAACGTTCTGCAATGGCGTGATCGTGATCGGATAGGGTCAGTGCGTCAAACCAGGCGCGCGCGTCCCGAATGCTCCAGGTGGAAATGTCCCCCAGAGAAACTCCGGCGATTTTGACGTAATTGGCTTCTTTGCGCAAACGGCTGCCGGCGCAATCGGGGCAGAGGGTCTTGCCGCGGTAGCGCGCTTGCAGCACGCGGTATTGGATTTTGTAGGACTTGCTTTCGACGTAGTTGAAAAAGGCGTTGATCCCTTCAAAATGGGCGCAGCCTTTCCAGAGGAGGTCTAGTTGTTCGGGGCTGAGTTTTGCAATGGGGCTGTGAATGGGGAAGCCGGCTTTTTCCGCACCGAGGATGAGCTGGTCCTTCCATTCGCTGAGGCGTTCGCTCTTCCACGGTGCGATGGCGTCTTCGTAAACGCTAAGGCTGGGGTTGGGGATAACGAGTTCGGGGTCAATGCCGAGGACGGAACCAAATCCCTCGCACGTTGGGCAGGCCCCTTGAGGCGTATTGAATGAAAAGAATGCGGGACTGGGTTCCTCAAAGACCGTTTCGCCTTCGGAAAAGGTGTTTGAAAAGGTGCTGCGCTTACCCTGCTCGTCTTGAAGAATACAGAGCCCGCGGCCTTCGAAAAAGGCCGTTTGAATGGAATCTGCGGCCCGCACTTCCGTATCCTCGTCGCGTTCGCCGCCACTTAGTCGGTCAATGACCAATTCAAAGGGCGTGTCGGGGGCTTCATCCAAGCGTACCACCTCCGATTGATTCAAAAGGACGCGTGCGTAGCCTTGCTGAAGAAGGAGTTTTTTCATTTCCGCGGGGCTGCGGTCGCCAAAGTCCAAAGGCGCCACCACGAGGAAGCGCGTGTCCCCCGAATGGGCCTGCAAGGCATCGAGGACATCCCGGACTTGATGGCGTTTCACTTCTTCACCGGTGGTCGGAGAGTAGGTCTTGCCGACCCGGGCAAAAAGTACTTTGAGGTAGTCGTGAATCTCGGTGACGGTCCCTACGGTAGAACGCGGATTGCGCGAAATCACCTTTTGTTGAATGGCGATGGCGGGGGCTAAGCCTTTGATGTCATCCACCTCGGGCTTGTTGAGCTTTCCCAGGAATTGACGCGCATAGGAAGACAGCGACTCTACGTAGCGGCGCTGGCCTTCGGCGTAGAGCGTGTCAAAGGCCAACGACGATTTGCCGCTGCCGCTGACTCCGGTAATCACCACCAAATGCCCATGCGGAAACGAAACACTGAGGTTTTTCAGGTTGTTGACGCGGGCGCCTTCAATGTGGAGTTCGGAGTTAGCCATAGCAGGGAAAACGCAAAAATACCCTTTGTAGTTGGGGGAAAAATGCTAGATTCGTGAATAATTCTAAAAAAGACAGGCCTATCGACCAAATTCCTACGCTATTTCTAAACATCTGGGTTTATGTCTATCGTAGGTTGCAGCGATGCCGAATTGGTGTCGAAGTACGTCAAAGGTCAAGAGCACGCGCTCGAATGTCTCATTCTCCGCCATTCGGACAGCTTATTGCGCAAGATTTATGTGAAGGTTTTGGATGAAGACCTTGCGCAGGATTTGCATCAGGAGGTGTGGATGAAATTTATTCGGGTCGTCAAAGCGGGCGACTACAAGGAAAAGGGAAAATTTTCAGCCTTTCTACACCGAATGGCGGGCAACATGATCATCGATCACTTCCGGAAGGAAAAACGCAATCCAGAGCTATCTATGGAGCGCTGCGGTGATGGTGTACTTGGAATGTCCGATGAAGGCCTAAATGCAGAAGAATTAGCGCTGCGCGCACAATGGCACGAAGATGTTAAGACGGCTATGGACTACTTGAACGAAGAGCAGCGCGAAGTTGTTTTTTTACGCATTTACGCCGGGTTGAGCTTTAAGGACATCGCGGAGGAAACCGGTGTGGGAATTAACACCGCACTTGGGCGTTTCCGCTATGCGCTGTGCAACCTGCGAAAAATTTTAGGGGTAGAAATCGACTAGGGCATACGCAGGAGAAAGTTTTGGCGTTAGGTAGGTAAATCCGAAACAACGCCTATGGCAAACGCTACTCCTGAACCCACGACGTTCCCAACGTTGACCCCCCAAAAACTCTCCGAAATCCTCGCCTACTCACGCGCTCTGCAGGTTCTCAAACCCGCAGCCTGGCCGGATGAGCCCGTTTATTTTGTTCAGAATTAAGGGGAGGATGCCGGCAGGTATCCGACCGTGCGGTAAGCGCTACCAACGTTAGACTACGCCGCAGAGGAACTTCAAGCGAACCAGTCGCAATTCCTCTTCCGTGTAGGCACCGTCGAAGTCTTTGTAGGCTTCGGCGATGTCTCCCGTTTCGGACTCTTCGCTGAAGTAGTCCATGATTTCTTCGACGGAATCCTCGTCCAATTGATCCTCTAGGATGTAATCCAAGGAAATGCGCGTGCCGCTCTGGACAATGAGTTCCATTTCACGAAGCAAGTCTTCCTCGCTCAGGCTCTTCGCCTTGGCAATTTCCTCCAAGGAGAGGCGGCGGTCCATGGATTGAATCACATAGACTTTGAGCGAGCCTTTCTGTCCTGCGGACCGAATGGTGAAATCATCCGGGCGCTCAATGTTGTTGTCCTCTACGTGCTGTGCAATGGCCTTGGTCATGGCCGCTCCAAAGCGCTTGGCCTTGGCCTCGCCCACGCCAGGGATGACTTTGAGTTCGTCTTCGGTGATGGGGTAGGAGGTCGCCATTTCTTGGAGGGCGGTCTCTGCAAAGAGCGCATAAGGGGGGATGCCGCGCTGCTTCGCGAGTTGCTTGTTCAGCGCCTTGAGCGCGCCAAAGAGTTCGGGATCCAGTGCTGCGCCGCGTTTTGCAGCGCCCAGTTCTACGGACTCGTCAATGAGTACGCGGTACGCGCGGGCATTAAAGCCTGTTTGGTTCGCAAAGGCAGCTTCGCCTTTCTCGGTTATTTTCAAGATGCCGTAGCGCTCAATGTCTTTTTGTAGCCACCCTTGTAAGATGAGCTGACGGACCAAATCCATCCAAAAGCCCTCGGACTGGTCTTTGCCCTTGCCCCATTGGTCCAGCTCACGCGCACCAAAGGTTTTTAGTATGGCCGTTTCGTTCGCAATCAGGGTATTGACCACTTGCTGGGTGCGGAAATTGTCTTTTCCGGCCCAGACAGTCTCCAGGACCAAGCGTGCGTGGGCCGTTGCATCGTAATCCGTGGGGGAGCCTTGGCAGTTGTCGCAGGCTTTGCACGACGTTGCTGTGTACTCCTCCCCAAAGTAATGGAGGAGGTAGTGCCGTCTGCAGGTGGAGGTCAATGCATAGCCGCGCGCTTCTTGCAGCAGTTGCCGTCCGATTTCCTGCTCCGCTACGGGTTTCCGGGCTAAAAACTTGTCCAGCTTTTCAATGTCTTTTTCGCTGTAGTAGGTGACGCAAATTCCTTCGCCGCCGTCGCGTCCTGCCCGGCCGGTTTCTTGGTAGTAGCTCTCCAAGGATTTGGGGATGTCGTGGTGAATGACCAGGCGCACATCCGGCTTGTCGATCCCCATGCCAAAGGCAATCGTAGCCACAATGACCGTAACGTCTTCTTGGAGGAAGGCGTCTTGGTGACGGGCCCGCGTGCCGCTGTCCAATCCCGCATGGTAGGGTAGGGAAGAGATGCCGTTGAGCTGCAAGAGCTGCGCAACTTCTTCTACTTTTTGCCGACTGAGGCAGTAGATGATGGCGGATTTGCCTTCGTGCTCCCGAAGGAGTCGAATCATATCCTTCTCTACGTTGGTTTTCGGTTGGACCGAATAGAACAAATTGGGTCGGTTGAAGGAACTGGTGAACACGGCCGGATCGTCCATGTCCAGATTCTTCAAGATGTCCGACATCACTTTTGGGGTGGCCGTTGCCGTCAAGGCTAAGATGGGCCGGCGTTGAATGGCGTTGATGGCCTGGCGCAACTGGCGGTATTCGGGCCGAAAATCATGCCCCCATTCCGAAATACAATGCGCTTCATCAATGGCGTAAAAACTCACTGGCAATTCCCGCAAGAAGGCAATGTTTTCCTCCTTGTTGAGAGATTCTGGAGCCATGTAGAGCAGTTTGGTCGCTCCTGAACTCAGGTCTTGACGGACCTGAACCATTTCCCGCTTCGTTAGTGACGAATTCCACACGTGCGCAATGCTGTCCGTGGCCGCAAAGCTCCGGATGGCATCCACTTGGTTCTTCATCAGCGCGATAAGCGGCGAAACGACGACCGCTAAGCCGTCCATCTGCAAAGCAGGCAGTTGGTAACAGAGCGATTTGCCCCCTCCAGTGGGCATCATGACAAAGGTGTCCGTCCCCCCAAGGATGGACGCAACGGCGTCCGCCTGGTTGCCCTTGAAATCATTGAATCCAAAGAATGACTTGAGAAGTTCCTTGCTCTTGGCGGGAGATAGCACGACAATTGTATTCGTAAATGGGTTCTTGAAGTTACGCTATAAACTACTTTTGCCCAACATGTCGAGCACGGATTCCATGACTTTTTTGGAGCACCTCGGTGCCTTGCGCAAGCACTTGATGCGGGCCAGTTTAGCGGTTTTAGTGGCTGCAGGGGTGGCCTTTGCCTTTCGGTCCATACTCTTTGATGACATACTATTGGCGCCAAAATCCCCGGAGTTCATCACCTACCAGTGGTTTTGCGACCTAGGGAAGTGGATGGGGAATGATTCGTTGTGTGTGGGTGAGATTCAGATGGATCTCCTCAACAGCAAAATGGCGGGACAGTTCTCCTTGCACATTGGATTATCGCTTATGGCGGGTTTGGTAGCGGCCTTTCCCTTTGTATTGCGCGAACTCTGGCTCTTTATTGCCCCAGGTTTGACCGACGGGGAGCGCCGCAAATCGGTCGCGTTTATTGGCATTTCTTCCTTGCTTTTCTTCTCGGGGGCCCTCTTTGGCTACTACCTGATTACCCCCTTGAGCATACAATTTTTGGCCAACTACATCGTTTCAGATGAAATCACCAATTTGATCGAGATGGGTTCCTACTTATCGACTGTAGCGAGCATCGTTGTGGCTTGTGGCGTATTGTTTGAACTGCCCATCGTGGTCTACTTCTTGTCCCGAGTGGGCATCGTCACCCCCCAAGGCATGCGGACCTACCGACGCCATTCGTGGATTGGTATTTTGGCACTTGCCGCAGTGATCACGCCGCCGGACGTCTTCTCCCAAATCATCGTAACGATCCCTGTGGCCCTCCTGTACGAGGCGAGTATCTTGGTCAGTAAAGCGGTACAACCCAAACAGGCATGAAGCTCCACGTTGAAGGTATTGTAAAAGAATACCGCCGCCGCAAAGTGGTGGACGATGTGAGTTTTCACGTGAATCAGGGGGAGATTGTGGGACTTCTCGGTCCAAACGGGGCCGGCAAAACCACCTCCTTCTACACCGTCGTGGGCATGGTCAAACCCGATGCAGGATCCGTGCTCCTCGACGGCGAAGACATTACCCGTCTTCCCATGTACAAGCGTGCGCAAAAGGGCATCGGCTACCTGGCCCAAGAGGCCTCCGTCTTCCGCAAAATGACGGTGGAGGACAATATTGCCGCCGTCTTTGAGTGGCGCGGTTTTGCCAAAAAGGAAATCACGGAACGCACAGAAGCCCTCCTTACGGAATTTGGCCTCCAAAAAATTCGCAAGACCCGCGGAGACCTCCTATCCGGAGGGGAGCGCCGCCGCACGGAAATTGCGCGCGCCCTCGCTTCCGACCCGCTTTTCATTCTCCTGGACGAGCCTTTTGCGGGCGTCGATCCTATCGCCGTGGAGGACATTCAATCCATTGTCGCTCAGCTCGTAAACCGCAACATTGGGGTGCTGATTACCGACCACAATGTGCAGGAAACCTTGGCCATCACGGACCGAACCTACCTCATGTTTGAAGGGAAAATTCTCAAGAGCGGCACCGCCGAAGAACTAGCGGCAGACCCTGTCGTTCGCCGCGTGTACTTGGGCCAAAACTTTGAGCTCAGACGCGGTGCGCGGCCCGCGTAAGGCGGTCGTTAATCGCACGTCCCAAACCCGCTTCCGGCGCCTTTTCAATCCACACTAATGGCCCATCCGGCGCCTCGTCCAAGCGACGCAGGAGCCCAAACAACCGTGCCGCCGCGGACCCCGTTGTTCCGTCGGCACTTAGGCTCCATTCCGGCTCTGCCTCGTTGAAAAAACGCACGAAAGGTGCGCCCGGCGCGGGACAAGCCTCCCCATGTGCCACCAGTTGAATCGCCCGCGCCGGCGCATAGTGGCTGTCCAATTGCCCGGGGGCATGCGGCTGGCTGGAGGAAAGGTGCGTCTTCACGCTGTGGCCCAAACAGCTTTCCAAGGCCTCCACGGAAAGACCGCCCAAACGCAGCACCGTGGCGCGCCCGTCCGGAAAACCGACAATGGTGGATTCTACCCCCACCGTGCACGGTCCGCCCTCCAACACCAGGGCGACTTCATCGGCCAACTGGTCCAGGACGTGCTGGCGCGTGGTCGGAGACACATAGCCAAACGGGTTGGCGGACGGCGCCGCCAAGGGAAAGTCCAATGCCTGCAGGAGCTCCAAAGCCACCGGATGCTGGGGCATGCGAAGGGCTACGGTGTCTAAGCCGGAGGTGACTAAATCGGGAATGGCAGGCTGCTTGGGCAGAACCAAGGTGAGTGGCCCAGGCCAAAAAGCCTCCATTAAGACCGCTGCTTCGGCGGGAACCTCGCGGGCCACCACGTCCACGTCCGAACGTCGGCCAATGTGCACAATTAAAGGGTCAAAGTGCGGACGCTTCTTCGCTTCAAAGATGCGGGCAACCGCCGCAGCGTCTAGGGCGTTCGCAGCCAAGCCATACACCGTTTCGGTGGGAAGTCCCACCAGGTGTCCCTCGCGCAAGGCGGCGATGGCAGAAGACAGCTCGGCGTGTTCGGTATGCATGCTAGTCGCAAAGGTAGGACGCGCAGGGGATGGCAGCCGGTAGAAAACGTTTGCCAAAGCCTTTGCTCAAGAGGCCTGTTCCGGTCGCACCTACTTCATGGCCTTCCGAAAGGGATTACTTGGTGCTAATCTGAACGTTGAGGCCCAGCATGCCGTTGGTAAACGCTTGGCTGTACCCAATCACACGGTCGTAGCGTTGGCCCCATTGGCGGAGGTAGAGGAAGGAGGTGTATTCGTTGGGGCAATTCCAATGGTTGCCTTCGGTAAAGAGGTAGTCCCAGGAGGCAGTTTCGGGGTCCCATTCGGCCAAATGGTATTCCAAATAGCCTTGCTTGACAAGAATTTGGCCCGAATACGTCCCATCCGTCGGCGAATACAGCAACTGATGCTCATCCCGGGGCTGGTACTGGTTGAAATCCCCCACCACATAAATCACCCGATGGCCCGACTTTTCCAAGTCTTCCACCGCAAGGTCCAAAACCACATAGTCTGCCTCCGTATCCGCCGTAGCGTTTTGCTTGCGTGGGACAAATGCGCCGCGCGCGTCGTCCTGGTTGACAAAAGGATCAATCCCGCGCGGCTTTTCCGTCACGACATAGGCATGCCAGCGCTCCTGAAGGTCGTAGCGTGGAATGCGCAACGTGGGAACCGGGATGTTTTTGCTGTCTACAAAGCGGAAAATGTTGTTCCCCGGAAAGGCATTTTCGCCGTTGTTGTAGTCAAAATCATAGTATCCGTTGCGGAGGTAGCGGGGACGGAAGCTGCGAAGGCTGTTCCAGTCCCGGTTTTGGACCACGCTCCATTGGACGTCGTCGAAGGGATTTTGGACCGAAAAGGTTGTGAGATCGGCCAAGGCGTCAATTTCTTGGTGGGTTTTGACAAGCTCCAACGGGGCAGTGCGGTGAATCGACGTTTGGATGCCCACAGCGTTCTCATAAATAACCACGGGGTACTTCGCGAGGTAGTCCGCGGGATCGCTTTCGTAGAGCACTAAATAGTAGTTCCCCGAAATCCGCGGCATGCACGAAGCTTGGGGTAAACGCATGGAAACGTGGCTGTAGGGCTGGTAGGTATTAAACGAAAGCAAGCCGGGAGAGGCCTGTCCCTCGAGGAAGCCCTCCAGGTATTCGGAGGCGAGGAGGGAAGAGGGGACCCAATTTCGATCGCAGTGAATCCAGGTGTAGTTCAATGGCAGCGTATTGGCACTCAAATCGTCGTAGGAAAGCTGCAGGGCATTGGGTTCGCCCAAGGGAATAGCGGCCAAATGCTGAGGCTGGCCTCCCGGGTAGAGTTGAAATGCTTGAAAATCCGGATGGAGGGAGATCTCAGGCTTTGCATTTTGCCCGTATCCGCTGAAAAAACACCCGGAAAAAAGCAGGAGAAAAGAGATTTTTTTAATCACCCCTTAAAGTTGCGGAAAAACTTTTAAGCCCCGGGTATCCTTTGTACCTTTGCACCGAATTTTTTTCGAGACCATTTTATCCTTGGACATGTCGAAAACACATACCATCCGCAAAGGCTTGAACCTCCCCCTGGTAGGTGCACCCTCTGCGCAGGTCGATGAGGCTCCGTTGAGCACCTCGTTCGCCCTAAATCCTGAAGAATTTACGGGTCTTTCTCCCAAGCTTGCCGTGAAAGAAGGCGACGCGATCCAAGCGGGTCAGTGCATCTTCCACGACAAAAAGAATCCCCACATTCAAGTCACCTCTCCCGTCAGTGGCACGGTGAAGGCGATTGTACGCGGCGAGAAGCGTCGTTTGTTGCAAGTGGTTTTGGCGGCAGACGCCAGCACCAACTACCACAACTTCGGCAAGGGAATGCCCAGCACGGCGGAAGAGGCCAAAGAAAAATTGCTGAGCTCTGGTGCTTGGACGGCTTTGGAAATGCGCCCCTATGGCCGCATCGCCAATCCTGAGGATCAGCCCAAGGCCATTTTCGTAAACGGCATGGCGACCGCTCCCTTCGCGACGGAAGCTTCTGTGGCACTTGCGGGCAAGGAAGAGGCATTTGCCGCAGGCCTGGAAGTTTTGGGCCTCTTGTCGCCTAAGACAGTTTTGAGCCTGGAGGCTTCTGAAAGCTTCCCCGCATTGACCCAAGCCAAGGGCGTGGAGATCCACCGTTTTGCAGGCAAGCACCCTGCTGGTAACACCTCCGTGCACATTGCTGCAGTATCTCCTTTGAACAAGGGCGAAGTGGTTTGGACCTTGTCTGCGCAAGACGTGGCCTTGATCGGCACCTTGTTCTTGACGGGCGAGTACCACTGCGATCGCGTGGTTGCAGCGGGCGGTAGCGGTTTCACCAACCCACGTTACTTCCGCGTTCGTGGCGGAATGAATTTGGAGTCCTTCTTCCAAGCGGAAGTCAAGGCCGGTTCGTTCCGATACATCTCGGGTTCTGTGCTGACCGGCGCTTCTATCGGAGCCACGGGCTACTTGGGTGTGAATGCCCAGCAGATCACGGTGATCCCAGAAGGACAGGGCACGGACTTTTTGGGTTGGGTGCTTCCCGGCTTTGGAAAGTACTCTGTGAGCCGAACCTTCTTCAGCTTCCTCACCCCCGGCAAGAAGTACGACTTGTCCACCAAATTGAACGGGGAAGAACGCGCCTTTGTGGTGACGGGTCAGTACGACCAGGTATTCCCCTTCGATATCTACCCCAACCAGCTGTTGAAGGCGGTTTGGGCGAAGGATTTGGAAAAAATGGAAGCGCTCGGCATCTACGAGGTGACGCCTGAAGACTTCGCTTTGTGCGAAGTGGTATGTACCTCTAAGCAGCCCTTGCAGCAGATGGTTCGTGAAGGTCTGGACCTTCTTTACACCGAAATGAATTAATCCTCCGCTTGCTCATGAAATTCATTCAAAACATTTTCGATGCCACGCGCCCCGCGGTGACTACAGGGAAGTTGAAGCCCTTGTATCCCCTGCATAACGCGTTGGAAACCATGATGTTTGTGCCCGACCACAACGCACACAGCGGGGCACACGTTCGTGACGCTATCGACTTGAAGCGCACCATGGTGACGGTCATTTTTGCCTTGGTACCTGCCCTGATCTTCGGCATCTTCAACGGAGGCTACCAGCACTACAAGGCCTTGGGCTTGCTCAACGATGCCATGGGCTGGGGCCAGTTCTTCACATTGGACAACTTCCTGTTTGGCGCTTGGAAAATCGTCCCCATGATTGCTGTGACCTACATGGCGGGCTTGGGCGTTGAGATTTACTTCGCCGGTATCAACAAGCACCCTGTAAACGAAGGTTTCTTGGTTTCCGGTTTGCTGATTCCCATGACCATGCCCATTGATATGCCTTTGTGGATGGTGGCCATCTCCACCATTTTCGCGGTATTGATCGGCAAGGAGGTATTTGGTGGTACAGGAATGAACCTCTTGAACCCTGCCTTGACGGCACGTGCCTTCGCTTTCTTCGCGTATCCCTCCTTTATGTCGGGCGACAAGGTTTGGATCAATACGACGACCGAAGCAGGCCAAGCCGTGGTAGATGGGTTCTCAGGTGCTACCGCACTGGGCCAATACGCTACGAGTGGAACCACCACGTTCAGTGCATGGGATGCTTTCCTAGGTCTGATTCCAGGGTCCATTGGTGAAACCAGCACCTTGTTAATCGTTCTCGGCGGTATCTACTTGATTGCCACGGGCATCGGTTCGTGGAAAATTATGGCGGGTTCCACCTTGGGTGCTATTGCAATGGGCCTGATCTTCAATGCGGCAGCACCTCACATGCTGACGGAAGCTCAGCAGAACTTTATGAGTATTCCCTTCTACTACCACTTGGTCTTCGGTAGTTGGGCCTTCGCTACCGTCTTCATGGCGACCGACCCTGTATCGGCTGCACACACCGAACGTGGCAAGTGGATCTACGGCTTCCTCGTGGGTTTCTTGGGCATCATGATTCGCGTGTTCAACCCCGCGTACCCCGAGGGCATGATGTTGGCCATCCTCTTCATGAACGTAATGGCGCCTTTGATCGACCATTATGTGGTTAATGCAAACATTCAAAAGCGTCTCAAGCGCGCAAAAGCCTAAGCCATGAATATCAATTCCAACAAATACACCTACATCTTCGCGGTGGTGATGGTGGTCCTGGTGGCCGCATTGCTTTCCATCGCAGCGACGTCGTTGAAGCCTTTCCAGGACAAGAACGTCGAATTGGAGAAGAAGTCGGACATCTTGCGTTCGATTGGTATCGAAGGCGAAGACGCCGATGCCCTCTTTACCCAGTACATCACCGAGCAATTGGTCATCCAAAATGGCGCAGCAGTTGCCTCAGAGGTATCGGCCTTTGACATCGACATGGCCAGCGCTGTGGCACTGAGCGCCGAAGAGCGCCAAGTTCCTTTGTACAAGGCCGTAGTTGAGGGCAACACCTACTACGTTCTTCCCTTGCGCGGAAAAGGCCTTTGGGGCCCCATCTGGGGCTACGTAGCCTTGGAAGGCGATGGCAACACCATCTTGGGTGCCACCTTTGGCCACAAGACGGAGACCCCCGGTTTGGGCGCAGAAATCGCTACCCCCATCTTCCAGGACCAGTTCCCTGGCAAGAAGTTGTTCACAGAAGCCTATGAGGGCATCGAAGTCCGCAAGGGCGACGCCTCTGGGGACCAGCAGGTGGACGGCATTTCGGGCGGCACCATTACCTCTGTGGGCGTACAGACGATGATTTCGGACTGTTTGGCTCCGTATAAAAAGTATTTGATGAGCATTGCCTCTGCTGCTGCAGTTCCTGCTGTGGACACCTTGGGCCTTGCCGCTGACACCACGTTAACCACTGCTGCATTATGAGCACTGAGCAAAAACCCGCCAAAGAGGGCTTGTTCTCCAAGAAGAACCGTGCCCTTCTCACTGATCCGCTCAATTCAAATAACCCTATTACCGTTCAAGTATTGGGTATTTGTAGCGCCTTGGCGATCACCGTAAAGTTGAAGCCCGCCATTGTTATGAGTATTTCCGTACTTGTAGTTACGACCATGGCCAACTTGATTACCTCGTTGATGCGCAACATGATTCCCAACCGAATCCGCATCATCGTACAGCTCGTCGTGGTGGCTACCTTGGTTATCCTCGTAGACCAGGTGTTGAAAGCCTTTGTGTACGATGTCTCCAAGCAGCTGTCGGTCTTCGTAGGCTTGATCATCACGAACTGTATCATCATGGGCCGAATTGAAGCCTTCTCCCTCGGCAACACGCCTTGGAAGTCGGTTCTCGATGGTTTGGGCAACGGTGCAGCCTATGGCGGCATCTTGATCATCGTGGCCTTCTTCCGCGAGCTCCTCGGCAACGGTACGCTGTTGGACTACCCTGTAGTAGACATGCTCGGCCTGTACGACTTTGGCTACAAGAACAACGGCATGATGCTGTTGCCTCCTATGGCCCTGATTGTGGTCGCTCTGATCATTTGGGTTCAGCGCGCCAAAACTCCTTCCTTGATCGAAAAAGACTAAGCTTACGTAGCCATGCAAGAATTACTCAACATCTTCGTCAAGAGCATCTTCATTGACAACATGATCTTTGCCTACTTCCTAGGCATGTGTTCGTACTTGGCCGTATCCAAAACGGTTAAGACCGCCATGGGCCTCGGTTTGGCAGTGACCTTCGTATTGACCATCACCCTGCCTGTGAACTACCTCTTGGAGACCAAAGTGCTTCAAAAAGGCGCATTGCAGTGGTTGGATCCTTCCTTCGCCGAATTGGACCTCAGCTTCCTTTCCTTCATCATGTTCATCGCCGTGATCGCGGCCATGGTGCAGTTGGTGGAAATGGTGGTAGAAAAGTTCGCCCCTGCCTTGTACTCTGCGCTGGGCATCTTCTTGCCTTTGATCGCCGTGAACTGTTCCATCTTGGGTGGTTCGCTCTTCATGCAGGAGCGCGCCTACGAGAACATTGGCCAAGCTACCGTGTTTGGTTTAGGGTCAGGCATTGGTTGGTTGTTGGCTATCGTAGCCATCGCCGCCATCCGCGAGCGCTTGAAGTACTCCCACGTTCCCGCTCCCTTGCGCGGTTTGGGTATCACCTTCATCATCACGGGCTTGATGGGCATTGCCTTTATGAGCTTCATGGGAATCAAACTCTAATCAGTCGATAGCGAAATGTTTTTAGCAGCATCCTCTACCGTACTCGGCGTATCCGTCGCCGTTTTCACCTTGGTCATCTTGGCCTTGGTTACCATCCTTTTGCAAGCCAAAGCACGCTTGAGCCCCTCAGGCCCTGTCAAGTTGGAAATCAACGGCGACATGGTTGAAGTGGAGTCAGGCAGCACGCTGTTGGGCACCCTGGGCAACCAGAAGATCTTCTTGCCTTCTGCCTGTGGCGGCGGCGGTACCTGCGGTATGTGCAAATGCCAAGTTTTTGAAGGCGGCGGCGAAATCCTCCCCACGGAAACAGGCTTCTTCAACCGCAAGCAAGTCGCGGACAACTGGCGCTTGGGTTGCCAAGTAAAGGTGAAGAACGACATGAAGATTAAGGTGCCCGATGAAATCTTCGGCATCAAGAAGTGGGAATGCGAAGTGGTTTCGAACTACAACGTGGCCTCCTTCATTAAAGAATTCGTGGTCAAATTGCCCGAAGGCGAGAACCTCGACTTCTTGGCCGGTGGCTACATCCAGGTGGACGTTCCCGCCATTGACGTGGACTTCAAGGACATGGACATCACCGCACACCCCCGCTTGGGCAAGAAGCCTGATGAGTTCCAGTCCGAATGGGACAAGTTTGGCCTGTGGGATCTCAAGATGAGCAATCCTGAGCCCCTCTTCCGCGCCTACTCCATGGCCAACCACCCTGCAGAGGGCAACATCGTCATGTTGAACATCCGTATCGCTACGCCACCCTGGGATCGCGCGAAAAACGGTTGGATGGACGTGAATCCCGGTGTGTGTTCGTCCTACGTCTTCAATCTGAAGGCGGGCGACAAGGTGACCATTTCCGGTCCTTACGGTGAGTTCCACATCAAGGACACCGAAGCCGAAATGATCTATGTCGGCGGCGGTGCAGGTATGGCGCCCATGCGTTCGCACTTGTTCCACCTCTTCCACACGTTGAAGACGGGCCGAAAAGTATCCTACTGGTACGGCGGTCGCTCACGTCGCGAGCTCTTCTACATCGACGACTTCCAGAACATCGAAAAGGAGTTCCCCAACTTCAAGTTCCACATGGTGCTTTCGGAGCCACTTCCCGAAGACAACTGGACCGCGAAAAAGAGCATCGACGACGAAGGCGATGGTTTCACGGGCTTTGTACACCAAGCATTGATTGACAACTACCTCTCCAAGCACGACGCTCCTGAGGACATCGAATTCTACTTCTGCGGACCGCCCATGATGAACGCGGCCGTGTTGAAGATGGTCGACGACTTCGGCGTGCCTGCGGAGAACGTATCCTTCGACGACTTTGGTGGCTAATCCCTACCTCCTAAGAAAAGCGGCCTCGGCCGCTTTTTTTAGCATCCTGCTGCTCACGGCGGGCTGCCAGTCTTCGGACGATGCGCTTCACTTTGAAGGGGAAGCTCAGGCGACCACCTTTCACATCACTGTCTACGGCGACGCCCGCGTTGAGGCCTCCGACATCCAACGTTGGCTGGCGGAGTACAATCGCGTGGCATCTCCTTGGGATAGCACCTCCTTGATATCCGCGCTCAACGGTCCTGTTCTGGTTGCACCCGATCATCCCTACCTCTGCGAGCTTCTGCAAATCGGACGTGCCCTGTACTACGAGACCGAGGGTGCGCTTGATCCCACCTTAGCACCCGTTATTGAGGCCTGGGGCTTTGGGGTTGGGCCCGCTACTTTGCTCCCTGGGGATACCTTGGCGCTTGAGGCCCTTATGCAGCATGTGGGAGATACCAGCTGGTTTTCATTGGCCCACCTCTGCACGGGTAACTCTCCAGCCAAATTGGCCCTCAACCAAGGTATTCCTGCACCAGGGCGTGAGGGTACACGCACCCAATTGAACTTTATGAGTTTCTCCCAAGGCCATTCGGTCGATATCGTGTGCGATTCGCTGCGCGCACGAGGCGCCACCGCTGCCTTTGTGGAAATTGGGGGAGAGGTGCGCACCTTCGGAGTGAAGCCAGACGGTAGCTCTTATAAGGTGGGCATAGAACTGCCACACCAAGGTAAATCCTCCGAGTATGCCCAAACGGTGGAGCTCAACGAGCGCGCGTTAGCCACGAGCGGCAACTACCGCAACTACAAAGTGGACCCCGTCACGGGCGCACACTACGGGCATACCCTGGACACTAAGACGGGTTGGCCCATTCAGACCGATGTCCTAAGCGCCACCCTTATCGGTCCGACCTGTGCGGAGGCAGACGGAATGGCGACTGCCGCCATGGCCATGGGCATGGAAAAAACGAAGCAGTGGTTGGCTCAGCATCCCGAATGGGACGCGCTCTTGATTTCTGGAAACGAAGCGGAAGGCTTGCAGGTCTGGGCGTCGTGGAATTTGGAGTAGCTCGGGCTGGGTAGCTAGAGAGCACGTGCTGCGCACTGTGGCTAGAGAGCTCGGGCTTCGCCCTGAAGCTAGAGAGCACGTGCTGCGCACTGTGGCTAGAGAGCTCGGGCTTCGCCCTGAAGCTAGAAAGCACGCGCTTCGCGCAGTAGCCTGTACGCTTAAACGCTTAATCTCTTTTACC
>Ga0255757_10000740_pt1 | contig 32026 bp, 25 predicted proteins | sample 071ome_27_FD_179957 | JGI IMG/M metagenome (GOLD analysis project Ga0255757, IMG submission 179957) | Coastal salt marsh microbial communities from the Groves Creek Marsh, Skidaway Island, Georgia - 071409AT metaG (version 2) | ecosystem: Environmental > Aquatic > Marine > Intertidal zone >...
CTGACATTTCTTCCCAGTTTGCTAAAGCAGAGAAGGCATCATAAAGGCCTAACAGTTGGCCAAGCACTCCGACTGCGAGTGCCAAAAGTCCAAGTTCTTTCACCGGTCCTCCTTTCCAAGCCGTCCACAGAACGCCTAGAAGCAGGAAGGTTAAAATGCTCATGAAAAGTGGGCCGCCTTGGTAAAAAAGATCCATCATGGTGGAGTGGGTGTTTGGGGGTTTGGGTGTTTGGGTGTTTGGGTGTTTGGGGGTTTGGGTGTTTGGGTGTTTGGGTGTTTGGGTGTTTGGATGTTTGGGTGTTTGGGGGTTGGGAAGTTAGGGTGAATGGATGGAATGTTTCTGGGAGGATAGGGTAGAATAACGAAATTCAGCCCTCTAGCCCTCTAGCCCTCTAGCCCTCTAGCCCTCTAGCCCTCTAGCCCTCTAGCTCCCTAGCTCCCTAGCCTACTAGCTCCCTAGCTCTCAATTCGATAGGTACAACGCCACCCCGTCATACCCCACTTGGTAGGGCTTTAGTCCCCAGGTCGTTGTGCCGTCCATGGCGGATCCATCGAACAGCAAGAAGGACTGGTCGTCGCACGGGCATTTGGCGGTCAAATTGTCGACTAGCAGAAGCGTGCCGCAGGTGCCGGAGACGTGATTCGGGCAGCAGAGATCATACACCCCGAAGTCGTTGGCATCCCCGTAGTTCGTTCGGCGGTAAACGACGATGCCACGGTAGCCCAAATTTGGGAACGCAACGGATCCGCCTACGAATTGTAAATCGTAGGCAGAAGGGGTATTTAAGTAAATCGTTTCGTTGACCGGCGCATAGGGGACTGGATGCTGCGAAGTGCTTCCGTCACAGGCAATTAGGACGGTCAAAAGCACTAGAAAGGAAAGCAGCTTCTTCATTTTGTACAAATCTATGGGGATTTAACGCCCAATCGCAGGATATATTGGTTATTTTCGTGACTTGTATCTTCTGTGGATACCCTACAACACGACCTAAACGCACGACTTATGCGCATTCGATTTGGAGTACTTATGGTGGCTCTAGCCTTGGCCTTCACGGCTCATGCTCAGCGCCCTGGACAACTCAGAGGTAAGGTGACCGACAAGAAATCGGGCGAAGAACAGTACCAAGCAACCATCTCCGTTCTTTCGGGCGGCTATGTGGTTGCAAAGGGTTCGACCGACTTCGATGGCAACTACAACATCAACCCTGTACAACCAGGTACCTACACGCTTTCCTGTGAGGCCTTTGGCTACAACAAGTCCACCTTGACGGGTGTGACCATTGACGGGGGACGCATCACCAACATTGACTTCAAGTTGACTTCCGCGGACGTCATTTTGGGCGAGGTGGAAGTAACGGCTTCCTACGAAGCGCCTTTGATCGAGAAGGGTAAAACCTCTGTTACGTTCGGTACAGAACAAATCCGAAACTTGGCAACTCGTGGCGTTGGTGGCGTATTGGCCTTGACTTCTGGCGTTGTTCAGGACGAAGGTTCAGGCGCATCCTACTTCCGTGGCGGTCGTTCGGACGCAAACGTCGTCTTCATCGACGGTGTAAAAGTTCGTGGCGATATCAACCTTCCCCGTGAAGCTATCCAAACGACCGAAATCATCACAGGGGGTGTTCCTGCCAACTACGGTGACGTTACGGGTGGTGTCATTTCAACGACCACGCGTGGTCCCTCACCCCGTTTCTTTGGAACTGCGGAATATGTAACCTCGGCCATTTTTGACCCCTACAACTACCACTTGGGCGGTTTGACCATTGGCGGCCCGCTTTTGCGCAACAAAGAGACGGAGGCACCCATCGTGGGCTACCTCTTCTCCGCGGAAGTTCAGCACAACGGCGATGGACGTCCCTATTCGGTCCCCGTTTATAAGGTGAAGGACGATGTCTTGGCCGAATTAGAAGCCCGCCCCTTGGTCCCAACGGCAGCAGGCTTGGGTACCATTCGTGCTGCGGAGTTGCTTCGTGCGGACGATTTGGAAACGATTAACAGCCGCCTAAACGTTGCTACCAATGGTATCCGCGCTACAGGGAACATCAACATCAAAACGAGCAAGAAAACCAATTTGGTCATTGGTGCACGGTACAACCAGGGCTTCGGTCGCAACTCCAGTTTTTCCAACTCCTTGATGAACTGGAAGAACAATGGCGCCTACAACAGTCAAGACTTCTCTACCTACGTACGTTTCACCCAGCAGTTTGGCGGAGCGGGCGAAGACGCCGAATCGCTGATCAAGAATGCGTACTACACCATTCAAGTAGATTATACGCGCAACTTGGACCGTGGCTATGACCCACGTCACGGCAGCAACATCTTCCGCTACGGCCACGTCGGAAATTTTGAAACGCAGCGCACTTCCTTCTACGGGTATGGTACGGATGAGAAGACGGGAATTACGGCCTTCCGCAAGTTGCTGGACTTGGATACGGCCGTAGTGTTCACCCCGAGCGATTACAACCCGGTTTTGGCCAATTACACGTCAACCTATTATGACTTGGTGGCCTCTGGTCAAATCAACAACCAAATCAACAACTTGACCAACATCCAGCAGGGTGGCGGGTTGTTGAACGGCCAAGGTCCTTCGAGTATCTACAGCTTGTTCGGCAACGTAGGCGCTCTGCAAACGAACTACAGCTACAGCCAAGCGGAGCAGTTCCGCATCACCGCATCTACCAACTTTGATATCGGTGGACACTCCCTAATCGCTGGTCTTGAGTACGAGCAGCGCTTTGACCGGTCCTTTGGTGTGGCGGGAAGCAGCCTCTGGTTGCTCATGCGCAACTTGCAGAACGACCACATGAAAGAGTTGGACACGGAGAATCCCATCTTGGTCTACCGCGATGGTGTTTTCCAAGACACGATCAACTACAACCGTGCACTTGACTTGAACAAGCCTCGTACGTTTGACCGCAACTTGCGCATCGCTTTGGGCTTAGATCCCGACGGCGCGGACCAAGTGCTTTTGGATGTGGACAACATCAACCCTGATGATTTGATGGGCTATGGTGGCTTGAGCCTGTTCTCAGCGCAGGAATTGCTGAATTTCGGCGCAGGTTCCTACGTCAATTACTACGGCTACGACTACATGGGCAACTTGTTGAACTACAACCCCACGTTGTCAGACTTCTTCAAGCAAAAAGATGCCAATGGAAACCGCACCTACCCCATGGCGGCATTCCAACCTATTTATATGGCCGGTTACATTCAGGACCAATTCCTCTTTAATGACCTCTTCTTTAACGTAGGTGTTCGCGTCGACCGATTCGATGCTAACCAGCCCGTTTTGAAGGATCCCTTCACGCTTTATTCCAGCCGAACCGTAGCCGATGTCCGTGCCATGGGCGGTCTGGAAGGTTCCGACATTCCTGAATCTATGGGCGATGACTACGTGGTTTACGTGGACAACATCAAGAACCCCAAGCGCATCGTGGGCTACCGCAGTGGATTTGATTGGTTCAATGCAGACGGTTCTCCCCAGGCTAACCCCACCATTATCGCCAACTTGAGCGGAGGCCAAGCCAAGCCTTGGATCTTTGAAGAGAACTTCACGGACCAAAACAATCCCGACCAGCCTGTATTGAGCGAAAAGAGCTTTAAGGACTACACGCCTCAGGTTACGGTGTCTCCTCGTATCTCTTTCCAGTTCCCCATTTCGGATGAGGCAGAATTCTTTGCACACTACGACTTGTTGGTGCAGCGTCCGAGTGCAGGCTTGTCACGCTTCAACCCTGTTAACTACGTGAACTTGGAGTACGGTTCGGCCACCTTGCCCAACCCTGATTTGTTGCCCCAAAAGTTGACCGAATACGAGATTGGTTTCCGCCAAATGCTCGGTGAGCGTTCAGCTTTGAAAATCAACGCCTTCTACCGTGAGTACCGCGACTTGATCCAAACTGTTTCGGTAACTGAAGCCTACCCCACCACCTACGTGATGTACGGAAACCGCGACTTTACCACGGCAAAGGGCTTCAGCTTCCAGTACGACTTGCGTCGCACGGGCAACGTCATGATGAATGCCCAGTACTCGCTTTCGTTTGCGGATGGTACGGGCTCAGGTGCAAACTCTGGTTTGGCCTTGGCACGCTCTGGCCAGCCCAACTTGCGCTACATCCAACCTTTGGACTTTGACCAGCGCCACACCTTCTCGGGCAACTTGGACTTCCGCTATGGCAAAGGCACCGACTACAACGGCCCTGTCATCAAGAACAAGCGCATCTTTGAAAACGCAGGTATCAACCTTTTGGGTACCGCGAGCTCAGGTTTCCCCTACTCCCGTCGTGTTCGCGCATACGCCTTGACGGAAAGCGCTTCTCCCATCGTGGGCGTGCTCAACGGCTCTCGCAAACCTTGGCAATACAAGATTGACTTGACCGCCAACAAGGTTTGGTACTACGCCAAGGGCAAGAAGAGTGTAGAAATCTACATGCAGGTGTTGAACGTATTGAATACGGCCAACGTCTTAAACATCTACCCCTTCACCGGTTCTGCAACGGATGACGGTTACTTGTCGTCTTCACGAGGCCAGCAGGCCATTTTGTTCACCACGAATGCGCAGTCTTTCGCAGACTTGTACAACGTAAGCATGGTGAATCCTTTCAATTTCTCTATTCCTCGTCAAATCCGCCTGGGTGTTCGCCTTGGCCTGTAAAAGTTTGAATTCCGAATTCCTATGAAGAAGATTCTATTTGGTTTAGCATGGGTGGCTGCAGCAGCCACGGCCTTGGCTCGCCCAGATGTTAATGTCTCGGGTGGCGCTAATGGACGCTCCAATAAAACGGTGGAGGAACTTTGTCAACCTGCACGTGCCCAGACGGACTTGAACATCAACAACGTTCGTGCAACCATCTTGGGTGGTGGCGACATGTGGTGGGACTTGAACACCGCTCGCTATGAAGTTCCTAAAGGTGGCGGCAAGCACTCCATGTTTGCCGGCGCTCTCTGGTTGGGAGGTCTTGACGAAGGTAATCAGCTGAAACTCGCTGCAATGACGTACCGTCAGCGTGGTGTCGACTACTGGCCTGGCCCCCTCTCAACGGATGGTTTGGCTTCAGTCAACAAAGAGATTTGTGACAAGTACGACAAGCAGTGGACGATCACCCGCGAGCAAGTTGAAATGCACCGCGCTTGGTTGCTTTGTAAGAACGACCCTGATTGCGATGTAGCAGACAAGTTCCCCGGATACGAAGGAAGCATTCCCGATATCATTTTGGAGTGGCCTGCGCACGGAGCAGAAGGTGAATTGCCCTACCAGCTGGCCCCTTTTATCGACCTTGACGGCGACCAGCGCTACGATCCCTTGGAGGATTACCCTGCGTACGATTTGGATCGTCAGTTTGACTGCCGCCGCAAAGAAACAGACGTTCTATACGGTGACCAGACCATTTGGTGGGTCTACAACGACCGCGGTAATATCCACACGGAGACGTCTGCCGGCGCTCTTGGTTTTGAGATTCGTGCGCAGGCGTTTGCCTTCGCGACGAACGACGAGATCAACAACATGACGTTCAATAACTACCGCATTATCAACAAGTCGACCTTCCGTTTGACCAACACGTATTTCTCTACGTGGTTTGACCCAGACTTGGGTAACTACTTGGACGATATCATTGGCTGTGACATCCCCCGCGGTTTGGGCTATTGCTACAACTCGGATTTGAACGACGAAGGCCCCTTGGGCTACGGATTGAACCCCCCTGCAGTAGGCTTTGACTTCTTCCAAGGTCCATTTGCGGACTACTTTGACGGCCTGGACAATGACCGCGATGGCTGTATTGACGGTGTTCGCGACGACAACGGCGACTGCCAAGCGGAGAATCCTGTAACGGGCGTGAATGAGCGTATTATCATGTCCGGCTTCATGTACTATAACAACACGGGTTCTGCCTTCTCCGGCAACCCCAATACGGCTGCAGAATTCTACAACTTCATGCAGTCTCGTTGGAAGAACGGTAACCCCTTGGTAGTTGAGACGCCTTCTGGTCCTGGCAACCCTGCCAACGGTGACGGTTTCACGGCTGACGGTTCCGGTTTGCAGACTTTGTTTGCCTACCCAGGTGACACCTACGACACCACGGGCAATGCGGCTCCTACTTCGTCTCAGAACTGGTACGAATCTCCCAACAACTCAGAAGACAAGCGCGGTCTGCACAACGCAGGTCCCTTCTCCTTGGCTCCAGGCGCCTTGAACTTTATCACCACGGGTGTGGTTTGGGAGCGTGACTACAACAAGGCGGATCTCTTCGCGTCTGTAGAGAAGATTTTGATTGCGGACGATAAGGCCCAGAACTTGTTCGACAACTGTTTCCAAATCTTGAACGGTCCCGATGCTCCTGACATGGAGATCCAAGAGTTGGACCGTGAGTTGGTTATCATGTTGAGCTACCGCGAAGGCCAAAACAACCAGCACTTGGACTACGAGGAGGTAGATCCGCTGATTCCATTTGCGGACAACACCTTCAAGTTTGAAGGCTTCCAAGTCTTCCAAATGGCCAACGCCAATGCTTCTGTAGGTGACCGCTACGACCCCAACCAAGCACGTTTGGTGGCACAGTGTGACATCAAGAACGGCGTAGCGCGTTTGATCAACTGGGATTTGGATCCAGATTTGGAGCTTTTGATTCCTCAAGACATGACCCTCCAATCAGGCGATGACGGCATCAAAATGAGCTTCCACATCAAGGAAGATGCCTTTGCCACGGGTACGGACCGTCGTTTAGTGAACCACACCCCCTACTACTTCACCGTAGTGGCCTACGCTTACAACGAGTACGAGCCCTTTGACCAGGTTCTTCACCCCAACGGTCAGCGCAAGCCTTTCTTGGCCGGCCGTAACAACGTGAAGAAGTACGAGGGTATTCCTCACTTGATCGATTCTGAAGCGGGTGGCACCATCCAAAACGCTATGTACGGTTACAGCCCCATTATTACCCGAATTGAGGGTATGGGCAATGGCGGAAATGCCTTAGAACTCGATGAAGCCTCTCATGATGCCATCGTTAACAACTTTGTGCTCAGCCACCCCACCTACAAGTCTGGATACGGACCTGTAAATGTGAAAGTAGTTGATCCCTTGAATGTGCCCGCCGGTAACTTCGTCCTTCGCTTTGACGGTGTTGGCGCTTCGGCGAACTGGCAGATTGAAGACGGGACGGGCAACATTATTGCCACTTCGATGACGTCGCTCTCATTTATCAACGAGCAAATCATCCCCGAATTGGGCTTGAGTGTAGAGATTCGCGACCAAGAGAATCCCGGTAACGATCCAGACAACACGCGTAATGCGGGTATTTTGGAGTCTGGAATTGAGTACGAAGATCCCACCCAGACCTGGTTGTCGGGCGTTAAGGACAATGCGGACTACGGTCCTCGCAACTGGATTTTGGCCGGGGGTAATGATGCGTCCAACAAACCAGACTCGTACTACCGTGACTACCCCAACGATCCCAAGTCTTTGTTTTCCAATATTGTGGATGGTACGTGGGGTCCCTTCTCCTATGTGAGTTACTTGGGCCGTGGCTACGATGCTGGCAACAACATCTATGGCATGGGACCAGCGGATTCTTCGCAGTCTGCATTCTCGGCCCGAATGAACCCCCGCGATCTTCACTCCGTGGACATCGTCTTCACCAAGGACCACACCAAGTGGACCCGCGTTCCTGTACTGGAAATGGGTGAGGACCAGGACTTGACAGAAGGTTCAGTTCGCAAGTGGCGCCTCCGCGCCGGTGCAAGCTGGGATAAGAACAACAATGGTGAGTTGGTGCGCAGCACGACCTCCACCGGTTGGTCTTGGTTCCCTGGCTACGCCATCGACGTTGAAACGGGCACTCGCTTGAACATGGCCTTTGGTGAGAACTCCTGGATGGTTGCGGACAACGGCAACGACATGCTATTCAATCCAACGAGTCGCATGTCCGTCTTCCCCGCAGACCCCGTAACGGGTGGGTACAAGTTTGGTGGTCAGCACTACATCTATGTATTTGGCCCCTACTACCAGCAAGGCCTTTCCAAGTTGCCTCTGGACTACGCGGGTGGCGACGAGACGGCAAGCCCCTTGTACACGGAGTTGAACAACATGGGTCAGATCTTGAACCGCAACAAAGTGACCAAGAGCCTCATGTGGGTCAGCATCCCCTTGATGGACCCACGCTTTGACGGTCGTGACCTCTACACGGACATGCCTTCTGATGCACGCGTTCGCATCCGTATGGCGCGTCCGTATGAGAAGTACGAAACAGACGGTACCAATAACAGTTTCCCGATGTACAACTTCAATACCAACAATGTAGCCACTGTGAAGGGCGACAATGTGGTTGCGACCAGTGCTTTGGATAACATCCGTGTGGTACCGAACCCGTACTTCAGCTTGTCCGCATACGAGCAGACGCAGTTGGACAACTTGGTGAAGATCACAAACCTTCCTGAGAACTGTTCCATCAGCATTTACTCTACGGATGGTGCCTTGGTGCGCTCACTGCGTAAGGCAAACACGGATACCTGGATGTACTGGGATTTGAAGAATAACTACGGTGTACCCATCGCCAGTGGGGTGTACTTGATTCACATCGATGCCCCAGGTATCGGTGAGAAAGTAATCAAGTTCTTTGGAACGCTCCGTCCATTTGACCCAACTGGATTCTAAGACCTGACGAAATGATGAAAAAATCGATTGCAACGTTTGCCCTTTTGGCCGCTAGTGCAGCTGCCTTTGCAGGTAACCCCGTTCGTTCGGGGTCTGCTGGCGCATCCGAACTTCTGATTAACCCTTGGGCACGCACTGCAGCTTGGTCCGAAGGCAATACCGCCAACGTCATGGGCTTGGAGTCCCTGTACGGCAACATTGCAGGCTTGGCTTTCACGGATGGTCTGCAAACAGGCTTCGCCAACACGCAGTGGCTTGTGGGCAGTGGCATCCAGCTGAACAGTGCCGCCTTTGCAACGCCTTCTGGCAATGAAGGCGTGTTGGGCATTCACGTGACCAACATGAATTACGGCCAGATTGAGGTAACTACGACCGAATTGCCCGATGGAGGTGCTGGCTACTTCAGCCCTGCTTCTACCATTATCGGCATTGGCTATGCGAAGAAGTTTACTCAAAGCATCTACGGTGGCGTAAACATCAAAATGTACAACTCCACCATCAGCAACCTGTCTGCAACCGGTGTTTGCTTTGATGCAGGTGTTCAATATGTGACGGGTGCAGATCGCGATTTCCGTTTTGGTATCACCTTGCGCAACATCGGACCCTCCTTTGGGTACAACGGAGACGGTATGGCCATTGTGTTGCCCGTTCCCACGGGTTCGCACACGACCACGTTTGATAGCCGTACGGAGCAGTTCGAATTGCCTACGCAGTTGGCGATTGGCGCGGCCAAGCGCTTTGACTTGGATGCGAAGAATCGTCTGAACCTTGCAGGTAACTTCATCTCCAACTCTTTCAAAAAGGACCAGTTCACCTTGGGTCTTGAGTTTGATCACAACGACATCTTCCAAGTGCGCGCTTCGTACGCAGCATTTGACAACCGTTTTGACGGCTTGGCGACGGAGGCTTTCTCAGGTCCGGCAATGGGCTTTAGCGTGAATGCCCCCACGGGTGGAACGTCCAAACTGAATTTGAGCTACGCCTACCGCTTGACCAACACCGCCTTCGCTGGCGTACACACCTTGGGCGCTACGTTGGTGCTCTAAGAGAAACTTTTTACTACCTTTCGTGTAATGAGATCCCCCACCAGGGATCTCATTCTCGTTTAAAATTTAGATCGAATGTCCGTTTCCTACCTTACCCCAGAAGGCTATAAAAAGCTCAAAGAAGAGCTCGAGCAGCTCAAGTCTGTGGAGCGTGCGCGCATTTCGGCTCAGATTGCGGAAGCCCGCGATAAGGGCGACTTGAGCGAAAATGCAGAGTACGATGCCGCTAAAGAGGCCCAGGGGCTCTTGGAACTCAAGATTTCCAAGATGGAGGAAGTGATGGCCAGCGCTCGCGTGGTGGATGAATCGCAGCTCGATACGAGCAAAATTCTCATTCTTTCCAAGGTGAAACTTCGCAACCCTGTGAATAAAATGGAGTTCACCTACACCTTGGTGGCGGAGCAAGAGGCAGACTTGAAGGCGGGCAAAATTTCGGTCAATAGCCCCATTGGCAAAGGCTTATTGGGCCGAACGGCGGGCGAAACCGTCGATATTCAGGTTCCCAACGGCACCATGAAATTGGAAATCCTCGAAATCAGCCGCTAAAAACCCGTCGGATGTCCTCCATTTTCAGCAAAATAATCCGAGGCGACATACCCTGCTACAAGGTGGCAGAGTGTGAGCACGCCATTGCGTTTCTGGACATCCGTCCACTCTCCAAAGGTCACACCCTCGTAGTGCCTAAGATGGAAGTCGACAAATTGTTTGACCTCCCGGAGGAGGATTTTCAGGCACTTTGGACGTTTGCCTATAAAGTGGCTAAAGGCATCGAGGCTGTTATTCCCTGCAACCGTGTTGGGGTGGCCGTCTTAGGATTTGAAGTTCCCCACGCGCACATCCACCTGGTTCCATTGCGCACCGAAGGCGATTTGAATTTCGCTTTGCCAAAGCTTCAGCTTACGGCCGAATGCATGGAAGAAATTGCCCAAAGCATTTCGGCGGAAGTAGGGGAGTTGGTTTAAGTAAGGCTAGGGAGCTCAGGCTTTGCCTTCGCGCTAGGGGGCTAGGGAGCTCAGGCTTTGCCTTCGCGCTAGGGGGCTAGGGAGCTCAGGCTTTGCCTTCTCGCTAGGGGGCTAGGGGGCTCAGGCTTCGCCCTCGCGCTAGGGGGCTAGGGGGCTCAGGCTTCGCCTTCGCGCTAGGGAGCTCAGGCTTCGCCTTCACGCTAGGAGGCTTGGGAGCGCCGTCGCTGAGCTTGAGGGTTAAGATGTAAAGAGGAAGGTATACGAGAACCACTTCCCCCTTCAACCCTTCAACCCTTCAACCCTTTAACCCTTCAACCCTTCAACCCTCTCACCTCTCCCTACCCGGATTCTGCGCCAAGAATTGCGCCCAGGAGCCTTTTCCTTTGCTTTTAGCCGCTGTTTTCTTCTTGGTGGTAGATCCTAGGGGTACAGGCGATTGAATCGCGTAGGCGTGGCAGGTGGCGACGGCGAGGCCGTCGGTGGCATCCAGGAGTTTTGGGAGGTCTTTAAGGCCGTAGATGCTTTGCAGCATGGCACTGACTTGCTCCTTGCTGGCGGCGCCGTTGCCGGTGATGGACTGCTTGACTTTTCGGGGCGAATATTCATCGACTGGAATGCCTTTGGCGAGTCCCGCGGACATGATGACCCCTTGGGCACGCCCGAGCTTGAGCATGGACTGGACGTTCTTCCCAAAAAAGGGAGCCTCCATGGCAAGAAAGTCGGGCTGATACTGCACAAAGAGTTCGGCCACGGCCTCGTGAATGTCCCGAAGGCGCTCAAAAGGGTCCTTTTTGGTGTTCAGCTTGATGGCGTCTAGGGCCAGGCATTCAAGCTTTTTACCGTCCAAACGCACCACGCCATAGCCCAGCACAACGGTACCGGGATCGACGCCAAGGATAATCATAGCTTAGGCTTGACCGGCGTTGGTGCCCATGTAGCCACTGCGGGAGGTAGGCGCTTGGTAGAGGCGCAAGCCGAAGGCAGGGGCGGCCGCGATTAGGTGGTCAAAGATGTCGGCCACAATGCCTTCATAAGGCACCCAGCTGATTTCTTTGGCGAAGCAGTAAATCTCCAAGGGGACACCCGTGCCCAAAGGCTGCAATTGGCGCACCATGAGGGAGTGTTCGTCGGAAATTTGGGCATGCTCTTGCAAGTAGGCGGTTGCATACATGCGGAAGACGCCCAGGTTGGTCATGTGGCGGCCGTTGACGGGCTGCGATTTATCGGCTCCGATGGCCACGTTGTGCTGGGAAATTTCGGATTGGCGGCCCTGGATATAGGTCTGTACCCGCTCAATGCCCGATAGTTTTTCTAGTAAGTCGTCGCTGCAGAATTGGACCGAATCCAAATCAATCACAAGGTTGCGCTTGATGCGGCGCACATTGGCCACTTGCATGCCGCGCCAGTTGACGAAGCTGTCCGTGACGAAGGCCTTGGCCGGAACGGAGGAAATGGTGTTGTCAAAATTCTTGATCTTCACCGTGGTCAAGTCCACACTGATGACGTCGCCGTCGACGCCAAATTTTTCAAAGGTGATCCAATCGCCCTTTCGGAGCAGATCGTACATGGCGATTTGGAAGTTGGCCAACAGGCCGTTGATGGCATCCTGGAAGATCAAGATGATGATGGCGGTAGCTCCAGCCATGCCGGCCAATAAATTGCCCAAGGGCGTGCCAGAGGCCAGGGAGATGGCGGCGAGAATGGAGACAAACCACGTCAAGAACTGCACGACAGAAAGCAGTGTCCGAATGGGCTTGTCCTTGAATTTTTCTTCGTCCTCCAACACGTGGCTCGTCGCACGTGCGGTGCGGTTGACCAGGATAGCGATTTGGTAGATTAGGAGGTAACTCAGACCGGTTTGGAGGGGAGCGATCCAATGTTCGGCATGTTCAAATACCACCGGGATGAAGGCCCGAATGACCAAGGTCGGCAGCAAGTGTACCAAAGCTTGGAAGACTTTTTCTTTGAGAAAGTGGTCGTCCCAGGTCGCGGCTGTGCGCAAGACCCAGCGTTTGATGATGCGAAGGAGGATGGATTTGGCCACGTAATCGGCGAGCAAGGAGACCAAGACCAAGACGATAAAATCGACGGAAATGGTGATGCCGGCAATCAAGGTATCGTTAAAGCCTTGGGCTTCAAGAAGGTCGCGGGTCCAATGCCCGGGATTAATCAATGAGGGATCCATGGGTCAAAAATAGGCCATGAAACTTGGATGCTCTATTCCGTGATCGTGATACTCGCTTGTCTGCGGGCTGAAGCGTAGAAATAGCCAATCGCAAAGTCTTCGGGATCTCCCTCGCGGAAGATGTTGCCGATGATGGGTGCAGGAGGAGGGTCAAAAAGGCCACCGACCTGCAGGGTTTGCTCGCGCAAGAGTTGGAGGTAGCTGTAGAGGCCCAAGGGAATGCTCGCTATTTCGATGGTGTAGGTCACGCCGATGGCATCGGGGCCAGCTACTTCGATGGCGGGGAGGTCGATGTCATTGTTCGAACGCCCATCGAGGAATCCGTCGTCAAACACTTGGATGTTGAAGGGGGCATTTTCCAGCGTGTCGTTGCGCCAGAGTCGTGCGCGGTAGTAGTCGCCACTGCCTGCAAGTTCCGTCCAGTGTGCGTAGACGTAGTAGCCTTCGCGAACAAAGGGCGCTCGGGGCACAAACGCCGAGTAAATGCTGTCAAAGGGATTGCATCGGCCCATAGCTTCGGGGCTGCTTTGCCAGGTGCCAAAGGGCAGGTCGCCCGTTTCGGGCAAGGTCACCGACACGTGGTAGCTCTGGGCGTAGCTGCCTACAAAGTCGCCTTCGTAGTGTCCATCGAGGACATGCACCAGGGTGTCTACCGGCAAGCCATTTTCGTAAAGGACCACCGTTGCATTTTCCACGGCGGGGTTAGATGCTTCGCTCAGGTAGTTGACGCTCCAACTAAGGTCTGCGTAGACGGGCTGGTTGTCGCTGACCGAACCGTTTACGATCAGTCGCGTCTGGCCGTCGGGCAACGTGAGGTCAATAGGGTCTTGGCAGCTCCACAGAGCGGCTAAGGCGATGCTAGCAAGCAAAAGGGTAGGGCGCGTCCGCATTAGAAGGAGAAATTGTAGGTGAAGTAGGGGATAACGGAGCCAAAAATGGACAAGCGGTAGGCTTGTACATTGGTGGGTTGGCTGAAGTCAGCCCGGAAGAAGATGCTGTACGGGTTGCGGCGTGCGTAGACATTGTAGGCGCCAAAGGCCAAGGAGGATTCGCCCCATTTTTTGGCGCGTTTGGACTGTGGGGTGTAGGTAAAGCTGAGGTCTAAGCGGTGGCTAGCGGGGGTACGGGCTCCGTTTCGGTTGGTGTAGACCGGGAAGTACATGCCCTCAAATTCGCCACGGGAGTCGGGGTAGGTAATGGGCCGTCCAGATTGGAAGGCAAAGTTGCCGCCCGCCTCCCAGGCTTTGGTGATGGACCAGTTGGCCACGACCGTGAGGTCGTGCAGTTTGTCGTAGTTGGCGGGATACCACTGCCCGTTGTTGATGCGGGTATCGCGGGTGGGACCGTTGACCAGGCGTTCGGTGCGGGAGAGCGTGTACCCGATCCAGCCTGTGACGGCGCCGGTCTTTTTTTCGACGAGGAATTCGGCCCCGTAGGCACGGCCGTCCCCGCGGAGCAGCTCCGTTTCAATGTACTCGGTGAAGATGAGATCCGCACCATCCTTGTAGTCCACCAAATCATGGAACGTCTTGTAGTAGGCTTCGGCCGTCAAGCGAATCCCGCCCTCTTGAAGGTTGTGGGCGATGCCCAAAGCAACTTGGTCGACCGTCGCGGGCTCGATGAATTTTCCGGCAGGACGCCAAACGTTCACCGGGGTGGCCGTGGTGTTGTTGCTGATCAAGTGCAGGTATTGACGCGAGCGGTTGTAGCTACCCTTCAGGGCCGTAGCGGTACCCACCTTGTAGTTCAAAGCGAGGCGGGGTTCAAGTCCTTGCAATCCGGTAAAGGATTCGATTATCTCCCCGGGCGCGTACGTCTGAATGCCCGTGGCCTCGTTGGCTTTGGGGTTGGCGGCGTTGAGGTAGGTTTGGATATCCCGACCGCCCACATTGAAGAACGTACTATAGCGCAGACCGTAGGTGGCCGTCAACAGATCGGTGATGCGCCAATCGTCGCTGATGTAGAGCGCAGGCTCCGTCGCGTATTCTTTTTGGAGCTCCAAACTGAAGATCCCTGAAATGGCGCCCGGGTGGAAGGTGTAGGCGGTGTTTTGGACCCCAAAGTCAACGGTGTGGGCGGCATTGGGGTACCAGGTCCAGCCCAGGTTGGTGACATAGTTTTCGATGCGTGAATCCCAAATGAAGGCGGGGTTAGCATCCCTGGGGGTGCCCAGCTGGTAGGTGTAGTCCGAATACACTGCCGTCGCATTGAAGAACCACTTGGGGCTGATCAAACGGTTCCAGCGGAAGGTGCTCGTCCAGTTGCCCCAGCCAAAGTCGAAGAGTTCGGACGCGCCAAACTGGTCGCGCCCAAAGTACGAGCTCACAAATACTCGGTCCTTCTCGCTCAATTTGGCGTTGAGCTTGAGGTTCAAATCGTAGAAGTAGATGGTGGTGTTGTCGAGTTCGGGCGAATTGAAGTACGGGAAAAAGAGGTCAAAATAGCTGCGTCGGCCAGCCACCATGAAATTGACTTTGTCCTTGAGAATGGGGCCCTCAAGCAACAGACGGCTGGATAGCAAGCCAATGCCGCCTGTGCCACTGAATTTCTGGCTGTTGCCCTCTTTTTGGCGCACATCGAGCACGGAGGACAAACGGCCGCCATAGTTGGCAGGCATGCCGCCCTTAAAGAGCTTGACATCCTTGACGGCATCGGCGTTGAAGATGCTGAAGAAGCCAAAGAGGTGGGAGGAGTTGTAGACGGGCGCCTCGTCCAGGAGAATGAGGTTCTGGTCGGCATTTCCGCCGCGCACGTTGAATCCGCTAGCGCCTTCACCCACGGTCGAAACACCGGGCAGCAACGTGAGGGTTCGAATAATATCCGTCTCCCCCAGCAGCTGCGGAACTTTCTTGATTTCCTTGGCGCTTAGGGCGCTGACGCTCATTTGGGTCGTCGTGATGTTGGTGTTCAAACGCTCCGAAACCACATCCACCTCCTGCAGCTGGGTCGCGGATTCCTTCAGCGAAATATCGACTTTTCGGGCGCTGGTGAGGGATCCCAGTTTTTGACTGAAATCCGCGTAGCCAATGAGCTGGACCTTGACTTCAGCGGGCTTCCCCGCAGGGACGCTCAACGAGTAAAATCCATAGGGGTTGGTGCTGGCGGAATAGGGCTTTCCGTCCGAAAGCACATAGACAACTACAGCCGGCAAGGACTCACCGGTACTGGCTTCCGTGACGGTGCCACTGACGGTAACGCTTTGGGCAAAAAGACCCGCAGAAAACCCAAAAAGGGCGAGGAAAAGTGTGATTTGGCGCATAACTTGTAACGCTATAACCCGTCGAGGGAAAGTAGGTTCAGCCCCACGGGGACAAATACCCTGCCAAGTTCCCACGAAAGGGGCATGATTTATGTACTTTCGGCGCATGCTCGCATTGATACGCATCCTGTTCATGAAGAAGAATTTGAAATACACGCTGCCCGCCTTGTTCTTGGTGGCTGCAGTGGCCCTCAGCTTTGCCTGGAAGGCTCCCTCCGACGACCAAGAAAAAGTGGTGATGCTCCTGGTGCACGATGCCTTGACGGGGGTGCACTACCAGGCCAAAGACATCGACGATGCCTTCTCGCACGAGGTTCTCGAGTTTTTCTTGGAGTCCATGGATGCTGAAAAGCGTTTCCTGCAGCAAAGCGACATTGACCAAATGCGCGTCTACGACACGCGGATGGACGACCTCTTGAAGAATGCGGATTTGAGCTTCTTCAACTTGACCCAAGACATTTGGGCCAAGCGCTTCAAACAGTCGCAAGCGCTCTACCGCGAAATTCTCGCAGAGCCCCTCCATTATGAAACGGGCCGCTCCTTCCAAACCGATGCGGAGAAACGCGGCTACGCCCAAGACGACGCCGGCATGCGCGCTTACTGGACGGATTATTTGACCTTCCGCGTCTTGATGCGCTTGTACGACCGCTCCTTGGCGGCAGATTCAGCGGGTCAGGCCAAATTCACCCTAGGCGATCCTGGCTTTGCCGAGGAAGAAAAGAAGGCCCGTGAAAAGGAAATGGAAATCCACGACGAGTGGTTTAGCAGCATGTCGGACATGGAGCGTTCGGACTGGTTTGGCCTCTACATGAATGCCTACACCGGGGTGTTTGACCCCCACACCCAGTACTTCCCGCCCCGCCAGCAAGAGAATTTTGAAATCGAAATGACCGGACAGCTCGAAGGCATCGGCGCGTCTTTGCAGCAAGACGGAGAGTTCACCACGGTGGCCTCCATCGTGACGGGCTCTGCCTGCTGGCGCCAAGGCGAACTCGAGGTGGGCGACAAGATCCTCAAAGTGGGTCAAGGCTCCGCTGAGCCGGAAGACATTGTGGGCATGAGCACCAACAAAGTCGTGACCAAAGTGCGCGGCAAGAAGGGGACAGAAGTGCGTTTGACGGTTCGCAAAAAAGACGGCACCGAAAAGGTCATCCCCATCATTCGGGACATCGTGGAGATCGAAGCCACCTTTGCCCGCTCCGCGCGCCTGGGTGCCGACGGCAAAACGGGCTACATCCGCCTGCCCAAGTTCTACGTGGACTTTTACAACGACAACAACCGCAGCTGCGCGGACGACGTGCGCAAAGAAATCGAAGCCCTCAAAGCCCAGGGCATGGAGCGCTTGATTTTTGACCTGCGCGGCAACGGCGGTGGTTCGCTGCCCGCCGCGGTGGACATCGCCGGCCTTTTCTTTGACAAGGGCCCCGTGGTGCAAGTGAAGACGAGCGGGCAGCGCGTTCGGTCCTACGACGATCGGGCGGCCGGCGCCGTGTGGGACGGGCCGTTGCTGGTGATGGTGAACGAGGGGACGGCGTCTGCGTCGGAAATCGTCGCCGCCGCCCTGCAGGACTACGACAAGGCCATCATCGTGGGCACACGTCAAACGTTTGGCAAGGGAACGGTGCAGAATATGCTGGATTTGGACCGTGCCGCTGGACCCTTCCACGGCGACAAGCCCTTGGGCGCCCTGAAGCTGACCATTCAGAAATACTACCGCGTGACGGGTGGAACGACGCAACTGCAAGGCGTGGAAAGTGATGTGGTGCTGCCTCATCCCTACCAGGAGATTCCCTACGGCGAGCGCGAATTGGACTATCCGTTGGCGGTGGACTACGTGGACGCTGCGGTGAAATTTGAGCCCAAGTTGCCCAAGCCCTACCTCAAAGTGGCCCAGCAACGCATTGCGGACAACCCCGAATTTGCCCGCATCTCGGAATACGCCAAGTGGCTGAAGTCCCAGCAGGACCAGACCTTGGTGCCCTTGAACTACAGTGCGTACTTTGAGCGCGAGGCCAAGGCGGACGCCGAAGCAGAGGCCTACGACGATTTGCTGGTGTCCAAAGACAGTTTGGTGGTGACCTATACCTCGGCGGCCTTTGAGAGCAGCCTGGACAGCGGCAAGGTCACGGAATACAGCCGTTGGTTTAAAGGCTTAGCCACGGATATTTATCTGGGCGAGGCCTACCGCATCGTAGGCGAATTGCCCCGCTAACCCCTCCCATGCACGAAGCTCGTCCCTCTGCCTCTGCGCTGCGCCGAATTTGGCAGCACGGCCTGGGGCGTTGGGGCCTCGTTATTTTGGGGCTTTGGCTGCTCTTGGCCGTCTTTGCCTATGGACTGGCGCGCGACCAGAGTCCGCACGCCAACCGCATGCAGCTCGCCTATTCAGCGGCCGAAGTAGGGGCGGAGTTCCCCTTGACGCAGATGCCCCGAACCGAACCGCGCACCTGGACCTGGTGGCTCACGGGAGACAAAAGTTTTCCGGCCTGGGAGCCTTCCGAGACGGAACGCATGCGCTTCTGGCTTGGGACGGACCGCTACGGTCGGGATGTGTGGAGCCGCCTGCTGCTGGGGGCGAGGATCTCCCTCAGTGTGGGGCTGATTTCCGTCTTCATTGCCCTCTTGCTAGGCATTCCGTTGGGCGCCGCGGCGGGCTACTTTGGCGGGTGGCTGGACCGCGTTTTGCAGACGGTCATCCAAATTTTCTGGAGCATTCCCACCTTCTTGATGGTCATTGCCCTCAGCTTTGTGCTGGGCAAGGGCTTCTGGCAAGTGTTTATCGCGGTAGGCCTGACCGCATGGGTGGAGGTGGCGCGTTTGGTTCGTGGGCAAGTGCTCTCCATCAAAGAGGCCGAATTCATTCAAGCCGCCCAAGTCCTGGGCTATTCCTCCAGCCGCATTATTATCCGTCACATTTTGCCCCAAGTCATACCCGCACTCACCGTGTTGGCCGCAAGCCAGTTTGCCTCAGCCATTCTCTTGGAGTCGGGCCTGAGCTTCCTGGGCATCGGGGCGCAGCCGCCGATGCCCTCCTGGGGAGGTATGATTCGGGACCACTATGCGTATTTGTTGACGGGCCAAGCCCACCTCGCCCTGGTGCCGGGCTTTGCGCTAGCGAGCCTCGTTCTCGCTTTTATGGCCTTGGGCACGGCCCTGCGCGATGTGTTGGACGTCCGCGCCTCCAGCTAAGCCTTAAAAAAAGACCCCGGGCGTTGGCCCAGGGTCCTTGCTTGTTTTTTTGTGGATCAACCCTTAGAAAGGCAGATCGTCGTCGTCGCCGTCGAAGGCATTGGTGTTTGGTACGGCAGGCGCCTGCGCTACGGGGGCACCACCGCCATAGGTCTGACCCTGAGGGGCGGGAGGCGCTACGGGTGCATCGGCGTTTTGGATGCGCCAGCCTTGGATAGACACGTAATAACGCGTTTCGCCTTCGCGACCTTGCCACTCACGTCCACGAATGTTGATGGAAACCGTCACTTTCTGACCTTCTTGCACGCGGTTCAAAAGGTCTGAACGGTCCTGCGTGAATTCGATCAGAATGGGTTGGGGGTATTGCTCATCGGTCTGAACTACGAGTTCGCGCTTGCGAAACGTAGGGCTAACCTGCTGTAAGTCAAGGATTTTCTTTACGGTTCCAGTAATTTCCATATAAAAAGTATTGAGGAGGTGAATTTATGCGTTTGAATTGGTTTTTGGGGCATTTAAGCGGTCGGTGAGCAGGATTTTCCACGCTTTTTTCACCTTGTTGTTCTCCAGAGCCTCTTTGGCATAGTGGTGGAGAAGCTCACGGCGCTCAATGCGGTCGGCGGTTTGGTCAAAGATTTCGCGGATGCGACGGTGGGTGGCAAATTCAGCCACTTCATCTTCAGTGGGAAGCATTTCCACATTGCCCAAACGGCCCAAATCATTTCCACTCAAAATGGTGGAAGTGCGTATGGGCTTCGGGAGCGCATCCACCCCAATGCCCTTCGTGGCAAGGGGTTTTTCTACCTCAAAGAGGGCATCGCCGTTGGCCCGGACATACCAGTCGCCCCCCAATCGACCCACCAGGTCCAATTGGTCCTGGTCCAAACGGCCTTCTTCATCCAGCACAGCGCTGTTGATGTGAATGAGCTTCACTTCACAAATCACCAGGTTTCCTGCGCCGGGGCCGGTGCCTAATTCTTTGACTTCGATGACCTCGCACTCCATGGCAACGGGGGCTTCGGATACGCGCGGCGGATGCACAAGGTCGCTTTCGACCGCCGTAAACCCGGCCTTCACGAATTCATTTACGCCAGTATCGTATTCGGTGCTAGACAAGCTGGTTTGTTCCACCATGGCATGGCTGACCGAATGGATGACCACCTCAGGCACTGCCAAAACATTGTTCAGCGTGTCTTTTGTGCTGCCATCGCGTCCACGCCGTGCGGGAGAAAAGACCACAATAGGCGGGTTGGTGCTAAATACATTGTAGAAACTGAAGGGACTCAGGTTGACACGACCGTCGCGGTCGACGGTGGAAACCAACGCGATGGGGCGAGGTCCAACCGCGAATTGCAAGGTGCGCTGCAAGTCAGGAATGTTGAGCTCTTCGGGCTTGAGATGAATCATTTGTGATGGGTTCGTCTTGAACGCATAAAGGTAGCCGACCGACCCAAAAAGGCCTGCAAGCAGGGAATAAATTGCACAGCATGTTAACAACTTTTCGATTGGACGAATGCGGCGAAGCGAATATATTGGAGCATGATTTTGTCGAAGCTCTTGTACCAGCGATGTGTGGCGGGGGGGAAGTTCAATTTGGACCGTTTGCTTCAGCATACGCCTGCCGTGAAACAGCTCCAAGAACTGTCCAGCGATGATGCGCGCTGGAAGCATGCGATGAAGACGATTCGACCGTTTATCGCGGAGGCCAAAGGGGGCGAGCCGAGCGTGAAAATCTTGCCCATTCATTGTGTGAATCGATGCGCGAGCGGCCAGCTGCTCTACCGATTGGGACTTAAGCGCAACCCCTTTATTCTTCTCGGGTTTGCCGATAGTGCGTATATCCTGGGGGATTTAAGTCAGTCCATTTGTTCAAAGGACAAGAGTTTCAAGCCTCTGATTTATGGCTTTGACGGTATGCTGATTTGGGACCTCTTCCAAGTGGAGGGCACATCCGGCTGGGCCCTTATTTATAGAAGGAAGTCGGTGCTCACTGGCGGGGGAGAGGAGCTTGTACCTTAAGCTTTAGGGCCGCCCTAGGACGCTGATTTTTGCGGTATACAGGGCACCCGATTCTAGTCTAAACAGCACGTAATAGGTCCCAGGCGCTGGTAGGTGAACAGCGTCCAGACGTTTGAAAATCGCTACGACGCGCCCCTCTGTGTTTACGATGCGACCTTCTGCCAGCGGTGCGGGAAGGTCTGCGTGAAGGGCGTCGCCCACTCGCAAGGGATTGGGGTAAACGGCCGCTTCAAATTTTGGGAGGGCATCCCATTCGGGCTCACTTAAATCCAGGCAAGCATTGGGATTGACGTACTGGCGCATGTTCCATGTAACGTGGCAGTCACTCATGTAGCCTTGCCCCGTATTCCAACTGTAGAAGGTGGTATGATCCGGTGTATCGCTGACGAGCGGACCTTTGAGCTGCCCCTGGGCCCAGGTGGTTTGGAGGCTGTCGCCGTCCCCAACGGCAATGGATTTAGCCATGGCATCGCCGTTCCAGGCGGCGGCGCAAAGGGCATGAAGGGGCCTCAAGTAGCCCCATTGGTCTAGCCCATCGTTCTTGGTGATGTAGGCGACAAACTGTGCGGAATCCTCGGAGTAGGTGCCAATGGAAAAATGGGTGGCCCAGTAGATGTGCGAGTTAACGGTATCCGCTCGGTAGAGGCAAAAGGCCTTGTTACTGTCAGGCACGCCTATGTGGGTGTACAGGTCAATCATCGTTCGAGGGTCGCACACGTTGTCCATTTCCGAATATGTGTGTAAGTACAGTACGTCGTCGGGCATGGCGGCCAGGCCGCTGTCTGTTTGGGTATAGATGTCATTGGGCCAATCGTAGATCCATCCCACGAACGAGGAGCCTGCATCGCACCAGGTGAACCGGCCATTGCTGCCCCAGCCGCTGTTGATGTACCGTTTGAGTGAAAGCCAATTGGCGATACCGGCGCCCCAGCTGGACCCTTTGATGCCGATTCGGGTTGTGTCTATTTGGCCGGGGAAAAGGTCTAACACTTCATTGGAAAGCTGATAGGCACAGCCGCAATCGTTGTAGCTCGCGGAAGAATACTGCATGGTCACTAGGTTATACCCCAAGCTAGCCGCGTAGTTCCCATGCACCAGCATGATGTTTTCAAAGCTCTCATCCGTCATGTCTTCAATGCCGGACCCGGGAAAGTGAAAAATGGTTGGAAGTTCCCCGCTCAAGCCTTGAGGCCGGAAAAGGATGGCCCGAATCGTGTCCTGGCATTCCCGCAGACTATCTGGGGCAAGCGTAAAATGGGTAATGCTGGCGGTGTAGGGTCCGGGGGCGCCATACCCACTGGTAATGGGTCCAATAGGGCCCGAATACGGATAGGACTGTGCAAAAAGGTTTGGTGTGAGGCACAAGAAAAGGAGGGCAATCCAGGATTTCATGGGGCGGGAGAAATAACGATTCGATGCTGGCTGATGTGGCCATTGGACCACAGGCATTTGAGGATGTAGTAGCCTTCTTGTCTGAGCTGAATGCTGGAGCCAGCTTGTTCAAAGGGGACTTCACGTCCTTGGGTGTCGTATACATGCAGCTCCTTGAGGTCCGCCTGCTCTGCATTTAAGGTAATCCATTGGCGTGCCGACGCGGGATTGGGAAAGGCCATGGGGCGGTAGTCCCAGGTATCTTCTTCGGGTATGCTCAAGAGGAAGCAGGCGTCGGCGGTGACGTACTGACGCATGTTCCAGGCAACGGTGCAAGGATTGGCGTAGGTTCCGTTGTTCCAAACCCAGTGCATCTCGGGCTTGGGGTCATCAGTGACCAGGAGGTCCTTGAGTTGACCTTGCGCCATTTGAACTTGGATCGCTTCGCCATTGCCCATGCAGATGCGTCGAGCGGCGGTATCTCCCTCCCAGGCAGTGGCACAAAGGGCCATTAAGGGTCGAAAAAAGGCCCAGTAATCCAAGGCATCGTACTTGGTCATGTAGGTGAAGAAATTCAAAGAACTGGTGTCTTCGACGTAGGTGCGTTCGGTCTCATGTGTAGCCCAGTAGATGTAGGAATTGACGGTATCGCCACGGATGATGTAGAATGCTTTGTTGCTGTCCGGTACGCCCATAAAGGTGTAGAGGTCGATGTGGACGCGGATATCGTGCAGGTTGTCCAGTTCCGAAACCGTTGGTAAATAGAGCACATCGTCTGGCATGGCGGCTAATGCGCTGTCGGTGTAACTCTGCTGGTCTGCAGGAAAATCTCGAATCCAGCCAATGGGCCCCCAGTAGGCATCCGGCTGAACAAAGCGGCCGTTTGAGCCCCAACCCGAATTAATGAATCGCTTCAAAGCGAGCCAGTTCGACACAGTCCCGCCCTGACTCATGCCTTTGAAGCCTATTCGGGTCGTATCAATCAAGGTGGGGAAGTAATCGACGGCTGCTTCGGTGAAGTAGTAGCCGCAACCATGCGAATTGTACATGTCCGTGGGCCAGCGCAAGGCTGCCATCGCATACCCATTGGAGGCCAAAAGGTGCCCATAGCGTTCAACGGTCCAATAAAAGCCACTGTCTTGCAGGTACGCTTCGCTCACACTGCTTCCTGGCAAGTAGAATACTGTAGGAAATGGTCCCGTGCCGCTGGCAGGGGTAAAGAGTAGCCCCCGTATATCCTGCGCACATTCGAACGAGGTATCCGTATCCGCTGGGATCGTAAAAAACTGAACATTGGAGGAGTCTGGACCATAGGATCCGTATCCGGAGGTGATTGGGGGAATAGGTCCTTCAAAGGCCCATTGGCCCAAGGCAGAAAGGCTGGCAATCAGCCCTATACCAAACAAACGAAGCTTCATGGCACGGCAAGAATTGGAGGATGCGCCCGCCAGAACGAAGGTTCCGACAGGCGCTCTTCACTTCCACTCAAGGATTAGCGTTGAATGATCAATTTTTCTCGAAGGATAGCTTCACCGTGGGGAACTTCTATCCAAAATGTGCCAGCTGGCAGCATAGATGTTTCGAGGCGCCAGGTCTGCAGGTCGAGTGCACGAACAGGGAGCTGGAAAGCTTGTCCTGTGGGGGTCATCAAGCGGATTTCCGCGACGGCACGAGGCGTTACGCCTTCGCTGAAGTTTAGGGTCACAAAATCATTGGCGGGATTTGGGGCCACGTCCATGCTTCCAGCGCTTCGCTCATTCAGGCCGGTAAAGTCTTGCTCGACCCGAACAAGGTGGCAAAATCCAAACGTGTCGATGGCCGGGAAGCCAAAGTAGGTGCCCTCTGTGCGGAACCAGCTGGTCCAGAACCATCCGTTAAACCCGGTAATAGGGTCGTACGTGATGGTGTCATTAATCGTGGGTGTTCCCGTAAGACGTATGCAGGTTCGACTGCCCGAAAGCGTCACCGAGTCCTTAATCTCAATGGTCATCCACGATGGCAAGCCCGTATTGTACAAATACGTCGAGCTCACCGTAGGAATGAGCAATCCTCCGCTTGGAAAGGTGTCGCCCAGCGCGGCCGTCAACGTCACATCAAAAGGTTGGCCCACCGTGGCAACGAGTTGCATAAGCGGATTGGTGGAGTCACAGGCGAAGCTGGGCATTTGGTTATTGACCCAAACGCCAGACCATTCCAGCGTGGGGTAGCCAAAGGCTCCCATGTGGTGGTTGGACGTGTCCGGATCACATACTTGTGCATTCAGCGATGTTCCCATCCCGAGAACAACCATCAAAGAGAGTAGGCATTTCTTCATAAGTTGGTTTGTTAGTTAGGTTTAATTCGAAAGTAGATTTTGCCCTAACTTGAGAATGTGTCCCATGGAAGCCAATGTTACCTAAATGTTAAATTCGGTCTGTTTTGATTGAGCATGAAAAGGTGCTTTCGGCGGTCATTGGGGTGATGCCCGAGCTAATTTCCCTGCAAAAGCATGAGGTGGAATGGCTGTTGGAATACCTGGAACGTGTGCCGGAATTAGTCACACGAGACGTCATCCATCGGGACGAGACCCACAGCCATGCCCTGTACATTGAGAGTGGATGTATAGGGGAATTTGTGGAATACCAAGGGAAGCAACGCCTATTGGCTATTCACCGCTCGGGCCATGTGATTCAGTTAAAAGCAGAGGTCCATGTCCAGGCGCACAAAAGCATTTTTAGATGCTTGACTTCCTGCAAAGTGTGGCGAATGGCGCTACCCGCTATTCGGGAATTGGATGCACATCAACAAGATGTCGCCGAGCGCTTTCTTCAAGGTCTTCTTTGGAATGAATTACTCTTTTTGCGCACCTGCAGTTATGAGGCGCAATTTGAGGATCGAGATGCCTGGAAAGCATGGATCAAACGGAATGCAGGTGCCCTTCCTGGGTTGACCCAAGACGAAATAGGCGATTACCTGAACCGTTCTGCTGCTACGCTATCCCGGTGGACCCATGCAGATGACCATGGGTAATCCGTACGTGTTTCAGTTGTGCCAGGTGCTGCTCCAGGGCGATAAGGAGCTGGAAGCAGCCATGCATCATTTTGCTGATGCTTTTGAAGGCCCCTTCATAGCTCAACCTGGCGAAACCTTGTTGAGGTATGGAGACAAGCGTCCATTAACCTTTTGCATTCAATCCGGATGGGGCTTTGCACAGTCCATGTTGCCTTCTGGAACGCTTCGAAATTTTGAACTCATTATCCCCAACTCCATTCTCGCCAACGAGGATATGCTCTTTTACGGTCGGCCCATGCAGGCCGCATTGGTGGCTAAAACAGAGATTGTGTATTACACCCTTGATCATCCCAAGTATCTTGCCAGCTTAGAGGATGTCCATGCGTGGAATCAGCTTTTCAACCGTATTTGTAGCGGCCTTATCCCTATCCGAAAACAGCGTATACTAGATCTGAAAGTTATGAGCAAACCAGAGCTCTTAGCCAGGTTGCTCCAGCGCTTTCCAGACGTTTTTACCTACTGCACGCAGGAGGAAATCGCGAGCTATTTGAATGTATCCCGTTCTACACTTTCGAGAATGCTCCGAAAAAACTAAGCGTTTCTGGGCGCCTGCTATCTGCTGCTTTGCCCCTATCTTTGCCCCATCCTAATTGCGGATGTGGCGAAATTGGTAGACGCACCAGACTTAGGATCTGGCGCCGTGAGGCGTGGGGGTTCGATTCCCTTCATCCGCACTAAATTCTCTTCAGTATGTCAACAGAACTCGTATTTGCAGCCATTAGCGGCTTGCTCGTTGTTTTCCTCTTCATGATGCTCAATCTGATGAAAACGTGGATTGGCAAACTGGAGGACCGAATTAAATCACTCGAAGACAATCAGAAGTAAGGTCTGAAACGAAAAAAGCCGGCGATGAGCCGGCTTTTTTAGTATTGGATTTTGAGAATTATTCTTTCGCACCAAGTGGTAGACGGTACCCGACCCCAATAGTGGCCCCTACCCACGTAGAAAATCCTAGACGAAAGTTCACCGGGAGAGCAGGATTGGTATAAATTAATCCCATTTCTTTCCGAAGATTTTTACCAGATAGGGCGGAGATGGGATCCGCACCCATGAAGACACCAAAACTTCCTACTTCAAATGAAACCCCCATCGGTGTGCGGAAGTAATAATTTGTTCCATCCTCAAGGAAGTCAATCCCCCCTCTGTATTCAGGTGTAATGTAAAAGCCTATGCCGTAGCCAAACATATTATTGACTGCTGCTGTAAAACGAGCAGCACTGAATCCTTCTTCATGTTGGGCTACCATTCCTACGCCGAGTTCAAAGCTGGGGGATTGCAAGGCAACTTTTTCCAGGAGCGAACCCAATTTGGATGCGTCCTGGCTATGAGCAGGGAGGCAAAGGCCAATTGCCAGGATGAGTAATACTTTTTTCATATCGCAGACATTTAGGTCAAAGGTAGGAGGAATTTGGTGACTTAAAGTTAAGTAATTGACAAACACTATGCACGATTTTAAGCGGAAGCTCGTTAGAATGAGGTAGTTTTGCCCGTCAAGATTCCAGATGAAACGCTTACTCTTTTTAATCCTACTTGCTTTAGGTCCCGTGGTGTCGGCTCAAAATGTGGCTATTGAGGTCCCGCATGCGTTTCAGGGTACCCACTTTAAGACGTTTGTAGAGCAAGGCGATCAGGTACGAACATGGTATGAAGTTTCGGGCCGTTACAGTGAGGACTATATGGAGGTCGTGCGCCGCATTTACCAGCCGAATAGAGGTCAAAATTTGCGCATCCTCGACACCTATGGCGACGATGGGTACACCGCGGTGAAAATTGAATCGCGCGGGTGGATTTACATCTTGATTCAGTCCAATGCGGGCATGTCGGAATCTAAAATTCAGGCCCGAATGAAAGAAGCACGGGACTAGTTGAAAAACTTCCGTGTGCTTTGTTACCTTTGCGCCCCTTGCCACTTTAGCTCAGTTGGTAGAGCATCGCATTCGTAATGCGAGGGTCGTGGGTTCGAGTCCCATGAGTGGCTCCATTTTTTTAAGCGCGCGAGTGCTGAAATTGGTAGACAGGCTAGACTCAGGATCTAGTGTCCGTAGGATGTGGGGGTTCGAGTCCCCCTTCGCGCACCACACGATCCCCGTCAAATTTTGGCGGGGATTTTTATTACACGCGAATTATGGGGAATAAGGGTTAAAGGGTTGAAGGGTTGAAGGGTTAAAGGGAATACTTGATGGTTTGTGTGCTCGCTGGTTCGTGAATTAACGCCCTCCCCAAACTTCCTAGCTCTCTAGCTCTCCAGTCCTCTAGCCCCCTAGCCCCCTAACCCCCATCCGCGAAGGCGAAGCCTGAGCTCCCTAGCCAAGAAGCCGTTAATCCTCCGTACCTTTGCGGTCCTTTTTCAAAGACCCAGAACCCATGAATGTTTCTCACACGATTGATGCAAGCAACAACGGCATCATCACCATTGAAGTAGCCCAGTCCGATTTTGCGGAAAAAGTGGAAAAGACTTTGGTCGATTACCGCAAGCGCGCCAATATCCCCGGCTTCCGTCAGGGCATGGCACCTATGGCTATGATTCGCAAGCAGTATGAATCTTCGGTTCGCATCGAGGAAGTAAATAAGATGCTGCAGGACGGCCTGTTCAACTACTTGGAGAGTGAGAAGTTGGAAATTTTGGGTCAGCCTTTGCCCATGCCCAGCCAAGTGGACTTCACGGCGGATTCGTTCCAAGTGCAGTTTGAAATTGGTATGGCGCCTGAGTTTACTTTGGACATCAGCGACAAAGTGAAGCTCCCGTATGTGGAGATCGAGGCGACCAAGCAAGCGATTGACGACGAGGTCGAAAACATTCGCAACCGCTATGGCAAGATGTCGGAAGTGGACGCTGCGGGTGCAGAGGATATCCTTTTCGGCGCGTTCCAAATGGTCGACAAGAAAGGCAACGCGGTAGAAGGCGTGGAGGTCAAAGAAGGACGTTTGGGCCTTAAGTCCATCAGCGACAAGAAAGTGGCCAAGGCCGCCCAAGCGCTGAAGAAGGGCGAAACCCTGGAATTCAACGCAGAGAAAAACTTTATTGACAGCTTCCAACTGGAGGATGTGCTCGGATACACCGAAGTCGAGAAGGCGGCCTCAACGGGTCTGTTTGTGTTGACCTTGAAGACTATTTACCACTTGGAGCCTGCAGCTTTGGACCAGGAGTTGTTTGACAAGCTCTTCGGCGAAGGCGTGGTTTCCAGTGAGAAGGAGCTTCGTGAAAAAATTGAAGAGGACCTCAAGGGCATGTACCAGCGCGATGCGGACACGCATTTCTTTAACACGGTGACCGATCACCTGATGAAGACGAAGATGACCTTGCCAGAGGCCTTCATGAAGAAGTGGATCACGCAGCAGGGTGAAAAAGCCCCCAGCATGCAGGAGGTAGAGGAGCAATGGCCCAACACCGAAAAGGCGATGCGCTGGCAGATGATCGAAAGCAAGTTGAGCCGCGAGCACCACTTGCACGTGCACAAAGAAGAATTAGTCGCGTATGCCGTGGACATGGTGAAGGGCCGCATGGCACAATTTGGCCAGCAAATGGACGAGAAGCAAGCCGAGCAATTGGCCCTCAGCGTGTTGCAAAACCGCGAGCAGTCGGAGCAGCTTTCGGAACAGCTTTTGCAAGACAAAATGATGAAGTTCTTTAAGGATTCATTCAGCATGAAGGTCAGCAAAATGGGCTATGCGGATTTCCTTAAATTGGCTTCTAAGAACCAATAAGCGACACGCACTATGGATTTAGGGAAAGAGTTTCAGCGCTATGCCATGCTCGACAAGGGCATTAGCAGCTTGACGATGCAGCACTATGTGGAGAGTTCATTGACGCCGTACATCATTGAGGAGCGTCAATTGAATGTGGCCCAAATGGACGTTTTTTCGCGCTTGATGATGGACCGAATCATTTTCTTGGGTACGGGCATCAACGACCAGGTGGCGAACATCGTTCAAGCGCAACTGCTCTTCCTTGAGTCTGCGGACAGCAAGAAAGACATTCAGATTTACTTGAACAGCCCCGGTGGTTCCGTGTATGCGGGCTTGGGCATCTACGACACCATGCAAGTGGTTAGCCCCGATGTGGCGACGATTTGTACGGGTATGGCAGCCTCGATGGGTGCTGTGCTGATGTGTGCGGGCACGAAGGGCAAGCGTTCGGCCTTGAAACATTCGCGTGTTATGATTCACCAGCCCATGGGCGGTGCGCAGGGCCAGGCGAGCGACATGGAGATCACCTTGACGGAGATCTTGAAGCTCAAGAAGGAGTTGTACGAAATCATTGCCACCCATTCAGGCCAACCCTTTGACAAGGTGGAGAAAGATTCTGACCGCGACTACTGGATGACGTCCGAAGAGGCTAAGGCCTACGGCATGATCGACGAGGTGCTTACCGGCAAGAAACTGAAATAATTCACGCATGGGAGACGTTTCACAGTGTTCATTTTGCGGACGCCCAAAGACGGATGCCGGCTTGCTGATTGCAGGCCTGGACGCGCACATCTGTGAATCCTGCATTGAGCAGGCCCATGAAATTGTATTGGAGGAGTCGCGCCAAGGCGGGGGCTCTTCAGCTGCAGGCGAATTTGAGCTGCCCAAACCCAAGGACATCAAAGCCCATTTGGACCAGTACGTCATTGGGCAAGAAGCGGCCAAGCGCACCCTCAGTGTAGCCGTTTACAACCACTACAAGCGTGTACTGCAGGGCGGCGTGGACGACTTTGAGATTGAAAAGTCCAACGTCATCCTCGTGGGTGAGACGGGTACGGGTAAAACTTTGCTCGCGCGCACCATCGCCCGAATGCTCAACGTGCCCTTCGCCATCGTCGACGCCACCGTGCTAACCGAGGCTGGCTACGTAGGCGAGGACGTGGAAAGTATTTTAACCCGCTTGCTCCAAGCGGCGGATTACAATGTGGAGGCTGCCCAGCGCGGCATCGTCTTCATTGACGAAATCGACAAGATTGCTCGCAAAAGCGACAACCCGTCCATCACACGCGACGTGTCCGGCGAAGGCGTTCAGCAAGCCCTCTTGAAACTTCTGGAAGGCACCAAAGTGAACGTTCCCCCCAAGGGCGGGCGCAAGCACCCAGATCAAAAGTTTGTGGAGGTCGACACGCGCAACATTCTATTTGTCGCCGGTGGCGCCTTTGACGGCATCAACCGCCACATTGCGCGCCGATTGAATACCCAAGTGGTAGGCTACAGCGGCAGTTTGCGTCGTGGCGAGGTGGCGGAAGAGAACTTCCTCAGTGCCGTTGCGCCCCAGGATTTGAAAGCCTTTGGTTTGATTCCTGAACTTATCGGCCGAATGCCCGTCTTGACCTATCTGGAGCCCTTGACCCGCGAAACCTTGCTGGCCATTCTCACGGAACCCAAAAACGCACTCGTCAAGCAATACACCCACCTCTTCCACATGGACGGCATCGAGCTGACCTTTGCGCCTGAGGCCTTGGAGACCATTGCCGACAAGGCACTGGAATTCAAATTGGGCGCGCGCGGTTTGCGCAGCATTTGCGAGGCCATCCTCACGGACGCCATGTACGAATTGCCCGAATCCGTGCACGTCACCGCCGATCTGGCGACCGAAAAGTTGGCGAAGGCCGACGGCTTGCGGGCGGCTTAAGGCTGAGCGTACAAGCAAGGCCCTCTGGGCTGCGGACCTAAAAAGGCCGTTCTAAATGGTTATTTGTTTTTCACCCAACGCACAAAGTCGTGCGCCAAGGGCTGTTCCACCGTGGCAGGGTGCGACTCGCGGCCCACTTCGGTGAAGGCGTCGCGGTAGTCGGGAAACCAGGTATCGCCTTCGTAGGTGGCGTGCACTTCGGTGATTTCGAGGACGTCAGCGTGGGGGAGTCCCTGGGCATAGAGTTCGCCGCCGCCGATTAAGAAGATTTGCGAGTCCATCATCGAGGCCATGCCGATGGCTTCCTCGAGGCTGGAAGCCGTGTGGACGCCTTCATGGGCCCAGTCGCTGTTCCGCGTGATGACGATGTTGGCACGGTTGGGCAGTGGGCGGCCGATGGATTCAAAGGTTTTTCGGCCCATCAGGATGGGGTGTCCGCTGGTCAAGGCTTTAAAGCGCTTGAGGTCCTCAGGAAGGTGCCAGAGGAGGGCATTGCCACCGCCGATGAGGCGATTTTGGTCGTGGGCGACGATGAGGGTGAGCATTCGGGCCGAATAGAATTAAACCGCCACTGCTCCCGCGATATGCGGATGGGGATCGTAGCCGTCCAAACGCACGTCGTCGTACGTGAAGTCAAACAAGGAAGTGACCTCGGGATTGAGCCAAAGGCTAGGCAGAGCGCGTGGCTCGCGGCTGAT
>Ga0255757_10000755_pt1 | contig 31836 bp, 29 predicted proteins | sample 071ome_27_FD_179957 | JGI IMG/M metagenome (GOLD analysis project Ga0255757, IMG submission 179957) | Coastal salt marsh microbial communities from the Groves Creek Marsh, Skidaway Island, Georgia - 071409AT metaG (version 2) | ecosystem: Environmental > Aquatic > Marine > Intertidal zone >...
GAGGCCATGGCCCGGCACGAGATCAGCTGGCACTGGGTGAAGGGCCATGCCGGACACCCGGAAAACGAACGCGCCGACGAACTGGCGCGGCGCGGGATCAACGAAGTCCGCTAAACAAAAACGGGGGCCGAGGCCCCCGCTTTCGCATGCGTTTGGTGTGCGCGCCTAGAGGTTCGCGAGCACGCTCTCGGCCGAGCTCACGTCGAAGGCGCCGGCCTCTTCCACCATGATCTTCTCGACGGTGCCGTCGTTGACGATCATCGCGAAGCGCTGGCTGCGCACGCCCAGACCACGATCGACCAGATCAAGCTCCAGCCCGAGGTCCCTGGCGAACTTCGCCGAACCGTCGGCCAGCATCAGCACCTTGTCGCCGACGTTCTGGTCCTTGCCCCAGGCTTCCATGACGAAGGGGTCGTTGACGGCCATGCAGGCAACGGTATCAACGCCCTTGGCCTTGATCTCGTCGGCCTTCTGCACGAAACCCGGCAGATGCTGGGCCGAGCAGGTCGGCGTAAAGGCGCCCGGCACCGAGAACAGCACCACCTTCTTGCCGGCGAACAGGTCGTCGGTCGAAATCTGCTCGATTCCATCTGCCGTCTTGTGCCCCAACGCACCGGCCGGAATCTTGTCACCTGCACTGATAGCCATATCCCTCTCCTCGAACGGGTGTTCTGATTGTCACTCAGGAATGGAAGATAGACGGAATCGGCGAAGATTCCAGTCTGCCGACGCAATTCCGCATCAGCGCGCGGCGACGGCCGCCGTCACCCCCGCCTGGGCCAGCCCGCCGGTCACCGCGTCAGCGGATAGAAGTTCGGGCAAAACCACACCCTGGGGCGCATCAGGACCATAAATCACGTTGAACGGAATGCCGAACCGGCCGAAGGAGGCCAGGTAGCGTGCGATCTCTTCGTTCGGCCTGGTCCAGTCCGCGCGCATGCGCATGACATCACCGCGTTCAAAGGCTGCGGTAACGTCGGCGGTGTCCAGCACGCGTTTCTTGTTCACCTGGCAGGTGATGCACCAGTCTGCGGTCACATCGACGAAGACCACCTTCCCTTCCGCGACCAGCGCCGGGATCGCGGCCAGGTCGAAAGGCCGCCAGTTGTCATCGCGGGCGGCGAAGCTTGCGCCGTCGCGTCCGGCAAGCCCCAGCGCGGACAACGCCGACGGCACGAGGAAGGCCAGCAGCACGGCAACCGCGACGGCAGAGGCGAGACCGGCACCGCGCTCATTCACAGGCTTGCGGGCGCGCAGCGCGAACATCGCGAAGATCGCCGCCATCAGTACCGCCACGACCAACGCCGCGGCAAGCGACACCTGCGCCGCCATGACCGACAACAGCCAGACCGCCGTCGCCAGCAGCGCCAGCGCAAGCACTTTCTTCAGCACGTTCATCCATGGGCCGGGCTTCGGCAGCTTCGTGGCCAGCGCAGGAAACAGCGCCACCAGAATGAACGGTAGCGCCATGCCGACACCCAGCGCGGCGAAGATCGCATAGATTTCGAGCGGACCGCGGCTGAGCGCAAATCCGATGGACGTGCCGAGAAACGGCGCGGTGCACGGCGTCGCGAGCACGGTCACGAAGGCACCCTGGAAGAACTGCCCGGCGACAGAATTTCCATGCCCCGCCGCGACGGCCACATCGGACACGCGGCCCGGCAGGCGCACCTCGAACAGGCCCCACATATTGGCCGCGAACAGGGTCAGGACGACCACCAGCGCCACCACGAACAGGGGCTGCTGGAACTGGATGCCCCATCCGACCGCCAGCCCGGCAGATTTCACGCCCACGGCGAGGCTCGCAAGCACGAGGAAGGACACGACAATGCCCGCCGTCGTCGCCAGGAATCCGAGGCGCACCTGCTTCGGATCGCCGCCGCCATGCCCGACCACGGACAGCAGCTTGATGGAGATCACCGGCAGGACACAGGGCATCAGGTTCAGGATCAGGCCGCCGACCAGCGCCAGCGCCATGACCGAGAGCAGCGTCACGAGCGCCGGAGCGCCCATATCGACACCAGCAAGCCCGTCCGGTTTCGGTGTGGTGCTCGCCTCAATGTTGCGGGGGCCGTCGATCAGCGTAAGCGTGAGCGGCGCGGACTGCAGATCCACCGGCTTGCCCTCGCCGAAGATATCCTCAGCGGTTACGGAGGCCAGAACCAGCCGCCCGCCGTCCCGGTACTCGAACTCCGGATTGGAGAAGATGGCGTCCTCATGTCCCTCAACCAGAAGGTCGGGGGACAGGAACGGCGCATCTGCGCGGAAGGCGGCGCGGATCAGCGGCTTCGCCGGTGCGCCGGATACCTCCGCCCCCTCAAACATCAGGCCCGCCCGGCTGCCGTCGCCCGGCACCTGATTGCGATACTGGTCGATCAGGTTGGCGAAATCACTGGGCATGGCCGGACCGGCCGGCAGGTCCAGCGCGGCCTCGTAGCTGTGGGGAATACAGACGTCGTCGCAGACCAGAAGATCGACCTGCGCGCGCAGGCTGACCGCCTCACCTACACTGGCGACCCGCGCCTCGACCGGGAAGACGACCCGATCCTTGTAGCCGAAGGTTTCCAGGTCGAAATAGTGGAACCGGACCGGCGCGGGCCAGTAGAACTCGGTTCCCGAGAGGTTCGCGCTACCGTCCCACGCCACCTGCGGCGGAATGCCGGCATCGCCCGGCGAGCGCCAGTAGGTCTTCCAGCCCTTGTCGAGGCGAACTTCGACACCCAGGGGGATGCTGTCCATGTCGCCCACGGCCGTCGCCGCGGAGATAAGGCGGATATCGGCCTTCGGCCCGTCAATCCACGCACTCGCCGCATCGGCGATGGCACCCGCGGGCCATAAAATGGCCTGAATGGCCACGACAATCGCAGCCAGACGTTTCACAGCAGGGATTCGCACAATCATCTCAGCGGGGTTCCGGCATGCGCCTGTGGTACGGAAGAAACTTGTAAGGTGGTTGGTATATAGGACGCAACGCAGCGGATGATACCGGCGAAACGCTCAAGGAGCCTCACAATCGCGTGTCGGGGCCGGCATTTCGCGGACGATGAAACACCCGCTAGTCTGTCGCGGGTATGTACGACACCAGAGCCGGGAGTACGGCATGAACGACAGCGCACACAAACAGGACGGCAGCCTGACCGGACAGGTGCTGCTGGCCATGCCGTCCATGACCGATCCGCGCTTCGAACGCTCGGTGATCTGCATGTGCGCCCACAACGACGAGGGCGCGATGGGGATCGTCATCAACAAGACCCTCGATTCCATTGATTTCCGCGAACTGCTAGGCGAACTGGACATCGACGCCACCGAAGCGGCATCAAAGGTCACCGTGCATTTCGGCGGCCCGGTCGAGAACCAGCGCGGCTTCGTGCTGCATTCGACCGACTACCACCACCCCGACACGATGGTGGTCGATGACAAGGTCGCCTTGACCGCGACCCTCGACGTGCTGCGCGATCTGGCGCGCGGCGATGGCCCGCGCCACGCCATCCTGGCGCTGGGCTATGCGGGCTGGGGGCCGGGCCAGCTGGAGGCCGAAATCCAGGAAAACGCCTGGTTGTCCGTGCCCTATGACGATGAGCTTGTGTTCGATGTGGCCAACCCGGCCAAGTGGGAACGCGCTTTCAACAGCATCGGTGTCGATCTTTCGGTGCTGTCGGGGACGGCCGGGCGGGCCTGACCGGATCTATGCCGACTGCGGCGCGCGCCAGCCCTTCACAAGGGCATAGGCCGCGAAGCTCAGCGCAATCGCCAGCATCCAGTACCCCGTCACCTCGAAGGTGAAGCCAACGCTCGTCAGGTTCACGATCGGCACGCTGTAGAGCGGCGAAGAGAACTGGCCCAGGAAGAACAACGTCGTCATCGCGCCCAGCGCCCGGCCACGCACGGCCATGGAGGCGCGTGAGATGATCGACATGTTGACGTTGGGAATGAACATCCCGACCGAGAAGCCGCCGACCGCCATGGCGATCATGGTTTCGGTGAAGTCCTGCGCATGCCCGGTCATCACGAAGCCCGCACCGCCGATGGCGAAGATCGCGGCGAAGATCGCCTCCGGACTGAGGACCCGGCGCACGCGCCGGAAGGACAGCGATGCAAACCCGGCCGAGAAGTTGAACATGCCGATGGCGAGCCCGGCGCGGGTCGGGTCCTTGACCCCGATCTCAACCAGCAGGAACTGGGTCTGGGACGGGATCATGAACAGCGCGATCATGGTGACGAAGGTCAGAACGCACACAAAGCCGATCACGGCCCATTGGCGTAGCGTCGGCGGCGGCTCGCGTCCCGCGCCGCCGGACGCCGCCGAGGGCGGCTCGTAAAGGCTGAGGATCATCAGCGGCACCAGCGCAAATGTCACCGCGAACAGCGAGAACGAGACCCGCCAGTGGATTTCCGCCAGCAGGCCGGAGATCACGACGAAGATCAGGGTGCCGAAGGACATGAAAGCACCCTGCAGGCCCGCCACCCGGTTGCGCTCATCCCCGGTGTAGTAGTCCCCCACCAGCGCGGTGACGCTGGTCAGGATGCCCGCGAGAAAAACACCGAGGATGGCCCGGCTGACCAGGATCGCCACCAACGAATCCAGCACCAGAACCGACACGCCCGCCAGCCCGTAACAGGTGGCGGAGACGATCAGTACATTCCTGCGACCGAAGCGGTCCACCGCATAGCCCACCAGCGGGCCGGAGAGCGCAATGAACAGTAGCGGCATGGTCAGCACCATGCGCGAGAGAAGTTCCGCGTTCTCCAGATGGGCGAAATCGGCCTGCAGCGCGGGCAGGCCCGGCGCGACCGCCGACGGCGCCAGAAAGGCCAGCCCGCTGGTCAGCAGGACCGTCCACATACGCAGGCGCGAGCGCGCGGCAATACGCGCGGGCACCCCGGCGGGAGCGCCACTCACTCTGAATCTACCGGGAAGTCTTCAGACAGCAGCGAGAACAGCAGGTGATCCTGCCAGACACCACGAATCTTCAAGTACTTCTTTGCATAGCCGTCCTGCGAGAAACCGCAGCCGAGAAGCAGATTCCGGCTGGCCTCGTTGTGGGGCAGGCACGCGGCCTCGGTCCGGTGCAGCATCAGTTCGTCGAAGGCGAAGCGCAGCATCAGGCGCAGGCCTTCATGCATATAGCCGTTCCCGGCATGGGCCTCGCCCATCCAGTAGCCCAGAGTGCCGCACTGGGCCACACCGCGCCGCACGTTCGACAGGCTGATGCCGCCCACCAGCGCCGTACTTTCCTGATCGAACAGGAACATGCTGTAGCCGGTGTCGTTGCGCCAGTCGCTGGTATAGCGGTTCATCCGCCGGTAGAAGGCGTCCCGGCTGAGCGCATCGGAGGGCCAGGTGGGCTCCCATGGTTCAAGGAATTTCCGGCTGGCAGCGCGAATCTCGGCATAGTCGCGCCAATCGCGTTCCATCGGCGCACGCATGAAGACCTTCTCGCCTTCCAGGCGCACGCTGGATGCGTTGGTCGAAAGCGAGCGGAACAGCCTCATCAGCGTCTTTCCCGGTCCTAGGCCGCCAGACGGCTTCGAATCGAATCAAGGGAAGCAATGTCCGACGAAGGCCCGACCGTTGCAAGGCTCGGCATCGACGAAAACGTTGACCGGGCCACTTCGGCCAGTTTTTCCGGCGTGATCGCCTCAATGCGTTCGACGAGCTCCTCAGCGGGCACCACGCGGTCATAGAGCAGCATCTGCTGGCCAGCGCGCTCGCTGCGCGCCCCGGTCGATTCCATCGCCATCAACAGGCTCGACTTGAGCTGGGTGCGCGCACGCTGAATTTCGGCCTCATCCAGCGTGTCGGCCAGGCGTACGATTTCGCCGCACAGGGCCGGCACGAACTCGTCAATCAGTTCCGGGCCTGTCCCGGCATAGATGCCGAACACACCATCGTCGGAGAACGCGGACAGGAAAGTGTCGATGGAATAGACCAGCCCGCGACGCTCGCGGATTTCCTGGAACAGCCGGGACGACATGCCCCCACCGAACAGGTTCGACAGCACCGACAGCGCGTAATATTCGTCCGTGCCGACCGGCGCGGCCTTGAAGCCCATGACGAAATGGATCTGCTCCAGATCGCGCGCGTCGCGCCGCTCACCACCGGTATAGCGGGCCACCTCGACCTTCCCGCGCTCGCCCGGTTGCACGTCGGCGAACTTTTCACCGGCCAGCGCACACAGGGTGTCGTGATCGATATTGCCCGCCGCAGCCACGATGAGGTTTCCGCCCCGGTAGTGGGTGCCGTGGAAGCTCACCACGGCATCGCGCGGCATCTTTCCCACCACATCCGGCAGACCCAGCACCGGGCGGCCCAGCGGCTGGTCCGGGAACGCAGCGCCCTGGAACAGGTCGAACACCACATCGTCAGGCGTGTCGTGGGCCTGACCGATTTCCTGCAGCACGACCGAGCGCTCGCGGCCCAGCTCCGTCTCATCGAACACCGAGTGCTGGACGATATCCGCGATCACATCCAGCGCGAGCGGCGCGTCGTCCTTCAGGACCTTGGCGTAATAAGCGGTCACCTCGCGCGCGGTGTAGGCGTTGATGTGTCCGCCCACATTCTCGATAGATTCCGCGATCTCGACCGCCGAGCGGCGCCTGGTGCCCTTGAACATCATGTGTTCGAGCAGATGGGCGACGCCGTTGACTTCCTGGGTCTCGTAACGCGCGCCTGCGCGCACCCACACCCCGACGGAGACAGACTCAACCGTCGGCATGTGATCCGTGACAACCCGGATGCCGTTGTCCAGCTTGGTGACCGCGATCCCGCTCATGGCGTGTCAACCGGCCCGGCGCGTGGCGTTGGCCCGCACATAATCGCGCACCGCATCCACGTCGTTGTCCAGCGTCTGCGCCTTCTCCGGACGCTCCAGCAGGTCTGCCAGGTGCGGTGGCAGGCCCGGGCGCACGCCCGTCGCCTTCTCCACCGCATCCGGGAACTTGGCCGGGTGCGCGGTGGACAGCACCACGCGTTTGGTGCCGTCGCGCGGCGTCTTGCGCGCCGCACCGATGGCCACCGCCGTATGCGGATCGACCAGCATGCCGGCCTCATCATGGACCCGGCGGATTTCGGCCAGTGTCTCGCCGTCGTCGAGGCGCTGGGCCGAAAAGAGCTCGCGGGAATCGGCGCTCAGCCGCGCGGCGTCAGGCAGCGCGCCCTTGGCACGGAAGGCCAGCATGGCCTCGGTAACGGCCCCGCCGTCGCGATGCATCAGGTCGAACATCAGCCGTTCGAAGTTGCTGGAAACCTGGATATCCATACTCGGCGACAGGGACGGCTCCACCCCCGAAATCGACATGTCTCCCTGCTCGAAAAAGCGGAACAGGATGTCATTGCGGTTCGCCGCCACGACGAAACGCGAGATCGGCAGGCCCATCTGCCGGGCCACATAGGCCGAATAGACATTGCCGAAATTGCCGGTGGGCACGACAAAGGTCATATCCCGGCCCGGCGCGCCCAGCCGCGCGGCGGCGGCGAAATAGTAGGCCGTCTGGCCCATCACCCGCGCCCAGTTGATGGAATTGACCGCCGACAGGCCCAGCTCGTCGCGCAGGCCCTCATCGGCGAACATGGCTTTCACCATGTCCTGGCAGTCGTCGAAGGTACCGCGCACGGCGATGTTGTGGACATTGGACGACGTGACCGTGGTCATCTGCCGCCGCTGGACCTCCGACACACGTCCGTCCGGGAACAGCATGAAGATGTCGAGGTTCTCACGGTCGCGGCACGCCTCGATGGCGGCCGAACCGGTGTCGCCCGACGTCGCACCGACGATGGTCAGGCGCTCGCCTCTCATACCCAGGACATGATCGAACAGGCCGCCGAGAAGCTGCAGGGCAAAATCCTTGAAGGCCAGCGTCGGGCCGTGGAACAGCTCCAGCAGCCAGGTGTCCGCATCGAGCTCGACAAGGGGCGCCGTCGCGGGGTGGCGGAAGCCCGCATAGGCGCGCGCGCAGATGGCCGCGAGGTCGGCATCGGAAATCAGGTCCGGCTCGATGAACGGGCGCACGATGCGCGCCACGATTTCGGGATAGTCCATCCCGTCCAGTGCCGCGATCGCCGCATTGTCCATCGCCGGCCACTCGGCGGGCACGAACAGGCCGCCGTCGCGCGCAAGCCCGCTCAGCAGCACACCTTCAAAGGTCTGCTCGGGTGTGGAACCTCTGGTGCTGACATACTTCACGGGCGCGGTGTCCTTGGCGAAACGCGCGCTAACCTATCCAAGGCGTCCGGGCGAAACAAGGCGCGGACGCCTAGTCTCCGCCCAGATAGCGGGTGCGCAGATGGGTGAGGAATATTTCGGGATTGAGCGGTTCACCGGTCGCCTGGATCAGCAGATCGCGTGCGCCCAGCTTCGAGCCCTGTGCGTGAATGTTCGTGCGCAGCCAGTCCAGCATCGGGGCCAGACGGCCGGCCGCGATATCGTCTTCGACATCCGGCAAGGCGCGGCACATGGCTGCGTAGATCTGTGCGGCCGCTATTGCGCCCAGCGTGTAGGTCGGGAAGTACCCGAACGCTCCCGATGGCCAGTGCACATCCTGCAGGCAGCCCAGCCGGTCATCCGGCGGCACGATACCCAGCAAATCACGCATGCCGTCGTTCCACGCGCCCGGCAGATCGGCCAGTGGCAGGTCGCCCGACAGCAGGGCACGTTCCAGCCGGTAGCGCAGGATGATGTGCAGCGGATAGGTCATCTCGTCGGCATCGACGCGGATGAAGCTGCGCTCCACGCGCGTATAGAGCCGGTACAGGTTCTCGACCTCCCAGGCCGGCCCCTCCCCGCCGAACATGGCCTTCATGCGCGGCAGGGCGAAGGTCAGAAACGGGCGCGACCGGCTGACCTGCATTTCCACCAGCAGTGACTGGCTTTCATGGATCGCCATGCCCAGCGCATGGCCCACCGGCTGATACCGCCAGTCCTCCGGCAAGCCTGCCTCATAGAGTGCATGGCCTGTCTCGTGCAGGACGCCCATAAGGGATTCGGTGAAGTTGTCCTCGCTGTAGCGCGTGGTGATGCGCACATCGTCCGCCGCACCACCGCAAAACGGATGGTGGCTGACATCGAGCCGCCCGCGCTCAAAATCGAAACCCAGCGCCTGCATCAGCTCACGGCCCAGCGCGCGCTGTGCGGGCACGGGGAACGGCCCGGCCGGCAGGACCGGCTGCGGTCCGGCGTCCTGCCGCGCAATCGCTTCGTCCACCATACCCGGCAGATCGCGTGCCAGCGCCGCGAACAGCGGTTCCAGGTCCGCAACCCGGGTGCCCGCCTCATACTGCTCGAGCAGCGCATCGTAGGGCGCGAGCCCCATCGCCTCGGACTTGGCTGCCGCAATGTCGCGCACGATCGCGAGCACCTCGCCCAGGCTCGGCAGCAGCGCGGCGAAATCGTTGTTTTCACGCGCCGCGCGCCACGCGACCTCGCAGGTCGCATTCGCACGCGCCTCGGCCTCGACCAATTCGCCCGGCACGGCCACGGCATCCCGGTGCAGGCGCGACATTTCCCGCAGGTTGGCGGCGTCCCAGCTCCCCTCGCCCAGCCCGTCACCGGCGGCTTCCAGCGCTTCGCCGACCGCGGGATCGACCAGCAGTTCGTGGCGAATCAGGCTCAGGGTCGCGATCTGCTCGCCCCGCCCGTCCGCGCTGCCTTCCGGCATTACCGTCGCCTGGTCCCAGTCGAGCACGCCGAGGGTATCGGAGATCAGCCCGATCCGCCGGAACCGGGCGCACAGGCCCGCATAGTCGAGATTTTCGGACATACTCATGCGCCCTCCCGGCGCCAGTGAAAGACCACGAAGATCACCGCCAGCACGGCGGCAAGGCCGTACCAGGTGACAGCATATTCCAGATGGCTGTTGCGCAGGTCCACCGCCGGCACCGCGCCAATGGGGTATGCGTCCACCGCACCCGCCTGCGGACCGGCTTCCAGGTAGAACCCCACCCCGCCCGTCAGCCCGGCGGTGGCGAGCATCTGCGCCTCGTCCATGTGGAACCAGTTGTTGTTGGCGGGCTCGTTGTCGGGCAGGAACGCGCCGGGTGCTGAGAACGCGCGGACATATCCGACCAGCGAGGCCGGTCCGGCATCGGGGACCGGCGGCATATCCAGCATCTCGCGCGGGGTCCAGCCGAGATCGACCAGAACGGTCCGCCCGTCATCCAGCACCATCGGCGCGACTACGTGGAAGCCCTGTTTTCCGTCATGTACGCGGTTCAGCAGGCGAAACGCATTGCCTGTGCGAAGCTCCCCGCTGACACGGACCGGGCGGTACTCGATGACCTCCGGCGAGGCAGCCGACATCGCGTCGGCCAGGGACATCGGCGCAGCGGCGATACGTAGCGTACGGGTCTGGATCAGGTCGTTTTTCCAGGCGAGGCGCTGCACCTGCCAGGTGCCGAGCCCCAACAGGATGATGAGCGCGGGGACGACAACAATCGTCGCGCGCAATGTGGGTCGGAATGCCATGTCGCTCGGCGGCGTGCGCCACTATCGGGTTGTGTCGGCGTCAGTCACGTTGTGCTTATAGGCCTGCGCGACCAGCCAGGCCTTGAACGGGCGCATCAGCAGCACCGCGCCGACAACGATGATCGGAATCCAGATCACGAAGTGGAGCCAGACAGGCGGCTCCACGGAAAACTGGAACCAGGCCGCTAGCGTGAGCACGACCGCGCTCCAGAACACGATGATGAAGAAGGCCGGGCCATCATCGGTGTTGAGCGCGGCATAGTCGAAGCCGCAGACCTCGCAGGTGTCGCGAACCGTCAGGATGCCGTCGTACAGCTTGCCCTGCCCGCAACGCGGGCAGGCACAGCGCAAGCCGGTCTGAAAACTTGAAAGCCTCGGATAGTAGTCGGCCACAAATCCCGCCGTTCAGGTATCGATCAGGCGAAGGTGCCCCAGACGTACACAAACGAGAACAGGAACAGCCACACGACATCGACGAAATGCCAGTACCAGGCCGCAGCCTCGAACCCGAAGTGATGGTCAGCAGTGAAATGACCCTTCGCGCAGCGCCACCAGCACACAGCCAGGAAGGCGGTGCCGACGATCACATGGAAGCCGTGGAAACCGGTCGCCATGAAGAAGGTCGAGGGATAGATGCCTTCACGGAAGCCGAACGGCGCATGTGCGTATTCAAAGACCTGCAGGCAGGTGAACAGGAAGCCCAGAAGCACGGTCCAGCCGATCATCTTGGCGGCGTGGTCCATCTTGCCTTCGCGAATGTCATGATGCGCCCAGGTCACCGTGAAGCCCGAGGTCAGCAGGATCAGGGTGTTGAGCAACGGCAGGTCGAAGGGGTTGAAGACCTCGACACCTTCCGGCGGCCAGACACCTCCAGCCGCTTCCTTGGGGAAGAGGCTGGCGTCGAAGAACGCCCAGAACCAGGCCGAGAAGAACATCACCTCGGAAATGATAAACAGCATCATCCCGTAGCGCAGGCTGAGCTGCACCACCTTGGTGTGCGCCTTCTGGACAGTCGCCTCGTCGATCACGTCGCGCCACCAGCCCAGCATCGTCATCAGGGCCAGGATCAGGCCCGGCGCCACGGTCCAGAGACCGATCGTCTCGAAGGTGCCCGTATAGTCATCGCCGAACATGTCCGGGTGCATGAAGATAACGAGCCCGAATGCCGTCAGCAGACCCGCGAGCGAGCCGCAAATCGGCCACGGGCTCGGATCGGGCATATGGTAGGGGTGATTGCCCTTTGCGTGATCGTGTGCGTGATCGCTCATGCTTCGCTCTCTCTAAAGCGGTCCGTCAGTTGACCTGGGTGTTGGTGTTTGCCTGGACGGCGGCAGCCTCGCGGGCCGCATCGGCGTCCTGATCGTGAAAGAAGGTATAGCTCAGGGTGATCGTCGTCACGTCATCCATATCCTTGTCCTCGGCGAATTCCGGATCGACAAAGAAGGTGACGGGCATCTGAACACTCTGGCCCGGATCCAGCGTCTGCTCGGTGAAGCAGAAGCACTCGATCTTTACGAAATAGGGCGCGGCCTTCAGCGGGGTGACGTTGAAGGTCGCCGTCCCTGTCACCGGGCGGTCTTCATGATTTTCGGCCTCGAAGAAGGCCAGACCTGTCTCGCCCACCTTGAGGTCCACGGACCGCTGGACGGGCTTGAAGCGCCAGTGCAGCGACGGATCGATGTTGCTGTCAAAGCGGACCGTAATAGGACGGTCCACCACTGCATTGGCCTCCGGCGCGGTTTCTTCGACCAGCGGCGTCCCGGCAAAACCGAACTGCTGGCAGAAGGCCCGGTAGGCCGGCACCATCGCAAAGGCGAGCCCGTTCATCGCCACGACCATGCCGATCAGACCCGCGAAGACATAGCGGTTTCGGCGGCGGCGCTCGGTGGAGGTGTTGCGCATGCTCATCCCAGCAACCCCGCGCGTGCGATGAACACCAGATAGAAGATGACGATCAGGCTGCCGATCACCGCCAGCATTGCGTAATTCTTGCCGCGCTGTTCGCGGTGGCGTTCGCTGTAGAACTTCTTCGCCATCGCCGCGCTAGCCCCAGAGACCGAAATTGCCGAAGCCCAGCAGCACGTCGGCCAGCAGCACGGCGAACAACAGGAACAGGTACAGGATCGAGAAACCGAACATCGCCTTCGCGGCCTTGTCTTCTGCCCCTTCCGGCTCACGCAGGACACGCAGCGCGCTGGCAATGAACATCAGGCCCAGCACCGCGGCGCCGGCGGCATAGACCAGCCCCGCCCCGCCCAGCAGCGCCGGCGTCAGGCTGACGGGCACCAGGATCAGCGTATAGGCCAGCATCTGGCGCTTGGTGGATGCGCGCCCGGCCACGACCGGCATCATCGGGATTCCCGCGCGGGCGTAGTCACCGCTACGGTAGAGCGCCAGCGCCCAGAAATGCGGCGGGGTCCAAAGGAAGATCACGGCGAACAGCGACAGCGAGACAAGACTTACATCACCGCTCACCGCGGCCCAGCCGATCATCGGCGGGAACGCACCCGCCGCACCGCCGATCACGATGTTCTGCGGTGTGCGGCGCTTCAGCCAGACCGTATAGACGAAGACGTAGAACAGGATCGCCAGCGCCAGCAGACCGGCGGCCACGACATTGGTCGCAAAGGCCATCAGCACGACCGAGGCCACCGCGAGGACAACCGCGAAGCCCAGCGCATCGCCCGGCGCGACCCGGCCCGCCGGCAGCGGCCGGTCGGACGTGCGCGCCATGACGGCATCGATATCGCGCTCGTACCACATGTTGATGGCGCCCGCGGCGCCCGAGCCGACGGCGATGCACAGGATCGCCACGACGGCCAGCAGCGGGTGCAGGGCACCCGGTGCAACGAACAGTCCCACGGCACCCGAGAAGACGACAAGCGTCATCACCCGCGGCTTCAGCAGCGCCACGAAGTCGCTGACGCGCGAAGCCGGCGCTTGGGAAAGCGCCGGTTCGTGCGTGCGATTCAGATAGGCTGTGTCAGCCACGTATCAGGCTCCGTCGGTTACCGCGCCTAGTGGGCTTCGGACGGCTTGACCACGGGCAGTTCCTCATGGGTGTGGTGCGGCGCCGGCGAAGGCACCGTCCATTCCAGGGTCGTCGCCCCTTCGCCCCAGTAGTTCGCCTCGACACGACGGCCGGAGGTGAACATCTGGATCAGCATGATGAGGAAGATCACCACGCCGAAGGCCGAGATGTAGGACCCGTAGGACGAGATCTCGTTCCAGCCCGCATAGGCATCCGGATAATCCGGATAACGGCGCGGCATGCCGGCCAGGCCCAGGAAGTGCTGCGGGAAGAAGGTCAGGTTCACACCGATGAACGTCACCCAGAAGTGCAGCTTGCCGAGGGTCTCGTTGTACTGGCGACCCGACATCTTGCCGATCCAGTAGTAGAAGCCCGCGAAGATCGCGAACACCGCGCCCAGGCTCAGCACGTAGTGGAAGTGGGCCACGACGTAATAGGTGTCGTGCAGCGCCAGATCGATGCCGGCGTTCGACAGCACGACGCCGGTCACGCCGCCGACGGTGAACAGGAAGATGAACCCGACGGCCCAGAGCATCGGCGTGTCCATACGGACCGAGCCGCCCCACATCGTCGCGATCCACGAGAAGATCTTCACACCCGTGGGCACCGCGATGACCATCGTGGCCACCGTGAAATACACGCGCGTATCGACGTCCAGGCCCACCGTGTACATGTGATGCGCCCACACGATGAAGCCGACGAAGCCGATCGCCACCATGGCGTAGGCCATGCCGAGATAGCCGAAGACCGGCTTGCGCGAGAAGGTCGAGACGATCTGGCTGACGATGCCGAAGGCCGGCAGGATCATGATGTAAACTTCGGGGTGGCCGAAGAACCAGAACAGATGCTGGTACAGGATCGGGTCACCGCCGCCGGCCGCGTCGAAGAAGGACGTTCCGAAGTTACGGTCGGTCAGGAGCATCGTGATCGCGCCCGCCAGCACCGGCACGGCCAGCACCAGCAGGAACGCCGTCACCAGCTCGCTCCAGATGAACAGCGGCATGCGGTGGAGCGTCATGCCCGGCGCACGCATGTTGAAGATCGTCGTGATGAAGTTGATCGACCCGAGGATCGAGGACGCGCCCGCCAGATGCAGCGCAAAGATCGCCATATCGACCGATGGTCCGGGATGCCCCAATGCTGACGACAGCGGCGGATAGACCGTCCAGCCCGTTCCGGCACCGCCGCCCATGAAGGTCGAACCAACCAGCAGCAGGAAGGCCGGCGGCAGCAGCCAGAAGGAAATGTTGTTCATCCGCGGGAAGGCCATGTCCGGCGCGCCGACCATGAGCGGGATGAACCAGTTGCCGAAGCCGCCGATCACGGCAGGCATGACCACGAAGAACACCATGATCAGGCCGTGGGCCGTGATCACAACGTTCCACCAGTGGCCATCCGGCGAGCCGTCGGCATTCAGGAAGTACTGCATACCCGGATCCTGAAGCTCGAGACGCATCAGGATCGAGAACAACCCGCCGATGATGCCGGTACAGATCGCGAACACCAGGTACATCGTGCCGATGTCCTTGTGGTTCGTCGAAAACACCCAGCGCTTCCAGCCGGTCGGGGTGTGATGGTCGTGGGCGTGATCGTCGGTATGGGCGTGTGCGCCAGCCATGTCTAAATCCTCCTGCCGCGCTACTGCGCCGCTGCGGATGCGAGACCCGCTTCGTTACTGACTACCTGAATGGGATCGGCGCTTTCGCCGCCCGGCACGCCGAAGCGCGCCTGCGCCTTGGTGACCCAGGCCTGGAATTCGGCTTCGCTGACCGCCCTGATGGCGATCGGCATGAAGGCGTGACCGGTGCCGCAGAGCTCCGAGCACTGACCGTAATACATGCCTGGCTCGTCGATCAGGAACCACGTCTCGTTGGTGCGCCCCGGCACCGCATCGACCTTCGAGCCCAGCGAGGGCACCGCGAAGGAGTGCAGCACGTCGGTCGCCGTCACGAGCACACGAATCTTCTTGCCCACAGGCAGGACGACATCCTCGTCCGTCGCGAGCAGGCGCGGCTGACCCGGCTTGAGATCCTTTTCCTCAACCATGCTGGCCGTGAAGGAGAAGTCGCCGTGGTCAGGATATTCGTAGGTCCAGTTCCACTGGTTGCCGATCGCCTTGATCGTCAGGTCCGCATCCGTCGTGTCGTCGGTCGCATAAAGCAGCGGAAGGGAGAAGAAGCCGATCACGAACAGGATCACCACAGGGATCACCGTCCAGAGAATCTCGACCAGCGTATTGTGTGTGACCTTGGAGGGGTTCGGGTTCGCTTTCTCGCGGAAGCGCACAATCACATACAGCAGCAGGATCAGAACGAAGATCGAGATCACGAAGATGATCCACAACAGGAAGTCGTGGAAGGAAGTCATCCGCTCCATGATCGGTGAGTGCGCGTCCTGAAAACCGAGTTGCCAGGGCGTCGGCTGCTGGGCCAGTGCCGGCCCGGCCACAAGTCCGCTCAGCACCGCCAGGCAGGCAAGGCTGAACGCACGCATCAGAAAGTGTCGGATTTTCGTCATATGCTCGCTTCCATACGGCGGCCGGACACGACGTGTGAATCACGACGTACGGACCGGACGCCCCCCAGAACCCTTCGAATGGCGCGAAAAATACCCCACTGCACCGCGCCCAACAAGTCACTGTCCGGCGCTTCAATATCCTTGAGACACCATGTCGCACAGATATGATCAGGCCGGATTCCGGGCCAAATCGGCCATGCGACGGGGTTGTGTCAAGGCTGACATTCGCCGCTCGCGTCCCATATTGTTGGGAAACGACCCGCGCACACGCGCCCAAACCAGCCCATGGCAGGATTCATGACCGATATTTCGCGCACCGACGAGTTGTTCTTCCAACGCACCGGCATGGACCCCGAACGGGTCACCGGGCTGGTCGGCGACGCACTTTCGGGCTCCGACGATGGTGAACTCTTCCTCGAATACAGCCAGAGCGAAGCCATCTCCTTCGATGACGGGCGGGTGCGCAACGCCAGCTTCGACACGTCCCAGGGTTTCGGACTGCGCGCGGTCGCCGGCGAGGCAACCGGCTATGCCCATTCCACCGAAATCAGCGAGGCCGCGATCGCACGTGCGGGCGAGACCGTGAAGGCCGTGCGCACCGGCCGGGGCGGCACGGTGGCCGAACCGCCGACCAACACCAACCGCGACCTCTACACAGACGTGAACCCGCTGGGCGAGATGTCCTTCGAGGACAAGGTCGCGCTTCTGGCGGAAATCGATGCCTATGCGCGCAGCGCGGATGCGCGGGTGCGTCAGGTCACCGCCTCCATCGCGGGCACGTGGCAGGCGGTGCAGATCCTGCGCGCCGACGGCGAACGGCGCGCGGACATCCGCCCGCTGGTTCGGCTCAATGTGTCCCTGATGGTGGGTGACGGCGACCGGCAGGAAACCGGCTCCCATGGCGTGGGCGGACGGGCGGTGTACGACCAGTGGATCGCGCCGGAAAACTGGAAGGCCCAGGTCGATGAGGCGCTTCGCCAGGCGCTGGTGAATCTGGAATCCGTTCCCGCCCCGGCCGGCGAGATGCCGGTCGTCCTCGGCCCCGGCTGGCCGGGCGTGCTGCTGCATGAGGCAGTCGGTCACGGGCTGGAAGGCGACTTCAACCGCAAGAAAACCTCCGCCTTCGCCAGCCTGCTGGGTGAGCGCGTCGCTGCCCCGGGCGTGACCGTCGTGGATGATGGCACGATCCCCGACCGGCGCGGGTCGATCACCATCGACGACGAGGGCACACCGTCCGGCACCAACGTGCTGATCGAGGACGGCATCCTGAAGGGCTACATGCAGGACCGGCTCAACGCACGCCTGATGGGTGTCGCGCCCACCGGCAACGGACGGCGGCAGTCCTTCGCACACCACCCCATGCCGCGCATGACCAACACCCACATGCTCAGCGGCGACGCCGATCCGGCCGAATGCATCAAGGCCGCGCAGAAGGGCATCTATGCCGTGAACTTCGGCGGCGGGCAGGTCGATATCACCAATGGCAAGTTCGTGTTCTCCTGCACCGAGGCCTATCTCATCGAGGATGGGAAACTGGGCGCGCCGGTCAAGGGTGCGACCCTGATCGGCAATGGCCCCGATGCGCTGACCCGGGTGAAGCTGGTCGGCAATGATTCGAAGCTCGACGACGGGGTCGGTACCTGCGGAAAGGACGGCCAGTCCGTGCCGGTCGGTGTTGGCCAGCCGACCATGCTGCTGGAATCCCTGACGGTGGGCGGCACCGCCGTCTGAGGCCTCAGGCCGGCGCGTTCAGCAGGCCGAGCTCCTCAAGGATCGCGACATATTCCGCCCGCTCGCGGGACAGGTGAGTCTGAAGCGCTTCCCCGTCGAGATACATGGCCGTCCAGTTCATGCGCGCGAGTTCCTCGTCCCACACGTCCTGGGCCACCGCATCGCGCAGGATGCCGCGCCACCACGCCACCTGATCGTCCGGCATATCCGCCGGGCCGGTGACACCGCGCCACGCCCCCACATTGCAATCGATTCCCAGTTCCGCCCAGGTCGGCGTGTCGGCGAACAGGCCCGACAGGCGCTCGGGTGAGGAGATCGCCAGCATCCGCAGATTGCCCGCCTCCAGTTCCGCGATGACGCTGGCGACGGTGACCGCGCAGACATCCGCATGCCCTTCCACGACATCCGCCACCGCATCCAGCGCCGTGTCGAACACGCGCACCACCGGCGCGTTGACGTCGCCGCCCGCCGCGCGCGTCAGCTTGGCCAGCGCAATGTGGTTGGGATTTCCCAACGCCGTGGACAACGCGACGGTGACGTCGTGGGGAACTTCAGCAAGCCAGGCAGCCAGGTCCGTTCCGCCCGCATACGGCGAATCGTATCGCACTGCGAAGGCGATGTATTCGCTGACCAGCGTCGCGATGGGCGTGTAGCGGGTGTGCTCGAAATCGGCGATGCCCGCCAGATAGTCCGTCGTCAGGTTGGGCGAGCTGATGCTGACCACATGACCGTCACCGGGATGCGTGTCGATGCATTCGCGCCAGACACGGCGGGCGCCGTCTCCGGGAATGTTCTCCACCTCGACCGGAACCGAGATTCTGCCCGACTGCGCAATGGCCCTTTCAAGCGCCCTCGCCACACGGTCGAGGCCTCCGCCCGGCGGCGTGCCTGCCGTGATACGAATCGCGCCCTCGGGCGCCCATTGCGTCGCCATTGCCTTCTCCCCCGGTTGTCCTGCTTCGCACGCCGTGAACCTCATGGACCCCAGCCATGCGTGATGCGCATGAATAAATTGTCTCGCACAGGCTGCTCATGGACAATAGTAGCGACATGCCAGACGAAGGACGCATACCCGAGCCGGTTTCGACCGCTGCGGAAGAAACGCCGCGTGCCGACGCTCGCGCCGGAAAACGAGTGTTCGGGCGCATCCTGCGTTTCGGCATCATCGGGCTGGTCGTGCTTGCAGCACTCTTGAGCGTCGGCCGCTGGGGCTACTGGCAGTGGAGCCATGTAAGCGAGACCGACGCGCGCGTGAAGGCGGGCACCATTGCCGTGTCAAGCCGGGTGTCGGGCTGGATCGTAAGCATGCCGATCAGCGACGGCGCGCGCGTTTCCAAGGGTGACCTGCTGGTCGAGATCGATTCGCGCGAATCCCAACTTCGTCTGACCGAATACGGATCGCAGATTTCTGCGCTCGCGGCCGAGCGTGAACAGATCACTGCCCAGATCGAACTGATCGACCTGACCACCGCACGCCGGGTCGATGCACTGCGATCCCGCGCCGAATCGGCACAGGTTGCCGTGCAGGCCGGCCGTGAGCAGTACGACCTGGCGCGCGCGGAATTCGAACGCTCGCGCGCGCTTCTCAAGGACGGGGTCGTCTCCCGCCAACGTCTCGACCAGGTGCAGGCGGAACTCAGCCGTGCACAGGAACGACACGAAAAGGCGCAGTCGGACCTCGCGGCCGCACTTGCCGACGTGGCCGAGGCCGAGGCCGAGCGCGGCCAGATAAACGTACTGGCCAGCCGGATCGATGAGTTACGCCACGAGGAGGCCCAGATCGCGGCCCAGCGCGACCGGCAGGGTCTGGACGTCGCCGACCGCACCATCAAGAGCCCCGTCACCGGAATCGTTTCGGAGACTTTCGTGGATGCGGGCGAGTATGTGAATCCCGGCCAGCGGCTGATGCTGGTGCACAACCCCGATGCAATCTGGGTCGAGGCCAACATCAAGGAAACCGACATCCGGCACCTGTCACCCGGGATGGCGGTCGATGTTTCCTTCGACGCCTACCCGGATGAGACATTTCAGGGCACGGTCGAGCGCATCGGCCAGGCGGCCACCAGCGAATTCGCCCTGCTGCCCAACCCGAACCCCAGCGGCAACTTCACCAAGGTGACCCAGCGCCTGCCCGTGCGCATCGCGATCGACCAGGCAGACGGAAAGTTGCGCCCCGGCATGATGGCGATCGTCGATATCGCCATCCCGGGCCGCTGATCCTGCGGCGGCAGGTTCAATGACCAACGCCGCCATCGGCGCCGGCGACGTCCCCGGCGTTTCCTTCGCGCATCGCTGGCTGGTTGTTGTCACCAGCCTTTCCTCCTCGCTGGCGCTCGCGCTGTCCGCCACCATCACCAATGTCGCGGTGCCCGACATCATGGGAACCTTCGGTGTCGGACAGGACCAGGCACAGTGGATGGCCACCGCATTCTTTGCAGCGATGACGGCGGGCATGCTCATCAGCGACTGGCTGGTCCGCACATTCGGGCAGCGGCACACCTTCGTGACATCCATGCTGCTGTTCTTCGCGGCCTGCATCATCGGAGGCACGGCCCAGACCTACGGGATCGTTGTTCTGAGCCGTACGCTTCAGGGCGTCGCAGCGGGCGTGATCCTGCCACTGACCATGATGGCGATGTTCGGTGTCTTCCCCCCCAACCGGCGCGCCATGGTCGCAGGCCTGTTCGGGATCAGCTTCGTGCTGGGCCCCGGTTTCGGCCCGTGGTTCGGCGGGCTGGCGATCGACGCCTTCAACTGGCGTTTCACATTCTATGTCGCGCTGCCGGTCGCCTTCTGCTCCATGCTGCTGGCCTCCGTCGTGTTCCCCAACCGCAACAAGTCGGTTCCGCTCACCGGCTTCGACTGGTTCGGCTTTCTGCTGGTGACAGTGTTCCTGATGGCAACACTGACCGGACTTTCGAACGGCCAGCTCAAGGGCTGGAACTCGAACTTCGTACTTGGCGCACTGGGTCTTGGCATCGGATCGCTCATCGCCTTCGTTTGCTGGGAGCTCTATGTGGACGACCCGATCTTCGACGTGCGCCTTCTGCGTTACCCGCGCTTCGCGCTGGCATGCATGGTCTCGTTCCTGTTCGGCGCCACCCTGTTCGGCTCGTTCTACCTGCAACCGGTCTTCGTCCAGCTTGTCGAGAACTACACCCCCTCGCGCGCAGGGCTCGTGCTCGTCCCGGGGGGCGCGGCTCTGGGACTGGTCTTGCCCATCGCCGGGCGTCTCAGCGACAAGTTCCCACCCTACTGGCCGCTGGTCCTCGGCTTTTCACTGTTCGCGGTATCGACCTGGTTCATGGGGATTGCCGACGCCAACACGGCTTTCTGGACCTTTGCCATCCTCGTCGTGATCGGCCGTATCGGACAGGGCATGCTGTTTCCGCCAGTGACCGCAGCAGGCCTGCAGGCCGCCCCACCCGAGCGCATGGGCATGGCCAACGGGATGCTGAACTTCACCCGCCAGGCAGGTGGTGCCTTCGGGATCAATCTGCTGGCGATCTTCATCGAGCGACGCACGGCATTCTTCGCAGAGCTGCTCGCCACCACCCAGACGGAGGCCAACGCCGCCACCCAGGGCCTGTTGACCGGGGTCCGCGAACTGCTTTCCGGCAGCGGCCTGCCAGATGCCACCCAGGCGCCGCTGGCGACGCTGTATCTGGGCCGCATGGTCGCGGCCCAGGCGACGGCCCTCGCCTTCCAGGACACCTTTATCGTGTTTGCCCTGGTTGCAGGCTTTGCGGCGCTTCTGTCCTTCACCCTGTGGAGTCCGTACCGGCACCAGTAGCGCCCTCATCGAGACCGCCGCCCATCGCCGAGCAAAAGAGTTCCAGATCCTGTCCCTGCTCACCCCATTCCGTGAACACCGCGAGCGCCCCAGCTTTGCGGAGATGTTCACGCCGAAACTCTTCACTGTCCTGTCCGAAGGCTACGGGCTGGCCTCCCTGCGTGCGGACCTCATCGCCGGGCTGACCGTCGCCATCGTCGCCCTGCCATTGTCGATGGCCATCGCCATCGCGTCCGGGGTGCCGCCCGACCGCGGGCTCTACGCGGCCATCATCGGCGGGTTCTTTGTCTCGGCCTTCGGCGGCAGCCGCTTCCAGATCGGCGGCCCAGCCGGCGCGTTCATCGTGCTGGTCGCGGCCACGGTCCATACCCAGGGCGTGGACGGACTGATCCTCGCGACCATGATCTCGGGCGTCTTCCTGCTGATAATCGGCTTCCTGCGGCTCGGCACCTTCATCAAGTACGTGCCCTTCCCCGTGACCGTGGGTTTCACGGCGGGCATCGCCATCATCATCTTCGCCAGCCAGATCAAGGACCTGTTCGGCCTGACGCTGGACGGACCCGAGCCCGGTCCGCTGACCCCGAAGCTAGAGGTGCTGGCCGGGGCCGCGGACACGGTGAGCGGCGCGGCAGTCGCCATCGCGCTCACGGCGATGGTCACCATCCTGGCCATCCGCAAGTGGAAACCCAGCCTGCCGGGCATGCTGATCGCGGTGATCGTGACATCGCTCGCCGCCGCGCTGTTGGGGCTGCCGGTTGAGACCATCGGAACCCGCTTCGGCGGCATCGCCTCCAGCCTGCCCGCGCCGTCCCTGCCCGCGATCACGCTGGACAAGGTCCAGGCCGTGCTACCCCACGCGATCTCGTTTACGCTGCTGGGCGCAATCGAATCCCTGCTGTCCGCGGTGGTCGCCGACGGCATGACAGGGCGGCGGCACCGCTCCAACTGCGAGCTGGTCGCCCAGGGGATCGCCAACATCGCGTCCCCCCTGTTCGGCGGACTGTGCGTGACCGGCACCATCGCGCGTACCGCGACCAATGTGCGGTCCGGCGCGCGCGGACCGCTCGCGGGCATGTTCCATTCGATGTTCGTGCTGGTGTTCATCCTCGCCGCCGCGCCGCTCGCGAGTTTCATTCCGCTGGCAGCGCTGGCGGGCATCCTTGCCATCGTGGCCTGGGACATGGCGGAGAAGCACGCCTTCGCGATCCTGCTGCGGGCCTCCTGGGGCGACGCGGTGGTGCTGCTGTCCACCTTCGGACTGACGATCTTCCGGGGGCTGACCGAGGGGATCGTCGTCGGCTTCACACTGGGCGTGCTGCTGTTCATTCACCGGCTGGCTGAAGCCTCCCGGATCGAATCCGGGCCCGCCTTCGCACCCGAAGACCAGGCCGACCGGCACGGCGATCATGAGCCGGCCTATGACGCCTCGCTCGCCACCGATGCCGATGTGATGGTCTATCGGATCAAGGGGGCGTTCTTTTTCGGAGCGGCTTCAACGGTCGGCGCGGTTCTTGACCGGATCGGTGAGCGGCAGCGCGCCTTCGTGATCGACTTCGAGGCCGTGCCGCTGGTCGATTCCACCGCCGCCCACACCATCGCAAGCTTCGTCGCCAAGGCACGCCGGCGAAACATCGCGGTCTATCTGACCGGCACACTGCCCCCGGTCCGCGACACGCTGAACGATCACGGGATCACCTCGCCCGAAGTCCAGTTCGTCCCGACCATCGCCGAAGCCGTCACTGCAGCGCGGGCCGCCGCCGAGAATTCCGGAAACCCCTGAGGGCCGGCTCTGCAGCTACCAGGCGTACTCCTCAAACGCGCGTTCGACATCGCCGTCCCAGCGGCCTTCATAGGCGGCCAGCTTGTTCTCAGCCGGCGTCAGGCCGGAATCGGCGATCTGCTCCAGGGTCGCCAGGAAATGGCTCTCGTCCTGTCCCCAGAAATCCTCCCGCGCGCGCGCCTTCAGCCCCGCACGTGAAATCTCCAGCGCCTCGCGGGCCAGATCCAGCATCATCCCGTTCCGGAACGGCGCATCCAGCCCCTGCGCGGGCACGGCGTTGCGCAGATCGATGACCTCTTCCGCGCTCCAGTCCGCGATCATGTCGCAGGCCGCATCGAGCGCGCCGGAATCATAAAGCAGACCCACCCAGAAGGCCGGCAGCGCGCACACACGCCTCCACGGCCCGCCGTCGGCGCCACGCATCTCGATGTATTTCTTCAGCCGCACCTCGGGGAAGATCGTGGTCGTGTGGTCTGACCAGTCGCCCATGGTCGCATGTTCGCCGGGCCGCGCGGGCAGCTTGCCCTCCATGAAGTCACGGAAGGACTGGCCCGACGCATCGATGTACTGGCCGTCGCGATAGACGAAGTACATCGGCGTATCGAGGACATAATCGACGTAGCGCTCGTAGCCGAAATCATCGTCGAACACGAAGGGCAGGATGCCGGAACGGTCGTTGTCCGTGTCCGTCCAGACATGGCTTCGCAGGCTCTGGTAGCCGGTCGGCTTGCCCTCGCGGAACGGCGAGTTCGCGAACAGCGCCGTGGCGACGGGTTGCAGCGCCATCCCGACACGCATCTTGCGGACCATGTCCGCCTCGTCGGCGAAATCCAGGTTCACCTGCACGGTACAGGTGCGCAGCATCATGTCGAGGCCCATGGTCCCGACCTTCTGCATGTATTCGCGCATGATCTTGTAACGGCCCTTGGGCATCCAGTGGGCGTCTTCGCGCCTCAGGGTCGGGTGAAAACCCATTCCCATCATCGCGACGCCCAGTTCGCCGTTCACCTCTCGGAGCTGGCGCAGATGCTCATGGACCTCCTCGCAGGTCTGGTGGAGCGTCTCCAGCGGCGCGCCGGACAGTTCGAACTGTCCGCCCGGCTCCAGCGAGATATTCGCTCCAGACTCGCCCGACAGCGCGATGACGTTCTCGCCCTCATAGACCGGCTTCCAGCCGAACCGCTGTAGCCCTTCCAGAAGGTCGCGGATGCCCGGCTCGCCGTCATAGGACAGCGGCGCGTGATCGGACCGGCGGAATGCGAATTTTTCGTGCTCGGTGCCGATGCGCCAGTCCGTCGCCGGCTTCTCGCCTTCCGCGAACCAGTCGATCAGTTGCTGCTTGGTTTCAATAACCGGGCCGCCACCCGAAGACGGAGCTGCCATGGATTGCGTTCCCCAGTTTGCGCCGGTCAGCCGAAGCGTGCCGTCGTCCAGTCGCCCGCCACGGCCTGAATCACGGACAGTGCGGCCAGGGCCGCCGTATCCGCGCGCAGGACCCGCGGTCCGAGCCCGATAGGCGTAACAAAAGTCAGTTCCCTGAGCCGGTCAAGTTCCTCCGGGGCAAAACCCCCTTCCGGTCCGGTCAAAACCGCCAGCGGCGATCCCGCCTCCGCGAGAGCGCGCGCGGCCTCCGCGACCGGCTGTCCGGCGCCCGTCTCGTCGCCGAACAGGAGCGCGCGGCCGTCCGGCCAGTCGCGCAGAAGGTCGGCGAATTTCACCGGTTCGTCGATCTCCGGCACCGTCAGGCGCTCGGACTGTTCCGCCGCCTCGATGGCGTTGGCGCGCAGCCGCTTCGTGTTGACCCGCTCGGTGTTGGTGCGCGCCGTGACCACCGGGATCAGCCGGGAGGCTCCGATTTCCGTAGCCTTCGCAACCACGAAGTCCACCGCCGCGCGCTTGATCGGCGCGAAGGCCAGCCACAGATCGGGCTCCGGCGCCTGTTCGCGCATCCGTTCGCCGACATCGACGGTGACGGCGCCGCGCCGGGCCTCCGTGATCTCGGCCCAGAATTCGCCGTCGCGACCGTTGAACAGCGCCACCCGGTCGCCGGCCCCCTTGCGCATCACATTGGCCAGATAGTGGCTCTGGTCGCGCTCCAGCGTCAGCCCGGTGCCCGCCGCAAGATCGTCTTCGACGAACAGCCGTACCCGCGTAAAACTCGGTTTGTCTTCGCGCATCCGATATTCCGGGATTGGGGCGCGCGGCCCGCTGGGTTAACAAGTGCCTATGAACGACACGCCGCATCATACCGCGCCGGGCGCGAATACGTCGCCTCCCTCGGCCAGCGACATTCCGCGCGGCAACTGGCTTGAGCGCTACGCGCCCAAGGCCACGCACCCCTATGCGCGGCTGATGCGCCTCGACCGGCCCATCGGAACCTGGCTCCTGCTGCTGCCCGGCTGGTGGGCGCTGGCGATGGCGGAGCCCGACGGCAACTGGCCGAGCCTGTGGTGGGTCGCCCTGTTCGGCATCGGCGCGGTGCTGATGCGCGGGGCGGGTTGCGTCATCAACGACCTGTTCGACCGGGATTTCGACGCCCGGGTCGCGCGCACCGCCGACCGGCCGCTGGCCTCGGGCGCGATCCGTGTGCGCACCGCACTGGCGTTTCTGGTGGCCCTGCTGCTGGTCAGCCTGACGATCCTCGTGCAGTTCAACCTCTTCGCCATGGCCGTCGGCGCACTCAGCCTGCTGCTGATCGTGCCCTACCCGCTGATGAAGCGCATCACTTGGTGGCCCCAGGCCTGGCTGGGCCTGACTTTCAACTGGGGCGCGCTGCTGGGCTGGGCAGTGGTCGCAGGCGACCTGCCGCCCGCCGCTCTCGTGCTCTACGCCGCCGGGTTTTTCTGGACGCTGGGCTACGACACCATCTACGCCCATCAGGACAAGGAAGACGACGCGCTGGTCGGGATCAAATCGACCGCGCGCCTGCTGGGCAGCGCCTCGCGTCCCTGGATCGCGGGGTTCTATACCGTGTGTGTCCTGCTGCTGGCCGTCAGCGCCTGGCTGGCGGGGCTCGCCTGGCCGTTCTGGGTCGGGCTGGCGCTCGGCGCGGCGCATCTGGCATGGCAGACGGCGCGCATTGATTTCAATGACCCGAAGGACTGCCTGGCGAAGTTCAAGTCGAACCGCGATTTCGGCCTGATCCTGTTCGCCACAGCCATCGCCGCTCGCGCGATTGCCTAGCGATCAGGTTCAGGTTTCCAGAACGTCATGGGGAGCGTGGGCCACTGCCAGCGCCGCCTGTCCCAAAGCGCCGATCCGCTGCACACGGACCTCGGCATCGTCGATATGCGCGCGAACGAAGTCATGCAAATCCACATCCGGTGACAGTCGATCACGCATCAGACGCAGCGCTTCCAGCTGGGTGAGTTCCGGAATCTGGCGATTCTCCGCCTTCACCTCGCGCAGGGCGAAGGGCTTCTCCCCGTCGCCGACATGGCCGCGAAAGCTCAGATAGGCGAACGCCGTATCCAGGACACGGCCGTCATCCAGTTCCAGCGAGAGCCCCTCGAGCCGCGCGAAATGATAGTTATCGACCTCCGTCGGGTGCATCACCGCCAGCTCGATATCGCTCAGCCAGTTCACGGCGACGGCCACGCGCGTGCCCGGCATGTACCGCAGGGCCGCGGGTAGTGAGCCGTAGCTGGAGAAATGCGCCGAATACACAACGTCGTGGTCGGCCAGCCAGGCGCGCTGGACGGGGATCGGCGCATGATTCGTGCCGTATTTCTGGCGCAGGCGCAGCGGCGACTGGTTCGATCCATAACCGATGACGGGCCGCCGACCGCCGGTCAGCCGGACATCGAAGGGGGCTTCGTCGCCCGCCACGAAGGTGAACGAATGTTCGGTGATGTCGTAGGGATAGCCTGCGGCATTGGCCAGCACCGGGTCGGTCTTGAAAGGATCGGCATTCATGACGGCATCATTCGCACACAAGCCAAAATTCGCAACCACCGGGCTGCTTGACGGACGCGGGTTCGCCCGTTCTAAGTCTGAAACATGCCTTACGACAGCCTGCGCGATTTCATCTCCCGGCTCGAGGAATCCGGTCGCCTGGTCCGGGTCTCGCACCCGGTCTCGACCCATCTGGAGATGACCGAGATCCAGACCCGCCTGCTCGCCGAAGGGGGACCCGCCGTCCTGTTCGAGAACGTGACCCGTGAGGACGGCAGCCCCGGTACCATGCCGGTGCTGGTCAATCTGTTCGGCACGGTCGAGCGTGTGGCCTGGGGCATGGACCGCGAGCCGTCTGAACTGCGCGGGGTGGGCGAGACCCTCGCCTTCCTGCGCCAGCCTGAACCGCCTGACGGCCTGCGCGACGCCTGGGACAAGCTGCCCCTGCTGCGCACCGTCATGGCGATGCGTCCCAAGACTGTCTCCTCCGGGCCCGTGCAGGAGGTCGTACTGACGGGCGACGAGATTGATCTGGCGAAGCTTCCGGTCCAGACCTGCTGGCCGGGCGAGCCCGCACCGCTGATCACCTGGCCGCTGGTCGTGACCCAGGGCCCCAACCCGGACGGGCGGCGCGAGGATGCGTTCAACCTGGGCATCTACCGCATGCAGGTGACGGGGCCCGACACGACCTACATGCGCTGGCTGAAACATCGCGGCGGCGCCCAGCATCACGCGCGCTGGAAGTCGGAACGCCCGGACCCGCTGCCCGCCGCCGTGGTGATCGGCGCCGACCCCGGCACGATCATCGCCGCCGTCACGCCGGTCCCCGACACGCTGTCGGAATACCAGTTCGCCGGGCTGCTGCGCGGCAAGCGGCTGGAACTGGTGGACTGCAAGACTGTGCCGTTGAAGGTTCCGGCATCCGCCGAGATCGTCATCGAGGGCCATGTCTCGCTCGACGAATACGGCGACGAAGGCCCCTATGGCGACCACACCGGCTACTACAACTCGGTGGAGCAGTTCCCGGTCTTCCATGTCAGCGCCATCACCATGCGGCGCGACCCGATCTACCTCTCGACCTTCACCGGTCGGCCGCCGGACGAACCGTCCGTCCTGGGTGAGGCGCTGAACGACGTCTTCGTGCCGCTACTGCAGCAGGCCTTCCCGGAGATCGTCGATTTCTGGCTGCCGCCCGAGGGCTGCTCCTACCGCATCGCGGTCGTGTCCATGAAGAAGGCTTATCCCGGCCACGCCAAGCGGGTGATGATGGGCGTGTGGTCCTACCTGCGGCAGTTCATGTACACGAAGTGGGTGATCGTCGTGGATGACGACATCGACACGCGCGACTGGAAGGATGTGATGTGGGCGATCTCGACCCGCATGGACCCGGCGCGCGACGTGACGATCATCGAGGACACGCCGATCGACTATCTGGATTTCGCCTCGCCCGTCTCCAGCCTCGGCAGCAAGATCGGGCTCGACGCCACCAACAAGATCCCGCCCGAGACGACCCGCGAATGGGGCCGCCAGATTGCGATGGATCAAGAGGTTATCGAGAAAGTTTCGGCAATGTGGGATGATCTTGGCCTGCCGGGATCGGGCAAGCCGATCTGGTAACCGACCACGCCGTCATAGGGGGAAATCATGGAAGCGCTCGCGACCGTCACACCTGTCAACACAATGCTGTTTGCCGCACTGCTCGTGCTGCTGAAGATCGTTCTGGGAATGCGGGTCACTGCCTACCGCATCAAAAACGAGACGATGTGGGGCGACAACGCGGACATCAAGATGCAGCGCCTGATCCGCGCCCACGGCAACCATGCCGAATGGATGCCCGGCGCCATGATCATCCTGGGCCTGATCGAGATGGCCGGGGTTTCCCCCCTCATCGTCTTCACCCTCGGTGCCGCCCTGCTGGTCGGCCGCCTGCTGCACTCCATCGGCCTGATGGGCAACGCCGAAGCCTTCAACCGCGTCGCCGGCATGGTCATCACGATCGGAGTCATGGCGATTTCCTCGGTGATTGGTATCATCGAGTACTTCGCGCCTGGCAGCTTCTAGGCGCAAACCCCAACGCGCGGCTCCGGCCGCGCCGCAGGAGCGACATGTCCGATCACCTCGCGGTCGATGACCGGGACCGCCTGTCTTCCCTTGTGTCCGAAGCCAGGGCGCGCGGCGCCGATGCCGCCGATGCCGTCCTGATCCGTGCCACCTCGCTTTCCCACGCCCAGCGGCTGGGAGAGATCGAGAAACTGGAACGGCAGGAGGCCTTCGACCTCGGCCTGCGGGTCTTCCGCGGCAAGAAACAGGCGATCGTGTCCTCGACCGATTTCTCGGACGCGGCCCTGTCGGAACTGACGGACCGGGCGCTCGCCATGGCCGCCGCCGTGCCCGACGACCCCTATGCCGGGCTCGCCGATCCGGACCAGCTCGCGACCGACTATCCCGACCTGGACATGGAAGACCCCGACGAGCCGGCGGGCGAGGTTCTCGTCGAGATGGCGCGCACCTGCGAGGACGCCGCGCGTGCGGTCGCGGGTGTGACCAATTCCGACGGTGCCGAGGCCAGCTGGGGCCACACAGCCGTCACGCTGGCCGCCACCAACGGCTTCGCGGGCCACTACGCGCGCACCGATTGCGGGGTCGGCGTCTCGGTGATCGCGGGCGAAGGCGCAGGCATGGAGGCCGAATACGACTTCGCCCATGCCGTCTATCGCGCCGATATGGAAGACGCGGCCATGGTGGGCACACGCGCGGGCGAACGCGCCGTCGCCCGGCTGGGCGCACGGCGCATGTCCACCGCCCAGGTGCCCGTGGTCTATGACCCGCGCGTCGCCGGCGGGCTGATCGGACACATGGCCGGCGCCATCACCGGCCCGTCGATCGCACGCGGCACCAGCTTCCTGAAAAACAGCCTGAACACCCAGATCTTCGCCGACAGCATCACCGTGGTGGACGATCCGCACCGCCCGCGCGGCCAGCGCTCCAAACCCTTCGATGCGGAGGGCATCGCCAACAAACGGCGCAATCTGATCGACAACGGCGTGCTGACGACCTGGCTGCTCGACCTGGCTTCCGCGCGCCAGCTCGGTCTGGAGACGACCGGCCATGCCGGTCGCGGCACGTCCGGTCCACCCTCGCCCGGTGCAACGAATCTCTACCTGGAACCGGGAAAAGTATCCCCCGAAGAGCTGATCGCCGACATCGAGGCGGGGTTCTACATCACCGCGCTGATGGGCATGGGTGTGAACGGCGTCACCGGCGACTACAGTCGCGGCGCGTCCGGCTTCTGGATCGAGAAGGGCGAGATCACCTTCCCGGTGACGGAGATGACCGTGGCCGGGAACCTGCCGGACATGTTCCGCGCCCTCGTCCCGGCGAACAACCTCGAGTTCCGCTACGGCACCAACAGCCCGACCGTGCGCATCGACGGCATGACGGTGGCGGGCGGCGGCTGATCAGGCTGCCGCCGCAGGTCGCACGATCCTGAGACTTCCGGCCAGGACCGATAGGTCCACGGGCAAATGCGCGAGGATGTGGCCGTCGCCCTGAACCGGTTCGCTGTCCCCACACAGTTCGCCCGCGCGCACGCTCAGACGCGACGCCGGAACCACGTCGAAATCCGGGAAGCGGTCGAGCCGGCCGCTGAGCAGCCCCCACATATAGCGCAGCGCGTTCCAGCGGCCGGTCCGGCGGAACAGGCAGACATGCAGATGCGGGGCGTCCAGCGCGGCCTCGCGCGCCACCACATAGGGCCCGCCATAGAAATGCCCGTTGGCGATCACCACCGATGACGCCACTTCGTCGCGCCCGTCAATCTCGACGCGGTAGGTGCGGGCCCGATAGCGGACCAACTCCGCCAGCGAGGCCGCGACATAGGCGAACTTGCCGATCCGGCGCTTGATGCGCACATCGACATTGGCCACCACATGAGCGTCGAACCCGACCCCGGCCATCATCGCGAAGTGCCGCCCGTTGGCCGCGCCCAGCGACACGGGCCGGGGCGCCTCGCCTGCAATGGCGGCCGCGATCGCCTCCGGTGAATCCGGGGCGAGACCCAGTTCGCGCGCCAGCACATTCGCCGTACCCAGCGGAATGATCGCCAGCGTGCAATCGTCCCCGCGCGCGCGAAGGCCGTTCAGCACTTCGTTGATGGTGCCGTCGCCGCCCGCCGCGACGATCATCGAACACCCCGTGGCGGCCCGGACCATGCGTTCCGCATCCCCCGGCGCGCAGGTCTCGCACATGGTGACCGACACCCCCTTCGCACGCAGGGCAGCCAGAGTCGCGCGCAGCCGGCGGCGGCGGCGCGGCCCAGCGGTCGGATTGAAGATGACGAGACAGTGGGACATGGCGCTCCGAAAACGCCTAAAGACAACTTTAATGTTAAAGTTCGGTGTAATATTTATTTAATTATTATTACATATGTTATTGTAATTTTTACAATACTTAGAATTGCTCTGTCACTGTTTTTCTATATGTAGGGGCCAGGTTTCTCAAGAAACGGTTAGTCGATGAGCGGCGAAACCCTGGTCCACAAGTACCGTACGATCTGGATTTCGGACATCCATCTGGGCACGCGCGGCTGCAAGGCCGAGCATTTGCTCGACTTCTTCAAACACACGGAATC
>Ga0255757_10000766_pt1 | contig 31553 bp, 32 predicted proteins | sample 071ome_27_FD_179957 | JGI IMG/M metagenome (GOLD analysis project Ga0255757, IMG submission 179957) | Coastal salt marsh microbial communities from the Groves Creek Marsh, Skidaway Island, Georgia - 071409AT metaG (version 2) | ecosystem: Environmental > Aquatic > Marine > Intertidal zone >...
CCGCGTTGCGGAGCCCAGGATGGCATCCACCACGTCCTGCGTGGCGGGATCACCCACGAGCCCCGTGATCACCCCGCGGGCGATCCGGATGGTGATGGTGGTGATGATGATGGCCACCACGATGGCAATCATGGTCCGGAACGCCGCGCTGCGGCGGTTGCGCGCCGTGATGATGCCCGCGATCAGTAGCACCGCGAACAGCAGCGGAAGCACCCATGCCAGGGTCCAGATGATGGAGATGGCGTCCTGGATGGTCACCACGTAGTCGCCCTGCACCAGGGTGATGGTGCGGTCAGCCCCCTCGCGCGGCGGCGGCAGGTATGCCGCGAACTCGCCCAGTGCATCCTCCACCTGCGCCCGGGCCTTCTGCGCGATGGCTGTGGTGTCCAGCACGATGGCATCGCCCTCGAACTGGAAGATGCCGGGTTCGTTGCGCACCAGCGCCACGATCTCCTCGCTCAGGCGCGAGGTGATGGCCTCACCGATGTCCTGCCCGGCGCGTGAGTCGAGGAATGCGTTCACCGCGTTGCCCACCTGTGACCGGACCGCGGTGCTGATGCCGGTGGCCAGCAGGGCCTTCTGCGTGTCGTCCACCGGAAGCCGCGATACCGCCTGGTTGGCCAGTTGGTTCGCGCGCTCCTGCGGTAGCAGGTCGTCCTCCACGTACTGCACGACCTTCTCGCGCAACAGCGTGCGGCCCTCCACCTGCAGCGCCGAGGCCACATAGCCGTCGGGCTGGAACGCCGACACCCGCATCCACACGAACAGGCTGCCCAGCACCAGGCACACGATCGACAGCGCGAGCAGGACGAACGAGAGGAACCCCCGCCACCGCTGGGCCTTCTGCAGCGGGGTCTCGGGGTCGGCGGTGGTTGCGTCCGGGACGATGGCAGCACTCTACCCACGCCCGCGGATCACCTCATGAGACGCCGTTGCATGCCGGAACGTCCGCGGGGGCATGGGTCCGGGGGCCGCGCTACGGTGTGCTCCAACGGTCAGGAGGTGACGTGGTGAGCAGTGAAGTTCCCACCCGGCGCCCGAGAACTCCCGACGAGGAACTCGAGCGCGCCATGGCCGACTACCTGCGCGTTTCGCGGGGTGGCCACCTGTACGCGAGCGACGACGAGCACCAGCGCGCCGAGGAGGCCGCGTGGGGCCGCCTCATCGCCGCCCGGGAGATGACCGAAACGGCGGGCGCCGCCTCCTAGTTCCCCTCGTCCCCCCAACGGAAGCCGGTGGCCGATGCCGCCGTCGGCAGCGGGCTGGTGGGCAGTCCGCTGCGCGGCGGCCGGTGGTACGCCACGGGTGATGTGTCGTTCGGGGCGTCGGGGTGGAAGAGTGATGCCAGGTACTGGATCTGCCCGCGTCCCGGCCCGATCTCGTACTGCCCGCCCCCATAGGCCCCCAGGCCGTCGCGCGCGATGCGGTCGTACAGGTCGAGCAGCGCCTGCACCGATCCCAGCCGTGACGGCTTCACGTTCACGGTGCGCGGGGTGATGGGCATGGAGTCGATGTCGTCGGCCGCGTGCAGGGGCGCATCCCAGGTGACGCGCTGCTCGGCCCCCGCGAGCGCGATGCGCGTGCGGGCGTCCACGCGCGGATCCTCCAGCCACGCGCCGGGGAACTCCTCGGCCACCATCGCGTACAGGGCCGGGTCGGCTCCCGGGTCCACCTCCTTGCCCGGGTAGTGGCCCTTCAGGTCCACCACCTCCACCTGCGCGCCCGCCGCCAGCGCGCGCGCCACCTCGCGCGTCCACGACGGCGTGGCATCCACCTTGAATCCGATGCCCGGCATTGCCTCCGCCCAGTCGAGCACGCGCGCGACATCCGGCGGTTCGCCGATGCCGGTGGAGATCACGAAGTCCACGGGGCGCGGCTCGACTCCGAGCACGCGCCACAGCGGCTGGCCGGCCTGCCGCAGGGCCAGGTCCAGCGCGGCGCTCTCGAACGCCCATCGCCGGTAGTCACGGCTGGGCGGCCAGTCCGGCGCCGCCGGGAACAGGTCCATGGATGCGAGCGACTGTGACAGTGCGTGCAGGGTCCACTCGCCCTCCAGCGCCGGCGGCGCGGCCGCGTGGAACGCCGCGGCCTCGTCCGCCTCGTAGGTGACGTCCTCGCCCAGGCCCTCGTGGCCCGCGCCACGCAGCCGTACCACCGTGACGGTGCGCGTGAACTGCGGGGACACCTCCAGCGCCCGGGGCTCCAGCACCACCTCCTCGATGGCGAGGGGCAGGTCGCGGACGCGGTCGTACAGGCTCACGGCCATGATCCCGCGGCCAGCATGGTCGTCGCACGCGCCCGATGGATCCCGATGGTGCAGGTCCTCACCATGTGGCCAGCCTACTGGCGTGAGGCGCGATACCGTGGCAGGCATGCTTCAGGGAGCGGACATCACTATTCGCAATTCCCGTGGCGAGGCCGTGGGGTGCGTTGCGCGCGCGGATGATGGATCCCTGCGCGTGGAGGTGCATGACGAGCGGTCACGGTGGCTGGTGGAGCTCGCGGCGGCGCGCGCCGGGGCCCCCGCGCGCCCCCGGTCGCGGGCCTCGTGCAGTGCGTCGTCCGGCGCGCGGCCCTGCGGGCCACGGGGCCTCACCCTCAACCCCTGATCGAGGGTGAGGGGGCGCATCTCGACCGACGCATGATCTGGCGCGCCACCCCGACGGCCCCTATGGTGCCTCGCCCTATGGCACGTACCCTCACCCCCGACCTCGTCGAGATCGCCCTCATCGAGGTGGCATCGGTTCCCGGCGGCATCCCCCGCAGCGTCCTGTGGGCGGCCGTGGCGGCGCGACTGGCCGAGATGGATCCGCAGGCGCCGCCCCCGGCTCCCGACCGGGTGCTGAGGGCGCTCGGCATGTGCATCGTGCGCGGCGACCTGGATGAGGTGGACGGCCGCGTGGTGGCGGCCCTCGCCAGCCCGGAATCCGCCAGCGCCTAGCGCGCCGCGGGCAGGGTCGCGCCGCGGCGCGACGAACAGACCGGGCGTGGATCCCGATCGCCTGATGCCGCTCACCGACGCCGCCCGGCTGGCCGGGTGCTCACGCAAGTCGCTGGAGCGGCGCGTGGAGCGCGGCAGCCTTCCGGCCGACCTCGATGCCGACGGGCGACGGGCGGTGCGGGCAGTCGATCTGTTGCGTGCGGGCCTGGTGTCGCTGGCCCCGGCGCGATCGCAGGCGGGGGTGGACCCCCGCGAGATGGCCGACGCGGTGTCGGAGGCACGCGCCATGCAGGCCGCGCTCGATGCCACGGAGGCGGCGCTCGCGCGCGCCCGCGAGGAGGTGTTGCTGCTGCGCCGGCGCGTGATGGACGCCGAGGCCCGGGCGGCCGTGGCCGAGGAGGACCTGACCCGCCTGGTGCTCGGCGGTGCGCCCGATGGCGCCGCCCGTGCCCGCGGACGCGGGCGGCTGCGCCTGAAGGCGGGCTAGAGCAGCCCCAGCAGTTCCCGGGCCGTCTGCCCGGGAGCCTCCTCGGCGAGGAAGTGCCCCGAGTCGAGTGCCCGCCCGCGCACGTCCACGCCTTGATCGGTCCATGTGCCGAGGACGTCGTAGATGCGCTCCATCGCGCCGTGGCGGCCCCACAGCACCAGCAACGGGCACCCGATGCGGCTGCCCGCATCCGCGGCGTCGTGCGCGAGGTCGATGGTGGCCGCCGCCCGGTAGTCCTCGCACTGGGCGTGGATGGTGGCGGGGTCGTCGAACGCCTGCTCGTAGGCGGCGAGCGCCGCCGGGTCGAACGCGAAGCCCGGGGCCGCCCACCGGCGCAGGGTCTCGCGCAGCCACCACCGCGGGTCGGCGCCGATCATGCGCTCGGGCAGGCCGCCCGGCTGGATGAGGAAGAACCAGTGGTAGTAGGCCGTGGCGAGCGCCTGATCGGTGGTGGCGAACACGGTGGCCGTGGGCACGATGTCCAGCACCGCGGCGGCGGAGATGCGCTCGGGGTGGTCCAGGCACATGCGCCGCACCACGCGCCCCCCGCGGTCGTGTCCGGCCACGGCGAAGCGGTCGAACCCGAGGGCCGACATCACCTCCACCTGGTCCTGCGCCATGGCCCGCTTGGAGTACCCGGCGTGATCATCCCCTGACTCCGGCCGGCCACTGGCCCCGTAGCCGCGGAGGTCTGCGCACACCACGGTGAAGTGCTCGGCCAGCACGGGCGCCACCTCGTGCCACATGGCCATGGTCTGGGGGAACCCGTGCAGCAGCAGCAGTGGCGGTCCCGTGCCCGCCACTGCCACCGCGATGTCCGTGCCGGTCACCGCGACGGTGGATCGCGTGAAGCCGGCCAGCGGGGTCACGTCGCCTTCTTCTCCGTGATGGTGACCTTCTCGATCGTCACGGGCGGCTCGGGGGTCTCGGTGCCGGGTGCCGCCATGGTCGAGATCTTCTCGGCCACGTCCTGCCCCTTGGTGACCTTCCCGAACAGCGAGTAGGCGGCCGGCAGCTGCACGCCCTGGTCGCCCACGATGATGAAGAACTGCGAGCCGTTGGTGTTCGGCCCGGCGTTCGCCATGGCCACGGAACCCACCTCGTACTGCCCCTCATCCGGCAGTTCGTCCTCGAACGAGTACCCCGGTCCACCGGACCCCGTGCCCTCGGGGTCGCCCCCCTGGATCACGAAGTCCGGGATCACCCGGTGGAAGGTGAGTCCGTCATAGAAGCCCTCCCGGGCCAGGAACACGAAGTTGTTCACCGTCTTCGGCGCGGCCGCCGGATCCAGCCGGATCTGGATGTCGCCCTCGGATGTGGTCATGTCGGCCGTGTAGGTGGCCTTCGGATCGATGGCCATCTCGGGCGGCGCCGACCACGACTTCGCAGCGGCGGCCTCGGCGGCCGTGGTGGTGGAGTCGGATGAGCCGCAGCCCGCGAGCACGGGGGCGGCGATGAGGACCGCAGCAGCGGTCGTGGCGAGGATTCGTCTCATGCGGGCGAGGATACCTGTCATCTCCCCGCAGCCCGCGAGGGGGTTTACGCTGGGAACCCATGCAGCGGAGCGCAACACCAAGGGCGCATGCCACGCCGCGCGCGCCCGTCGTGGCCGAAGGGGTAACGGGTTGAGGGTGAGAGATCTTGCGCTCGTGGCGTCGGCCATGGCGCTCGTCGCGGCACCCGTGGCCGTGGGCCACTCGGGGGTGCGTGCCACATCACCCAAGGCGGGTTCGGTTGTGCGTGTGCTGCCGGCGAAGGTGACCATCACGTTCCGCGACCGCCTGCTGCGCGTTACGCGGGTGCGGGTGCTGGATGCCCGCGGGCGGAACCACACCGTGTGGGCACGCCTGGATCGCCGCAACGCTAAGAAGGTCGTGGTCCGCACGCGACGGCCAGTCGCCGGTCGCTACCGGGTGCTGTGGAAGGTGCGGGCGGAGGACGGACACTCCGAGGCCGGATCCTTCAGGTTCCGGGCGCGTCGGTCGCGATGACCAGAGCGGTTGCCTTCACCGCGCGCGGATGACCGTGTTCCTGCCCCTGTCGGGGCGCGATCGACGAGGGAACATCGCCCTGCACGCGGGGACCCCCATCGTCCTGCGGAGCGACGGAGGGGAGTCCTAGCGTCTCGCGGCGGCCCAGGCGGCCACCTGGGCGCCGGCCACGGCGAGCGCGATGATCCATCCCCACGTGGGGATGATCAGTGCCAGCGGCAGGCCCACCAGCGCGACGCTCGAGGCGATCGCGTGCGCGCGTCGCACCGGGATGAGGTCGGCGGCCAGGAATGCGGCCGACAGGGGGATGCCGATGAGCGCGACGATCATCAGGACGCCGAATGCGGCCGGAAGCCCCAGCACCAGCCGCGCCACCACGTCCGCCACGGCCAGGACCAGGAGGATCACGCGGCGGTAGGTCACCCGCCCGCCGGGGTGGTGAAGCGGTCGAGCACGCCCCCTGCGGCGTCGATGAACGCGTAGCGGATGGCGCCTGCCCCGTAGTCGGCCCGGAGCGACCCGAACTCGGCGATCGACACCACGGCGTCGGCGCTCTCCGGCGTGAACTCGTCCCCGTCGGACCTGGGCGCCCCGCCCGTTCCCACCGTCAGGCACAGCACGCCATCCACCGTGCGCCGCTCGTACCGGTGGTTGTGGCCACTCAGCACCGCCGCCGCGCCCGCCTGCCGGATGACCGGCAGCACGGGGTTGCCCGCCTCAACCGGCCGGTGGATCAGCACCCAGCGCGCATCCGCATCACGCGTATCGGCCAGCGCGCGGCGGAGGAACGGCAGGTCCGCGGCGTCGCCCTCGATGCCCAGCGTGATGAACGCCAGGCGTCCGTAGCGCTGCACCGAGCGGTCGCCGTTGCCAGGCCACCCCAGGGCCTCCGCGAGCGGGCGCCCGCCCTGCCACAGGGTGTCGTGGTCGCCCATCACGCCCAGCAGTGGGCCCTGAGACATCAGCGGCCGCATGGGGCGGAAGATCGTCTGGTCGAACAGCACGGGAGCGGCCGCCAGATACACGTTGTCGCCGGTGGACACCGTGAACGCCGGCCCCTGGGCGGCGCCCACGCGGGCCACCGCGTACTGGTCCTCGCCGCCCACCCCGTAGTCCCCGGTGATGATGAACCGTACGGGCGCGCCGGCAGTGCGCGGTGGGGTGGTGACCGAGCCGAATGCCCGCGCGCCACCCCCTGCGCTGGCCGTCCATCCGTAGCGGGTGCCCGGGGCCAGCCCGCGGAGCACGCCCGCCTTGTCGGCGGCGACCGTGCGCCCGCCCGGCGTGGTGACGCTCACATCCACGGGTTGCTCGGGCTCGATGCGCCACGCGATGCGGGCGGTGGTTCCGGACACCTCGGCCACCCAGGGGCCGCGCGTGAAGGGATCGGGCTCGGTGGGCAGCACGAAGCGCAACCAGTAGAGCACCACGGCGAGCACCAGGATCACCAGCACGCCGGCCAGCGCTGCGAGCGCGATGATCCACCGGCGGAGGTTGCGTTCCCGTCCGCTGAGGGCGTCGACTGCCACGGCGCCCAGTGTTGCACCGTCGAGGCCGACCCGGCGCGTGAACCGGGTAGCCGAGAGCGGGTGAGCGGAATCGAACCGCCATCAGAAGCTTGGAAGGCTCCTGCTCTACCGTTGAGCTACACCCGCGTGCGTCGGCAGATTAGACGGACGGGTCCCAGTGGCACAGACGGAAGACCTCTGCGGCCGACTCGTCAGGCCGTGTGGGGAGGGCTCCGACGCACGTATCGGTGGCTGCGAGCGCCGAAGTATCGGAACCCCGACTGGGTACTCTTCGCGGAGCCTGATAGTGACGCCCTTGTGATTTGTTGTGGCAGCGGGAAGGACCGCCAGTGATCGAGGACTTGCCAGCACTGCGATGACGACACCTGACGACGACCCCGGGCGAGTGACTGAGGCCACGGTCTCCAGTGCGGCCTTTGCGGCTGCCTTCGCAACACTTCCCACGGCGGCGGCGATCATCGCACCCGACAAGCGGGTGGTGATCATGAACGATGCGCTCGCCCTGATGTGCGGGTTGCAGCCCGGCGACACTCGGCCCATCCGAGTCGCGCAACTCGCGGGCCTGCTGGAGCTGCGCGACGAGGACGGCTCGCTGTTTCCCGACGGGAGCTCGCCGCTGGTCGTGGCCGCTGCCGGCGGTCGCATCGGAGAATCTCCGATGATCGCCCGCACGGTGGGAACGTCTGAAGCGCGGCCCGTGTTGTGTGCCGTTGTGCCCATCGATGATGGGGCCAGCTGGAGGGGCGCCCTGCTCACGATCCGCGATCGCTCGGGCGCGGGCGCTGACCAGCAGGCTCTCGAGGAAGCCCAGGCGGCGCTCCGGGTGCTGGTAGCCGACCGGGAGCGGGTGCAGGCCGAGGAGCGGCGGAGGATCGCCCGCGACCTCCACGACGACCTGCAGCAGTCGCTGGCGGCGCTGAACATGCGGTTGGGAATGGCAGAGAGCGCCCTCGACCCAGATGCCACTGAAGCCCGCCGGTGGCTGGAGGAGTCGCAGCGGGATGTGATCGACGCCGCCGGCGCCACGCGGCGTATCATCGATGACCTCAGGCCGCAGGGGCTGTATCACCGGCCCCTCCTCGGCGCGCTTCGCGATCTCACTGAGGCATTTCGCACCCGTACGGGTGTGGCCTGCGACTTAACGGCGGAGCCTGAAAGCATGCACGAGCCGCCGGAGGAGATAGCCGACTGCATCTACCGCATCGCGCAGGAGTCGCTCACAAATGTCGCGAAACACGCCGATGCCACGGCGGTGCGCATGCGCCTCGAGTTCACCCCGGCCGGCCCAGCGCGATTCACCGTCATCGATGATGGCCGCGGTCTCGATGTGCCCACCGCCCAGCACCGGGTGGGCACATACGGTCTACTCGGGATGTCGGAGCGGGTACGAGCTCTCAATGGTCACATGCGGGTCACGGGAGCCCCCGGGCGTGGAACCACCGTCGAGGTAGAGATTCCACCGGGTGCTTCCGCCGAAGGCCACGTTTGAGCACGCTTCTGGTAGCGGAGGATGATCCTGCGGTCCGCTCGATGCTCTGCCTTGTGCTCGAGAGCGCCGGCCACGCCGCGTTGCCCGCGCGCAGTGGGCAGGAATGCCTCGATGTACTCACGGCGCGTTCGATCGATCTGGTGGTGCTTGACGTCGAGATGCCCGACCTCGACGGCTGGGATACGCTCGCCGCAATCCGTACGACCAGCACCGTGCCGGTGATTCTTGTTACGGCGCTGTCGGGCGATGATGATCGGGCGAAGAGCATCAAGCGTGGGGCGGATGGCTGGCTGAGCAAGCCATTCCTCAATCGGGAACTCCTGCTCACCGTCGAGGGTCTGCTGAGCGGACCACGAGCTTCGCCCTAGCTGATCAGCCCGTGATGCAGCGCCTGATGGGCCGCTTCGGTGCGGTTGCTCGCACCTATCTTCAGGTTGACGTTTCTCAGGTGGAACTTCACTGTGCGCACTGTGATGAACAGGGCTCGCCCGATCGCCGCGTTCGAACTGCCCCGGGCGGCGAGCGCCAGGACCTCGGCCTCACGCCTGGTGAGTCCCCATTTGGCGGCACCGTTACTGGTGCCTGAGGGCAGCACTGTCGAGCCCTCTGCCACCAGGTGGATGAGCGAGGGCAGGTCAGACCCTCGCGTGTCCTTGGTCACGTAGCCCTGGGCACCATTTGCGACGGCTTGGTTCACGTGGCGCGGCTCCGACTTGCACGAGATCGCGACGATGGCCGTTGAGGGCAGCCGCTCACGGATGGCGACGATGCTGTCAATCCCGTCGGCCGGTTGGCCCCACGGCTCGAGGAGGACAACGTCCACTGGGGTGCGTTCAAGCGCGTGCAGCAACTGGCCTGACGTGGTGGCGCGAATAATCACGTCGAACCCACCCGACCGCACGAGCGTCTCGGCCATCCCGTCCACGAACAGCGGGTGCGCGTCGTAGATCGCCACGCGCAGTTGCTTGTCTCGGGCGCCCCTGTGCCCATCGAGCACTCCGGCTGGCGGCCGACTCGCCAGGCCCTCAACGTCAATCGTCGCCACGGCCTCTGACCCCTTGCGGCACGTACTCACCGCTCTGATGGACTCTCTTCCCGGCCATGAGAGGGTGTGTAGACCGCGGCCTTGTCGTTCGTGTGTGGACTTTGTGTCGGACAGGTCTCGTCAGGTGAGACTTTTCCGATTGATTACAGAACCGGCCGAGTCTTCAGGTGGACGCGCCGGTCCGGGGCGGGCCGGGGTCGGTATGACCCGGCGGACGCGCCATGCGGAACCCGACGCCTCGTACGGTCTGGATGACGCCGGGCTCGGCACCCGCGGCTGCGAGCTTGCTGCGCAGGCGCGAGATGTGGATGTCGACCGAGTGCTCGTCGCCCATCCAATCCGCGCCGCGCGTGCGGTCAAGCAGCTGTCTGCGTGTCAGCACCTGGTCTGGCGCGTTGATCAGTGCCGCGAGCAGGTCGAACTCGGACTTTGTGAGATCCACCGGCTTGCCCTCCTGGGCCACCTGATGGCCTGCGAGGTCGATCGCAAGAGCCCCCCACGTGACGGGTGTCGACTGACGCTTGGCCTCAAGTGCCGCGCCGCGCCGGGCAGCCGACGCCACGCGGGCAAGCAGTTCAACCGGGCTGAAGGGCTTCGTGATGTAGTCGTCGGCGCCGCGCCCGAGGGCCAATGCGACATCGGATTCGTGATGGCGCGCGGAGAGAATGATTACGGCCGGGAGGGGCCCCTGGTTCCGGAGGTCGTCGAGCACTTGCATGCCGTCGACGTCGGGCATCGCGAGGTCGAGCAGGATTACGTCCGGATCGCCGACCCGGGCCGCCGCAAGGCCCGTGCGCCCGCCTGCCTCCTCTGACACGTCGTAGCCGGCGCCCGTGAGAGCGCTGATCAGCACCTTGCGGAAATCGGCGTTGTCGTCGATGACAAGCACTTTTGTCACTGGCGGACTCGAGCCCTTTGCCGGGCGGCGAGTGCTGTCATCGGATGCTCCCCCTGTAGCCGGGCGGCGCACAACCCGTAGTTGGGACGGTAGTCGAACAAGCCAAGGTCACCGTCGTGGCATGAACGCCTGGACGGAGCGCGGCCTACTGCTCGGCCTGCGTTATCACTGATGCCGCCCCGCCGCTCCTACGCGCGCAGCGCCAGACCCTCCTCGTGCAGGCGCCGCGCGCGCTGCATGTTGTCGGCATCGGGGCCCTCGCCCTCGCCCGGCACCTCCAGGATCACCGGCAGTCCCTGCAGGGCGGGGTGCCCCAGGATGCGCCGGAAGCCGTCCTCGCCGATCAGCCCGTCGCCCAGGTTCTCGTGGCGATCGCGGTTGCTTCCGAATTCGGTCTTGCTGTCATTCAGGTGCAGGCACTTGAGCCGGTCGAGGCCCACGATCCGATCGAAGTCGGCCAGCACCCGGTCGATGCCGCCCTCCTCGTGGATGGGGAAGCCCGAGGCGAACATGTGCTGGGTGTCCAGGCAGAACCCCACGCGGTCCGGGTGCCCGGCGGCGTCGGCCACCGCGCGGAGCTGCTCGAACGTGCGGCCGATGGTGTCACCGGCCCCCGCCGTGTTCTCCAGGTAGATCGCGCACGTGCCCGGCACGGCATCGAGGACCTCGGCAATTCCTGCGCCGATGCGCGCGATGGCCTCGTCGGTGGTGCTGCCCTTGCTCGACCCCACGTGAAGGACGATGCCCTCGAGCCCGAGCGCCTCGCCAATCTCCAGGTGCTGCTGCAGGCTCTCGATGGAGGACCGGTAGATGTTTCGCGTCTTGCCCTTGGCGGGCGGACCGGTGGGCACCTCCTTGTCGGGTGCCCCCAGGTTCATCAGGTAGAGCCCGTGGCTCACCAGCGGCCCCATGTCGGCCTCTGCGGCCTTCTCGCGGAACGCCGCGATCTCCTCGGGCTTGTGGTTGATCGGCTTCCAGGTGCGCGGGTTGTGCGTGAACACCTGCAGGCTCTCGCAGCCGATGGCCTGCCCCCGGTCGATGGCGTTGCTGATGCCGCCGCTGCTGGATACATGCGCTCCGAATCTCATGACGACCATCCTATGCGCACGCACCGGGGAGGCCGGTGGCTGCGGCTATCCTGCCGCGCGTGCCTGATTCCGCCACCGCCCCTGACCGCCCGCTCCGCGTGCGCTTCGCGCCGAGCCCGACCGGATCGCTCCACGTGGGCGGCGCGCGCACCGCGCTGTTCAACTGGCTCGCGGCCCGCCATGACGGCGGGCAGTTCATCCTGCGCCTGGAGGACACCGACCGCGAGCGCTCCACGCCCGAGAGCGAGGCCGAGATCCTCCGTGTGCTCACATGGATGGGCCTCGACTGGGACGAGGGCCCGTTCCGCCAGAGCGAGCGCGACGACGTCTACCGCGAGTGCATCGACCGGCTGAAGGAGGCGGGCGCGGTGTACGCCGCGTGGGAGACCACCGAGGAGCTCGACGCCATGCGCGCCGAGGCCCGCGCCAACAAGCGGGCGCCGGTGGTGCGCGGACGGCGTGACCACGCGCCCGAGGAGATCGCCGCCTTCGAGGCCGAGGGCCGGACACCCGTATGGCGCTTCGCCGTGCCGCTGCCGGGCGAGACCGTGATCGACGACATGGTCCGTGGTGAGGTCACCTTCGACCACGCGCAGATCGAGGACTTCGTGGTGGCGCGCAGCGACGGGTCGCCTACGTACAACCTGGCCGCCGCCGTGGACGACATGCTCATGGGCATCACCCGCGTGATCCGTGGCGAGGACCACATCAGCAACACGCCCAAGCAGATGCTGGTGATCCGGGCGCTGGGCGGCGAGCCGCCGCAGTACGCGCACGTGCCGCTCATCCTGGGCACCGATCGCAAGCGCCTGAGCAAGCGCCACGGGGCGGCATCGGTGGAGGAACTGGAGGCCGACGGCTTCCTGCCGCAGCCGGTGCGGAACGCACTGGTGCTGCTGGGGTGGAGCTACGACGACAAGACCACCACCTTCACGCTGGACGAGCTGGTGGAGAAGTTCGACGTGTCGCGCATCAGCAAGAGCCCCGCGGTGTTCGACCTGAAGAAGCTCGAGGTCATGAGCGGCCGCTACCTGCGGGCCATGGACCCCAGCGAGTTCGCCGACCTGCTCGTGGGCTACCTGCAGGGCACCGGGTACTTCGACGGCAAGGCCGCCGACGCGCCCGACCTGGCCCGCCGCACGGCGCCCCTTGTGCAGCGCAAGATGAGCCGCCTGTCGGAGTACGACCGCCTTGCCGGCTGGCTGTACCGCCCGGTGGAGTTCGAGCCCGAGGCGCTCGCCGCGCTGCAGGAGGATGTGAAGACCAGCATCCAGTGCATCGGCGGCGGCCTCGGCCGCATCGAGGTGCTCGACGACTTCACGGTGGACGCCATCAAGGACGCCCTGTCCGATCAGCTGCACATCCAGGGGCTGACCGCGCGGGAGTTCCTGGAGCCCCAGCGCATCGCGGTCACCGGGCAGTCGATCTCCACGGGTATCTATGAGAGCCTGGCGCTGCTCGGCCGCGAGGAATCGGTGGCGCGCTACCGCGCCGCGCTCGCGTTGCTCGCCCAGTCGTGGGAGGGCGGCGACTGATGGTGCGCCGCCTGCTTGCCGGGGGGCTCACGCGCGCCATCGTCATCCTCGGCGTGGCGTTCTTCGCGGTGTACGCCATCGTGGCACTCATCCTCGCGCGCACCGGGCTGGCCAACGCCGAGGGCGTGGCCGCGGGGGTCATGGCCTACCTTTTCATCATGGTCGTCTTGCTGCTGTGGTTGGCCGAGCGCCGTCGCCGCACGCGCCCGGGCCCGGTTGCCGAGGAGTTCCTCATGAACAACCCGGGCGTGCGCGAGATGATCGGCGCTCCGGTCACCGTCACCATCCCGCAGCCCCCGCCGGCCGGGAAGGGGCCGGGTCAGGTCACCGTCGACGCCTTCATCAGCGGTCCGGATGGCTCGGGCGAGGCCATGGTGGTGCTGGCCCGCCTGGACCGCGGCTACCAGGTATTGGGGGCCGATCTGGACATAGCCGGGGTGCGGAGGTCGGTCACCGCCTAGGGCCCCGGGTACGCTTCCCTCACGCAGCCGACCGGGGAGCATGCCGTGATCACGAGGTCCGTCCTGGCCATCGCCGCCGCCGCAGGCGTCGCCGTGCCCGCTCTGGCCCTCGGCCAGGCACCCAGCGGCCCCGTCGTGGTCCCCGCGCAGGGCACCACCACCGGTGCCGTGTGGTCGACCATCGACCTCGGTACCTGCTCGGTGGCCACGGGCACGGCCGTGGTTAACGGCAACTGGGTCGGCTGCGCCTGGGCGGGCGCGGGCGCCCCTGACGTCGCGGTGAGCGCGTTCGGGAGCGTGTGGCTCGCCGGCTCATCCATCGGGGCCCCCGGCGCGGCCATCACCGCACTCCAGCCGGTCGACCCTGCGACATCCCTGCCGGGGTCCATCGTGAACGTCACGGGTATCACCGCCCCGGCTGCGGCCGTCGCCGCCGGTGGCGTGCTGTGGCTCGCCGGATCCTCCGCCAGTTCCACGAATGGCCAGCACGCGGCCATGGCCGTTGCGGTCACGCCCACGGGGTTGGTGCGCCACCGCTTCCGCGGACCGGTGTCCTCGTACACCGCCAGCGGGCAGTCGATCGCCTACGGCGCGGGCGCCGTGTGGCTGGGGGATGACGCCGGTCGCATCTACGCCCTGTCACCCACCCGTGGTTCGCTGATCCGGCAGATCCGCACGCCGAACACCTCCGGGCTCGCGGTCTCGGCGTCCACGCGCACGCTGTGGGCCACGGGTACCCGGGGCCGCTCGGTGCGCGTGTTCTCCACCACCAACGGTGCCCAGCGGAAGGTGTTCGGCGTCGCGGGTTCGCCGAACGCCGTGGTGAGCGCAGCCGGAAGCGTCTGGGTGTTCACCCAGCGGTACCTGTACCGGTACGACCCGCGCAGGCTGCGCCAGACGGGCCGCTACGCGATGCCGTCATCACAAAGTGGCTGGCTCGGCGCGGTGTCCGGCCCCGGTGGTCTGTGGGCATCCAACTGGGTGGCGCAGGTCGTGCGCTTCAACACCTCCACGCGCACGTTCGACGTCAACGCGACATGGAGCAACCAGAACTTCAGCGGCCCCCTGGCGAGCGCCGGGGGTTCGGTGTGGGTTCCGGACCGCAACAACTCGCCGTTCCCTGTGGGGCACGCGGTCACGCGCATCACGCCGACCGGCTCCTGAGCGCCTGGGTCCCGGCCGTGCGCGCGGGGCTGGGCGCGCGCGATGCCGCTGGTAGCCTCGCTTCGCACGGGACGTGGCGCAGCTTGGTAGCGCACCTGCTTTGGGAGCAGGGGGTCGCGGGTTCAAATCCCGCCGTCCCGATACCGCGGTGGGGCCCGGCTCAGCCCGTCGCGACGATCATCGCGACGCCGGCCACCGCCAGCGCGGCACCCGCCGCCTGCCAGCGCCCCAGTCGCTCGCCCAGCAGCACGTACGCCAGGCCCGCGGTGGTCAGGGGATAGAGGCAGGCGATCACCGCCACCAGGCTCACCATCCCGCGCGTGGACGCCAGGGCGAATGCCAGCGTGGCCAGGGCGTCGAGTATCCCGATGGGCAGTGCGCGCATCAGTGTTCGCCGCTCGCCGCGGGCAATGCGCTGGCCGAGGGCGAGGATCAGCGCTGTCAGGAATACCGCGGCCATGGCGCGTGAGGTGGTGGTGGCCCATAGCGCGCCCCCATCGGCGGCCAGGTCGAGCAGCGCGAAGTACACGCCATAGGACAGCGCGGCCAGCAGGGCCAGGCCGAGGCCGCTGCGCGCGGCGCGTCCGGGAGCGCGCGCGAGGGTGGCGCCACCCGCGAGCGCGGCGGCCATGCCGGCGATGGCCAGCGGCGCTGGGCGGTCGCCGCCTGCGACGCCGAACCCGATCACCGTGATGGCGGCCCCCGATGCGGCCACGGGCGCCACCAGGCCCATCGCCCCCACCGACAGCGCGGCATAGGTCAGGACGTTCCCCAGGGCACCCGCGATGCCCGCGCACAGTGCGAGGGCCAGATCGGTTCCCCCGCGGATGGGCGGGTGCACAACGGCCAGCACCACGACGATCATCGCGAGCCCGCTCCACTCGAGTGCCATCGCAACGTGCAGCGGCGGGAGCCTCCGGCTGGCGCGCCCGGCCAGCATGCCCGTCGTCCCCCACCCAACGCTGGCGAGCAGGGCCAGAAGCAGGCCGCCCAAGGGGCTAGACGCTACCGGCGCGGGCCATGCGCCGGTGATCCGGATGGTGCGCGTGGAGGGGCACCTGCGGCTCCGTCCGGGTCGGGAAGGGGAGCTAGACCGGCAGGCGGGGCCGATCGGGCGACTCGGCCTCGTCCGGGCTGCGGTCCCATCCATGCCAGCGGTCCACGCGGATGCGCACCGAGATACGCGGGTGCGCGGTGCGCGGGTACGGCCGTCCGGTGTAGAGGTTGCTCAGGCCGTCGATATCCGCGCGGTCGACATCCTCGTAGATCTCCTCGACCACGCCCATCAGGCTCACCTGGCGGTAGAAGGAGTCGGGGTCGATGCAGGTGAACGCCACGCGGCCGTCGCGGGCCAGCCACTTCAGGCGCGGACGGACGTCGTCCATGTTCACCAGCACGCGGTCATCGCCCAGCCAGCGGTACCAGATGGCCGTGGTGTGCGGTGAGCCGTCGGGACGCAGCACGGCCATCACGCAGAGGTTGGGGCGGTCGAGGAAGTCGGCGATGGCTTGGGGAACGGGGGATGCGGGCATGCGGGGTTCCTACCACAGCCTGCACCGGGCACCATGTGGGCGTGGACTCCCACGCCATCGGACTTCTCGAGTTGCCGGCCATCCGTGACCGGCTCGCCGGCATGTGCTCCTTCGACGGGGGGGCGGACCTCGCGCGCGATCTCGCACCCTCGCCCGACGCCCGTGAGGTGGCGCGCCTGCGTGATGTGACGGCAGAGGCCGTCCTGCTGTGGGAGCGGGGTCTCTCGGGCCCCGGCGGGGCACACGACATCCGCGCGGATGTCACCGATGCGCGCCGGGGCGCGCCGCTGGAGGTCGCGGCGTTCGAGCGCATCCGGGCGACGGCCGAGGTGGCGGGCGAGATGCACGCGACGCTGGCGGAGCACGCGGATGATGCGCCTCTCATCGCCGAGGTGTGCGAGTGGATCGATGCCGGTGCGCTCGGCCGCGTGGCCGACCGCCTGGGTGGCGCGCTCGACGGGCGCGGAGGCATCCGTGACGATGCCTCGCCCGGACTGGCGCGGGCCCGGCGGGACGTCATCGAGCTGCGGCGCCAGGCGCAGGAGGCCTTGCGGGAGGTCGCGGCAGCGGTGAAGCCCCACCTGCAGGAGGGCTTCATTACCGAGCGCGCGGGGCGCCCCGTGCTGGCGGTGAAGGCCTCATCGCGTTCGGCGGTGCCGGGCATCGTGCACGACACCTCCGATTCCGGCGGCACGCTCTTCGTGGAGCCGCTGCCCGTGGTGGAGGCCAGCAACCGCGTGCGCGAGGCGCTGGCCAGGGAACGCGAGGAACTGGCGGCGGTGCTGGCAGCCCTCCGCGCACTGGTGGAGGACCACGCCGGAACGCTGGACGCGGCCGTCGAGGCCCTTGCCGAGATCGACCTGCGCCTTGCGCGCGCGTCGCTGTCGCGGGCATGGCGCGGTGCGCCGGTGGAGCCCGGCGATCCGCTGCTGGAGCGCGCGCGCCACCCGCTTCTCGATCCTGCCACGGCCGTGCCCATCGACCTCGACCTGAGCTCGGTACGCGCGCTGGTGGTGAGCGGCCCGAACACCGGGGGCAAGACGGTCTCGCTGAAGACCCTCGGCCTGTTCGCGCTGCTGCATCAGTGCGGCCTGCAGCCCCCGGCCGACCGCGTCCGCCTGCCCGTGTTCGACGACGTGCTGGCCGACATCGGTGATGAGCAGTCGATCGCGGAGAGCCTCTCCACGTTCTCGGCCCATGTGCGGACCTTGGTGGACGTGCTGGAGCGCGCCGGGGGCTCCTCGCTGGTGCTGCTCGACGAGGTCGGGGCCGGCACCGACCCGGCGGAGGGCGCCGCCATCGCGCAGGCCGTGCTGGGTGAGTTGCTGGATCGCGGTGCGCTGGTGCTCGCCACCACGCACTCCCCCGAGGTGAAGTCGTGGGCGGTCCAGGCCCCGGGGGCGGCCAACGCAGCGGTGGGCCTGGACCCGGATACCCTTGCGCCCACCTACCGACTGGTGGTGGGCGACCCGGGCGGCTCCCACGCCATCGGCATCGCCGAGCGCCTGGGCATGCCGCCTGAGGTGCTGGCCCGCGCGCGCGATGCCATGGGGGCCGAGCGCGCCGCGCTCACGGGGTTGGCCGAGCAGGCCGAGCGCGCGCGGGCGGAGGCCGAGCGCGACCGTGCCGAGGCCGCGGCCGCCCGCGCGGTGGCCGAGCGCGAGCGCCGCGATGCCGAGCGCCAGCGCGAGAAGCTGCGTGCGCGGGCCGATGAGGAGCGCGCGCGCATGCGTGCGGAGGCCGAGGAGGAGCTCGCCGCGCTGCGGGCAGATCTCGCTGCCCTGCGCAAGGAGATCGCCGCGGGCCGCAGGCTGGAGGATCGTGATCGGCGCTCGGCGGATCGCCAAAAGGACCGTGACCGTCGTCTGGGCGCCGCTGATGACGCCGCCCATCGGGCCGCCGAGCGCCTCACCGGGCTCGCCGCGCCGGCCGCACCCGAGCGCGCGCCCGAGGTGGGCGAGCACGCCGTGGATCTCGCGCTGGGGGTGCGTGGGGTGGTCATCGCGATCGAGGGCGATGAGGCGGAACTGCAGGGTCCATCGGCGCGCGTGCGGGTGCCGCTGTCGCGTCTGGCGCCCGATCGCGCACCGGCGGCAACGGCTGCGCCGCGCCCGGTTGCCGAGGTGCGCCCGGTGCTCGAGGCCATCGCGCCGGAGGTGGATGTACGGGGCCAGCGGGCCGAGGCCGCACGGCGCGCGGTGCGGGATCACATCGATCGCGCGGCCCAGGCGGGCGTGGGGTCGGTGCGCGTGATCCACGGGCGCGGCACCGGCGCACTGCGCGCGGCGATCGGAGAGGAACTCGCCGCGCACCCGCTGGTGCGGTCCGCCGAGGTCGCGCCGGCGGATCAGGGGGGCGACGGGGCGACCATCGCCACCCTGTGATGGCGCACCGGGCCTAGCGCGCGAACGCGGCGCAGACCGGCCACTGGCCGGGGCCCCACTTCACGAACAGCAACGCCGCGCGGTAGTCCTGCTCCGCCTCGGATGCCGCTGCGGGGTCGCCCGAGCCGCCCATGGCCTCCCAGGTGGACTGCATGAACTGGTACTTGCCGCGGAACCGGCCGCCCCCGCCGATGGAGCGCGGGTTGCCGCGCGACTCGCACCACGCAATGCGCTCCAGCACCGCGCGTGAGGGTCCACCCGGCACCGCGGGCCAGCGCCCGCCACGGGGCGTGCCTGCAGTGGTGCCACCGGGCGCGGTGGCGCGGGCCCGCTGCCGGGCGCGCGCGGCCTCGCGGGCCTCGAGGCGCGTGAGCTGGGCACGCGCCGCGCGCAGGGCCCGTGCGCGCTCGTCGCGGAGCGCGACGGCGCGCGCCCTTCGCTCCGCCGCCTCACCCCGGGCATCGGCGGCCGCGCGGGCCTCCTGTGCCCGTCGTGCCTGCAGCCCGCCCACAGCGCGCCGGTCGGCCTGCAGGCGCGCCACCAGGCGGGCGTCCTCCCGTGCCGCGCGCTCCGCGTCCGCGCGCTCACCGGCCAGCGCGGCCAGGCCGCTCCCCGACACCAGCACGGCCACCAGCGGGTCGTCGGACCCCCGGCGGTAGAGGTCGCGCAGCCGCGTGGCCAGCACCACCTGGCCGGCGCGCTGCGCCCGGGTGCGGGCCTGCAGCCGCTGCGTGGCCGACTGCAGGCGTTGGTCGGCGGCACGGGCGCGCGCGGCGGCGCGTGCTTCGGCGGACCGGGCCGCAGGGATCGCACGGCCTGCCTCAATCACCCGCTGCTCCAGCGCGCGGATGCGCGAACGCACGTCATCCGTGCCCGGGGCGGCAGCAGCCGGGGAGAGGGTCGCCAGCGCGCCGAGCGCGACGACTGCGATGGTGTACAGGGCGCGGATCAGATGAGATGGACTTGGGCCGGCGACCCGGGTGGGTCACCGGCCCGTCCATGTTCGGCCCCGGGGGGGCTCAGCCCTGCGGGAGCTCCTCGATCTTTCGGAGCACGCCCACGGCAGGCGCCATGGTGCGGAAGGCATCGTCCTTCTGCAGCACGCCGACCGTGTAGACCGGCGTGTCCGGCTCCATGCGCGACAGCGTGGATGCGGCGTCGCGCGAGCGCGGAACGGCCTTGAAGCACGAGACGAGAACGGCGTCGATGCCACCCTCCTGCACGCGCTTGAGCGGGCCGGGCCAGAGGGGGTCGATGATCTCGACATCCCAGCCGGCCTCGGTGAGCTTCTGGACGGCGATCTCCGTACCGGGGAAGCGGACCTCCCCCTTCTTGTTGAGGACCTCGTCCGTGGGAACTGTGACAAAGAGAAGTTTCGGCATGGCGCGCAGGCTAGACATCGGCCGCATGGCTTCGCCCGCCGAACCCGGGGGTCTTTGTCCCTGCGGGCGGGGGACGAACGTTGGAGTTCGTTACCCATGCAACGCGCCCCCGGCGTGTGTAGATTCCTCCCCAACGCGTCCCTGACGCCGAAACGTTTCGACACGCCCGCAAACCCAGGGAGTTTCCTTCGATGGCCGTGAACGCCTCCGATATCCCCGACATGCCGACGCTCCAGGCGATCGGCAGTCGCCGTAGTTACCGGTACTACGACCCCAGCAGGACGGTCGAGGACTGGAAGATCGACACCATGCTCAACGCTGCACGATTCTCTTCGTGCCAGGGCAACATCAACTGCACCGAGGCCATCGTCGTCACCAAGGACTCCGACCTCTGGGACGAGATCGAGGAGTGCGTCTCCGGTTTCAACGTGCAGATCATCAACCAGTCGTCGCACCTGATCTTCTGGCTGACGAACCTGAACGCGTGGTACGGCCGCGCCAACGACGGCCTTTCGACCCTCGCGCTGTCCGGGGCCCTCACCAAGTACCACGGCTGGAACTACGAGTTCACCATGACGCAGACCGTCCCGCGCCTGATGAGCTTCCCCACCGAGCGCACCGAGAACCTCCTGCGCTTCGAGACCGGCCAGCACGTGTCGGCCGCGATGATCGCCGGGCAGTCGCTCGGCGTCGGCTCGATCCTGATCGCGTTCGGCCGCAAGCCGGGCGGCATCGAGAAGGCCTTCAACCTGCCTCCGCACTACCGCTTTACGTGGGGTCACGCGGTGGGCTACCCGCTCGAGGACATGGCCGCCGGTGGCCAGCGCGTGCGCCTGAAGTTCGACAAGCTGTTCTCGAACCAGGAGCACGGCAACGGGCGCCAGATGGACGCGGGCGTTGAGGACGCGCTCAAGGCGAAGGGCCTCATCCAGGAGCAGGCACCGCTTCCGGGCCGCTTCGAGGAGATCGACAAGCTCGCCGCCGACTTCGGTCGCGACCCGGGCGTCGTCTCGTGGCCCGAGAAGGACATCAAGCGCCTGATGAACGACGATGACTGGGACTTCGGCCCGCGCATCAAGGAGCGCGCCGAGGCGGTCATCGCCGAGGGCGGCCTCCCGGAGTACCCGGAGGAGATGCTCGACACGTTCCGCAAGCTGATGGCGGAGCACGGCATCGACACCTCCAAGCTGCTGCCGGAGTGATCCCGGCGACATCCTGATGGTCCTCGCGGGGCCCCGTCACCTCCGGGTGGCGGGGCCCCGCGTCGTTCCGGGCGCGTTAGTGTGGGAGCCATTCACCCACCCGCTCACCCGGAGACCCCGCACGTGTCGCACGAACTCAGCAGCCGTCACCGCAACACCCTCGAGAAGCTCCTCGACCACCAGGGCCATGCCAACGTCGAGTGGCGCGAGGTCATCTCGCTGCTGGAGCAGGTGGCGGATGTCGAGGAGGAGCACAACGGCAAGTTCAAGGTGAAGCTGGGCTCTGAAGTTCTGTTCCTGCACCGCCCGAAGCACAAGGACGTGGACCAGCAGATACTGGTGGACGTGCGTCACCTGCTGGAGCAGGGCGGGGTGGGACTGGCCTAGCCACCCCTGCGGGCTACGCTGCGCCGCAGGGCGCCCGTAGCTCAGCTGGATAGAGCACCCGACTTCTAATCGGACGGTCGCAGGTTCGAATCCTGCCGGGCGCGTGCACCGGGGGCGCCCCAAGGGGCGCCCCCGGTCGTCGCGCATGTGCGGTGGCGTGGACTCAGCGCCGCTGCGCGGACAGGCGCACCACGAACCACTTGTCCACGTTGTCGCACTTCACCTCGCGCGGGCGCTCGTTGGCGTACGAGTACACGGGCCGGTTGTTCCACGTGAGCTGCCGGCGTCCGTTGTCGGGCCTGCGCACGGTGCCGAACACGCCCCGGTAGCCGCGGATCCTCCGCGGCACGCTCACCCCGTTGGGCACGTACACGACGGGCCATGCGCGTGCGCATGATCCGGTGCACCGGATTCGCGCGCGGGTCTCCTTGTTCCAGTAGTAGAGAGCCTGGCCCTGGCGGTCGGCCAGCACCTTCCCGAACTGCGACGAGGTGAAGTTGCTGATCGGCACCCGCTTGGGCACCTTCGCGGCGGGCGTGCGTGCGGTGGCCGGGGCCACCACCACCGCGGCGGCGGCCAGCGCGCCGACTGCGAGGCGTACCGGGCGTCTCATTCGTCCTCCTTGGCCGTATGACGGTGGGAGGTGCCCGGCACGCTACGCGCACCGCGGCAGTGCATTGATGGGGGAGGTGCCCGCCGAACCCCGCGCACCGGGGGTACGCTGGCCGCATGGCGACGGGTGCTGATGGCTGACGACGTGCAGGTGCGCCGGGAGGGCGTGCTGGCCGCGCTCGCGGCGCATCCCGGCGAGCGGGTATCGGGTGGCGCGCTCGCCCGGGAGCTCGGGTGCTCGCGGGCCGCGGTGCACCGGCATGTGGAGGCGCTCCGGGCCGCGGGCATCCCCATTGCCGCCACCCGGGCCGGGTACGTGCTGGACCCCGCAGCCGACCCCGTGGTGCCCTCCGCCGTGATGCCGTTGCTGGTGCCCCCGCTGGCCGGGCCGGTCACGTGGACGCCGGAGATCGGTTCCACCAACGACGAGGCCTCGCGTCTCGCGCGCGCCGGTGCCCCGGAGGGCACGGTGATCGGCTCGGACCACCAGACCGCGGGGCGCGGGCGCCGCGGGCGCTCGTGGGTGGATGCGCCCGGCGAGGCGCTGATGTACAGCGTCATCCTCCGCCCGAGGGTGAGCCCCGTGCACGCGGGGATGCTGCCCATCGTCATCGCGATCGGGCTGGCCGACGCCCTGGAGGCCTGCGGGGTGCGCGACGTGGAGGTGGCATGGCCCAATGACGTGCTGGCCGGTGGCATGAAGGTGGCCGGGATCCTGTGCGAGATGTCCGCCGATCAGGAGCGCGTGGCATGGGCGGTGGCCGGCATGGGGGTGAACGTGGGCCCCGTGCCCGAGGTGGAGGGCGCGCGGTGGACGCCGGGGTCGCTCGCCTCGCTGGGGGTGCGGCCACGCCGTGGCGATCTGCTGGTGGCCGCGCTCGCGGCAATCGGGCGTCGCTACGAGGCCTGGACCGACCACGGGGCCGGGGGCATGGTGGCGGCCTTCGGGCGTCGCGACCACCTGGCGGGCCGCCCCGTGGACATCGGCACGCCAACGGGGCCGGTGCACGGCATCGGATGCGGCATCGATGAGTTCGGGCGGCTGGTGGTGGATGCGGACGGCGCCCAGGTGGCACTGGCCTCGGGTGAGGTGACGGGGGTCGACCGGCGCTGAGGCAGGGTCGGGCGGCATCCGCGCTTTGCCGACCCTTGTCCCGTTGGTTGCTGATGCCGACGTGCGCTGCCGTAGCCTGACAGCCCGTCGCCGTTACGCGCTGCCCGACCGGGAGTTCCCCGCTGTTCTTCATCCGATACGCACTCGCCGAGATCCGCCGCCGACCCGGCCGGACGGTGCTGACTGCCCTCGGATTGGCGGTGGGCGTTGCGCTCGTCGTAGTGGTGAACGCGGTCTCGAGCGGGATTGATCGGGCGCAGCAGGAGGTGCTGCAGCCCCTCACCGGCGTGGGGACCGACATGACGGTGGCGCGTCCGCTCAACACCTCCGGCGAGGGCGCGGACCCGTTCACGGGACTGTCCGCAGAGGAGCGCGAGCGGCTGCGGGAGGAGGCCCGCCGCGGGCTGGGGCTCGACCTCCGCTCGTTCGCGCCCGGCCAGCGGATCGACACGGAGGGCTTCGTCGCCGCCAGCCAGTTGAGCTTCCCGCAGTCGCGGGTGGCGTCGATCGCACGCGATCCGGGCGTGGAGACAACGGCAGGCTCGCTCACTCTCGACGCCGTGCGCGTTGAGGGAACGGTTCCGCAATCCGGGCTCGCCGGCGCACGCGGCCCCGGTGGCGCCATCCAGTTCGACCGCCGCAGCGTCACCGGGGTTGATGTCAGCAAGCCTGACCTCGGCGAGGTGACCGCGGACCAGGTCACCTCGGGTCGCTTCTTTGACGCAGCGAGGCCCCAGGCCCGGGAGGCTGTCCTCTCCACCGCGTACGCCAACGCCAACAACCTCCGCGTGGGGGCGACCGTGACCCTCGGGGGCACGGACTTCTCGGTCATCGGCATCTCCGCTGCGCCGCTCGGTGGGACCCCGTCCGACGCGTATGTGCCGCTGCAGGCACTGCAGCAGGTGGCGGACTACCCGGACAAGGTGACCAAGGTGCTGGTGCGGGTGACGTCCGTGGACGAGGTCGACCCCGTCGCGGCGCGCATTGAAGAGGGGTTCCCGGGGTCGGAGGTCACCACCGCGTCGGATCTCGCGGCCACCGTGGGCGGCTCGCTCGATGACGCCCAGGCCATCTCGAAGACCCTCGGCACCATCCTCATCATCGTCGGTCTGGTCGCCGCCGTGCTGATCGCCACCCTCCTCACCCTGTCCTCCGTCAGCAAGCGGACGCGCGAGCTCGGGACCCTCAAGTCCGTCGGGTGGTCACCGGGTCAGTTGGTGCGGCAGGTATCCGGGGAGGCCACGGTGCAGGGCGTGATCGGCGGCATCGTCGGCGCGCTGGCGGGCGCGGCCATCGCCTTCGCCTTGAACGCCGCCGACTGGACGCTTGAGGCCACCGTGCAGTCGCAGGCCGCTGCCGCGCCGGGGCGTGGCGGTGGGCCATTCGGGTTCGGTGCGCCCACGGAGGTGTCCGAGGCGATCGCCATCTCCACGGACCCCAGCATCGCGGTCGCGGTTCTGGCGGTGGTTCTCGCCGTCGCCGGCGGCCTGGTCGCCGGGGTCATCGGTGGCGTGCGCGCGGCCCGCCTCCGACCGGCCTCGGCGCTTCGGAGCTCGGACTGATGGTGCCTGGTGGACAGGGCCCCGTGGTGATCGACGTTACCGCGGTGACGAAGTCGTATGGAAGCGGCCGGGGACGTGTGGATGCGTTGCGCGGCGTGGATCTCACGGTCCACGAGGGTGAGATCGTGGCCATCGTGGGCCAGAGCGGATCGGGCAAGACCACCCTCCTGCAGATGCTCGGCGCCGTGGACGTCCCCACCTCCGGCACCGTCGAGGTCGCCGGGCACGACCTGGCGTCGATGCGGGAACGTGACCTCACCGGGTTCCGCCGGTCCGTGGTGGGATTCGTGTTCCAGCAGTTCAACCTGATCCCCACCCTTACCGCGTACCAGAACGTCGAGGCGGCAGCGGTGAACCTGCCGGGCGGCGCGGCGCGTGAGGACCGGATCGGTGGCCTGCTCACGCAGGTCGGCCTGGGCGACCGCATGGACCATCGCCCGGCAGAACTCTCCGGCGGGGAGCAGCAGCGGGTGGCCATCGCACGGGCGCTCGTGAACGACCCCCGCATCATCCTCGCCGACGAGCCAACGGGGAACCTGGACACCGAGACCGGGCAGGAGGTGCTGGACCTGCTCACCGGGGTGGCGGCATCGGGCCAGCGGACGCTCGTGCTCATCACCCACGACGACCGGGTCGCCGCGGCGGCCGAGAGGGTTGTCACCATCCGCGACGGGCTCATCGTGGACGGCGCGGACGCGGGCGGCGCTCCGGGTGGCACGCGCGGCTGATTAGGATCGGCCTGTGCGCGCGGCCGTCTACCACGGAGGGGGGAGCCTCTCCATCGAGGATGTCACCTCCCCGGAGGCCGGCCCGGGCGAGATCGTGATCCGCACGCGGGCCTGCGGCATCTGCGGCACCGACCTGATGCAGTGGTATCAGGACACCAAGGCGCCCGTGGTGCTGGGGCACGAGCCGGTGGGCGACGTGGTGCAGGCAGGGGAGGGGGCTCCCTTCGCCGTGGGCGACCGGGTGTTCGTGCATCACCACGTGCCGTGCCTGGAATGCGACCTGTGCCGCCGGGGGCGCGACACGCTGTGCGAGACGTTCCGGCGCACGCGCATCGACCCCGGCGGGCTCGCGCAGTTCATCCGCGTGCCGGCGGAGAACACCGCGCTGGACGTGCACCTGCTGCCCGAGGGCATGAGCGATGAGACCGGGACCCTCATCGAGCCCCTCGCCTGCATCATCCGCGGGCAGCGCCTGGCGGGAGTGGGGGAGGGCGCGCGGGTGATCGTCGTGGGCGCGGGCTCCATGGGCCTGCTGGAGGCCGAGGTCGCCCGGGTGCTCGGGGCAACGCATGTGGTTGTGGTGGAGCCCAACGCGGCGCGGCGCCCGGCTGCCGCGGCGCTGGGTGCCGAGGTGATCCCGTCATGTGATCCGGACGCCGTGCGCGGGCTGCTGGGCGGCCATCTGGCCGATCAGGTGATCGTGTGCACCCACGCGCACGCGGCGATGAATGACGCCCTGTACCTGGCGGGCCCGGCGGGGGTGGTGCAGTACTTCGCGCCCACGCCCCCCGGGGAGATGGTGCCGATCGACCTGGGTGCGGTGTTCTGGCGCGAGGTGGAGCTGCAATCGACCTACTCGGCGGGCCCCGCCGACATCCGGGATGCCCTCGCGATGCTGGCGGACGGGCGCGTGCAGGCCGCGGGCATCGTCACCCACCACGTGCCGTTCGAGCAGGTGGAGGAGGGGTTCCGCCTGGCGCGCACGGGGGAGGCCCTGAAGGTCGTCATCGACTTCTGACCGCGTGGCACAGGGCGGCGCGCGCCCGGTAGGGTTCCCCGTCCGCGCCCGCGGACGGGCGCGCATTCCCTGAACACGGTCACGGAGGACCAATGTCCGAGCAGCAGCTTCCGGAAGGCGTCGAGATCCTCGAGGTCGTCTCGCCCGAGATGGCGGAGATCCTCACCCCGGAGGCGCTGTCGTTCGTAGCCGGCCTCCAGCGCGAGTTCAACGACCGGCGCAAGGAGCTGCTCGCGGCCCGTGCCGCCCGCCAGGGCGCATTCGAGGCGGGCGAGCGCCCGGACTTCCTGCCCGAGACCAAGCACATCCGCGACGACCCGTCGTGGAAGATCGCCCCGCTGCCGGACGACCTGCAGGACCGCCGCGTGGAGATCACGGGCCCCGTGGACCGCAAGATGGTCATCAACGCGCTGAACTCGGGCGCCAAGATGTTCATGTCGGACTTCGAGGACTCCAACACCCCCACCTGGCACAACACGATCCTCGGGCAGATCAACCTGCGCGACGCCGTGCGCCGCACGATCACCTTCGAGTCGCCCGAGGGCAAGAAGTACGCCTTGAAGGACGACATCGCCACGTTGCTGGTCCGCCCGCGCGGCTGGCACCTGGATGAGAAGCACGTCCTGGTGGATGGCGAGCCGATGTCGGCCGGCATCTTCGACTTCGGCCTCTTCTTCTTCCACAACGCGAAGGAGCAGCTCAGCCGCGGCACCGGGCCCTACTTCTACCTGCCGAAGATGGAGAGCCACCTCGAGGCGCGCCTCTGGAACGACATCTTCGTGAAGGCGCAGGATGACCTGGGCGTGCCGCAGGGCACCATCAAGGGCTGCGTGCTGATCGAGACCATCCTCGCGGCGTTCGAGATGGAGGAGATCCTCTACGAGCTGCGCGAGCACTCCGCGGGCCTCAACTGTGGCCGCTGGGACTACATCTTCTCGTGCATCAAGAAGTTCCGCACCGACCCGGACTTCGTGCTGGCCGATCGCGCGCTGGTGACGATGACCAGCCGGTTCATGCGCGCCTACTCGCTGCTGGCCATCAAGACCTGCCACTCGCGCGGTGCCCAGGCCATGGGCGGCATGGCGGCGCAGATCCCGATCAAGAACGACCCCGAGGCCAACGATGCCGCCATCGGGAAGGTGCGGGCCGACAAGGAGCGCGAGGCCGGCGACGGCCACGACGGCACGTGGGTTGCTCACCCCGGCCTGGTGCCGATCGCCATGGAGGCCTTCGACGCCGTGCTGGGCGACAAGCCCAACCAGGTGGACCGCCTGCGCGACGACGTGCACGTGACCGGCGCCGAGCTGCTGGACTTCGAGCCCGAGGGGCCCATCACCGAGGCCGGCCTGCGCACCAACATCAACGTGGGCATCCAGTACCTGGGCGCCTGGCTGGCGGGCGTGGGGTGCGTGCCCATCAACAACCTGATGGAGGACGCCGCCACCGCCGAGATCTCCCGGTCGCAGGTGTGGCAGTGGATTCGCTCGCCCAAGGGCACGCTGGAGGACGGCCGCGACATCGACGTGGACCTGTTCCATCAGGTGCTGGGTGAGGAGCTCGAGAAGGTGAAGGCCCAGTTCGGCGACGCCGGTCGCTACGACGAGGGCGCCAAGCTCTTCGACCAGATCACGGCGTCGGAGGACTTCGTGGACTTCCTCACGCTGCCCGCCTACCAGATGATCGACTAAGCGCCCCGACGGGGGTGGAAGCCGCCGGAACCCGCAACGCGGCGCCATCGCGCCGCGTTGCGGGACGGCTGGCGCTGATGGGGCAAGCCTGACGGCGCCCGTCCGCTATCCTCCCCCGGCGCCGGGCTCCGGTCCGGATCGTGGTGGGCGTAGCTCAGTCGGTAGAGCTCCTGGTTGTGGTCCAGGCGGTCGTGGGTTCGAGTCCCATCGCTCACCCTGTCTGCTGTTTCGACTCGTGCGGGTGTGGCGGAACCGGTAGACGCGCCAGGTTTAGGTCCTGGTGGGGAAACCCGTGGAGGTTCGAGTCCTCTCACCCGCACTCTTCCGACCACCCATGACCCACGAGATGACATGCCCGTAGCCGCTGAACTCACGACCCTCGAGGGCGACAAGGTCCGCATCGAGGTGACGGTCCCCGAGGACGAGGTGCGCAAGCAGTTCGACCGCACCGTCAAGGAGACCTCCGCGCGCATGCGGCTTCCCGGCTTCCGGCCCGGCAAGGTGCCGGCCGGCGTGGTGATCCAGCGGGTGGGCCGCGAGGGCATATTCGCCCAGACGCTCGACCGGGCGCTCAACGACTGGTATCGCGAGGCGCTGGTGCTCACGGGCGTCGATCCCCTGGAGTCGCCCGAGGTGGACATGGGTGATGCCACCGAGCAGGGCGTTGCCTTTGCCGTGACCATCGCGGTGCCGCCCACGCCGGTGCTGGGCACCTACACGGGGCTCGAGGTCATGCGTGAGCCCGATGAGACGCCCGAGGGCGCGGTGGACGAGGAGATCACGCGCATCCGCGAGCAGTCCGCCCGCCTGGAGGACAAGGAGGGCGCTGCGGCATCCGGCGACTTCGTGGTGGCCGACATCGACGGCACGCTCGACGGCGAGGCGCTGCCCGACGCCATGTCGCGTGATCAGCTGATCGAGCTGGGCACCGACCGCATCCTCCCCGAGTTCACCACCGCGCTGGAGGGCGCGTCGGCGGGCGACACCGTGGCCTTCGACGTCACCTACCCCGAGGACGCCCCCGAGGAGATCCGCGGGAAGACCGTGGCGTACTCCATCACCGTGCAGAAGGTGCAGGAGAAGGTGCTGCCCGAGGTGGACGACGCCCTGGCTGAGACCGTGGGCTTCGCATCTGCCGACGAGATGCTGAAGGAGATCGAGGAGCGCCTGGCCGCGGCCACCGCCAAGATGGCCGAGGAGCGCTACCGGCGCCGGGTGATCGACGCCGCGGTGTCGGCTGCCACCTTCGACGTGCCGCCCGTGATGGTGGACCGTCGCATCGACAGCATCCTTCACGACACCTCGCACCAGCTGCCGCAGGGCGTGACGCTCGACCAGTTCCTCGCCATGCAGGGCCAGACGATGGATCAGGCCCGCGACTCGCTGCGTGCCGACGCCGAGATGTCGATCCGCCGCGAGATGGTGGTGGAGACCATCGCCGACGCCGAGGAGATCACCCTCACCGATGAGGAGATCGAGGAGCGCGTGCGCCGCGACGCGGCCGATGCCGGCCGCGACGCCGATGAGCTGCTCAAGGCGCTGCGCGACTCCGGTGGCTGGGACAGCCTGCGGCAGGACCTGCGCATCGAGCGCGCAGTGGACATGATCGTGGAATCCGCCACGCCCATCTCGCCGGAGGAGGCCGAGAAGCGCGAGGCCGCCGACGAGGCGCCGGAGGCCGACGAGAAGCCGGCCGCAGCCAAGAAGCCTGCGGCGAAGAAGCCCGCCGCCAAGAAGGACGGCGAGAAGAAGCCCGCGGCCAAGAAGGCGGCCGTCAAGAAGCCGGCTGCCAAGAAGGACGCCGGGGAGAAGCCGGCGGCCAAGAAGCCGGCCGCGAAGAAGGCCTCGACCAAGGCTGCAACGTCGAGTGCGAAGGGGAGCGGCGCCGGGGCGGCGAAGAAGCCCGCGGCCGCCAAGAAGCCGGCGGCGAAGAAGAAGCCCGACGCCGAGTAGGTCCGGGCCCGGCTCCCCACGCGCACGAAGGCAGGAGATGTCCGAGACCACGAACGACAACGGCGAGCAGCTTCTCTGCAGTTTCTGCGGCAAGTCGCAGCGCCAGGTGAAGAAGCTCATCGCCGGCCCCGGCGTGTACATCTGCGATGAGTGCATCGATCTCTGCAACGAGATCATCGACGAGGAGGCCGTGCAGGCCCCGGCGTCACTGGAGTCGGAGACCCTCCCGCGGCCGCGGGAGATCTACGACGTCCTGAACGACTACGTGGTGGGACAGGAGGAGGCCAAGCGCACCCTCTCCGTGGCCGTCTACAACCACTACAAGCGCATCCAGATGATGCAGGCCGGGGACTCCGACGTGGAGCTCCACAAGAGCAACATCCTGCTGCTCGGCCCCACCGGCTGCGGGAAGACGCTGCTGGCCCAGACCCTCGCGCGCATCATCAACGTGCCATTCGCCATCGCGGACGCCACGGCGCTCACCGAGGCCGGCTACGTGGGCGAGGACGTTGAGAACATCCTGCTCAAGCTCATCCAGGCCGCCGATTTCGACATCAAGCGCGCCGAGACCGGGATCATCTACATCGACGAGGTCGACAAGATCGCCCGCAAGAGCGACAACCCGTCGATCACGCGCGATGTGTCGGGCGAGGGCGTGCAGCAGGCCCTGCTGAAGATCCTGGAGGGCACCGTGGCGTCGGTGCCGCCGCAGGGCGGGCGCAAGCACCCGCATCAGGAATTCCTCACCATCGACACCACGAACGTCCTGTTCATCTGCGGAGGTGCCTTCGCGGACCTCGACCGGGTGATCGACCGCCGCATCGGCAAGAAGGGCGTGGGGTTCGCGGCCGACCTGCGCAACCAGGCCGATGCCGACCCGCACGACCTGCTGGCCGAGGCCCTGCCCGAGGATCTCGTGCAGTTCGGGCTCATCCCCGAGTTCATCGGCCGCCTGCCCATCGTGACCGGTGTGCACCAGCTGACCCGCGACGACCTGGTGACCATCCTCACCGAGCCCCGCAACGCCCTCACCAAGCAGTACCGCCGGTTCTTCTCGTACGACGATGCCGAGCTGGTGTTCAACGACGAGTCGCTGTACGCCATCGCCGACCGCGCGCTGGAGCGCGAGACCGGCGCCCGCGGCCTGCGATCGATCATCGAGGCCGCCCTGCTCGACGTGATGTTCGAGCTTCCGTCGCGCGAGGACGTGCGCAAGTGCGTCGTGACACGCGACACGATCGAGCGCGGATTGCCGCCCACCCTGGTGACCGAGGCGTCCCACGACGACGACGAGGAGCACCCGCCCCTCGCCGAGGCCGGGGAGTCGGCGTAGCCGCCGACGCCGCAGGGGCCTGGCCCGCAC
>Ga0255757_10000779_pt1 | contig 31311 bp, 18 predicted proteins | sample 071ome_27_FD_179957 | JGI IMG/M metagenome (GOLD analysis project Ga0255757, IMG submission 179957) | Coastal salt marsh microbial communities from the Groves Creek Marsh, Skidaway Island, Georgia - 071409AT metaG (version 2) | ecosystem: Environmental > Aquatic > Marine > Intertidal zone >...
TCTGTCTATCTTGATAATAATCCTATCCTCTGCTCTGAAATTGACGAATACAATCAGAATCCTGCGCCGATTAATCTCCAATTCAACACGAGTTGTGCAAGTGATTTCGACGCGGACGGCGTTGTCGACAGTGAAGATCAGTTTCCAGACGATGTTTCGGCCTCTAAGGATTATGACGGAGACGGAAAGCCGGATGAGTGGAATGAAGGCTACTCAGAAATCGATTCGACGACGGGTCTTGAGCTCGATAACGACGACGATAATGATGGCATTGAAGACGCAGCCGACGTTTTTCCTAATGACTCATCTGAGAGTTCCGATAGTGACGGAGACGGCGTGGGAGATAATGCTGACGCTTATCCCAACGATCCCTCAGAAAAGTTTTTTTCTATTGATGAAGCGCTTGACTTAGTCGTAGACGAGTCACTAGACCGCTGTATAAGGCATCAAGTGGAGGGGTTGATAAATGCTGGTCAGCTGGAGGCACTTAACTGCAGCAGTGTTGAAAGCCTGGAGGGAATTGATGCTTTCAATCAGTTGCAACAGCTGCATTTATCTGACGTCAGGTTCGCAAACCTTTTACCTCTAGCTGGACTCAAGCAAATTAAGTCGCTAAGGCTGGAGTGGGGAACTGGCCAGATTGCAGACCTCGGGCCACTACGCCAGTTAGCAACCCTTGAGGAATTGTCCGTTAACGGGCAGCGACTAGCAGATCTTGGACCGTTAGCAAACCTGCAAAACTTGTCTCGCTTGGATTTAATTCAAAATAAGATCCAGGATATTTTGCCAATTACTGGTTTGGGTCAGTTACAAGAATTGAATTTGCAGGGAAACCAGGTGCCAGAGATCCCCAGTCTCTCCGCCATGCGAGCCTTGCGATCACTATCTTTGAGAGAAAACCGAATAGGCACTTACGATGGAATAGAAAGCAGCAGTCTAAATTACATCGATTTGTCCCATAACGCCCTGAAGGAAGTCAGGGTTGTTAATCTCAGCAATCTTCACCATATAAGCTTAAATGGGAATCCGCTCGAATCATTATCTTTCAGTGATGATCAGTCACTTGGAGCTCTCGAGATTAGAGATACAGGATTTACAAATTTTGAGGCACTCGAAAATGTAAGCGATACACTCGGGTTCCTTGAGGCTGATCGAAATGGGATGACTTCTGTCGAAAATTTGTCCTCCTTTTCGAACCTTTACCACTTGGGTTTAGAGAATAACGATATTTCGTTGATCGGATCGGCCTTTGACTCGATGACGAACACGAACATTTATCTGGAGGGTAATCCTCTGCTATGCACCGAGGAGCAGCGCTTAGAAAGTCTCACGGTCAACGTTTATTTCAATGGTCAATGTACGACCGACTCCGACGACGATGGAAGCGTGGATGGGCGCGATGCATTTCCCAATGATGTGGCAGCGTCGGTAGATACAGACGGGGATGGTGCTCCTGATGATTGGAACGAGGGCTTTAGCGCGAATGACTCTACAACGGGGTTAGTCCTAGATACTGACGACGACGACGATGGGATCGAGGACAGTGTCGATGCGTTTCCCAATGACGCTAGCGAGGGTAAGGATTCGGATGGTGATGGTCTGGGAGACAATAAAGATGCTTTTCCTAACGACTCCAATCTTCAGTATCTTGATATTGAGGCCGCGATCGAAGGGCTTGAAGGTGCTAATTTTAAGCAGTGCGTTAGTGAGCAGACCAATGGTCTCGCCGACGCTGGTGAAGTTACGAGATTAGATTGCAACCACCGAAACATTCAGAGTGTCTCCGGTGTTGGTAATTTCCCTAACCTAGAAGAGCTTTACCTTTCTCACAAAGCATTCTGCGATATCTCCCCAATTGCTAAGTTAACGGAGCTGAAAAAGCTTGATCTTGATTGGGGCAGCCAGTGCGTGTCAGATATCGAGCCGCTCCGAGGCTTGCGAAAATTAGAATGGCTCGATCTAGACGGGCAAAGAGTCGCGAGCTTGGCCCCTCTTGCTAATCACCCTCGGCTTCGAGATTTGAATATTGGGCATAACGACTTGTCTGCCCTTGACGAGTTAGGGACGATCGGCGCTCTAAATTATCTTCATGCTCAGCACAATCAACTTGTTAATCCATCCCTCTCAAACTTCCCAAATCTTAGAGGCGTCAACCTTGATGGGAACAACCTGTCAGCACTCGAAGAAGTTGCAAGGTCTCTGTCTGAAACTGTGGAGTGGCTATCGTTAAACGATGCCTCTATCCACGATTTATCAAGCTTAAACGGCCGTATTGCTCTTAGAAGCATTAATGCGGAGCGCAACGCCATTCAATTACTGAGTCTATCCGAGTTGCCAGAACTTCATGAACTTAGGGTGCAGCGGAGTGGTGTAGAAGACGTTAGTTTCGTGAACGTGCCTAAGCTCTTCAACATCAATCTAGGCGAAAACAAACTTTCAGATCTGAGCGAGTTGGCTCAATTCATGTCGAATCAGCCGAGTGAAAACGGTTGGAGCCATGTTATTCAGCTGTACGGAAATAACATCGAGGATGTCGGTCCATTTTCTGGTTTGGATCGTCTCGGACACGTGGAGCTCCAAGATAACGAGATAAGGAACATCTCGCCGCTAGCGGGAAAAGAGACGATTTGGTACCTCAATCTTCAGCGAAATCAGTTCAGCACGGTTGGAGACACTTTCGAGCAATACCAGAGCGGAGCGCGGATTGAGTTAAATGGGAACATCCTGATCTGTTCCGAAGTCCAAAACTTGGAGGCCTCGCAGGCTAACATCTCATTTGACACGGAATGTGGTGATGATACCGATGGCGATCTGGTGGTTGACGAGAACGATGCTTTCCCAAGCGATGCTGCGGCTTCGATTGATAGTGATGGCGATGGCCAGCCGGATGATTGGAATGTTGGCTATACGGAGAGTGACTCAACTACAGGTTTGACTCTAGATATTGATGATGATGGCGATGGAGTGTCCGACTCTATTGATGCATTTCCGAATGATCCCTTTGAGTCAGCTGATTCAGATTCAGACGGAGTCGGCGACAATCGCGATGCTTACCCGGAGGATCCAAATCGGCAAGCGCTCGAACTAGAAACTGCGCTGGCCGGTATTTCCGATCCAGGCTTGAGCGCGTGTCTATCAAATCAACTAAACGGTCAGGTCTTCGCGAATGAACTCCGATCACTTAACTGTAATGAACAAATACAAAACCTTGAAGGTCTCGATAAGTTTGTCGGTTTGGAAGAGCTCCGATTTTGGAACCACGATTTTGTTGACATATCGCCCCTAGAGCAGCTCTCTGATCTGACCCACCTGCAGATTTCTTGGGGTAATCAGTCGCTGTCAGATATCTCGCCACTAGGTGCACTCTCTGGACTCAAATACCTAAACCTGGACGGATTACCAATTGTTGATATTTCGGCTATCGCGAGCCTTAGTAATCTCGAGAATTTGAGTCTTAACTACACGGGAACTCAGGATCTTTCCCCGGTAACAAGTCTTAAAAAGCTCCGGCACCTAGGCGTAGCTAGTCTTTCATTACCCCAAGTTCCAGATCTCAGTTTGATGTCCAGCCTTGAGAGTCTGGACTACTCAGGAAATAGGATTGCAAGTCTTGAGCAATTCCTTGGCTTCCTTCCAAGTGGGCTTCGAAACCTGTCTCTTCAAAATACCGGAATCAATGAGACAAAAGGCTTTGGTGTGCTTGAGGGAATAGAGGAGTTGCGTCTCGACAATAACAACATCTCAATGGTGGAAATCGAGAGTCTGTCAAACCTGCGACTCTTAGAAATTCGGGAAAATCCAGTCACTGAATTCAGAGTGTCCGGAACCCCTAATTTAGAAACGATCTGGGGGGGGCGAAATTCGCTTTCGGACCTTTCCTCGATCAGTAACCTGACATCGCTTCGCTATATTTCGTTTCAAGAAAGCGGTGTCACGGATATAAGTGGCCTCAGTGATCTAGCGAATCTCGGGCACATCAACCTTCATGATAACCTCATAGAGGACATAAGCCCGCTGGCGGGTTTGACGAATACTTGGTATCTGGACCTCGAGCGAAATCGAATTAGTGTGATCGGTACCACCTTCGCCGAATACAATGACACTACCATCAAAATGTCAGGAAACCCGCTGCTCTGTGAGACGTTAGAAAGTATTCCCAGTCTTATCCCATCGAGTAACCAATTCGAGTTCACAGGAAGTTGCGGCAATGACTCAGATGGTGATGGTGTTCCAGACGATATCGATGCATTTATCGATGACCCAGCCGCGTCTGTTGATACGGACCTTGATGGTGATCCTGACGATTGGAACCAGGGCTATTCAGAGGCTCAGAGTACGACAGGTCTGTCAGTGGATAACGACGACGATAATGACGGCGTTATTGATTCCCAAGATGCTTTTCCTATTGATCCGACAGAGGTGAGCGATGGTGACGGCGATGGCATAGGGGATAACGCTGATGCATTCCCCGATGATGCGTCGAGGCAATATGTGGATATGGCAGACGCCATAGCCGGAATTCAAGATGACAATTTAAGGCGTTGTGTTGAAAACGCGAGCGGTGGCCTACCTACAGCAGGTGAACTCACCATTATTGATTGTAACTATCAAGAGGTTAGGTCTCTTGAGGGGCTTCAGGCCTTTACTAATTTAAGGGACTTAAGACTCGATGGTTCGTGTCGCAGACTTGATCTCACTCCAATTGGACGGCTAACCAAGCTCGATTACCTTGGGTTGGGGTGGGATAGAGGTTGTGACAATGACGATTGGAGCTTTCGCAGAGACCTGACACCACTCGAGGACCTGCGTCAGTTGAGGGCTCTTCATCTTAACGGGGGGGCGGTTTCAGATATCAGCCCTCTCGCTTCGCTCGCCAACCTACGAGAGCTCAGGGTCGGCTGGAATCAAGATATTCAAGACTATGAGCCTTTAGCGAATCTCACCAGGCTCACTGATTTGGAATTGAACAATAACGGGATAAAAAGTATTCCAACATTCGGGTCAGGAAGTTCTCTTCGTATGATTAGTTTGGGTGAAAACCCGATCACTGATTTGTCGAGCTTGCCGGAGCTGCCTGCGCTAGAAAGCATCAATTTGAGTAATACTCAGATTGCAGATCTTTCCCCGCTCTCTGGTAGTCCCTCGCTGAATTATCTGGATGCTAGGAATAGCCGGCTTGAATCGGTATCGCTGAGCGATCTTCCGGAATTAAGGAGTCTGGGTCTAAGCGATAATCAGATTCGGTCGGTTGCTTTTGACAACGTGCCCCAGCTCAATTGGCTTGACCTTAGCAATAATGAAATGACCGGGTTTGAAGGATTGGAATCGCTCGGCAACCTTTCAGACCTTTATCTGCAGAATAATAAAATTACTGATCTATCCTCATTGAAGGCTGTTTTGGAGAGCACTCGGCTAAGGCAATTGGATTTGCGGGCTAACGAGGTGACGGCAATCGGAGATGCACTTGATGCGATGACGGAAGGTAGTTTGGATCTTTCTGGAAACCCGCTCTTGTGTACCGCGCTCGAGTCTTTTAAAGCGAACAAGAGCAGAGGTCTTCGGTTCACATTTAACGGCGAGTGTGAAGTGGATACCGATGGTGATGGTTTCGTTGATTCAAGAGATGCATTCCCTAGTGATCCTGCCGCTTCTGTTGATAACGACTTTGACGGTGCCCCAGATTTCTGGAACGAGGGTAAAACTGCGAGTGACTCGACTACGGGCCTCGAAGAGGACGCCGACGATGACAACGATGGGGTGGCGGATAATGAAGATGCGCTGCCCAACGATCCGAATGAGCAGAATGATTCAGACGGCGATGGCGTGGGCGACAATGCGGATGCTTATCCTGAGGATGGTTCACGCCAATACTTAGAATTGGATTTGGCCCGAGCCAATGTGAGCGATGGTGGCCTCTTAACATGCTTAGACAATGCTACGGTAAACATGGCGAGCGCAGGTGAGCTCAGGTCGCTCGACTGCAGTAATAACAATGTTGGCTCGCTGGTCGGAATCGAAGCATTTGTAGAATTGACCTATCTCAACCTTAACAACAAGAACTTTGTAGACATTGGGCCGCTTGCATCACTCACTAAATTGGAAGAGTTATGGCTTGAGTGGGGGCAATCGGATATTACTGATCTATCACCCTTGGCTAATCTGCTGTCACTTCAAAAGTTGGCGATTCGCGGTAGTCAGGTTGAAGATGTATCGCCACTGGCCAAGCTAATTGGGCTGAAGGAACTCTATGTCGAATATAGCCGCGTATCAGATATTTCAGCGCTGAGGAACTTAAAGCGCTTGCAACGCTTGGGCCTTCACGAGAATCGGCGAGACAACAGCGAAGGTATCAGCGATCTTTCTGCAGTTACGGGTATGTCTGACTTGCGATGGCTTAGCCTAGGCAGTAATAACGTCAATGATTTGAGCCCATTGTCGGGGCTCACCAGTCTTGAGGAATTACAAGTCTCTAGGAATAAGGTACAAAGCCTTGCTTCTCTAGATGGATTACCTCTATTAAGGCAAATTCAGGCTGAAGATAACCGTATCCAAGTAATTGAACTAACGAACTTGCCGAGTCTGGATTGGTTGTATGCTCAAGGCAACGCGCTTCAAAATCTTGAAGGATTCGGTGGAGCGCCCAACTTGAACGGGCTTTACCTAGACCGTAATCCGCTCGAGAGTGTCGAAGGTATTGGTAGATTCTCTCGCTTGAGGCACCTGAGCCTAAACTTCACTGGGTTCCAAAATCTGGCCACTTTAGCTCAGTTGCGACGATTAGGGGATTTGGCGCTTGAAAGAAACGAGATTAGGGATATTTCACCACTTAGCACGCTGACGAGGCTCTGGCACCTGAATCTACGAGATAATCAGATCAGTGTTATAGGAGATACTTTTTCTTTATTTGGTAACACTGACGTCGAAATGAATGGTAATCCATTGTTATGTGACGAGCTCGACAAAGTAGAACGTTCGGGGTCATACGCGCGAATTCGATTTGAAGGTGATTGTTCTGAAGATCGCGATGGAGATGGTGTCGCCGACGAGATTGACGACTTCCCCACCGATCCAAGCGCTGCATTAGATACGGACGGCGATGGTCGACCTGATCAATGGCTCGAGGGCAAAGGCGCGTCTGACTCAACGCTTGGCTTGGTGCTTGACGATGACGACGACAACGATGGAGTGGTTGATGCGGAGGATCTTTTCCCAGAGGATCCACGAGATTTCGCTGACGCTGACGGGGACGGAGTTGGAGACAATGCCGACGCTTACCCTGATGACCCCTCACAGCAGTTCCTAAATTTTGCAGAGGCATTGGCAGGCATTGTTGATGCTCAGCTCGCTTCTTGCATTCGTGAGCAAAATCAAGACGCTGAAACGGTAACGAGCGTCACGAGAGTCGAATGTGACGATCGGGATAACCGAGTTGCATCGTTAAGTGGAATCGAAGCGTTTTCTGACTTAGCTGAGTTACGGTTGGCGGTCGCGTCGCTGGATATCACTCCATTAGCCGCGCTTCTTGAGTTGGAGGCGCTAGAAGTAAATGGAGCTGGCAGCGCTAGTGGTCTGCAGTCTCTTGAGGTGCTGACCTCACTTACACGGCTGCGTCTAGAGGACCTGGGAATTTCCAATATATCCTTCATTGACTCGTTGCGACGGCTCGAGTCTCTTGAGTTGAACCACAACAGAATAGAAGTTCTAGCTGCTCTAGATTCGTTAACACGGCTGAGATACTTGTCACTTTATGATAACGCGGTAAGTGACTTGGGGGATCTTGCCGGCCTTACATCCTTAGAGTCTATCGAGATTGGTGAGAATAGAATCTCAAGGCTCGACGAGATATCGAGCTTGACGGAAGTGAGAAACATCAATGCGCGAGGTAATCGGATAAGAGATCTCGAGTCAGTCAGTGATATGCCGTCACTCAGGTATTTGGCTGTGAGTCGAAATCGATTGGATTACCTTGATGGCATCGAGGGTGCGATAAGCCTAAGAAGCATTGATTTCTCCGACAACGATTTCATTGCTGATCTGTCTCCTTTGTCGCAATTGGTTGAGCTGGAGGAGATTTTCTTTGGCAACAATGAGGTGCAAGACCTTAGGCCTCTTGCTGGACTTACGAATCTTCGTCGCTTGGATGGTCCCCGAAACCTTCTTGAAACTTTGAGCGGACTTGAAAGTCTAACCAAACTCAGCGACATATATTTGCGTGAGAACGATATCGACGATGTCTCAGCGCTAGCTGGAGTGCCGGTTACCGATCTAAACCTAGAGAGGAACCAGGTCCAGAAGTTTGCGGACGCCCTAATTCATATCAACCCAGAGATCAGTGATCGAGGTTCCGTCAATATCAACTTGCGCGATAACCCTATTATTTGTGTCGATTTGGAGAGGCTCCAAGCGGAACAAGAGAGATGGGGCAACTATAACTTGGAGGCTGATGAGAACTGCCAGGATGACGCCGACGGTGATGGTGTGACAGACTCGCTCGATTGGGCTCCGAATGACCCTAGTGAGAGTGCTGACACAGATCTAGATGGCATTGGTAATAATGCGGATGACGACGATGACAATGATGGCGTGCTTGATCTCAGTGATAGCTTCCCATTAGACAGCTCGAAGTCTGAGATGACCCTCACAGAAGCCGTACGGGCTTTATCCGACAGTAATCTCCGAGGCTGCTTGCTCGATGCCAACGTCTCTCCAATCAACGAACTAGAGGAGCTCGATTGTTCGGGGCGGAATATCCAGTCGGTAAGGGGGATTGAGAACCTAATAGCGCTCAGGTCATTAAACCTGCGTAGCAATACCATCTTTAGGCTCAAGGGTATCGAGCAACTTCGTAATCTTCGGTCACTGGATGTGAGCGTGAATCGGATTAACGATCTTTCAGTTATAGCTCAGATGAGCCAACTGGAAACACTCATTGCTGAAAAGAACGATATTACGGCTGTCCCAGATCTATCGCAGTTAACTAGTCTCGCTGAGCTTGATCTTTCTCGGAATGAATCGATCGAGATAGATGGTATTGCCAGCGCGCCTGCCCTTGAGCGGCTGACTGTGTCCAACAGTGGCCTAGATGAAGTAACGGCTTTGACTTCCCTCACGGGCCTAAGTGAACTGGCTCTCGACCGAAATACTATCGCTGAGATTGCTGGTCTTGCCGGACTCACGAATTTGAGCGTACTAGACCTCGCGCAAAATGACATCCACAGACTGAGGGGAGGACTTGCTGGAGTGCAAAGTGGGTCGATTCTGTTGACCGGGAACCCAGTCTATTGCCCCGACATTGAGGAGTATGAAACATCAAAGCCTGATGGTGTCACGCTGATCTTTGATTCAGCATGTCTGACCTCTTCATATGGCACTGACGAGGATGGTGATGGTCTGTCGACCGAAATTGACAATTGCCCAAGTGTCGCGAACCCGAATCAGGAGGACGCTGACAGAGACCGTATCGGAGACGTTTGCGATGACGACGATGACAACGACTTGATCTTGGATGACTTGGATCTATGTCCTTTGTCGGCCGATCCAGATCAGGTTGATACGGATGGCGATGGTATTGGTAATGTCTGTGATGACGATGATGACAACGACGGTGTCATCGATGAAAAGGACGCGTTCCCTCTCGATAAGAACAGAACATCTAACGACGCATCAGGCAAGCAAAAGGCGATCATTGTTGCGGGTGGGGGCAATGCGGAGACTAATTTCCTTTGGCCCCAGACACAGTTTGCAGCGCAGCTTGCCTACAATTCGCTCTTGGGCCAGGGAATATCACCCGAGGACATCTTAGTACTTAGCGATGCACCTACGATGTCTAGTTTTGGCAACTTAGTGCTGGATCCTGGGATAGTCGACGAGGATGCGAACCGTGAAAAAATGGAATGGGCGCTCACTGAGTGGGCGACCGATCCAAATGATCCTGCCTCCGAGGTCATGTTGTATATGGTCGATCATGGTGGGCCAGGTCGGTTCCTAATCAACGAGTCGAGCTATGTCACATCGGAAGAATTAAGTGATTGGGTTGATGAGCTTCAGCTAAAAGGCAACGTGGACTCCATGGCCATTGTGTATGACGCTTGTCAGTCTGGTTCGTTCTTACCGGACTTGGCACCGCCGCCTGACAAGGAGCGGATTATGGTGGTGAGCACCACCAACGACGAGCCCGCATTATTTGCCTCTCGAGGAAACGTCTCTTTTTCATCGGTTTTCTGGACAAACTTTGAAATTAGCGGTGGGTTTTACCCTGCCTATGTTTCTGCGAAGGGCGCCATGAATACGTTCCAACGGCAGAGAGCGCTGCTTGAGGCAGACTGGAACGATGTGCCAGACGAGAAATCTGATCAATCAAGAGCAAGAGACTTCCAGTTCGGGCGCGGTATTGTTCGCGCGTCTGACGCTCCTTTTATTGCGAGTGTAACAGCGAGTTTTGAGCTCAACGGTGAACGGTCGGCTTCTCTGGAAGCCAGAGGCGTGGTGGGTGCGACTCCTGTCGAGCGAGTCTTCGCAGTAGTGGATACGCCGGATGATATTGCGGGTGGATTGGATGTGCCCGTCCTCGCTTACGAGGAGATTGAATTACAAGATTATGATGGAGATGGCACCTACGAGGGTGACTACGATAACTTCGAAATCGAAGGTGAGTATACTTTCTCTTTCTTTGCTCAAAATGAGCAAGGAATCTTGTCTATTCCCACCGAATCGAGGCCTAATCTGACTAGAGTGTTCCAGAAGTCAGGGCGACAACCGGTTGTCGGCTTTGATACTGACCTCGATGGCATTGCTGATGATCTAGACGACGATGATGATGGAGACGGGGTTAAAGACACGGAAGACTGGGCGCCATTGAATCCTTATGAAACTATCGATAGCGATGGTGACGGCCTTGGTAACAACGCTGATAACGATGATGATAATGATGGATTCAGTGATCAAGAGGACGCGTTTGATAATGACCCGACCGAATGGCGTGACACCGACGGTGACGGGATAGGAGACTCAAGGGACGCTTTCCCGCTCGATGCGCTTCTTACTCTGGACAGAGACTCCGATTTCATCGCGGATGAAATGGATCCTGACGATAATAACGACGGTGTTGCCGATGCAGATGCGGTAGCGTCCGGTCTCGATGCCTTTGAGGAAGACGATGAGTTGAGCAGCGCCTCGCTTCTACCAGTAGGTACTGGATTGACGATCGAGCGAACGTTAGGTGGAGGAGATGTCGACGTCTCTCGATTCATGGTGGTCGCGGGAGAGCAATACGAGATCACGACTGCTCCCGTATCGAACGAAGCGTCTGCTCCAGACCTATTAATGCAGGTACTCAACGAAAGCGGCGCGTTACTCGCGGAAGATGCGAAGGTCGACAATGGCATAAGTGGTGAAGACGAGACTTATCGGTTCCTAGCAGGTAACACAGGCATGCTCTACCTCAGTGTTTCGGGTACAGCGTTTGGAGAGGATACGGCTTATCTGACGGGTATATCGTCTCCAACCGTTGGCAATAACGGTGTTGACTTGACCCTCGATATGAGCGTCAAGAATCCGATAGTCACCAAAGAATCAAGGTTTGGGTTAATGATTCGGGCGAGCAACCTTTCTAGTCGAATGACTGAGGGTAATGTGCAATTGATGGTGTATGCGCCAGAAGGCGGGCGATTTGAAGATTTGCCGGCCAATTGCTCAGTTGCCGACGCCACCATGCGGTGCACGGTGGACAACATAGCGTCGGGTGCCGATGCAACGCTGTCGGTTCAAGTCAAAACCTCCGAGCTAGGATTGAACCATTGGTTTGCTAGTGTTCATGAGATTGCGAGCGAAGGTATGGGCGATGACCCCTTACTTGCGAACAATGTCGTGGAGCTCCGCACGTTTGCCTCCCTCGATGAGGATGCTGACGGGCTTCCAGACCACTATGAGTGGAGAAACAATCTTCTCTTTGGTGTGAATGATCGGCTGGGTGACCCCGATGGTGATGGTATTAGCAACATTGATGAGTATCGGGCAGGAACAGATCCCACCGATAGAGTCGAGCTCCTAGGCAACAACCCGAATCCGGTGCTAGATCGGGACGGAGACGGCGTCCCTGATTTTGAAGATACTTTTCCTGAGGATCCGCTGGAATGGCTAGATTCAGATGGAGATGAGCGCGGCGACAACGGTGATAATTGTCGAATCATCGCGAATAGTGACCAGCTTGACGGGGATGGCGATGGCTTGGGCGATGCTTGCGATTCAGATAGGGACAACGATGGCGTCGAAAACTTAGAGGATGCTTTCCCACTTGACGAATCGGAAAGTATAGATACGGACGGTGATAGTGTTGGTAACAATGCAGATCCCGATGATGATGGGGACGGTGTTTTCGATAGTGATGATGCCTTTCCACTCGATGCATCAGAAAGCATTGATACGGATGGTGACGGAGTTGGTAATAATGCGGATCCCGATGATGATAACGATGGCGTTGAAGACGCGGTTGACTTGGCGCCATTTAACCCAGATATCGGGCTCTTCTCGCTGGATGTTGATGTCGATTTGGAAACCAAGGCATTGACCGATGGCCTCCTGATCATCCGTCATCTCTTCGGATTTACTGGAGATTCGCTTGTCGGTGGAGCCGTCGGCTCAAACGCGAGCCAGGTCGATGCGGAAGCAATTTCGGCCAATCTCGATGCTGCCGGTCTTGTACTCGATGTCGATGACGACGGAGAAGTGAAGCCGCTCAGTGATGGATTGCTGATTATTCGCCACTTATTCGGTTTCGAAGGCGATGCGCTGGTATCCGGAGCACTGGGCACTGCGGCAAATCGCACAGACCCCAAGGAGATAAAAGCCTACATCGAGAGCATTACCCCCTCGAACTAGCGGCCGAAGGGAGCACCGCGCACTCTGCGCGGTGCTCTCCCGTAGGTGACACTCCCAAGTTCTTAACCCCACTGTCTTTTTTGGTCGGTATCGTTTGAAAGCACTCAAAAAGAGAGAAGCTTTTACTTGTGAAGATGGGTGACTACAATAAAGGCAGCTTCTACGATAACGACAGGGAGATGCTTGTGTTCAAGCCTATGTTTCAACTAGTTCTTTGCGCAGTCGCGCTTGCAGCACTGAATCCAGCATTGGCTGCCGACCGAGATGGGTTTCTTGCAAAGATTAAGAGCGATAAGCGCGATATAGAGAGCTACATAGGGCTGGCGAGCCTGGAACTTGCGGAAAACAACCTTGAAGCCGCCATGAAAACCCAAAAGCGGGGCCTTCGCTACGCAAAGCAAAACGATGACAAGCTCGCGCTCCGTACGTTAGGCGTTCAGATAGAGCGAGCAGCACGCAATGCAAAGCGTGCTCTGAGTCAGTACAAGCGTGGCGTTCGCGTCAAAACGTCATCCAGTTATCCTGCGCTCCACTACGCAATGGCTGAAGTGTATTTCGATAATCGAAATTTTCCAGATGCTAGAGAGATGCTCGGCCTGTCGCTCGCTGCGGACGCCATGAACAACGAGCGGGCAGAAGCGATGCTGGCTCATGTACAGCAGATCGAGCGCGCGGTCGCCATTACACAGAGCAATTTTGCTTATTCGGAGTCAATTAATCGAGCTGAGATAGCAAGACTCCTTAATCGTGACCTGAAAATATCTGAGTACATTCCCCAGCCAGAAGCGGAATCAGTGGGGGAGACGTCTGATCAAGGTCTTACTGACTACGCTGATTCTGAATATAGTAGCGACATCTTGGCGAGTCATCGCCTCAACTTTCGGAGTTTTCGAATTACTAACGGTGCCTTTAACCCATCAAAGTCGATGACTCGCGGCGAGTTGGCTATGTTGGTCGAGGATATTCTGTATGCGAAGTATCAGATTAGCCGCACGGCTTTCATCGGGACGGCTTCTCCATTTTCTGATCTAAAATCAAATGCCACGAGTTTTAATGCAGTGATGTCTGCTGTGACTCGCGGACTGATGCAGGGGCGCGAGGACGGCACAATAGGACCAGGTGACCTGGTGTCGGGTGCCGAGTCGATCCTGGTGCTCCACAACTTGAAACAAATACTGCAACGCGAAGCTTAAGGAGGTTCTGTCATGAAATATTGGATGATTATTGGGCAGTTTCTCCTTGCGTTCGCTGTGCAGGCAGACAGCTTATCGTTGCTTTCTGCTGAAGGGTTCGGTTTTGCCGACGCTAAGCGGTTCCCCGAGAGCCAGGCACGCTTAATGGCCGTTCGCGCTGCAAAGATAGATGCCCAGCGTAACCTGCTCGAGACAATCAATGGCGTTCGGGTTACTGCGGGAACTACGGTGAAAGACATGGCGCTTGAAAGCGACATTATAGGTACCCGTGTGAAAGGCATGCTTCAGGGTTCGTTTGAAGTGAGCTCTGACGTTAAGCTCGAATCAGACAACTGGGTAGCATCAGTTACGATGGCGGTTTGTCTTGGTAAAGACGATTCAGATTGTAAAGAACGAAAAACCTTAGTCTCCGTAACACAACCCAATCTTAAGCCGACAGAGCCATCTGATCGGTTTCAAGCCAATGATTTGGCAGGATGGGATTGCGTGATGAGTTCGGAAGAGCTCGGCCAAATTAGGCTTGTGGACGAAGATAAGATCGGGCTCTTTAGTCATACGATTGCCGAAGGAACGGGTGCTTCTCCAGCGTCTGACTCAACCGTCGAGGTTGCTTACGCGGTCTCGATCAAAGGTAGCGATGGCGCTTGCCAGGAGGTTGAAAAGCGAACTAGCGAGGTCCAGGTGAACAGTTTGATCGAAGGGTTCAGTGTGGCCCTGATGAAAATGAAGCCAGGAGGCGAAGTTGCTCTGCACATCCCCCCCCAGTTGGGCTTCAAAACACGCGGCCCAGCCGGGCTAGGGCCTGATTCCAATCTTTACGCACGACTCGAACTCTTAAACATTGTGGAGAACGAGAGCAGTGCTGTTGAGCAAGCTGCGGCCCCTGACGCGGGAGGCGCGATAGCCTCTGTGGCCCCACCACTAGAAGAGGAAGGCACAGCACAGTCGTTTCAGTCTGGCCTCGTCTTAGACGCGTCAGAACTCAATTTTTCTCCGATGTTAGACGTTCGGGTTAAGACTGCGGGTGGCAAAGAGTTGTACGGTCCTGGCCACGTGCCGATGGGTTCGGACTGGTTATATTGGTCTGCCTCTATAGAAGATGCGAATCGGATGGTCGAAGTAATTGGTGATAACCCAATGGTGATTAAGCCAGTGAAAATTGGCGAAGCTTCTGAACTTGTCGTTAGCGATGCTGATGCCATATCGCTTTTTACGAGCAATACCGTGTCTGGTGACTACCTAGGCGCTGGCAAAGTCATCATCGTTGTCTCTGGGAGTTAACGCTCGGTGAGGGGCCTGACTCAATCTCTGTTGCTTGCAGTGACTGCAACCGCGCCGCTGACCATTACTGCGGAGGAGGACCCGTTTGCTGCGTTAGATGCGCAGCTTGAGGGTCAATTTCAAGATCTCGACCAGCAGCTAGAGGCAGAATACCAAGCCATCGACGCGGCGATTGAAGCGGCTTTCCAAAGGCTGAAGACCGAGGCTGAAGCCGTCTGGGGCCAAGATGATGCGGCGCTTCCAACCCAAAGCGTTTGGGTGGATTACAGCGACGATATGCAATCGAGGCGTCAATTTGACTTCGAAGAGGGCGTGCTAAAGATTGAGCAGATCGTTGATGATACGGCGACCCAAGCGGACCTTATGGATTCGCTTGTTGCCTCTGTTGCGGAGGCTGAGTCAGACACCGAAGCTGATCTGAGCGGAAAAGATGCCGTGCTCAACTATGCCAAGGAGACGTTGGCCGCGCAGGATATCGTGTTAAGTGAGGCGCCTGCTGCAAGCAATACCCCAGTGCTCGAGGGGATAATGGCGTTAGAAAATGCCGAGGTTGCAGCGTCCATCGAAACGCAACTTGGTTCGGCGTTACAGGCACCAGTAGCGGCTAATGTGGGCTCTGTAGCGAACGCGCTTGGTCAAGTGGCAGACGCTGAGTCGCCCGGGAGTGGCATCAAAGTCAGTAGCGCCATATTGAGTTCAGGTGCCAAGAAAGTCACTGTTACCATCCCATTTGCGGTGGATTACCTGTCGGAAAGTGCGCAACGGTATCAGAACCAAGTTATTGAAGAAGCCAATCGCCGCGGGCTACCGCCTAGTCTTGTTTATGCGATCATGGAAACCGAAAGTCACTTTAATCCACGTGCTCGCTCCCACATACCCGCGTTCGGTTTGATGCAGTTGGTGCCTAGCTCGGGCGGCCTGGACGCCTATCATTATGTATATGGAGAGAAGTTGGTTCTCGGCCCAGAGTACTACTTTAATCCGGATCAAAATGTGGAGCTTGGCACGGCCTATCTTGACCTTTTGTTAACTCGATACTTACGCGCTGTAGAGAACGAAGAGAGCCGCACGTTGTGCGCGATTGCCGCGTACAACACCGGAGCTGGTAATGTGGCGCGTAGTTTTTCAGGCGGAACGAGTGTTCGCGGTGCGGCGCCATTGATTAACGCGCTCGAACCCGAAGCAGTGTACGAGCACTTGATTGCAAATCTGCCTTACGAAGAAACGAGAAATTACTTGAAAAAAGTAACCAAGGCGCGAGAGCGATACAGAGCGCTCGACCAGCCCAGTGCCTAATGGAGAGGTGATATGAGTCGACGAATAAAGATCCAGTTAGCCGTTCTCGTTGTTGCATTGGGCCTTGGTGGTACCGCGCTTGCCGAGGACGTGATCGAGAAGTCCTCGTCCGGTGAGGTGAATTGGACCAAAGGAATTATCTACGCCAAGGGGTATGGCACCGCCAAGGAAGGATTATCCGCCCCTCAAAAGCGGCTCCTATCGCGAAGGGCGGCCGTGGTCGATGGCCAAAGAAACCTGCTTGAACTGACCAAGGGCGTTCGTCTCACTTCAATGACCAAGGTGGTTGACCAGATTGTCGAGGGCAGTACGACGGCAACGCGTGTGCAAGGGGTGATTCGCGGTGCTGTTCCCGTCGAGGAGCACTATCAGAACGACATCTACACGGTGACGCTCGCAATGCCGATTGGTGGTGAGTTATTGCAAGCGGTGCTGCCCGAGCAAGCAGACCTTGCGTTTCAGAATCCAACGCAAATACAGCGTTATTCTAGGCTCCTCCGCATAGAGACCTACAGAGCGTTAGAAAACGGGGTGAAATGGATTGAAAATCAAATGGTTAGGCCTCTTTTTGCATCAGAACCATTTGTTTTGAGCAATCAGCAGGAGGCGGACACGGCGCGTCGGTTGATCGAGTGGATTGATGCCCAGCAGCCTCAGAACGTCGCCGAAGCACTAAGGGCCTCGGTGAATGAATACGCCTCGGGCGAGTTTTCAGGGCTTTTAATCGACGCGACTGCAGTACCCGAATTTGAAATGGCCACGATCCCTACGATTCGAGCGGAAGATGGCACCGTCATTTATCCTAGTGAAAATACTTCATTTGATGACATCGCGAACAAGCGCGGTGTCAGCTACGACCTTGATATTAACGACGCGGTGCGTAACGAGCGCGTGGCGCGGGTACCGCTCATTGTTAGAGCTCTTGATATCTATGAGGGACTGAAGTCCGACTTGGTAATCCCTGCGCAAGATGCGCAAAAGATCCGAGGTAGTAGCACCGCAAGTGAGGCGATGAACAAAGCGGGCGTGATGATTGTCATCTCTATCTAGCGAACGGTTAGTTAGGTATCTATCAGCGTCGGCTGAATCCTTCCAGCGCGCCACCTCTCCTTTGCTGTTCTCGACGACTGACAACTGCTGCTTTACAAGGCTTCAGTTTCGGCACTGGTAGTAATGATGAGGACTGGGGCCTAGTCCTCTAAATAGCGCTCACGGAGTTCGATGACTTCGGCTTCACCAAGGCCAACGGCCTCAAGATAACCTCGAATGCCCCCAAACTCTGTATCAATTGCTTCCAGAGCCGCTTCCAAGTACGGGCGGCGAACTCTAGCAATGACGTCTAACGTTGCTTCATCAATATCCATCGCCTGTTCGCTCATTCGGGTGCGAATCCGCTCAATCAAATCAGTGGACTGGTTAGTTAAGAGGTAGTCGTTAAATATCTGCTCACGAGAAACGCCGAGAAGCTGCTGAATAACGGCAACGCCAAAGCCCGTTCGATCTTTGCCTGCCGTACAGTGAATGAGAAATCCACCCTTTGTTTCGAGCAGAGCACGCATGACTAAGCGATAGGCGTCTGTCCATTCTGTGGCGATTTCTCGAGTGATGATCCTCATGAACTCGCTGCGCTCTTCGGCGCTATGCTGGGCAGTCATCATCGAGTTTCGGAGCTCGTGACTCGTTCCGGGTTCAATAGGAATGTGCCGACGCCCTTGGAATGGCGCGGCAAGGGGAGTAGGGGACATCTCTGCTTCATCGTCACGCCGTAAATCACAAATCACGTCAATCCCTAGGGACGAGAAGTCTTCAAAGGCGTGTTGAGGAATGTCCGCCAGCATGCCGCAGCGAAACAATAGGTTCGTTTTAATGCGGCTGCCGTTCTCGGTCTCGTAGCCACCAAAATCTCGAAAATTGAGGCTCCCTTCTATCGGAATAAAAGGAAAGGGAGGGGACGTGGACTGCATCTGGGACTCCTCGATGAACTGAAACGAGCTGCGAAGGGGGCTCACTAGTGGATACGCGCCTTGTCTAACTCGGTGGTCACGAGGCTACCATAAATATGAGCTTTGAAAGGTGAATCATGCCACGCGCTTTTTAATCCAGGGTTGCTGATGAGTTCAGTCACAAGCCCTTGAACCAAAAGGGCGACCCACGCTTTTGCTTCGTCAGAGGCCTTACTTTGATAAGCCGACTCTGCGCTCAGAATGAAGGTATGAAAGCGACTCGCAGCCAGGTTAGAGAAATGTTTGGCCTCAGGAGGCGTCAGAGCCTCTCCCGCGCAGCCGAGTTGCCAGATTTCTTGCAGGCCTTTGGTCACATTAGTCATAGAGTATGTACGAACACCGAGCTTAATGAGCTTATCAGGTCTGTTTCGGGGCCATTTTGAGAGGCGTCGAAATCCGCCATCAAAACAATCGGCATTTCCCTTCTTTCCGAGGTGCCGACGCTTATATTTTAAATGCTAGGTCCTGATGCTAAGACTTAGGCACTCCGTAGCAAGCTTAAAGTCGCCGCCAAATGGATCCCGACTAAGGGTTACTATCAGAAAAGCTGGTACCACTGGTGCCGAGCTATTGATGGCTGAGAGGATTGCCCATATATCAGCCCTGGTTGCCCATCGCTCGCCTTCGACCAAGAGACTGGGCCCAAAGCGCCAAGATTTCGCAGGCTACACGATCGGCAGCTAACCGGTCAGTCAGCTGCTGGCGTTACGCCAATCTAGGCTGGTCCTGGAGCGGCTGGTTCGTCCAAGCATCAGGCAAAAACGGCCTGTGCGCGGCCAGTAGTTCGCGGGTCATAGCGCGTATGTCGTCTAGGCCTAAGACGGTGCTTGTGAGCGGGTCAAGGCACATCGCTTGAAAGACGATCTCTGGATCCGTGGATTCTGCGGCTTGTACGGCAAGATGCTGAACAGAAGCCTGGCTCCGGTTGATCGCAGCAAGGTGCTCGGGTAACGCACCATAAGGCTGAGGGCGAATGCCGCTTTGATCTACGGTGCAGGCGACCTCGACGATCGCCCAATCAGGCAAATTAGAAATCAACGCTGCATTGCGCACGTTGCCATAGATGGTTTCGGGTATGCCTGTCGTCGCGGCATGGATGATTTGGCTACCGTATTCCAAACTTCGGCGTAGGTCGATGGGCGTCTCTCCGCTCGCCATACGCTCCATGGTATCTCGCCAATCTGGCCGGTTATACAGCGACTTGATAAAGCCATGGCCACCATTCCAGCCACCGCCGGGGCAGTATCGTTTGATATCTGCCTCTGATTTGCGAAACCAAGACGAATACTCTGAATTGTGGCCCGACGCCTCCGTGACTGGATAGCCAAAGTGCTTGATGTATTCCATTCTTGACGTATCGTCGCGCCAAACCTCTGGGTTTACCGCCAGTTTCCGGATAGCAGGCAGCTGATCTTCTGCATGCACTTCGAATCGAGTGATCCAGGCCTGATGGTTCAATCCAGCACACTCGAAAGTGACGTCGCTCATCGATTGATTCAATCGTTTGGCCCATTGCTCGGTAGTGCTCTGCACGGAATGACACAGGCCAACGAGGTTAAGGCCCGGTGCGGCGTTTAACATGCCTTCGCAGAGCATTGACATGGGGTTGGTGTAGTTGAGTACCAGTGCGTCAGGGCAGAGCGCCATGATGTGTTGCGCGATGGCCGATTGAATAGGCAGCGTTCGCAGGCAGCGCATGATGCCACCAGGCGTCAGGGTGTCTCCAATCGCCTGGGACACCCCGTACTTCATGGGAATATCAATTTCTGCCTCAATAGCCTCATAGCCGCCCACCAGGATTGATACGATCACGAATTGAGCGCCGGGTAATGCCTCGGTCACCTCGCTGTGAAGCGAGCAGCTAGCCTCGTAACCACCTGCCTCAACGATTCGGTCAAAAATTCGACCGGCATAGCTGAGCCGCTCAGCATCGGTATCGACCAGCGCAAAGTGGGCGCCAGCAAGTGCCGGGTAGCTCAGACAGTCAGCTGTAAGTCTGGATGAGAATTCCAGGCTCCCCGCACCGATGATGACGATTTTTGGTGCAACTTGAGGGTTGGTCACGCTTATCGCCCCTCAAATTGGGGCGGACGCTTCTCCATGTACGCTGTGACCGCCTCACCGAAGTCTCGGCTCTTAAACAAGTTTAAGACAGACATTAATACGTGGTGTGAGTGACTCTCGAAATCCTGGGTCAAACCATGTCTAAAGAGACGTTTCATCTCGAGAATGGCAAGTGGAGAGTTGTCGGTAATCTTGTGCGCCCACGTGGTGGCCTCATCCATCAGCGATGCGCTAGGTACGGCTTTATTAATGAGCCCGTAATCAAGGGCCGCAGCAGCTGAGAGGGGATCGCCCAGCATGGCAATTTCGCAGGCTTTGGCCCAACCCAGCAGTCTTGGGAGGTACCAGGTTCCACCACTTTCTGGAATGACCCCCATCTTGGCGAAGCCCGGCAATAGCTTTGCGTCGTCAGCCATTAATCGCATGTCGCATCCGAGCGCGAGGTCCAGTCCATAGCCGGCCGCTGCGCCGTTGATGACACCAATCACGGGGGTATCCATACGCTGCAATGTCACGGTGCAGATTTCTCGTGTCGAGTAATGAGAAGCGCTATCGGTTCGGCTCAACGAGCCGCTGATGCCTTCGCCTGCGGATGCCTGCTTCAGATCGAGTCCAGAGCAAAAGGCGCGACCAGCGCCCGTCAGCAGCACGACGCGGGTGTCGATATCATCGTCCGCGTCTTTGAATGCTTGGTTTAAGTCCTGAAGCATACGCGGGGTAATCGCGTTCATAGCCTCTGGACGGTTGAGAGTAATGGTCATCACGTGACCACGCTTCTCGGTGAGAATGGGCGCATCTGACATACGAATAAGGTCCTTGCTGAGCAATCTCTTGTATACCACGGCGCTCGCGATGCGTGCCACTTCGCAGAACAGAAATAAACGCAAGTCAGGCAGGCCGACGCTTTCAGAACGAGGCCTCTAGAACATCGTTGATTGGAGTGCTAAAGCAACGGCAGACCAGTCACCGCGGCTGCGGGACTGCTCTGCCGATTTTAGCTCCGTCCGCCGGCGAGTTATCTCGACCCTTGACCATCGTCTATTTTGATGACCGTGCCAGTCACACACTCTGACGCTGGCGACACCAAGAATAAAAGGGTGCTATCCATTTGCGCTGGATCACAAATGCGTTGTCTGGGGAAGCCTTTTGAGATGTCTCCGATTCGCTCAAGCATCCCATCCATCATCTCGCTCGAAAACGCGCCGGGGGCAATACAGTTGACGTTAATTGGATACCGAGACCACTCTACGGCATGAGATTCGGTCATACGCACCACGGCGCTTTTGGTGGTTGAATACAGCGTCGCGGCCGACTGGGCAGTGGTGTTGAACGCGGCCACAGAGGCAATATTCACAATGCGACCAGGCAGTTCTGCTTCGATCAAGCCTTTAGCAACTTCACAAGAGAGCACCCATGGTCCAACAAGGTTTGTATTGAATACTGCATCGGTCAATTCGTCAGACATTTTGACGGCTCGCTGCGCGTCAGGTATGCCAGCGTTATTGATGAGGATTTGAACCACTCCGAGTTTCTCTCGTGCTTGACTGAGGGCGCTTCGAATACTGTCCCTTGAAGTCATGTCAATGGCGATGGGCTCACAGACACCACCCTCTGCCCGAATCTCCTCAGCAAGCGCTTCAAGTCGTTCAACCCGCCGACCTGTCGCGGCGACTTTGGCGCCGCAAGCAGCCAGCACTTTGGCGAAGCGTCGACCCAGGCCTGAAGTCGTTCCTGTGACGAATGCAACTTGGCCTGTTAGATCGGTGGAAACATAGGGCATTGGAAAGTCAGACACGTTATTCCCCTTAGTAGTTGAAGATGGTGTTCATTGAATGGTAGTGCAACGTCTGGTACCGCTTGCCGCGAGTGTGTTGCGCCAGTCTATCATCGATATCTGTACCTGGCGTTAACAGAATTCATGGGCGAGCCCCTCGCTAGGGCGGTTCCATAAAATGCTAGCGTCAACCTCTTGGACAGACGTTCTGCCGCAAAACGCCATCGACAGGTCTAATTCGTTGCGGATGATTTCAAGCGCCTTGGTGACTCCTACCTCCCCTAGTGCACCGAGCCCATAAACATAAGATCTCCCGATCATTGTTGCATCGGCGCCCAAGGCTAGAGCTCGCAGCACGTCCTGCCCGCTACGAATACCACCGTCCATCCACACCTCCAACGTGTCGCCTAGGCCGCTCTTGATCTCAGGTAACACTTGGATGGCTGCGGGGGCACCATCGAGTTGTCTGCCACCGTGATTAGAGACCACGATAGCGTCGGCGCCGCAGGACTGCGCAAGTCGCGCGTCCTCTGAGGTCATGATTCCTTTGATAATGAGTGGGCCATCCCACATTGTCTTGATCCATTCCACGTCCTTCCAGGTTAACGCCGGATCGAATTGTTTAGCCGTCCACTCAGATAAGGAGCCAGTGTCGGAAACGCCGCTAACGTGACCTACAATATTCCCGAAATGACGTCGGCGCGCCAACAGCATGCTGAGCGCCCAGCGCGGGTGGCCCAGTGTGCTCAAGAGGTTTCTGATGGTGGGCTTTGGCGGGGTAGATAAGCCGTTTTTAATATCTTTGTGTCGCTGCCCTAGGATTTGCAGATCGGCGGTGAGTACAAGCGCGCTGCACTGGGCGGCCTTAGCGCGCTCGATTAATGCCTTCACAAACCCTCTATCTTTCATCACGTAAAGTTGGAACCAGAAGGGTTGATCCGTTGCGCTCGCAACATCTTCAATGGAGCAAATGCTCATGGTCGAAAGGGTATAAGGCACACCGAATTGGCCGGCCGCTCTGGCTGCCCTGATCTCGCCATCCCCGTGCTGAAAACCGGTTAGCCCGACCGGCGAGAGCGCTACCGGCATAGTGACGGGCTGACCCAACATGGACGTGCCGAGTTCGCGATGACTGATGTCAACGAGTACCCGTTGCTTGAAGGTCAGCGCTTGAAGCTTTCGCTCATTGCCCCGAAACGTTTGCTCTGTCCAGGATCCGGACTCGGTGTAATCGAAAAACATCTTGGGCACGCGTTGCTCGTAAAGCGTTTTCAAATCTTGGATTGACGTGATGGGGGTCATGATTGTTTCGGTAATCGGATGCCTGGATTTAATGTGCGAAGTGATCAGGATAAGGCGTTGGGGCAGCGCTAGTTTTTGTTATCAAGCGGCTCGCGCAAGCCTATTGAGGGAATTAGGTCATGAACGGGTCTTGGTGTCTATGTTTTGTTGTGACGCTAGACCATTGGTAAGGCCGGTAGGTCAGATCGTCGCTGGTACCCTTTGTCTTTTGGTTTTGTGCTGAGCGGGGCGGCGCTCCGAATGCTTTTATCAGGGTTAAATGGGTTGTAGTGGCGCTGACTGTCCATGGCACTAGTAGAAAAGCAAAAGGGTGATACGCTAAAAGGCTACAGTTTCATTTTAAAAGGGTCGCTGGTCCAAGTCGCGATCATTAGGAAGTCGTTCCCATGATAAAGAGCCTTCATTTATTCCACTTCTACATTCGTAGGGGGTGTACCTATTTGTCCATTGGTTTGTTGACACTGCTATCGAATCTGTCAGCGAGTGCTGATCAACCGACCATTGGTCTCGTGTTATCCGGCGGTGGTGCCAGAGGTGCCGCTCATATTGGCGTTTTGAAGTATCTGGAGGCCAACAATATCCCTGTGGACATCATTACTGGCACGAGTTTCGGCGCGATCGTTGGAGGGTTATATGCATCGGGAATGAGTGCTGCCGAAATTGAGGAAGCCATGCTGGGTATGGATTGGGAGCGTGCGCTCACAGATGACGTATCTAGAGCTGATCGAGGACTTCAGAGAAAGCGCAGAGAAGATATTTTCTCTATTCCAGGCAGTCCAGGGGTTAGAGAGGGTGAGCTTGTTTTACCGTCTGGTGCGATCCAGGGTCAGAACGTGATTTTGGCGTTACAAGCGCTCACAGCTCACGTCGCCTCAGTGCGAGATTTTGATCAATTACCCATCCGTTTCCGCGCACTGGCTACCGATATCGTGAACGGAGAAGCCGTGATTTTAAAAGAAGGGGAACTCGCACTAGCCCTCAGAGCGTCGATGGGGGTGCCTGCGGTGTTCTCTCCCATAGAAATTGACGAACGTTTGTTGGTGGATGGTGGCGTGACCAACAACCTACCGATTGATGTGGCCAAGTGGATGGGAGCAGATGTCGTGATCGCTGTGGATATCACATCTCCTATGTTGCCTCGTGACGAAGTCTCAAACTTGCTAACGATTACGGATCAATTGACCAGGCTATTAGTTGTCAACAATACGAGCGCGCAGCGACTACGGTTGCGGGGCGATGATGTCTTGATCATTCCCGAGCTATCGAGTGTGTCCGCTGTCGATTTTAATAATCCTGGTCCTGCGATTGAATTGGGCCTTAAAGCTGCTGAATACAATGCAGAAGCGCTCGCTCGGTTAGCAAGTGACGAACCGGTTGAGCGCACCCCAGCGCCAGACCTCGAACTTGAACGACTTGCTGAGGTTCGAATCGATAACCGTTCGAGACTCGATGATACCGTGATTATTGAGCATATGACGTCACGCGTCGGGGATCCTGCGAACTTAGCTGTCATTGCTGACGATATGAATCGAATCCATGGAATAGGACAGTTTGAGCTCGTTAGCTACGAGTTGGATCGCTCGGAGCAAGGCGAAATCTTGACTGTCACGGCACAAGAAAAGCGCTGGGGTCCGAACTATCTGCACTTTGGGCTGTCACTCGATAGCGAGTTTCGGCATGACTCGCGATTCTCGTTTTTGGTCGGTTATTCAAAGCAAGCGCTGAACGCAACTGGAGCAGAGTGGCTGAGCTGGGCGAGCTTTGGGGATGAGCCACAACTCATGACATCGCTCCATTGGCCCTCGCAACGTTTCCGCTCCGTGTTTGGCTATGCGGAAGCGGGCTACAAGGACGAGGCGCTCTACGACTATTCGAACAATACGAGATCTTCCGTCTACGCGCTGAGAAATATGAGTGCCAGGGTAGGGCTTGGCTACAGCTATAACGAGAATTGGCATGTCACCCTTGGGCTGACGCGTTTGTCTGGTAGGGCTCATGCAGTTTCCGGTGCTGAAACGATTTCCAATACGGAGATGGAGGAGGGCGGCTTTGACTTCCGCTTCGTGTTCGATACCAGGGACGATATCGACTTTCCATCGAGAGGAACGGTAGTTGACGCGAGTTGGAATCACTACCTAGGCACGCTCGGTAGCGAGAGAACTTTCCGGCAATGGCGACTCCACGCTGGCAAATATTTCGACTACGAGCAACATAATCTGGGGCTCAATCTGCACGTCGGAGGAACGGAAGGTGTTCCAACCCTCAACACCGAATTCAAAATTGGTGGTTACGGAATGCTCTCTGGGCTATCCACTCACGAGCGTCGAGGTCGCTACATGGGTGTTCTCTCTGCTGTTTACTATCAACGATTCGAGCCGCTGCCGATTTTAGACGGGCTAATTGGTGTGACACTCGAATATGGTGGCGCCTGGGAAGAACGAGACGATATCGGCGATGACCAGTCGACCGTCTCTGGAGGGGCGTTCGTTGGTGCGGACACCCCGATCGGAACGTTGCAGCTCGGGTTTGGTGTGGCAGAGGGTGGGCAGCGCAATTACTACACAAGAATCGGGCGGGTATTTTGATTAGTACCCGAGTGCTTTCAGGCGGCGGACCATGTCGATCCCGGCGGTTCGGACAGACACGTTTTGATCGATGTGCGCAATAGCGCCATCGGGTGCGATGTAAAAGGTTACTCTTCGCGCAAAACCCCGGCTCAGGACGCCGTAAGCGCCCGCCGTAGGCCCGCCTTGATCTGAGAGAATGGGGAAGTTAGCACCGTTCTCCTTCGCAAATTGGGTGTTGTCTTCAATCGTATCTGTGCTGATCATAAAGTAAGCAAGATCTAGCGCTTTAAGTTCCTCGACGCTGTCACGCAGCGACTTACATTCTAAGGTTCATCCCCCGGTAAAGGCCTTCGGGAAAAAGGCCAGCACAACGGGTTTCTCCCCGAGATAGTCAGATAACTGATGGGTCGCCCCATCTGAGCCAGGCAATCGGAATGGGGGCGCCTTGTCTCCAATCTCAAGTGCGAGGGTGACACCGGGCATCAACAAAAAGAAAGCCGCCAGCGCTAAAACATGCAAGCGGCTATCGTGACTGACTGAGTGATGTTTAGTCATGCTGATGCGTTGTTAATTCGCCGGCGACGTCGTGAGCGCCACCATGGACTCTGCGAATTCGCTGACTACAGGTGCGCTTGAAGGGGCTGCACTGCTTTGGCTGCCACCCTGAGGCCTGGCTTTAATCTTGATTCCGCGTGTTTTTCGAGCAACCTCTTCTGGCGCAGTCTGTATCTCAAGAACAGGACCCAAATTCGCCGACTCGAGGTCGCCTAGCGGCGCCGTGCTGGCATACAAGGTTAGTTGCTCCTCGCCAAAGGGAGGGGTGATGGTCAAATCAAACTGGTCATTCCCGCCTGGCACCTCATAAATGACTCCCCCCTGAAAATACACATCAGACCGATAAGGGTTAGGCAGTACCTGGTATTGTGTGCCGCTGGCGTCTTTGTAAATCAAACGACCAAAAAATGGTTTGTTGCCTCGCACATACGCTCTAAGGCCATCTCCCTCGCTGGGCGACTCATTGCTTACCCACAACTTTACCGTCAAGGGAGCGCTAGGATCTGCGAGTAATGTGTCCGGGTTAACGCGTTCAATGCGCTCTTTAGCAGGAACGACCTCCGCTTGGATACGGATGGTGTAGCAGTCGCCTTGGTCCGTGTCTTGCCAAGTGGCAGTAATGACATCGATCACTTTTACGTCGGCTCTCGCGAATGCTTCCACCAAGTCTTGCTTGAGCGCGAAATTCTCCATCACTGTCGTGCTTTCTATATGCGAGGACGAAAACTCGACCGCTTTCCGCTTTGCGTCCTGCAACGCGAGATTTTCGGTTTCCTTTCTTGAGTAATCGACGCCCATGCAAGAGTAACCTTCGGCTTCGGTGATCGAGGACGAGTCAGCCATGGCAAAAGGGAGACAAAAGAAAACAAGACCGGTAGCGAGCCACCGACGAAAGGTAAGCACTATGATCAATGATTGAAATCGCATGGTTGGTCCCTAGGAGTAATGTTCATAAATAGTGATGAGCCACTGTCACAGCTATAAAACAATGATTACGCCAGCGTCTTCTAACTGACCTTCTTTAATCATACGGGAAAGTCGCTCAGATGACGCTGTGTTTAAGACAATGGATGTTCTCGTGTCGCCCCAAGTTCTGAGGGCTTTGAACACAACCGGGCGCTCGCCAACAATCGGGTGCGCTTTGGCAGTTTCCAAATCTCGAGTGAACAATGAAACAAGCTGACCGCGTTCGCTGGCAGCCTGCTTGGTTTTGCTGGTGGGGTACAGAATTCCTGCACGCAGCTGACGAATCGCAGGCGACATTGAGGGAATGAAGTTAGAGCCACGTGCGTCAATCACGAGACCCGTGGGCGATGTATCTTGCGCGATGGGTGTCGACCGCTGACCAAGCATTGCTTCAATCTTGTCAAGCCTGCTACCTAGTTGATCAATGGCGGATTGCCAGGGCGCACCAGCGTTTGCCAGTGCTGTCGGAACCATGAAGTCGAGCAGCCTTGCAACCCAGGCTTCTACATCAATCACTTGATGAAGTTGGAGGAAAGCTGCGCCCTCGGCCTCGAACACCTCATCATAAACGGATGAGGCCAGATTGCCTGCGAGTGGCGCTCGTAACGTCACCTCGCACGTTCCGTCTGGCTGAGGCTTACGCTCTGTCATCACAGCCCCTTTTAACGTTCCTTCAACGCTGGATTGGACGACATCGCTTTCGAGCATAAGGTCTTCGATTCTAGTGATGCCCTCCACTCGGACGCCTTGAAGCGATTCGACTAGGTTTCGCTGCGCATCGACGACTGCTGCCCGGCAAGCCTGCATCTTAGAGAGGCTCGGAGGTGTTCCTTCTTTGGCGATGCCTGCACCCGCCGCGATCGCAGCGCCCTCTGTCCAGTTGATCCCGCTATTTGGGCCTACCCATTCCACATAGTTAGCGGCATTGGCCCCGGAAGCGAAAATACAGACAGCGATGAACCACAGATAGTATTGACGCATAACAAACTCCTTAAGACTCGTCACTGATCGATGCACCCAAAATAGTCATTGGCGACGCTGCGGGCGAAAAAGCATTGCCTTTGACGTTGATGGGGAAGGTGGATCCGTTTTGAATGTGAAATGGCTCGTTATCAGTAAAGGTATTACTCTCGAATATGGGTTGTGCCTGGTCGCTGACAATCACTCCCGCTGCAGTAGCGCGCGAGATAACGTTACCTCGTAAGGTTGGCTTAGATGCGCCGGAGACCACAATGGCGTTGAATGTTTGGTCCAGCGTGTTATCGATCAAGTCTGGAGCGCCAGAGGTGACTTGAATGGGTAAGTTCACCTGTCCACTCGAAAGGCCAGCAACATGCGAGGGCGTTGCGGAGCTCAATACGAGAAATTCGCCAACCCTGTTATTGTTTTTTGTCGCTAGCTGAATGGGTGCTGCTTTGGTCCCATAGGCCGCGAAGGCGCCGAGCACTGTGAGTTTGCTACCTTTTGATAGTTCAATGACCGTACCTGGCTCGATGATCAGCGCGCCGTCAGTCGCAATCGTTGTGGGCTGGCCCAAATAGTAGGGGCTTCTCGATGCCCGCAAACGCTGCACTCCGCGAATAAAAGCGGGTAGGACGTTGTCCGCGTCTGTTGCCGTGGCAAACCTTGGATCGGGTGCCGCGATACCAATTAATCGTTGAGGCTGGCTCAGATTGCCCGCGATATCCTCGACGGCAACGACAATTTCGCTGTCCGCGAAATTCGTTAGCCCACTGATGACCGCTGTCGAATCCATCGCGGATGCTGAAACGCTTTTGCCATCGGGCGTGGTGATGACGACTTGACGCGCATCGGCGCTGCTAGAGGGCGTCCAAGTCAACTGAATCCCTCCATCTTGCGAGAGGACGCTCAACTCAGTCACGCCACTTGGCGCTTCATTGTCAACCGTGAGCAAGCCAAATGGAGAGACGAAGCTAGACGCCACTCCTTGTTCATTTTCAAGCCTGCCTGTAATCGCCACTTGATCGAGGTTGAGCGTATTGTCGATGGTGATCTCGCCAACATATTGGCCAGGTTCAGCCTCAGAAAGCCCAACTAAGCCGATTTCGGGAATCAAAGCCGTCGCAGACAGGCCAGGGTCACCCTCCAGGCCGATGGACAGGGTGTCGCCGTAGTTGAGGCGCTGATTAACACCTGAATGTACTACTGTTGAAATGGTTGGCAGCGTTTGCGCGCCGAGACTGGCTGGAGATGGCATTGAGGTGGCAAGCGAGCGGCCCAGCTCATCCGCCGCTCGATAGAGGTTGGCATCACCGTAGATGTGTTTGGCAGCGGTTAACGCATTCACAATCAATCCAACCGGGGAAGTTGAGACGCCCCCTGCGTAGGAACGTTTGACCCCTTCAGATTCCCAGACGAGCTCGTCCGCCCCATTATGCAATGTCAGCGAGACGCCGACTGAGATTCGTGCCGCAACACCCGCAAATGTTTTGTCGTAGTGCGTGACAGAACCCGTAATGATGCCATCAGCACCAGTAATCCGTCTTAAATCAGAAAGTTCTGGTAGGCCTTTGCCATCTAGCGTGTAGCCAGCTGCCGTTAATCGCTGGTTCACATCGCCGGTATGAACGACTCGGTAATTTCGACTCCCGAAGTGATTCGTCAGTGTCTGCCGCACCACATCGATGGCCAATTCACTGTCTGTCTCGTTCGAGAGTGGCATGATTGCGATTGTTCGTGGCAGACCGGTAGCGGCTTCAGCCGTTTCAGCATCGCTTGTGCCAGTCAGAATCGGGCCAGCGACGATGCCATCATCGGTTTGTGCAGCACAGCCTCCCAGTGCTAGGGCGCATGCTATGAGAATAAATTGTACAAGTGCCCGAGGATGGGCCCTCCATTGCTGTCGATCGATCATGGTCTGCTCCCCTTATCATGTTGCTAGCTGCTGATAGCCGTAAATCCAGTCTTAGTTAACTCCAACACGCTTTCAACGATTAATCGTCTTCATCATCGCGCTTCTTGCGCCCTCCAAATATCCACGAACGGTTTAAGCGTTGCGAGAGCTCGTCAATGCTCTTGAGCGTAGCGTCCGTGGTTTGCATCAATTCAGGCATTAACTCAACCGCGGGCTCGCCAGACGCCAGTAGGCCTTCCGTTTGCTTCAAGGTCTTGGTCGCCTGCGCTGTAAGCTGAACGGTGTTCGCGATCGCAATTTGCAAATCATCTTGAGAATTTTTAACGAGAGTATCCACTCCACCGACTGCTACATCGATCTGGTACAAACTAGACTCAACCGCGAGTAACGTTTGTGGCAGTTTCGACGTTGCCATCTCCAACTGCTGTGTAACCTTCTCTAGGTTGGCAATGGTTTGGTAAAGCGTCGCTTGATTCTCATCGACGCCAGTGGCGATGGACTCCACCGAATTCACGATGGTCTCAATTTGCTCAACGATGAGTTCAACGTCAATTTGGTC